>WNGA01006212.1_pt1 | contig 42654 bp, 37 predicted proteins | sample 5400061 | NCBI WGS metagenome assembly WNGA01 (sample SAMN13153366, study PRJNA577476) | soil metagenome | isolation source: 100 cm soil or saprolite under grassland replicate 2 | place: USA:California | collected 2016-06-15 | reverse complement strand
CGAAAACGCGAGCTGTTCTGCGCTACAGTCTGTCGTCGCCACGCTGATCTCCTTCTGCTGTGGAAAGCCTTCGATAAGCTCCACATAACAGCAGCAGATCGCGTGGCGATAGCTTTATGGTGAGAAATGCGGGCTAGGAGGTGAATCCATGAGCAGACTGCAACCCCTTCGCGTCGGCGTCGCCGGTCCCGTCGGCTCGGGCAAGACCGCGCTCGTGGACGCGCTCTGCAAGGCGCTGCGCGAGCGCTTCGATATCGCGGTCGTGACCAACGACATCTACACCAAGGAGGACGCGCAATTTCTGGTTCGCAGCGGCGCGCTGCCCGAGGAGCGCATCATCGGCGTGGAGACCGGCGGCTGCCCGCACACCGCGATCCGCGAGGACGCGTCGATCAACCTCGACGCCGTCGACGCCCTGTCGCGCCGGTTTCCGACCCTCGACCTCATCATCATCGAGAGCGGCGGCGACAACCTCGCCGCCACGTTCAGTCCCGAGCTCGCCGACCTCTGCCTCTACGTGATCGACGTCGCCGGCGGCGACAAGATCCCGCGCAAGGGCGGCCCCGGCATCACCAAGTCCGACCTGCTCGTCATCAACAAGACCGACCTCGCGCCCCACGTCGGCGCCTCGCTCGAGGTGATGGACCGCGACGCCAAGAAGCAGCGCGGCGACCGGCCCTTCGTCTTCACCTGCGTCCGCTCCGGCGACGGCGTCGGCGCGGTCGCCGACTTCGTCGTGCGTCAAGGCATGCTCGAGGCGTGACCCGTCCCGCGCACACCGCGATGGATCAGGATTGCGGCTGTTACTCGCCGCCGACCGCCGCGGCGGCGGGTTCGGGCAGACCGTGGTGGGATTCGGCGACGGTGGTCCGGTTGGCGGGGACCGTGCCGAGCTTGGCGCAGCCGTAGAGCATGGCGGCGACGGCCAGGTAGCTGAGGGCCATGGTCGGGCTCTCGGCGAAGCCGATCTTCTCGCCGTGCATGAAACCGAAGAAGGTGAGGGCGGCCCCCGCCGCGGAGAACGCCGCCGCCTTCGCGAACGAGCGGTCGATGACGAACGCGGCGATGGCGCCCAGGATCAGGCCGCCCAGAATCGAGCCGCCGCCCATCACCTCGAGACCTTGATAGAGGATGCCCTGCTTGCCGAGGTTGTCGAGCCCGACCGCGGCGGCGGAGGTTCCGGCGGCGTGAAGCGCGTTGTCGATCTGCAGCTTGCCCCACGCGGCGATGTGCGGGACGAGGGCGAGGATGACGGCGGGCGCGTGGCTCTTGGGCGTTTCTTGAAAGGACTGCGCGCCGATCAGCATGCCGATGTAGAGGAGAATGGGCGAGATGGCGACGACCGGGACCAGGTTGACGATGACCGAGATGATGCCCAGCCACGCGAGCACGATGACCATCACGCCGGTCGCGGCCGAGTAACCGATGCGGCCGCCCATCGCCTTCCAGCCCGGATGCCCGATGTAGACCGCGTTGATGAACGGGTTGCCCATCATGCAGCCGATGAAGCTGACCACCCCGTCGGCGGTGAGCACGCGTGTGGTCGGGAAGCTGTCGCCGGCGACGGACGCACTCTCGACGTTGTCCAGCGCCTCGACGAGGTCGTAGATCCCGAACGGGATCGCGGTGATCAGGATGACGCCCAGGTACTTGAAGCCGTGGAACACGTGCCCGAACGCCGGGAGCGGCAGCGAGAAGCCGAAGTTCTCGAACGACGCCTTGAGCTTGTCGATGCCCATCCCGCCGAAGCCCCAGCCCGCGGCGGCCGACACCCAGGCGATCGCCGACCCGACCGCGATCGCGACCAGCCCCGCCGGTACGCCGCGATAGCGCACGCCGCCGAACCAGCTCGCGAGGATGATGGCGAAGCAGACGACGCCGATGATCGGGGTGATGAACATGTCCTGAGCCGGGCGCATCGAGATGAACGTGATCGCCACGCCCGCCAGCGTACCCAGCAGCGCCGCGCGCGGCGTGATGCGGCGAATGACGGGGCCGATGAACCCGCCCGCCATCAGCACGAAGCTCTGGATGAACACCCAGGTCAGCCCCGCCTCCCAGCCCTGCACCGGGTCGCCAGTCTTGATTGCGATCGGCAACATGACCACGAACGTCACCACGAACATGTGCGGGACGCTGATTCCGGAGGGGAGAGCGCACACGTCCGTGCGGCCGGTCTTCTTCGCGAGCCGCCAGGCGAGCTGCGCGTAGTAGAGCGTGCTCAGGCACAACATCAGCCCGGTCGCGGGCAGGATGCGGCCGAACACCAGGCTGTCGGGCATCTTGAGCACGAACCGCAACAGCGTCGTCAGCACCATCAGGTTGACGAGAATGTTGGTGCCGAACCCGAAGAACGCGTTCCAGTCCCCGGGCGTCCACAGCCTGGGCTTGAAGTCGGTCGTCGCTGCTTGCGCGGTCATGATGTCGCCTCCCGTCTTGCTGTCGTTGTTGTCTTCTCGTGGTGGGGGCGTTTGCTCACATCGGTTTCAGCGCTGCCAGGATCCGCTTCGAGTCGGACACCCAGCCGAAGATGCCTCCCTGCGCCTTGATCATCCGCAGGCCCATCTCGTGGAACTCGGGGAAGTACGAGCCGCAGCAGTCGCCCGCGACGATGCAGCGGTAGCCGCGGTCGTTGGCCTCACGCACCGTCGTGTGCACGCACACCTCGGTGGTGACGCCGCCGACGATCAGGTTCTCGATGCCGCGGTTGCCCAGCACCGCGTGCAGGTCGGTGGCCCAGAACGCGCCCTTGCCCGGCTTGTCGATCACGGGCTCACCCGGCACGGGCGCCAGCGCCGGGATGATCTCGTGCCCCGCCTCGCCGCGGATCAGGATGCGGCCCATCGGCCCCGGATCGCCAATCCGCATCGACGGCGCGCCGCGCTCGACCTTGGCCGGCGGCGCGTCGGCCATGTCGGGGCGGTGGCCCTCGCGGGTGTGGACGACCAGCATGCCGAGAGCCCGCGCCCCCGCGAGCAGCGCCTTGCTGGGCGCGATCGCGGGCGCGAGGCGGGAGACGTCGTTGCCCAGGGTCTCTCCGAACCCGCCCGGCTCGAGGAAGTCGCGCTGCATGTCGATCAGCACCACCGCCGTGCGGGCGGGGTCGATGGTGATGGGTCCCGGTTCCGCCGAAATTGTGACGGTGAGCTTCGGCATGTGTGACTCCGGTTCAGACTTGCAAGTGCCTATGGACGAGATCGTCGGTGAGATCCGCGATCGGCCCGTTGGCCACCGTCCGCCCGCGGTCGAGGATGCAGAACGACAGCGCCACCCGGCGCGCGAACGCGAGCTTCTGCTCGACCAGCAGCACGGTTACGCCCTCCTCGGCGAGGCGCATGATGACGTCGCCGATCTCGGCAACGACGTTGGGCTGGATACCCTCGGTGGGCTCGTCCAGGATCAGCAGCTTGGGGTCGAGCGCCAGCGCGCGCCCCATCGCCAGCTGCTGCTGCTGCCCGCCCGACAGGTCGCCGCCGCGCCGGCGGAGCATGTTCTTGAGCGCCGGGAACAGATCGAGCACCCGCTCAGGGACCTCGCGCGCGGCCGCGCCGCGCCGGCCGAGCCGCCCGATGCGCAGGTTCTCCTCCACCGTCAGCGACGAGAAGATCTCGCGGCCCTGAGGCACGAACCCAATCCCGGCCCGCGCGCGCGCCTCGGGCGGCTTGCCGGTGAGGTCCGCGCCGTCGAACTTGATCTTGCCCGACGCCGCGGGCAAGAGGCCCATGATCACCTTGAGCAGCGTGGTCTTGCCGACGCCGTTGCGGCCCATCAGACAGACGCAGCCTTTCGCGGGCACCGCGAGGTCGATGTCCCACAACGTGTGGCTGCCGCCGTAGAACTGGTTCACCTTGTCGGTCGCGAGCATCGTGACTCCTCTCGTCACTCACCGAGGTACACCTCGACCACGCGCGGGTCTTGCTGGATCCGCGACATCGGCCCGTCGGCCAGCACCTTGCCCTCGTGGAGCACGGTCACGCGCTTGGCGATGCTGCGCACGAACTCCATGTCGTGCTCCACGACCAGGATCGTGTGCTTGCCGGCCAGGCTGCGGAGCAGCTCACCGGTGCGCTCCATCTCGGCGTGGGTCATGCCCGCGACCGGCTCGTCGACCAGCAGCACTTTCGGGTCCTGCGCCAGCAACATCCCGATCTCCAGCCACTGCTTCTGCCCGTGCGCGAGCAGACCGGCCTGGCGCTGGGCGTGATCGCGCAGGCCAATCAGGCCCAGGATCTCGTCGATCTTGTCCCGCTCCGCGGCGGAGAGCCGCGCGAACAGGGTGCGGAACACGCCCTTGCCGCCCTTGAGCGCGAGCTCGCAGTTCTCGTAGACGCTGTGGCCTTGGAACACGGTGGGCCGCTGGAACTTTCGCCCGATGCCGAGCTGGGCGATCTCGCACTCGCTGAGGCGGGTGAGGTCGTTGTCGCGGTTGTCCAGGAAGATGGTGCCGCTGTCGGGCCGCGTCTTGCCCGTGATGCAGTCCATGAGCGTGGTCTTGCCGGCGCCGTTGGGACCGATGAGGCAGCGCAGCTCGCCGCGGTCGAGCAACAGCGAGACGTCGGTCAGCGCCTTGAACCCGTCGAAGCTGACGCTGAGGTTCTCGACCCACAGCACCAGCGGCGCGCGCGCCGCCTCGGACGCGGCGATGGCCTCGGACGCTGCGGAGATGGGCGTCGGGCGGTCGGCGGATTCGGTGTCGGCGGGGGGCATCGGGGTCAGTGGGGATGCGCTCATGCGACCTGCCGGCGAGCGCCGATCCGGGCTAGGAGGTTGGTCAAGAGCGGCCGCAGCTTGGACCCGAGGCCGACAAGCCCGCGGGGCAGGAACAGCGTCACCGCGACGAACAGAGCGCCGAATGCGTACAGCCAGGCGGCAGGAAAAGCGCCCGTCAGCCAGCTCTTGCCGCCGTTGACGATCCACGCGCCCAGCAGCGCGCCCCCCAGCGTGCCGCGCCCGCCGACCGCGACCCAGATCGCCATTTCGATCGAGTTCGACGGCTGCATCTCGCTCGGGTTGATGATCCCGACCTGGGGCACGTAGAGCGCCCCCGCGAGCGCGCACAGCATCGCGGACAACGTCCACACGAAGAGCTTGTAGTGGGTCGACTCGTAGCCGCTGAACCGGGTCTTGAGCTCGGCGTCGCGGATCGCGGTCAGCACGCGCCCGAGCCGGCTGGTGACAACGTAGCGGCAGACGAGGTAGCAGCCCAAGAGCGCCAGCGCCGACGCGAAGTACAGCGTGCGCTTGGTCTCGGGCGCGCGCAGCGGCCAGCCCAGGATGCGCTTGAAGTCGGTGAGGCCGTTGTTGCCGCCGAACCCGGTCGCGTTTTGGAAGAACAGCAGCGTCGCCGCGTAGGTCAGCGCCTGGGTCACGATCGAGAAGTAGACGCCGCGGATCCGAGATCGAAACGCAAACCAGCCGAACACCATCGCCAGCACGCCGGGCGCCGCGATCGCCATCGTGATCGCGAACGGGAAGCTCTGGAAGCCGTGCCAGTACCAGGGCAGCTGTTTCCAGTCGAGGAACACCATGAAGTCGGGCAGCTCGCTGCGGTAGACGCCTTCGCCCGCGATCGAGCGCATGAGGTACATGCCCATGCCGTAGCCGCCGAGCGCGAAGAACAGCCCGTGCCCGAGGCTCAAGATGCCGGCGTAGCCCCACACGAGGTCCATCGCGAGCGCCGCGATTCCGAAGCACAGGAACTTCCCGAACAGCGGCACGAGGTGGTCGGGCAGCCCCAGCACCGGCAGCAGCGTCACCAGCGCCGCGACCGCGGCGAGCAAGGCCCAGGCGCGCGGCGAGTGAAGCTGTCGCAGCCGCTCGGTCATGCCTCCACGCGCCCCTTCACCGCGAACAACCCTTGCGGCCGCCGCTGAATGAACAGGATGACGACCACCAGCACGGCGATCTTGCCCAGCACCGCGCCCGCCGCGGGCTCGATCAGCTTGTTGAGGATGCCGAGCCCCAACGCCGCCGCGACAGCGCCCGCCAGCCGCCCGACGCCGCCCAGCACGACGACCATGAACGAATCGATGATGTAGCTCTGGCCCAGCTCCGGTCCCACGTTACCGAGCTGCGACAGCGCGACGCCGCCGAGCCCGGCGATTCCGGAGCCGAGGCCGAACACGAGCGCATCGATGCGGCGGGTCGGGATCCCGATCGCCGCGGCCATGCCCCGATTCTGGGTGACGGCGCGGACCTGGAGCCCGAACCGCGTGCGCTGGAGCAGAAACCACACCGCCGCCGCCACCGCGATCACGAACCCGACCACCGCGATCCGCGACCAGGGCAGCACCAGCCCGCGCATGATCTCGACCCCGCCCGCGAGCCAGTCCGGGTTCGCGACCGACACGTTCTGCGCGCCGTACGTGAGCCGGATGGTCTGGATGAGGCCGAGGCTGATGCCCCAGGTCGCGAGCAGCGTCTCGAGCGGCCGCCCGTACAGGTGCCGGATCACGGTGCGCTCCATCAACATCCCCACCAGCGCGGTGACGATGAACGCCGCCGGGATGGCGGCCAGCAGGTAGTGCCGGTGCCCGTGCATCAGCGTCTGAACCGTGTAGGTCGCGTACGCGCCCAGCATCAGCATCTCGCCGTGGGCCATGTTGATGACCCCGAGCAAGCCGAACGTCACCGCCAGCCCCAGCGCCGCGAACAGCAGCACGCTGGCCAGCGACAGGCCGTGCAGCAGGTTGCCGACGAAGCTCACCGTGCGCTGCCGTCCGACCACCGCCTGACGCGCGCGCTCGGCGGCGTTGCGCACCGCCGTGTCCGGCTCGGCGAACCCGCCGTTCGGGTTGCGCGCCGTCAGCCGCTGCAGCTCGGACAGAAACGCGTCGCTGCCGCTCTTCGCGATCGCGTCCAGCGCCGCGATTCGCGCCGCCGGATCGGTCCCCGCCAGATCGACTCGCGCCAGCGCCAGCCCCAGCGCGTCCCGGATCCCGCGATCCCGCTCGCGCCCCAGCGCGCGGCGCAACAGCACGGTCGCCTCCGCCGCCCCCGACCTCGCCAGCTCCTCGGCGGCCGCGAGCCGCACCGCCGGATCCGGCGCCGCCAGCTGCAGTTGCGCCAGCACCGGCGCCGCCAGCCGCCGCAGCTCGTTGGTGGACTCCACCTCCTGCAGCGGCCGCGGCTCCGGGTTCACCAGCTCGCCCGTGACCGGCCGGTGCAGGTCGCGGGTCCTTGCATTCCAGACGTACGCGTGCCCGTCGGCCCCGCGCCGCAACCGCCCGTCGCAGAGCGCGTCCAGGGCGGGCAGGGCGCGCGCATCGTCCAGCGCCGCGAGCGCCCGCACGCTCTCCTCGATCTTGTCGTCACTGCTCGCCGCGAGCCCCTCGACCGCTTCCGCGAGCGTCGCCCCCTGCGCGGCGGACGTGCGCGACAAGAGAACGCCGGTGGCGGCGCAGAACAGCACCGCCACCGGCAATCGCGAACGGGTTCGCGCCATACGCGTCGTTACTTGGCGGCGACGACGCCGGCGCTCCCGAACTTGGGCGCCGTGCAGTTGCCGCACGCCCACGGGTACAGCCAGTCCGCCTTCTTCTTGGCGCTGTCGGGGATGAACGGGCTCCACGCCTGCGCCTTGATCGGGCCGTCCGTCTTCCATACGACGTGGAACTGACCGTCGGCCTTGACCTCGCCGATGTACACCGGCTTGTGCAGGTGGTGGTTCTCGGCGTCCATGGTGATGTCGAAACCCGAGGGCCCGGCGAAGTGCTGGTAGCCCACCGCCTGGCGGACGGCGTCGACGTTGGCGGTGTGCGCCTGTTCGACCGCCTGCGCCCACATGTGGATGCCGATGTACGTGGCCTCCATCGGGTCGTTGGTGACGCGCTTGTCACCGCCGGTGAGGTTGTTCTTCTTCACGTACGCCATCCACTTGTCGATGAACGCCTTGTTGACCGGGTTGTCGATCGACTGGAAGTAGTTCCAGGCCGCCAGCTGACCGACGAGCGGCTTGGTGTCGATGCCGCGCAGCTCCTCTTCACCGACCGAGAACGCGACCACCGGGATGTCGGTCGCCTTCATGCCCTGGTTGCCGAGCTCCTTGTAGAACGGCACGTTCGAGTCGCCATTGATGGTCGACACCACCGCGGTGCGCTTGCCGGTCGCGAACTTCTTCACGTCGGCGACGATGGTCTGATAGTCCGCGTGACCGAACGGCGTGTACTTCTCCATGATGTCGTCGTCGGCGACACCCTTCGAGTGCAGGAAGTAGCGCAGGATCTTGTTGGTCGTCCGCGGGTACACGTAGTCGGTCCCGAGCAGCACCCAGCGCTTGGCGCCGCCGCCCTTCTTGCTCATCGGGTACTCGACCGCCGGGATCGCCTGCTGGTTGGGCGCCGCGCCCGTGTAGAAGACGTTCCAGGACGACTCTTCGCCCTCGTACTGGACCGGGTAGAAAAGCAGGCCGTTCAGCTCTTCGAACACCGGCAGCACCGACTTGCGCGACACCGACGTCCAGCAGCCGAACGTGACCGCGACCTTCTGGTTCTGGATGAGGTCGCGCGCCTTTTCGGCGAACAGCGGCCAGTTCGACGCCGGGTCGACGACGACCGGCTCGAGCTTGCGGCCGAGCACGCCGCCCTTCTCGTTGATCTCCTCGATGGTCATCAGCGCCACGTCCTTGAGCGACGTCTCGCTGATCGCCATCGTCCCCGACAGCGAGTGCAGGATGCCGACCTTTATCGGCCCCTTGTCGTCCGTCGCCGCCGCGGGCGCGGCGGGCGCCGCCGCCCCAGTCGCGGGCTTCGGTTCCTCCGGCTTCTGACACCCCAACATCGCCGCCGCGAGCAGCCCGGCGGCGATCAACGACCCACTCAATGTGTTACGCATGTTGTTTCTCCCGGTCTCGTGTTTGCTGGTGAAACGAAAAACGGCCTAGAAAAAGATCGCCTGCGCGCCGAGCTGCACCGAGTTCGCGCTGGTGACGCCGCCGAGCGCGAACACCGACGTAAGATCCGTGTGGCTGTAGGTCGCGAGCACGCGCAGCCCCGGACCCTTGACCAGGTACGCCAGCCCGACGTCGATGTTCCACGGGCTCGGGCCGCCCGGGCCCTTCACCTTCTCCCACTGGTAGCGAACCATGGGCTGGATGTTGCCGACGCCCACCACCGGGCTGGCGTACGCCGCCAGCAGGTAGAAGTGGTCGCTGATGCCGCCGTCGAGGACGTTGTAGTGGTAATAGGCGCCCTCGCCGGTGACGAACGCGCCGCCGGCGAGCTTCTTCTCGACCAGCACGTCGGCGTTGATATCGGCCCAGTCCTTGTCTCCCGCCGCGGTCGCGCTGCCGTGCTTCTGGAACTGCGCGCCCACGCCGATCGACAGCAGGTTCTTCTCGCCGAAGTAGCTGCCGTTGCCCCAGAACCCCGGCTCGGGATCCCAGAGCGCCAATCGCACGCGGCCGGTGAACAGCGGGCTCGAGGCGAGGTTGGCGTTGTCGAACGCGCCCGCAAGGTAGGTCAGCTTGCCGCCCGCGATGTCGCCCCAGATGACCGCGCCGTTGTTGCGTCCGAACGGCCCTTCCATCGGCGCCGCGACGCCGGCGAAGAAGCCCGGATAGTTCCAAGGAAGCATGAAGAACGGACCCGACGCGTTCGAGCGGTCGACGGGGACCAGCAGGTGGCCGGCCCACAGGTGGAACTCGTCCATGAAGTCGAACGAGATGATCGCGTCTTCGACCGCGACGTAGCTGCCGCCTTCACCCATGCCGTTGCCCGGCGGGTTGAAGAGGCTCTGCATGTTGGAGACGAGGTTCAGCGTGACGCCCACGTTCTTGTGGATCTTGCCGCCCGCGTGAAGCTCGATGAGTGCGGTGTCCATCTTCCAGTCGTTGACCTTGCTGACGTCGCCGCCCTGAAACCGGCTCCCGGCGCGCAGCCACGCGCCGACGCTGATCGGTGGCAGCGCATCGGGGCGCGTGGCGGGCATGGCCTCGGTCGAGGTCGGCGGCTTCGGCGCGGCCTCAGCCGCCGATGGAGGCGCCGGCGGTGCGGCAGGAGGCGGTGGGGGAGGGGTCGGCTCCGGCGCCGTCGTCGCGACAGTGGTCGTCGCCGCAGGGGTTGCCTCGGCGGGCGGCGGCGTCTGGGCGCGGGCCGCGCTCGCGGTCCACGCCATCCAGCCAGCGACCGCCATGGTCAGGATTGAAGTGCTCGACGTACGTCGTGCTGCCCAGTGCTCGCTCATTCTGATCCCCGTCTCGTGATCCTGGAAATCCCGGATGTCGCCGATGGGTGGTGGTGGATCGGCCCCGGTTTCCGTCGGTACGAACGGTCACGATTCGTTCGCCCGATGTCTGCGTCCATGTCGGACACGACCATACCGAAGGCGTGTTAACGAACGATTTCGTGGACGACTGGGTTTGGTTAAATGTCCAGAGGCGCACTGGACGGCCGTGGATGAGTGATTCCGCGACGTCCGTTGACGCCCCTGCCCGTCAGACGATACGGTCGCCCGGATGGGCGCCCCGATCGTTCACATAGAGTTCAAGAGCCTCAACTTCGACCGCACGGCGGCGTTCTATTCCAAGCTGTTCGATTGGAAGACGGAGCACAACGCTTCCGGCAGATATATGAAGCTGGACAGCAGCGACGGCCCCAGCGGCGGCTGGGTCCGGGCCGACCTGGTGCAGGCGCCCGGGCCGGTCGCCTACCTGCTCGTCGACGATCTCGCGGGCAAGCTGGAGGAAATCGAGAAAGCGGGCGGTCGCGTGCTCGTGAAGTCGTTGCCGTTCGCGGGCGGCGGCGAGGTGGGCCTGTTCGCCGACCCCGACGGCAACGTGCTCGGGCTCTGGAAGCGCAAGTCGGGCGCGGCCGACGGCGCCGCGCCCGCCGCCAAGCCGTCCTCGGCGAAGCCTGCCGTTGCCAAGCCCGCCAAGCCCGCCGCGAAGCCCAAGAAGAAGAAGTAAGCGTGCCGCGTGGGCAGAGCTCGGCTCCGCCCCACCCCACGCGCGAAGACGCGCGCGGGGGCCCGGGGCCGAGCGTAGCCGTCGCAGAAGGGTGGGGGAACCCTCTCAGGGTTCCCCCATAAGATGAAGCGGCCGCCAGCTGGATCTGCGCTGGTCTTGGCGGCGCTGATCTTCGGGTTGATGGCTGTGCTCGCGCGCTGGGCCGCGGGCGTGCTTCCCGCCGCTGAGATCGCGTTCGTTCGCTTCGCGATCGGATTGCTCGCCTGCGCGGCGGCGGCGCTACGAGTCCAGTTTCGCGCCCGCAACAAGCTGGGCCTCGTCCTGCGGGGCGCCTACGGCGGGATCGCGGTGCTGTTCTACTTTCTCGCCATCGCGCACCTGCCGGTGGGGATCGCGACGCTGCTCAACTACACCATGCCGGTGTTCGCGGCGCTGTACGCGGCGGCGTTTCTCCGCGAGCCGGTGGCGCGCGGGACACTCGTGGCGCTCGCGATGACCACGCTGGGCGTCGCGATCGTGATCGCTGGAACTGCACCCACCGGCGGCTTCGCCTTCGGCCTGTGGCACCTCGTCGGGCTCGGGTCGGCGATGTTCTCGGGCGCGGCGGTGGCGACCATTCGTCAGGTCCGCAAGACCGACGGGTCGTGGGAGATCTTCGCCGCGTTCTGCATCGCGTGCGCCGCGGTCACCGGGCCGCCCGCGATGCTGCAATGGCGGTGGCCGACGCCGCTCGCGTGGGCCGCGCTGGTGGGGGTCGGCGTGACCTCGGTGGTTGCGCAGCTGTTGATGACGCATGCCCTGCGCTACGTGCGCGCGGCCGTCGGCGGCGTGATCGCGCAGCTCACGCCGGTGTCCTCGCTGGCGTTCGGCTGGTTGATGCTCGACGAGCGCATCGGGGGCCTCGCGATCGGCGGCGCCGCGTTGACCCTCGCCGGCGTGACCCTCGGGACCTACCTCGCCTCCACCCGCGAGCCGGACGAAGTCGGAGACTGAAACGTGAGGGAGCGCGAGCGTGCTCGCGCGAGCTCTTCGCGGGGGGGCGCGGGACCCTTTCAGGGTCCCGAACGAGATGTCGGGCTGGCGTACCAGTACAGCGTCGCGTCGACGGCGAGGGTGGTGGCGGACCAGTGCCAGATCTCGAAGTCGAACCGCAGCGAGCGCGAAAACGGGATCGGATCCAGGACGTGAAACCGATTCATCGAGTAGACGCCCGGGAAGCTGCCCGCGGGCGCGCGCGTCTGCGCATGGTAGGCGTGTGCGAAGGTCTCGGTCGTCGACCATGCGTACCCGAAGTAGTCCTCGGTGCCGGTCCCGAACCAGCTCGGGAAGGCCTCGCCGTCGATGCGAATCTTCTCGTCGCCTTCCCCCCACCACCCGGTGCCGGGCGGGTTCTCGGCGTCGAGCACGGTGCCCACCAGCCACCCGTCTCCCGTCAGCGTGCCGACGTGCCAGTCGCGCTGGGGCCGGGTCGGCACGAGCTCGCGCGGGTGCCAGCGGGCGTGGAACAGCATCGTGCGGTCGTCGAACGGCGCCGCGGCGAGGCTGACCTTTCCACCCACCTCGACCGTGCCGGCGCCCGTGCGTGACAGCGTGATCACCGCGCGCTTGCGGAACGGCATCGGGAACCGGCAGACGAGGGCGCCGTCCGAGCTCACCTGCATCGGCAGCGAGCGATAGGGCGCGAGCCCCGGGCCGGTGCCAAAGAAATCGACCAGCGGCGCGCGCGCGGTCTCCTCGCCGTCGAACGCGACCGCCAACCAGGTCGCGCGCAGCGTGTCGGGCGCCCGCTCGCCGGTGACCAGCGTGAGCTCGGTGATGCGGCCGCCACCGCGGGGCGCGTCCAAAGTGGTCACCGACGGCCGCGCCGCCGACACCGCCGCGGTCGGGATGGCGATCTCGCGCGCCGTCGTGGCGGCCCGCCGAGGAGCGCGGTCCTGAAGCGCGGCGGCGACGCGCGCGATCTCGCCGCCCGCCCGGGCGAGCTCCGCCGGCGAGGCGGGCCGGACGCGACCGGCGGCCGCGGGCGGATAGGTCCGGTAGCCGATCTGATGATAGAGCTTCGCCATCGGCCGCCCGGTGAACGGGTCCGGCGACACGAGGGTGTCGACGGTGATCACGCAGCGTTTGGCGTACGGGAACGGAAAATAGAGGTTGTAGCCGCGCGCGACCACGTGAGCGAGCGGGGCGTAGAACGGCGCGACGCGCCCGCTCAACAGATCCGCGGTCGGCGCCTCGACCACGGGCCGCGGATCGTCATCGATGAACATCCGCAGCGTTCCCGCCGGTGTCGCGCTCCACAGCCGGACGACGGCACCCGGTCCCGCGGCGTCCAGCAACACATAGCGCTTCCCGCCGTCCGGGCTGGTCTCGATGCGGACCAGGTTGGCCGCCGTTTCGGTGGCGAAGTCGTCGTTTGCGAACCAACCCTCGGGCTCCTCGGGCCGCCGCGAACGCCGGTCGGTGCTCGCGGCCTGCCCGGCGACGAACCGCGGTTCCGGCAGCCGGGCGAGGTGCCCGAGGTCCACCATTTCCGCGAGCAGCGCCAGCACGCTGATCTCGCCCGACGAGAGCGGCGGGACCGCGGCCGCCTCCGTCGCGGCCGGCGGCGCGAGCGGCGTCGGCGCGTCGCGCGGGGCCTCGGCCGGCGCCGGATTGGCTTCGATCGCGGTGTCGCCCCCCGTCTGCAGCCGCAACAGCACCAGGACGCCCGCCGTCGCGGCGACGCCGATCGCCAGGTCGCGCAGCGTGCGTGTGGTCAAAGCCATTTGCGAAAGCTGTAGACCAAACGCTCCAGCAGGCGCGCGAGCAGCGACCGCCGCCCGAAGCCCTCGCGGGTCAGCTCCTCGCTCCCCGTGATGTCGCCCTCGATCATGTCGACCACGTCGGTGGCGTGCGCGGTGTCCAGCACGTTGACGACCATCTCGAGGTTATAGGTGAGCGATCGGTGGTCGAAGTTGTAGCTGCCAATCGATACGAAAATGTCGTCGACCGCCAGCGCCTTGGTGTGGACGACGTTGGTGCTGCGCCAGATCCGCACTCCGGCGGCCAGCAGCCGGTCGAACACCGCGCGCGCCGCGAGATCGAGGATGCGCGAGTCGCTCTTGAGCGGCACCAGCAGCCTGACCGCGACCCCGCGCCGCGCCGCCCGCATGAGCGCATGCAGCACACCGCGATCGGGGACGAAGTACGGGTTCACGAGGTGAACCCGGCGCTGGCTCTCTCGCAGCGCGTGCAGCGCCGCGCGGCGAATGGCGAACCGCTCGCGCCGCTCGTCGTTCCCGATCATCACGAGGCGGACGTCGCCCGCGGGCGCCGGCGGCGAGAGCCGGGTCGGATCCAAGCGCGAGCGCTTGCGCGCGCGCCGATTCCACAGCCTGAAGAAGCTCGCCTCGATGGGGGCGACCGCCGGTCCGTTGATCTCGATCGCGGCGTCGTGCCAGTCGCCGCCGCCGTCAGACTCGGGCGCCCACTCATCCGAGATGTTGAGGCCCCCCGTGAACGCGACCCGCCCATCACACACGAGCGTCTTGCGGTGATTGCGGCGGAACAGCGTCCACAGCCGCGGCCGCCACGCACGATACCGGTGGTAGGCGACGACGTGGATGCCGCGTGACCGCATGCGCTGGAAGAACCGCGCCGGCGTGTCGCGGCAGCCGACGTAGTCGTACAAGAGCCGCACGTCGACCCCGCGCTGAGCGGCGCGCACCAGCGCCTCGGCGAACCGCCGCCCGATGACGTCGTCGCTGAAGATGTACATCTCCAGCGACACCCGTTCGCGCGCCGCCTCGATCGCCGCCAGCCAGATCGGGAACGCCTCGGCGCCGTTGCGGAGCAGGCGCACCGAATGGCCCGCGATGAGCGCGCGCGGATCCTCGATGGTTCGGGTATCGGGCGTCGTCGCAGGCGCCGTCGAATTCGGGGCGGGTTCGGAGGCTGGAATCATTGACGCGAGCCCAGCGGTGCGCGTAAGGTGCGCTCCGCCGATGGGTCGTGAGGAGCATATAGAATTTCAGGGCCGCGTCATCGAGGTCCTCCCTGCGGGCAACTTCCGCATCGAGCTCGAGAACGGCCACCAGGTGCTCGCCCATCTCGGCGGCAAGTTGCGCAAGCACCGCATCCGCGTGGTCCTCGGCGACAAGGTCACCGTCGCCCTGACGCCGTATGATCCGACCCGCGGCATCGTCGTTTACCGCGGCTAGCAAACGATGGAAACACGCCGGCGTTTCCCGGAGGCGGGTGCGCTGGCGAGGGCGAGGGCTCTGCTGCTCGAAGCCGGGCTCGCTGTACCCATGAACGATTGGGCGTCGCTGGCGACGATCTGCGACACCCCATGGCTGCCCGCGCCGCGCCGGACGACGGCGTCGGCGATGCGCATCGCACGCCGTCGGCTGCAGCCGCTCTGCGCGCCTCCGGTCGCGCTCGGCGCGCTCGAGACCATGCCGCGGGGCGAAGTCCTGCACGTGCAGGGCGCCGTGCAGCCGCTGCCTGGCAGGCCTCCGGTGGCCGCGACGCTCTGGCGAACGCGCACCGAGCGCGCGTCCGACGGGGTGTGGTTGGTGGAGGAGGGTGAAGATCTCTTGCTCGCCGACTCGACCGGCGGCCGCGTCGTCGTGCTCGCCGAGGGCGGCCACCTCATCAATGGCGACCTCGTAAGCGCGGGGGATCCGGTGTCGGTGTTCGGCGTCCTCGACGACGTTCCCGACCGCAGCCGGCTCGGCGCCGCGCCCGGCCGCGTCGGCGTGATGCCCGCGCTGCGCTCGAGTCCACGGCACCCGTTGCTCCTGAGCCTCCTGCGGCGCTACGATCACGGTGATGGCCCCCGAAAGTAAGCTCGCGATCGTGTCAGAGGGCGCGCCCGCCGCGCTCAAGCCGCCGGCCGACCCGGCGACGCTTCGGCACCGCGACTTGCTGGGCGGCGAGTTCTGGCGCCGGATCCCGGCCTACGCCGACGTGAGCCCGGCCGAGTTCCTCGACCACAAGTGGCAGGCGAAGAGCTCGATCACCAACATCCCCAAGCTGCTGACCGCCCTGCGCGGGTTGGTGTCGGAGGCGTTCATCGCCGACGCGGAGCGCGGCTTCGAGCGCGCGCCGATGTCGGTTCGGGTGTCGCCGAGCGCGTCGACATGCCGGTTCCGGGCCTGACCCACCGTTACGTCGACAAGGCGCTGTTTCTCGCCCTCGACACCTGCCCGGTCTACTGCCGGTTCTGCACCCGCAGCTACGCGGTCGGCATCGACACCGAAGAGGTCTCCAAGTTTCAGCTGCGTGTGAACGCCGATCGCTGGCAGCGGACGTTCGACTACATTCGCTCGCGGCCCGAGCTCGAGGACATCGTGATCTCGGGCGGCGACGCCTATCAGCTGCGGCCCGAGCAGATCACGCAGATCGGCGAGGCGCTGCTTGGGATCGAGCATGTGCGCCGGATGCGCTACGCGACCAAGGGACCGGCGGTGATGCCGCAGAAGATCCTGACCGACGACCCGTGGACCGACGCGCTCACGCGTGTGGTCGAAGAGGGCCGCCGCCGGCACAAGGAGGTGGTCATTCACACCCACTTCAACCACCCGAACGAGATCACCGAGATCACGCGCGCGGCGATGGACAAGCTGTGCGAGCGCGGCATCACGGTGCGCAACCAGACCGTGTTGCAGCGAGGGGTGAACGACTCGATCGCGACGATGATGCTGCTCGTGCGCCGGCTTGGGTACGTGAACGTGCACCCGTACTACGTCTATGTTCACGATCTGGTGAAAGGCGTCGAGGACCTGCGCACCACGCTCGACACCGCGCTCGAGATCGAAAAGGGCATCCGCGGCGGCACCGCAGGGTTCAACACGCCGACCGTCGTAGTCGACGCCCCGGGGGGAGGCGGCAAGCGCGACGCCCACTCCTACGAGCACTACGACCGCATCACAGGCGTGTCGGTGTTCAGCGCGCCCGCCGTCCACCCGGGCGAGCTGTATTTCTACTTCGATCCCATTCATCTGTTGCCGCCCGAGGGTCAAAGGCGCTGGGCCGATCCGGCCGAACACGCGCGGATGGTGGACGAGGCGGCGGAAAAAGCGCGAGCCGCAGCCGGGGGCTCGCGGCACTAGCCGCTCAACTTCTAAGATAGACTTGGCGCGCGATGGGCGAGGGCTGTAGCGACTGCGGGCGCAAAGGGGGGTGTGACGCCCGCAAGGGCTCGATGTTCGGGGCCATCGACGAGGCGCTCGCGTGCCTGTACCCGACCCGTCGCTGGAGCGATCGCGACGAGGCGGCTGCGTTCGGCGCTGGCGCGGGGGTGAGCGACGCCGAGGCGCTCGCGCGCGCGCTCGGCCCGCGGCTCGGCGCGGCGGTCTTCCACCGCACCGGGTCGCCCGAGGAGACGTGCGACTGGGTCTACGTATTGTGCGTCGGCCGCACGCCGTCGCTGTTCGAGCTGCGCGAGGGACACCTGTCCGCCGACGCCGCCCGCGAGCTCGCCGAATCGATCGCGGACCACCCCGTGCAGGAGACCTACCTGCGGATCGCGCTCTCCACCCTGGCGCGGTTCGCGGCGGTCCAGGAGGTTGCGCTCGGCGCGGGCAGCGCCGGCGTGGCGGGCGAGGCGGGAGGCGAAAGCCAGGTGCTGATCCACGAGGCGCCGCGCGCCGGCGTGTTCAGCCCGACGTTGCTCGCGCGGATGAGGGGTGTGGTGACAGCGATCGGCGAGCTCGGCTTCCGCCACCTGGACTTCGGCGACATCACCGAGCCGCCCGCCGGCTTCGACCCGGGCGACTACGCCGACCACTGGGACGGCGTGCCGGGAGTCGCGAACTACCTATTCTATCCGCAGCCGCCCGCCTCGGTCGTCACGGCGACGATTGATTGTTTTCGGAACCCTAGCAGGGGGCCCGACCTCCCGCGATGAGCTCGCCCAAGCAGGGCTTGTGCTCCCTGCCGCGATGGCGGCACGCGTGAGCCTGCGGGCCGGGGCGCTCGGCGCGCTCGCGATGCTCGCCGCGCTCTCGGCTTGCCGCGGCGGTTCGACCCTCGGTACCACGCCCACCGGCGGCAGCCGCGAGGTCATCGAGAACACGGAGGTCCACCTCATCCCGCGCGCCGCTAACGGGCGCGACTACCGGATCACGGTCGGCCTGCCCGACTCGTACGCTGCCCAGCCCGAGCGGCGCTACCCGGTGATGTACGTGCTCGACGGCTACTGGGACTTCAAGCTGCTCAAGTCGATCGTCGGCGGCGTCGTCTACGATCGCGTGATCCCCGAAATCATCCTGGTCGGGCTCGGCTACCCGGGCGACAAGCCCGACTACGATCGGCTGCGGCGCTGGGATCTCACCCCCGTCCCCGACCCCCGCCCCGAAAACGAATCCAAGGGCGAAAGCGGCCACGCGCCCGAGCTGCTGCAGGTGCTGGAGCGCGAGATCATCCCTCTCGTCGACGGCCGCTACCGCACCGACACCGCCTATCGCGTGCTCGGAGGCTCGTCGATGGGCGGGCTATTCGCGCTCTACACGCTGTTCAGCAAGCCGGGGCTGTTTCACGCCTACGTCGCGCCCAGCCCGGCCGTCGGCTACGCGAACAACTGGCTGTTCGGGTACGAGGAGGCGTTCGCGCGCCGCGGGGAGCCTTTCACCGCGCGCCTCTACATGACCGCGGCCGAGAAGGAGGACGCGCCGTTCGTCGACGCGATCAAGCGCTTCGACGCGCGCCTCCGCGAGCGCGCGTACCCCGGCCTCGCGTACGAGTTCCGGATCGTCGAGGGCGAGCGGCACTCGGGCACCAAGCCCGAGGCGTTCAATCGCGGCGTCCGCTTCGCGTTCGCGCCGCGCGCGCCGTTGTGATCCCGCTCGCGATTTGCTCTAGAGTCTAGAGCGGGCGGTCATGCGCGACCCGATGCGGACAGGGGAGGACGTGGGCTGGCGGGCCAGCGTGCTGCGTGGGGTGTTGACCGTGGCGGCGGCGCTGGCGTTTCCGCTGTCGTTGGCGACGGTGCTCGGGCGCGCCTCGCGGGGTTCTGTCCTGGAGACGCTCGTCGTCATGAGCGTCGGGGTTCTGTTGCCGGCCCTGCGTCTCGCGCCCGGGCTGTCCGTCGCAGCGCGTGCGGTCGGGGTCATCGTGGTGCTGTATGCGATCGCCGCCTACCTCCTCACCCGGATCGGCTTCACGCCGGGGATCTTCTTGGTGTTCACCACTGCGGCCACGTTAGCCGCGATCTACCTCGGGCGCCGGTTCGGGCTGGCGGTGATCGGGCTCTCCGCGACGGCGACCGTCGTCATCGGGATACTGGTGACGCGCGGCCACCTGGTGCTAACGCCGGGCGACCTCGATACTTCGACGCTGAGGAACTGGATCCGCATCACTTTCACGACCACGATGCTGAGCGCGCTCTTGACGTTGACCGTGGACGTCGTCATCCGCCACGTGGAGTCGGGTGCCCGACAGACGCAGGAGGCGCTGCTTCAGCTCGCGGCGCTGCACGACAAGCTCGAGGCGGCGAAGGAAGACGAGCGCCGGTTCCTCGCCCACGAGCTGCACGACGAGCTCGGGCAGATGTTGACCGTGCTCAAGTTTCGCCTCCAGATCGGTGGCGGCCCGACGTCGAGCGAGGCGGTGGCGCTGATTGACGACATCATCGCGCGGGTCCGCAAGATGTCGGTCGGGTTGCGCCCGCCACTGCTCGACGAGGTAGGCCTGGTGCCGGCCTTGCGCGCCTACCTCGACGGGCAGGCGCTCGCGACCGGCGTCGCGATGGTGCTCTCCGCCGATCCGGCCGACGACGGCCAAGACGGCCAACATGGCCAAGATCGGATGTCCCCGGACCTCGAGATCGCCTGCTTCCGCGTCGTCCAGGAGTCGATCACCAACGTGCTCCGCCACGCCTCGGCCCGCCGCATCGACGTGCGGATCGAACGCCGGCCGAACGCGATCTCGATCTCGATCCGGGACGACGGCCGCGGGTTCGACACCGCGGGCACGCTGGGCCGCGCCGCGGCCGACGGCCACCTGGGCGTCGTGGGCATGCGCGAGCGGGTGCGCGGGAGGGGCGGCACGTTCGCGGTCGACTCGCGCCCGGGCGCGGGTACCCGAATCACGGTCGAGCTGCCGTTACCGTCTTGATGGGAACCCTCCCGCGATGAGCTCCGGCCAGCGAAGCTGGCCCGCGCTCGACGCGCTAGTCGCCGCTACTTGAGCTTGGCGTAAAGGTCGGGCATGAGCCCGCTCGCCAGCGCCTTCGCGCGCCGCTCTTCGGGAGCGTCATAGCGCCCGACCGGAGCGGCGGCGACCTCGTCGAGCAGTCGCTTCGCCTCGTCGAGGCGGTCGGTGTCGATCAGCGAAACCGCGAGGTACACACGCGCGCGCAGCGCCGACGGGTTGAGCTCGATCGCGCGGCGCAAATGCTCCTGCGCCTTCTTCCGGTCGCGCTTCGGCCACGGCAGCTTGTCGTAGAAACGGCCCCAGGCGGTGTCGATGCCCGCGAACTCGTAGCCGCCGCCGAGCGCCTGCGCGCGCCCCAGCCGGTCGCGAAACTTCCCCTCCATCCCCTGCGACAGCGCCTTCACCACGCCCAGCCCCAGCGCGTAGTTGCCCATGCACACGGCGGCCCAGTAGTAGCCCGCGACATCAGTCGGGTTGGCGACGATCGCGCGCTCGGCGATGTCCCATCCGTCCTTGCCCCAGCGCGCGCGCTGGTCGCGCGCGACACCCGGATCGTCGCTGGCCCAGAAATAAAAACGCGCCGCCCGCCACAGCACGCCGTAGTCTCCCGGCGCGCGCGCGAGCATCGTTTGCACCAGCCGCTGCTCCTCGTGCCAGGCCACGCGATCGTCGCGGCGCTTGTGGAGCTCGTCGAGTCGTGCGAGCTGCGCGGCGATCGGAGACGCGGTCGCGGGCGCTTGCGCCGGCGCCGACACGCCGCCCCCGTCGGGCGTTCCGCCGACGGACAGCAACCAACAAAGAACCAGCGTCGGGGGCGATACCGGGTTCACCGCGCGTGAGTATATAGGTTATGCTCGCGCGACCCGCAGGGAGGAATCGCCGTGCCCGAGAAGACATCCCAGAACGGAACTCCGAGCGCCGAGCTCAAGATCGACGCCACCACCTTGCGGGTCCCGGTGGTGATTGGCACCGAGAACGAGCACGCGATCGACATCGGAAAGCTGCGCGCCCAGACCGGGTACGTGACCCTGGACCCGGCGTACATGAACACCGCGTCGACCAAGAGCGCGATCACGTTTCTCGACGGTGAGCAGGGCATCCTCCGCTACCGCGGCATCTCGATCGAGGAGCTGGCAGAGAAGTCGACGTTCGTCGAGGTGTCCTACCTGCTCATCTTCGGAAAGCTGCCGAACAAGGCGGAATTGGCGACATTCTCCGAGGAGCTGACCCGGCACTCGATGCTGCACGAGGACATGAAGCGGTTCTACGACGGCTACCCTGGGACCGCGCACCCGATGGCGATCCTGTCGGCGATGGTGCTATCGCTCTCCAGCTTCTACCCGGGGGCGCTGGACGTGAAGAACAAGGCCGAGCAGGACCGCACCATCGCGCGCCTGGTGTCCAAGATGCGGACCATCGCCGCGTTCTCGTATAAGAAGTCGATCGGCCAGCCGTTCGTCTACCCGAAGAACAACCTGTCGTACTGCGCCAACTTCCTCAACATGATGTTCTCGGTCCCGGCCGAGCCCTACGACATCGACGAGGACATCGTCCGCGTCCTCAACCTGCTGCTGATCCTGCACGCCGATCACGAGCAGAACTGCAGCACGTCGACCGTGCGCCAGGTGGGGAGCTCGCAGGCCAACCTGTTCGCGTCGATCTCGGCCGGCATCTGCGCGCTGTGGGGCCCGTTGCACGGGGGAGCCAACGAAGAGGTGCTGTCGATGCTGGAGGCGATCAAGGCCGACGGCAGCGGCCCGCAGAAGTTCATCGACCTCGCGAAGAAGAAGGACTCCGGGTTCCGGCTGATGGGCTTCGGCCACCGCGTCTACAAGAACTACGACCCGCGCGCGAAGATCATCAAGGTCGCCGCCGACAAGGTGATGAAGAAGATGAAGCAGCCCGATCCGCTGCTCGACATCGCCAAGACGCTCGAGGAGGCCGCGCTGTCCGACCCGTACTTCGTCGAGCGGAAGCTCTACCCAAACGTGGACTTCTATAGCGGCATCATTTACCGGGCGCTCGGCATCCCGACCAACATGTTCACGGTCATGTTCGCGATTGGCCGCACCCCGGGCTGGATCGCCCACTGGCGCGAGATGAACGAGGACCCGACGACGAAGATCTTCCGGCCCCGCCAGATCTACACCGGCCCACCGCTCACGGCCTACGTCCCGGTCGAGAAGCGATAGCTCACCCCGCGGGCTGGCTCACCACGAGAGACGAATGCTGGTGACGTAGCCGTCGGCCTGGGCGCTGCCGATCCAGGTGTGGGTGTATCCGACGCGCAGCCGCCAGCGGGGCAGGGGGAGCCGGCCCGACGGCGTGAGCGGGAAGGGCGTGCCCGCGAACCGCAGCGCCCCGACGTCCAGCTCGAGCCCGGCGTCGATCGTGAACCCGCCGTAGAACTCAGCCGGCGTCATGCGTTCCGGGGGCATGGTGCGAACAATCTCGAGCAGCAGGGAGGCCGTCCCGCCCACGTAGAGGCCGAGCAGCCGCGGATCCAGCGCCGTCCCCCAGCCGAGCATCGGCATGGTCAGGCGCGCGGTGACCCCGCTGGTCATGAACGACGAGGTTTCTGACGTCAGCGGTCCCTTGCTCTGCACGAACAGCGACGATTGCAGCCCCACCTCCCACAGCAGCGCGCCAGCGCGCGCGAGCCAGGTCACCTCGCTCCCGACCGCCTGGCCTCGCATCCCGCCGAACAGCGCCGCGTTGTGGAGGGCGATCGAGATCACCGCGCGCTTGGGGGGCAGCTGCCAGCGCAGCGCGCCGCGCTCTGGATCGGCCAACGTCAGCTCGAGCGGCGGACCTTCGCCGTCGGGGATCTCGAGCAGGATCCGGCGCTGCACGTCGCTGCTCGGGTAGCGATAGCCACGGAACAGCGCCCACACAGCGCGGGCTTCGCCCGGCGGGATCGTGATCGACCCGAGCAGCGAGCCCTCGTCCGGGATCTCGCCGGGGAGTCGCCCCTCGCCGCCGCCGCTCGCCACCAGCGACAGCGTCTCGCCGGGCGTCCGAGGGTCGAGCAGCATCAAACAGGCGAACGCGGCGGGCGACACCTGGCGCGGTTTGCTCCCGCGATTGACGAGCTGGAGCTGAACCGCGACCGCCTGTTCGTCCGCGATCCCGACCGCCGCGAGGTCGTCCGTGATCCAGATGCTTTCGACCGCGGCCTCGAGCGCGCCGTCCGCCGACCGGGCGGCGATCGGCTCGCTCGGGCGGACCTCGACCAACGTCTCCCCGCACCCGAGCGCTGCGAGCGCCAGCATGACGGCGAGCGCAGGCGCCCGGCAAGCAAGACGATCAGGTTCGGGACCCCCAAGGGGTCCCGCGCCCCCCGCGACGAGCTCGCACAGGCGAAGCCTGTGCTCCCTCACGCGTCTACCAGGTTCGGGACCCCCAAGGGGTCCCGCGCCCCCCGCGACGAGCTCGCACAGGCGAAGCCTGTGCTCCCTCACGCGTCTACTTCTTCTTGGCCGCAGCGGGCGCGGCGGGGGCGGCGGCGGTGGCCGGCTTCGGCGCACCCGCGGCGGGGGCGGCAGGAGGCGTCGTCGATGCCGCGGGCGGCGGGACCGTGGGAGCAGCAGCGGGCGGGGCCCCGGGTGCTGCCGGCGCCGGCGCGGCTGCGCCGCCACCTTCGGTGTCTTCACCTTCGGGCGCGCGGTCCCATTTGTCGACCTTGCCGGAGCCGGTCGTGTCGTAGCCGATACGATCGAGCCTTCCGCCTTCGTAGTACTGCCACTCGTCGACGCGGCCGTCGCTGTTCGTGTCGCGCTCGATGCGGACGAGCTTTTCTTCCTCGAAGTACTTCCACACGTCCACCTTCGAGTCGAAGTTCATGTCGCTCTCGATGCGGACCTTCTTGCCGTTCGCGAAGTAGAACGCGGCGTCGAACCTGCCGTCGAAGTCGAGGTCCGCCTCCTCCATCTCGACCTTCTGACCGGCGTCGTCGTAATACGACACCATGTCCAGCCTGCCGTCGTGGTTGAGGTCCACCTGCTTGCACACCAGGACCTCGACCTTCTGGCCGTTGATCTCTTTGGACTGGTAGTACTTCCAAACGTCCGGCTTCTTGTCGAGGTCGGTGTCCGAGGTGATGATCTTCTTGTCCTTCTCGTTGCACTTCGTCTTGTCGACGGGGGGGCCGGCGGGCACGTTCGAGCCCTGGGGCGCGCCGGCCATTTCGGCGCCAAGTTTTTGCTGGCCACCGCAGCCCGAGAACGCGAGCGGGACGCAGACAGCCAGCAGCGGGAGCGAGCGGACAAGAGGCATGGCGTTACGGTAGGGCGGAAACTGAATCTTTTCAAGTACTCGGCGCGGACGCCGCCGGGTGTTTCAACCCGCCGAGATCTTGACCAGCGACCTATGGTCATGCATGGTCACGCCATGGCGAGGAAGAAGGTCTCGACGACCGTCTACATCACGCCCGAGCAGAACGAGCAGCTCAAGCTCCTGAACCAGAAGACACGCGTGCCGGTGGCCGAGTACATCCGGCAAGGCATCGACCTCGTGCTCGAGAAGCAGCGCCACAACCTCCCCGGCCAGCTCACTCTCGAAGTCCAGCGCGGGCGTTAGCCGGCCTGCCTTCTTCATGGGAACCCTGGGAGGGTTCCCAACCCCTCCCGCGATGAGCTCCGCGCCCCGGGGCCCCCGCGCGGGTCTTTCCGCGCGGGGTGGGGCATTGCCGCGCTCCGCTGCACGCGATCTGCCTTCATGGGAACCCTGGGAGGGTTCCCAAACCCTCCCGCGATGAGCTCCGCGCGGCAAAGCCGCGCTCCGCTGCACGCGATCTGCGTGTAGTCTTCCGCCCGCCCCGCACCCCATGCCCACCCCGACTCGCCTCATCCGCAACTTCTCGATCATCGCGCACATCGATCACGGCAAGTCGACGCTCGCCGACCGGCTGCTCGACGCGACCGGCGCGCTCACCGACCGCGAGCGCAAGGCGCAGTTCCTCGACAGCATGGATCTCGAGCGCGAGCGCGGCATCACCATCAAGGCCGCGACCGTGCGGCTCGAGTATCACGCGTCCGACGGCGAGACCTACGAGCTCAACCTCATCGACACCCCCGGCCACGTCGATTTTCACTACGAGGTATCTCGCTCGCTGGCCGCGTGTGAGGGGGCCGTGCTGGTGGTCGACGCTTCGCAGGGCGTCGAGGCGCAGACATTGGCCAACGTGTACCTCGCGGTGAACAACAACCTCACCATCATCCCGGTCATCAACAAGATAGACCTACCCGCCGCGGATCCCGAGAACGTGCGCCGCCAGATCGAGGAGGTGATCGGCATCGACGCGACGGACGCGATCCTGGCGTCGGCGAAGGAGGGCGTCGGCATCCACGAGATCCTGGAGGCGGTCGTCGCCAAGGTGCCGCCTCCCGTCGGTGATCCGGCGGCGCCCCTGCGCGTGCTGCTGCTCGACAGCTGGTACGACAGCTACCGCGGCGTGGTCATCCTCGTGCGCGTCGTCGACGGCGTGCTGCGCCCCAAGCAGAGCATCGGCGCGTTCGCGCCGTTCCCGCGCGAGACCCCCGAGCTCGGTCCAGGCGAGGTTGGGTTTTTCACCGCGGCGATCAAGGAAGTGAGCGACGCGCGCGTGGGCGACACCATCACCGAGGCCGGGCGCCCGGCGGCGCCGCTGCCGGGGTTTCAGCCCGCCAAGCCGATGGTGTTCGCCGGCATCTTCCCGGTCGACAACGCGCGCTACGAAGACCTGCGCGACGCACTCGACAAGCTGCGGCTCAACGACGCCTCGTTCACGCGCGAGCCCGAGAACTCCGCGGCGCTCGGTTTCGGGTTTCGCTGCGGGTTCCTCGGCCTCTTGCACATGGAGATCGTGCAGGAGCGGCTCGAGCGCGAATACAACCTCGACCTCATCACCACCGCGCCCACGGTCCGGTTCCGCTGCGTCCTGCGCGGCGGCGAGGTCATCGAGCTCGACAACCCCGCCAAGTTTCCGTCCGAGGGCGACATCGAGCGCATCGAGGAGCCGGTGGTGGCGCTGACCATCCACACGCCGCCGGAATACGTGGGGGGGATCCTGAAGTTGTGTGAGGAGAAGCGTGGCACCCAGACCGGCCTGACCTACGCCGGGGAGAAGCGCGTGATCATCCGCTACGACCTACCGCTGACGGAGATGGTGTTCGGGTTCTACGACCGGCTCAAGTCGGTGTCGCGCGGCTACGCGTCGCTCGATTACGAGCCCAAGGACTATCAGCCCGCCGACCTCGTGCGCATGGACCTGGTGGTCAACGGCGATCGGGTCGACTCGCTCTCTCTCATCGTCCATCGCGACGGTTCCTACAACAAGGGCCGGGATCTATGCGTCAAGATGAAGGAGCTCATCCCCCAGCAACAGTTCGAGGTGGCCATCCAGGCCGCCATCGGATCGCGCGTGATCGCCCGTACCACCGTGAAAGCGTTACGAAAGAACGTGACCGCGAAGTGTTACGGCGGCGACATCACCCGCAAGCGCAAGTTGCTGGAGCGCCAGAAGGAAGGTAAGAAAAGGATGAAACAGGTCGGCAACGTGGAGATCCCGCAAGAGGCTTTTCTGGCCATCCTCAAGGTCGACTGAGGCAAACGGGTATGTCGGAGGAAACCGGTTGGCTGGAATGGTGGCGGCGTCGCTCGGCGGCGCGGCGTGCGCGCGTCGAGGGTCGCCACCTCTGTAAAGAGGCGCGCCGGATCCTCAAGAAGAAGAGCTACCGCATTCCAACCGCGGTCGCGGGCGACGTGCGGGTGGCCGTCGAGGGGGTCGAAGCGGCGCTGGACACCGAAGACCTCGAGCGGCAGCGCAAAGCGATCGCGCTGCTCGACGATGCGATGGACGACCATCTGTCGTTCGCGCGCAAGTCCACGCTGCGCGAGTACGCGGAGTCGATCGGCGTCGCGGTCGCGGTGGCGCTCCTGCTGCGCGCGTTCGTGGTCGAGGCGTTCCAGATCCCATCCGGGTCGATGATCCCGACCCTCGAGGTGGGCGATCACATCTTCGTGTCCAAGTTCGCGTACGGGCTGTCGGTGCCGTTCACCAACAGCAAATTCCTCCAGTACGCGCAGCCCGAGCGCGGCGACGTGATCGTGTTCAAGTTCCCGAACGATCCCAGCATCGACTACATCAAGCGCGTGGTGGGTCTGCCCGGCGACGTGATCGAGATGCGGCAGGAGGAGCTTTACGTCAACGGCCGTCCGGTGCCGCGCCAGCGTGTGCCGAAGGTTTATCACTGCAGCGACGGGCCGCCGCACGCGGATGTGACCGGTCCAACCGCACGCGCGCTCGCGTTCGCGGACAACGATGACTGCGAGCTGTGGGTCGAGACCCTCGGCAAGATCGAACACCAGACCGTGCTCGAGCCGCGGCGGGGCGGGCGCGACTTCGCCCGCACCGTGATCCCGGCCGGGCGCGTGTTCGTGATGGGTGACAACCGCGACAACTCGTCCGACTCGCGGGTGTGGGGCACGGTCGACCTCGACCTCATCAAGGGCAAGGCGCTGGTGGTGTGGTGGTCGCGCGGAACGTCCGAGGGGATGAGCCCGCTCGCCTGGTTGAAGGCCATCCGCTGGCGGCGCTTCTTCCAGGTCGTCCGCTGACCGCCGAGATGCCACCCGCGCCCGCGTCGCCGCCAGATCCGCAGCGCGAGCTGGCCGAGTTCCACGCGTCGCTGAACGCGGTCACGCCGCGCGTCCGGGTCGCGCCCGCGATCGTCGCCATCAACGCGATCGTGTTCGCGGTGATGGTCGCGAGCGGCGTCCACGTGCTGACCCCGACGGCGGACAGCGTGCTGCGCTGGGGCGCCGACTTCGGTCCCCGCACTCTGGGCGGCGAGCCCTGGCGGCTGCTGACGAACACGTTCCTCCACTTCGGCGTGATTCACCTCGCGCTCAACATGTTCGCGCTCTGGAACGCGGGCGCGCTGGTCGAGCGAATCTATGGCCCCCTCGCGTTCCTGGCGCTGTATCTGGCGGCCGGCATCACCGGCAGTGTCGCCAGCGTCGGCGTCCATCCCCAGGTCGTGGGGGCCGGCGCCTCGGGCGCGGTGTTCGGCGTTTACGGCGCGCTGGCCGCATTCGTGATGCTTCACCGGGGTTTGATTCCGATGTCGGTGCTGACCCGGTTGCGCGGCGCCGCGATGAGCTTCATCGCCTACAACATCCTGTTCGGGTTCACCAACAAGAGCATCGACAACGCCGCTCACATCGGCGGTCTTCTCGGCGGCGCGGCGGCGGGGGCGCTGCTGGCGCGCCCGCTCTTGCCGGGACGTGCCTCGGCCGCGGCGCGGTCGGCGCTCGCGATCGTGGGCGCCTGTGCGCTCGCCGCTGCGGCGCTGGTAGTGCTGCCCAAGCCGGTCGATTTTCAGGGTGAGGTGGGGGCCTTCAGCACGATGGAGCAGCCGGTGCTCGATCGCTACAACCAGCTCCTGGAGGACGCCCGCACCGGCAAACTCGACACCACCGCCTGCGCGGCCGCGATCGAACGCGAGGTGCTGGCGCCGTGGCGTGCGGCGCGCGATCGACTCGCCCGGCCCCGCCCGTGGACGCCGCAACAGAAGCGGGTGATCGATCTGCTGGTTCGCTACGCCGGGGAGCGGGAGGCCGGGTTCGATGCGATCGCGCGCGCGGCGCGGGCGAACGACAACGCCGCCACGGAACGCGCCAACCAGCACCACAAGCGCGCCGAAGAGCTCATCGAAGAGATCAAGAACCTCAAGCCCGAATCGTAGCCGCCGCCGTCGTCGCGACCGGCAGCCGCACCTCGACGATGGTGCCGGAGCCGGGCTCGGAGCGGACGTGGAAGACGCCGCCCAGCATGCGCACGCGGCCGCGCATCCCGACCACACCGAGGTGACCGGCCGCCGCGGCGTCGACCAGCGCACGGGTATCGAACCCCCGGCCGTCGTCGCGGATCACGATCGTCGCCTGGCCGGGGTCGTGGGTGAGCCTGACCTGCAGTTGGTGCGCTCGCGCGTGCCGGATGGCGTTGGTCACCGACTCCTGGACGATGCGGAAGCAGGCGATCTCGAGCTCGGGCGAGAACCGCGCCTCGCGCAACGCGCCCTCGGTCGCGATGTCGATCGCCACGCCCGACAACGTCGACTGCGCGCGCAGGTAGGAGCGCAGCGCGGCCGCGAGCCCGAGCTCGTCGAGCAGCGGCGGCCGCAGGCTGACCGACATCCGCCGCAGGCGCTCGATGATCTCGTCGACCAGCGATTCGGGATCCACGGGCGCGGGGCCGGCGGTGGCCAGCGACTCTCCCGAGGGAGGGTCGGCGAGACGAAGCCTCAGCTTGAGCGCGGTGAGGGTTTGCCCGAGCTCGCCCTGGAGCTCGTGCGCGAGCAGCCGGCGCTCCTCCTCCTTCGCGGCCTCGACGCTACCGTGCAAGCGGCCGAGCCGCTCGTAGGCGCGCGCGAGCTCCGCGAGCGCCTCGCGGGTGGCGCGCCCGTGGTCCTCGACATGACGGATGACGTAATCCAGCACCAGCACCAGCAACGCCGACAACAACGCTATCGTGGTTGCCAATCGGACCCAGTTCTGGAGCTGAAGCGGGTCGACCTCGGCGGGATCCTGCAGCAGCACGCCGCGGGTGACCAGCAAGCCGACGCCGACGTACGCCATTCCGGCGACGCCGATCAGCAACGAGCCGAAGCGGACCCCGAAGCACACCACGCCCACCGCGCCGGTGGTGGCGAGCAGGACGCTGACCCCGCTGCCGAATCCGGCGCGTGCCAGCACGTACAGTCCGGCGGCGAACAGGATCCAGATCGAGGCCTGGGCGCGGGCGTTCACCGATAGCCCCTTGATCAGGCGGACGATGGGCAGCATGACGCCGGAGCCCAGCAAGATGCCGACGTCCATGGGCTCGCGCTGGGAGGGAGCGATGAATACCGCCAGCCCGGCCAGCGCCGGAGCGACCACCGCCGCGGCGGTGACGACCCGATCGCGCACGTCGTCGCGCCAGGACGCCGTCGCGGCCTGGTTGGCGCTCACGTCCAGGGTCGCCGCGAGCTGCCATTCGGCCGAGACCGCGGGACCGTCGTGGAGAGGCAGCTCCAGCCGAACCTCGGTGCCGGAGCCGGACGCCTCGACCTCGAAGCTGCCTCCTCGGGTTCGAATCCGCTCGCGCGCGGCGACCAGGCCGCCGCGGCTGTCGTTGGCCGCCGCGGCCGCTCCCGGGTCGTCGGCGAAGCCGCGGCCGTCGTCGCGGATCGACAACACGAGGCGACCGGCCGCGACCGACAGGCGAACCTGGACCCGGCGCGCGTGGGCGTCGCGGACGGCGCTGTCCACCGCCTCCTGGACGGCGCGGAAGCTTGCGATCTCGAGGTCGGGCGGCAGCCGCTCCGCCGGCGCCGGACCGTCGACCGCGAAGTCGACCGCCACGCCCGAACGCTTCGATTCGTTCTCGGCGTGGGCTCGCAGCGCGGGCAGCAGACCCGCCTCGTCGAGCAACGGCGGCCGCAGCGCGGTCGACAGCCGCCGGACCTTCGCGAGCAGCTGATCGATGAGCACGATGGTCCCGCGGTGGGTGTCGAGATGTTCCAGTTGAAGCCGCAGCTTGAGCGCGGTCAGCACCTGCCCGAGCTCGTCGTGCAGCTCGCGGGCGAGAAAACCGCGCTCCTCTTCCTTGGCAACGTCTAGCCTCCGGTGCAGCCGACCGAGGTGCTCGAACGCGAGTCGCAACGACGCCAGCGTTTGCGCGGTGAGCCGCGCGCCGGCTTCGACCTGGCGAATCACGAAGTCGATCACGGTCGCCAGCAGCGCGGCCAGCAACGTGGTCGTTCCCGCCATGCGCAGCCAGTTGCGCAGCACCAGCGGATCGACGTCCAGCGGCGCCAAGCGCAGCGCGTGCCGGCCCGCGAGCACGCCGACCGCCATCACCGCCGCGGTCAACGCCGCGATCGTCGCCAGGCCCATTCGCCGGCCGAAGAACACCACGCCCAACACCGCCGCCAGCACCAGCGCCACGCTGGCGCCGGCGACGAACCCCACGCGGGCGAGAACGAAGATGCTGGTCGTTGAAAGCGTCGCTATCATCACCACCGCGCGCACGGTCACCGAGCTGTGACGGGCCAGGTACAGCGTGGGCAGGATGAGCGCCACCGCCAGCTGGGTGACGACGTCGAGCAAGCGAGGCGGCGTCGCCCGCAGCAGCAGCGACACCGCCACCAGCGGCGGCGTCAACAGGGTCGAGACGCGGAGCAACCCCTCGAGCACCCGCTCGCGCCACGGCTCGACGCCGACGGGCTGCCAGCTGGACGGCGCGCGCGGCATGCTAGGGTGCGGACTCTACCTTGGAAGATGTTATCCTGGCAGGTGGGTACGGGATGCGGGTCCTGTTGGCGGACGATCACACTCTGGTTAGGGCGGGGATTCGAGTCCTGCTCACCGCTCTGCCCGAGGTCGAGAGCGTCGTCGAGGCGGGCGACGGTCACGAGGCGCTGACCATGTTGTTGGAGACGCGTCCCGACGTCGCGCTCATCGACATCGGGATGCCGGGGCTCAACGGCCTGGAGCTGGCGGCGCGGGTCGCGCGCGAGGCACCCCAGACCCGCGTCGTGATTCTGTCGATGCACGGGACACCCGCCCACGTCGCGCAGGCGTTGCGAACCGGCGTGGTCGGCTATGTGCTCAAGGACGCCGCCGCCGAGGAGCTTCCGGTGCTGTTGCGCGCTGTGATGCGCGGCGAGACCTACCTGTCCCCGGCGATCTCGAAGCACGTGGTGAACGGGTTTTTGAACCGGGGCGCCGCCACCGGTGACGCCGCTGCCGAAGGCGAAGGCCCGGGCGAAGTGCTCACCTCGCGCCAGCGCGAGATCCTGCAGCTGGTGGCCGAAGGCAAGTCGACCAAGGACATCGCCCAGCTCTTGGACCTCAGCGTCAAGACCGTCGAGACGCACCGCGGCCAAATCATGGAACGCCTCGAGATCCACGACCTCGCGGGGCTGGTGCGGTACGCGATCCGCACCGGTCTGGCGTCCTCGGAACGCTAACTCCGAGGTCCCTCTCTAGGGGTCCGTTCCCGCCAATCTAGGGGGTCGCCCTTATGGGAATGGCGTAGCCGTCCAGCCATTCTGTCAGCATGAACGATACCGAAGAGAAGGCGGCCGATACGTCGGCCGGGAAGTCGCGGCGGGTGTTGATTGTCGATGACTCGCCCGGGTTCCGGGGGCTGCTCCACTGGTACCTCGGGACGCTGCCGGGGATCGAGATCGTGGGCGAGGCCGCGGATGGCGAAGCGGCACTGGCCGAGGTCGCGCGCACGAACCCCGACCTCGTGCTCATGGACGTCCGCATGCCGAACCTCAACGGCCTGCAGGCGTGCAAGCAGCTGCGGTCGGACGGACGCTCGGCCCGGGTGCTGCTCCTGACCGCGTACGGCGACGCGATCCCGCGCTGGTTGGCGTCGGAGGCAGGTGCGGACGACGTCATCGACAAGTCCAACCTCGGCGACCGCCTGCGCGAGGCCATCACCGCGGTGGGCGTGACCGCGGGGTCGGCGTCGTGATCGCGCCGTCGACGTCGGGTCTCGCGGTCGCGCCCATCGCGCGGTCCACGCCCCGTGCCGCCCTGGCCGAGGAGCTTGCCTGGCTGGCCGCGCTGATGCCCGGCGAGCGATCGTTCGGCCCCTCGGACGCGATCGGCGACGATCGGGTGGCCGCCATCGTCGCGACGGCGCTGTTGGCGTTGCCGTTCGACAAGGCCGATGAGGCGATCGCGCGGTCGATGGCCGCGGTCGGCTTGCAGCGTGGCGTCGACCGGGTCTTCTATTATCGGCTCGACGAGATCGCGAACGACGTCACGCTGACGCACGAGTGGCAAATCGAAGGGGTGCGGCCTCTCGGCACGGTACCGAGGTTCGCGACCATGGCGCTCGACGTGATGCCGCCGCCGCTGCTCGCGCGGCTGCGCGAGGGGGGCATCGTGTGCGCCCCGCGCTCGCGGCAAGTCATGAGCAGCGGCTTCGAGGAGCTGGTGACGGCCGAAGGCGACCGAGCGCTCGCGCTCGCGCCGGTGGTCGTGAACGGCGTGCTCACCGGCGTCGCGGGGTTCGCAGCGAGTTGTAGTTCGACCTGGAGCGAAGGCGACTTGGACCTCTTGCGCGTGGTCGCGCAGGGGGTCGCCCGTGCCGTGGAGCGCAAGCGCCAGGAAACGGCGCTGCGGGCGAGCGAAGCGAGGTTCCGCGCGATGTGCGAGACATCGCCGCTCGGGATCTTCCTCGCGGGTCCCGAGGGGGAATGCCTCTACCTCAACCCGGCGCTCAAGCGCATCGCCGACCTGACGGACGCCGACGCAGCCGGGCGCGGGTGGATGAATCGGCTCCACCCCGAGGATCGCGAGCGCATCACCACGAAGTGGGGATCCGCGGTCGCCGCGGGGGATCACTACCAGACCCCGGTGCACCGTTTCGTGCAACGAAGCGGCGAGGTGCGGCACGTCGAGGTGCGCGCGGTGCCGTTCGCCGGGCCGCCCGAGGACCGCTGCTTCCTCGGCGTGCTCGAGGATGTCACCGCCCGCGTGCAAGGCGAGCAGGAGCGCCAGGAACTGCTGGCGCGCGCGGAGTCGGCGCGCACCGAGGCCGAACATGCGCGGCAGGAGGCGGAGGCCGCGCGCACCGAGGTGGCGAACATGCTGTCGCGCATCTCGGACGCGTTCGTGGCGCTCGACCTCCAGGGGCGCTATACGTATGCCAACGAGCGGGCCGTCGCGCTCGCGGGTCGCCCGCGCGAACATCTTCTCGGCCACACACCCTGGGCGCTGTCCGCGAACTGCGAGCCGCTGCGAGCGGCCTGCGAGCGCGCGATCGCGAGCGCGGATGTGGTCACGATCGAGCTCTTGAGTCGGAGCAGCCGCTGGTTCGAGGCCCGAGTTTATCCGTCGCGCACCGGCCTGTCGGTGTTCTTCACCGACGTTCACGACCGCAAGCGCGAGAAGGAACAGCTCTCCAGTGACCGCGAATATCTGCGCCAGGAGCTGGTTGGCAGCGACGCGTTCGCCGACATCATCGGCAGCGATGGTGGGCTGCGCGAGGTCATGGACGGGGTGGCGATGGTCGCGGCCACCAACACCAACGTGCTCTTGACCGGCGAGACCGGCACCGGCAAGGAGTTGGTCGCGCGCGCCGTCCACGAAGGCAGCCGGCGCCGCGAGCGCTTGCTGGTGAAGGTGAACTGCGCAGCGATCTCGGCCGGCCTGGTCGAGAGCGAGCTTTTCGGTCACGAGCGCGGCGCGTTCACGGGCGCCATCCAGCGTCGCAAGGGACGCTTCGAGCTGGCCCACGGCGGCACCCTGTTCCTCGACGAGGTCGGCGAGCTGCCGCTCGAGACCCAGGTCAAGCTGCTGCGTGTCCTGCAAGAGCGCGAGTTCGAACGGGTCGGCGGCACCGAGACCATCCGCGTCGACGTCCGCGTGGTCGCGGCGACCAACCGCGACCTGCCCGAGATGGTCGCGCGCGGGCGATTCCGCGAGGATCTCTACTACCGGCTGGCGGTGTTCCCGGTCGCCCTGCCTCCCCTGCGCGAACGGGCAAGCGACGTCCCGCTGCTCGTGCGGTCGTTCGTGCGGCGATTCGCGCGCCAGGCCGGCCGCCGAATCGACGGCGTCTCGGACGAGGCGATGCGCCGTTTGTGCGCGTACCACTGGCCCGGCAACGTCCGCGAGCTGCAGAACGTGATCGAGCGCGCCGTGGTGCTGAGCCGGCGTCCCACCCTCGATCTCGACGCGCTCCCCGCATTGCCGAGCCTGTCGGACGTGCCGCCCGCACCGGGCTCGATCACCATTGAGGACGTCCAACGCGGTCACGTCGCCAAGGTGCTCGCCGAAACCAGCTGGGTCATCGAGGGCGAGCGGGGCGCGGCGCGCAGGTTGGGCGTCCACCCCAACACGCTCCGCTCCCGCCTCAAACGCTGGGGCATCAACCGCCCGGGGCTGGATTTTACTCGGAACCCTGACAGGGTTCCGAACCTCCCGCGATGAGCTACGCGCGGCCCGGGGCGGGGCTATGCCGCGCTACGCTCGACGCGATCCACGGCTCGGCCCACGACGGTTCGTGGGACGGACCACCGCGTTTCGTGGCGGGGTCGCGATGATGGCCGCGAGATTGACGCCGGCGCGCGGGAATCTGGGTGGTACAGCGATTGCTGATGCTCGGGGCATGACCGACGAAGACATCGCCCGCCTGCAACGGTTTGCCACCGCGAACCTGCTGTCGACGGGGCTCGCGCACGAGATCTCTAACCCACTTTCCGCGCTCGCCGCAGCTCTCCACGCGATCGACACGCGCCTCGGACGTATCCGCGCGCGCGGTGCGGTCGATTCCGGTGACATCGGCGATCTCGCGTCCGACGTCGAGCTCGCCCGCATCAGCCAGGAGGAGTTGTCATCGGTGGTCCGCGACTTCGAAATCTACCTGCGCGCCAACGACCTCGACACCGGCGTGCCGATCGATCCCAAGCCCGGCGTGGTACGAGCGCTGCGGATGGCGCGGGTTCGGCTGGCCGGGGTGAGTCCGGTGTCGGTGGCGATGTCCGACGTGCCCGAGGTCCGGCTGCCGCCCAACCGCATCACGCAGATCGTGCTCAACCTGTTGCTCAACGCCGCGGACGCGCTGGCTGGACGGCCGTGGAGTGCGAACCTCATCGAGCTGCGGCTTGAATCGGTCGGCGGCTGGGCGGTCATCGAGGTCAAGGACAACGGCCCAGGGCTCGACCCGGGCGCGCGCGAGCGACTGTTCCAGGTCGGTGCGACGACAAAGGCCTCCGGCTCGCTCGGGCTCGGGCTCGCGATCTGCCGAGATCTCGTGCGCCAGTCCGGGGGGGAGATCTCGGTGTCGTCGGCGCTCGTGCCGGGCACGGCGTTCCGGGTCGTGCTCCCGCCCGCTGCGCTTGGCCGGCCCGGGCCGTCCCAGGCGCCAGCGGCTAATGACGTAAAATGAACAGCAGCAACACGACCACCGCGACGGTGGCCCCGATCACCGCGGCGACGCGGTAGGCCTCGAACCGGTCGGGCGTTCGATCCAGCGCCCGCTGCGTGGCGGCGATCTGAGCGCGCAGCGCGGGCGCGTCGGCGAACCGGTGGTCGCGATCCTTGGCGACCATCTTGAGGATGATCTCGTCGACCGCCTTCGGAATCGCCGCCTTGTCGGTCAGCGTCGACGGCGGCGGCGGCTCCTGCTTCATGTGGAAGTTGATGATGTCGATCGGGCTCTTGACCGACTTGAACGGCAGGCCCCCGGTCAACATCTCGTACGCCATCATCCCGAGCGCGTAGATGTCGGACCGACCGTCGAGCGCCTGTCCGCGAAGCTGCTCCGGCGACATGAACTCCAGCGTCCCCAACGTCTGGCCCACCGCGGTCAGCGCGGGCACCGTCCGCTCGTCGGACATCACCTTGGCGATGCCGAAGTCCAGCACCTTGACGTGATCCTCGCCGGCCCGGGTCTCGATGATCACGTTCTCGGGCTTCATGTCCCGGTGGACGATGCCATTCTGGTGCGCTTCGGTCAGCGACGCCGCCACCTGATCGAGGATCTTGAGCACACGAGCGTGGGGCAAGAGGCCGTCGGTCTTCTGGACGTTGTGCAGGCTGCGGCCGCGCAGGAGCTCCATCGCGAGGTACAGGATGCCGTCGGGGGTTTCGTCGAAGTCGTAGGTGGTGACGGTGTGTGGGTCGCGCAGCTTCGAACATGCCTCCGCCTCGCGGCGAAAGCGGGCGACGATGGTCTCGTCGCTGACGTTGTGCGGGTGCAGGATCTTGAGCGCGACCTCGCGACCAGTGGCGATCTGCTTGCCGCGGAACACGGCCCCGAATCCACCCTCGCCGATCTTGTCTTCGACCAGGTAGCGGTGGTTGAGCGTGCGTCCGACCAGATTCTCGAGCGGCTGGACCGGCGGGCGGGCCCCAGGCGGGCGCTTGGCCGCGGGAGCGACCGCCGCCGCGGCGGTCGCGGTCGCGAGGGCGTGGTCGGACGGGGAGGGCGCAATCACCGACGGAACAACCGGCGACGGCGCGGCGGGCGAGGGGAACGCGGGGGAAATCGAGCGCTTCGCTGCGACTGGCGGCGAAGCCCCCGCGCCAGCGGCGAGCGCCGAGGCCGCCGCCTCGAGGGCGCGTTTCGGAAGTGATCCCGACACCGCCGAGCCGGGCGCCGGCTTGGTCGCGGCGGTCGAGATCGATCCCGCGGTCGAGACCTTGGGCCCGCCCGCGGTGGGCGAGATCGGCTTACCGCAGACCCCACAGAAGCGCGCGCCCGCGTCGATCTCGGTTCCGCAGTGTGGACAAGGCACCATCACGATCGCTCACGGTCCGTTGACGCGACCATCGTTGCGCGCGGGAGGGTCGCGCTCGCACTTGAGCACGAAGATCCCGCCCGCGGTGGCGGCCACGAGCGCCAGCAGGAACAGCGCCAGCATCGAGCGCGATGTGCCCCGGTTGCCGGTGATGACCGGACCGGTGGGCGGCAGCTCGTCGGGCTCGGCTTTGGTCGGCACGTCGTCCGACGTCAACATGTCGCGCGGCAACCGCTCCTCGACGGTCTCGCCCGCCAAGCTGGCGTCTTCGCCCGAGCCCACCGGCTCGGGGACGGGATCGCCGCCCGGCTCGTAGCCGACGAAGCCGAGGACGTCTTCGGGCGCGGGCGGCTTGAGGCCCTCGCCATCGAAACGCGCCAGCACGACCGTGATGTTGTCCGGCCCGTCGCGGTCCAATGCCTTGCCGATCAGGGCCTCGCCCGCCTTCTTGAGGTCGGTCTCGCCGATCAGCACCGCCAAGATTTCTTCGTCAGCGACCGGACCGTGAAGCCCGTCCGAGCACAAAAGCGCGATGTCCCCCTTGCGTAGCAGAACCTGCGACAGCACGACCTCGACCCGCTCCTGCACGCCCAGCGCCTGCAGGATGATGTTGGCGTGCTCGAAGGCCTTGGCCTCTTCGGCGGTCATCGCGCCCGCCTCGATGAGCTGCCAGGCGAGCGACTGGTCCTTGGTGACCTGCACCAGCTTGCCGTCGCGCAGTACGTAGCAGCGGGAGTCGCCGATCTGCGCGACCACCAGCGTGTCGTCCACCAGCGCCGCCACTGTGCACGTGGTGCCCATGCCGCGCTCGCTCTGGTTGTCGCGCGACTGGATGAAGATGTTCTCGTTGGCCTGCTGCACGGCGCGCCTGACCAGGCGCGCGAAGCCGTCGCGTGGCTGCGGCGCCGCGGCCGCGAGCGCCTCGTAGATCGAGTCCACCGCCATCTGCGAGGCGACCTCACCCGCGGCCGCGCCACCCATGCCGTCACACACCAGCATGAGGCTGCCCTTTTCGGCGAGTGGGAAGCTGAATGGATCGCGCGCGTCGGAGGCACGGACGCCGCCCGTCACGTCCGCGACCAGGAAGTTGTCTTCGTTGTGCTCGCGCACCAGGCCGACGTCGGTCTTCCCGAAGACCTCGATGGTTATCCCGGTGGTCGAGGGGGCCATGGGGCGATCCGCCTTCATCCTATCTCGAACCGGAGCAGCTCGTCTCCCATTCGGATGAGGTCACCCGAGACCAGGCCGTGTGGCCCCCTCAAGCGCAGGAACGTTCCGTTGGAGCTCGCCAGGTCTTCGAGCATGCCTTTTCCGTTGCGGTAGACGATCTGCGCGTGCCGGCGCGACATGAATTCGTCGTCTGAAAACACGATGTCACCTGTCTCACGGCCCATCACGGTTTCGGGTCGGGTCAGGTGGTAGACGTCCCGACCGGTGCCGGCCGGGGTCACCTGGCGTAGGCGGGCCCAGGCGGCCCGGACGGGTGTTCCGAAAACCACGACGCCGTGCTCGACTGCGGGGCGCGCGGCGCGCTCGATCTCGGCCACCAGCTCGAACAGCAGCACTTGCTTGCCCAGCAGCAAGTAGTCGCCGTCACTCAGATCGACCCGCCCACGCAGCCGAACGTAGATTCCGTTTCGGCGTTCGAGCGGGCTCATCACCCGGCCGTTCAGGCTGGCTGCGACACGGGCGTGACGGGGCGCGAGGTGAGGGTCGTCGAACAGCAGGTCACCTTCGGTGCGGCCGATGTCGACCTGGTCGCCGCGGAGGTTGTAGGTGATGCCGTCGGTGCCGTCGCGGTGCACGACGATCAAGCGAAAGCCCGGCTGTTGCTGCAGGCCACGGAGGGCAGCGGCCATCGGGGTGGCCATAGCGGCGGAGTGCGGGTCGAGCGCCGCGGCGGGAGACTCGCCGATCAGGCGATCGGTGGAGCGGTTGGACCCGAAGGGCGGCGCCCCTGCGCCCGGGTCGCCATAGCGAGCGTCGGGCAACCGGGGGCCCTGGAGACGAGTCCCACAATGTTGACAAAAAAGGACCTCGTCAGCGTTGGTGTTCCCGCAATGGCCGCACTGGATCATGTCGAAGGTGTTTGCAAGCGACGGAGTCCTCTGGTAACAGGCGAGCCCGGACCCGAGTCGTCAGCAGCACGGGTCCCCACATCTTATGAGATGGGGACTTCCCAGATAACAATTTCGCCGAGCTCGGTCAAACCAACGCACGTGTGCGGTTTTGTTCTCGCTCGGGCCAAGATGCGGCTTTCGCCCGGACGGATTGCCGCCGTGCCCGTGAGCCGCGCCCTGCCGGCGTTCGGGGTCCTGCTGGCGCTCGGCGCCCTGCTGGCGGCGGGTGGGTGCGGGCCCATGGTCGACCGGGCGCCGTTTGCAGGCCGCCCCGACTCCGTCCGTCCCGCGGATCTGTTGGGACCGTTCGAGGGCATGGTCATCGACGCCGACTCCGAGCGGCCGATCGCGGGGGCGACCGTCGCCGCGTCGTGGGCGTTCGAGCGCGGCATCGGGTTCCACGCGCCGCTCGGCGCGCGCGAGCTGGTGGTCGAGACCAGCGCCGATGGGCGGTACCTGTTCCCGCGGCTCTCGGATCTGCCGTCGGGCGCCTCGGCGCGGGTGCGGCGGTTCACGCTGGTCGTCTACCACCGCGGGCACGTCGCCTGGCGCAGCGACCGCATGTTCCCGGGGCGGGAGGCGCGACGCGATTTTTCGCAGCGGGGCGCGCGCGTGCGGCTCGAGCGCTGGCATCCCGAGATGCGCCACGCCGACCACCTGATGTTTCTGGGCGGCGGCGAGCGCGTGCGTGCCGTCGCCGCGTGGGAGCTGCAGCCAGCGGCGATGGAGCTGGACGGTGAGCGCGTGCTGCTGCCGGCCGGCGAGGCAACCCCCCCCATCGGCGCGCCCGCGACCACGGCGACGCCACTCGACATCACCAAGCTGCTCACCGACGACGAGATCCGTGGCGTGACGGGATTCGTCGGCAAGTTCGAGGATGGCAAGCTGACCGACCTACCGACCACCGAGTTTTACGACAGCCGGCACTACAAGGCGGTGGGCAAGCCCGAGAGCTTCGACGTCGGGCTGCGTGTGTGGCGCCTCGGCAGCGCGGCGGCCGAGGTGCAGTACCGCAAGCTGATGAGCGCGCTCCCCGACGCCAAGACGACCGACGAGGTCGGGGACGCCTCGTTCCGCGCGCGCGCCGGCGGCATCGCGGGCGTCATCTATTTGGTGCGCGAGCGCGGCGTCGTGGTGTCGATGACCTGCGGCGCCTCGCAATGCCCGGAGCCGGCCCAGATGATCAAGCTCGCGAAGCTGGTCGAGTCGAGACTGCCCGAGCTGCCCGAGCCGGCGCGCTCGAGCATTGTGCCTGCACCCGACGAGGGCGAGACGCCATGAGCGGGGGCACGAGGGACACGCGGCGCGCGTTCGCGCTTCGGGCCGGCGTCTGGCTGGTGGCGGCGACGCTGCTGCCCGCGGCCGCTCACGGCTACGATCCCGCGACCACACACGCCGGGCTCACCGAGCGCGCGGTGGCGGCGTCGGGGCTTCACAAGGTGTTGACCCGCCGGCTCGGACGTCCGCTCGGCCTGTTCGAGCCGGTGGCGTTGCGCAGCGGCGACGTCCCCGAGCCTCAGGCGGCGTGGCTGGAGCTGCGCCTCGACGCGCTCGATCCGTCCGCGGGATGCAGGCCGGGTTCGGACGGCGCCGCGAGCGCGCTCGCTTGGGTCGTGGCGGGCGCGGTCATCGCCGGCACGCCCGCCGAGCGCGGCCAACATTTCTACTACGATCCGAGCCGCGGCGCGGGACTGGAGCAGGCCGGCGGCCTGGGCGGGATCGGTTACGGCCTGCGGCTGCTGATGGACGCGGGGGGCGGAGGGGTTCGGGGCTGGGCCGTGGGGTCGAGCTTCAACATGACCGGCCGCCCGTCGACGGAGTGGCTGCTCGCGCCTGAAAACGACGTGGGGCTGGTGGCGTTCCACACCGAGCTCGAGGTCGCGATCACGAACCCGGAGCCGGGGCGGCGGGCGACGGCGCTCGCGCGCGCGCTGCTGGCGCTCGGCGGGACCCTGGCCGTGTTGGAAGATGCCGGCGATCCCGCCCATGTCCGCAACGACTTCCGCGCCGCGTATCTCGGCGCCGGGGGCGCGAGCCCATTCGATCGAGGCTCCGCGTTCGAGCGCTTCGTGTCCGAGAGCTACGGCCGGATGGGGCTACCCGCGCCCGTCCCGCCGGTCAGCCGCCCCAACGTGCTGGCGTTCATCACCGCAGCCGACCGCGAAGGGCTGGCCGACCGAACCCAGCGGCGGTTCTTCTCGGACGGTTCCGTGCCTGCGACGGCGACCGTCGATCGCGACACCACGGCGGCGGAGGTCATGCAGGACGCGCGCGCGTCGATGCCGTACGCGTTTCCACGCCTGCCGCGGCTGGAGCTGGCCGCGATCGGCCGCCGCAGCTACGCGTACGCGGCCGGCAGCGAGGCGACGGCGGCCGACGGCGGCCGCCCGCGGCGCCGCCGGCTGCTCGCCTACCAGCGCGTCCCCGGCCGGGTCCGTTTCTTTCTCGACGAGTCGGTGTACGCGGACAACGCCCGGGTTCTGCTGCCCGAGATCGCGGGCTACGCAGCCGGGCTCATCGACCATCTGTTCCGCGCCGAGATCCGGCTCGCGACCGACGCCGCCGGGTTGACCGTGTCGCTGACCGGGACCCGCGGCATCCCCCGCGGCGGCGCCATTCGCCTGTTTGCCGAGGCCGCCGACGGCACCCGCCGCGAGCTCGGCACCGCCGTCGCGAGCGAGGCCGAGGTCAAGCTCGCGATCCCCATCGGCACCCGCCGAATCGCAGCGGTGTGGCGTGGGCTGGACGACGCGGGGGAAGCGGTGGCGGTCGCCGAGGTGCCGGTCCGGTAGGGCCGCGGCTTCAACCCTGGCTCCCCCCCGGGCTTCGCCCCGGCTCCCCCCGGGGTTCGCCCCCCGGCCCCCCCGGGCTTCGCCCCCCTGGCTCCCCCCCCGGGCTTCGCCCCCCGGCTAGCTCCCTCACGTGGCTCGCTCGCTAGTCCGCCGCGAGCTCGCTCGCGAGCCCGCTCGGTAGCCCGTCTAGATCTCGACGTGAACTCCGCTCGCGCGCGCCGCGAGCCTCGCGTTTCGACCGGGCGCCTCGTCCGCTTGCGTGCTTTTTTCGGCGCGTGGCCTGCCTTTCGAAATTGAGTCGCAGGCCACGCGCCGAAAAAAGCCCACCCGCGGCGAGCAGCGCCCGGTCGAGGCGCGAGGTCGTTGCCGCGCGTAACGGGGTCACCTTGTGGCGGGGACGGAAACGGGGGGGG
>WNGA01003061.1_pt1 | contig 42661 bp, 50 predicted proteins | sample 5400061 | NCBI WGS metagenome assembly WNGA01 (sample SAMN13153366, study PRJNA577476) | soil metagenome | isolation source: 100 cm soil or saprolite under grassland replicate 2 | place: USA:California | collected 2016-06-15 | reverse complement strand
GTCTCAGGCATGTTCGACACCAGCAGCGGCGGGTTCGATGCAAGCGGCCCGGTGTTGGCGTCGACGGGCAAACTTGCCGGCGCCACCGGCAATCTGTCATTCGCCGGCGTCGAGGACTTGAGTACCGGTAGCTTCGTCGAAGACATCGACGGACGAATTTGCTTGACCTGACCGCTTCACGGCCACGAGTCGCCCCCGCCGGCCATGCCCCGGCGCAACTCGCACTCGCGGTCCACGGGGCGATAGGAGCGGCGCTGCGCCGTGTGCCCGACCTAGTGCTGACGGAAGTGGACGTGCCAGTAAGCGGCGGCATCGAGGCGACGCGGCGCATCAAGGCTGAGTTGCCAGCGACTCACGTGGTCATGCTCACCCCAGGGCCGCCTGAACGGCGGCCCGGCCCTTTTTCACCGCCACCGCCGGACAGGGAAGCGTCCCTGACTGAGATTGCGGTGCTGGGCGAACTGGCGGCCGAGCGGGACGCGGCTGCCATCGATGGGATTAACTATTGGAACACCGGCGCGCCGGCCTTCCGTTGGAACAACCGGACGGTGCAACTGCTCCTCGCCAAGGGGATCACGGTGCCGCGCGCCTCGCGCGCGATGGCCCTCCTCAACGTCGCCATCCACGACGCGACGGTGGCCGCCTGGGACACCAAGTACACCTATAACCGCGCCCGGCCCGCCGACTTCGAGCGCGGCTTTGTGTCTGCCATCCCGACCCCGCCGAGCCCGGCCTACCCCTCCGAACACGCCGTCACCGCCGGCGCCGCCGAGGCCGTCCTGAGCTATCTCTTCCCGGATGACGCCGTCATGGTTAATGGCTGGGCCGAGGAGGCGGGCCGGTCACGCACGCTGGCCGGGACCGACTATCCCAGCGATGTCGCCGCCGGCCTGGAGCTTAGGCCGGCAGGTTGGCGCCGTCGTCGTCGATTGGGCAAAAAACGACGGGACGACCGCGACCTGGACGGGCACCGTGCCGACTGGGCCGGGTATGTGGGTAGGCACCAACTCGGCGGAGCCGCTGGCCGGCACCTGGAAGACCTGGGCGCTCAGCGCTGGTAACCAGTTTCGCCCCGGCCCGCGCGCGGCGTACGACTCAGCGGAGTTGCGTCAGGAGTTGGACGACGTCAAGAACTTTCCGCGCTCCAACTTTACCAACCTGAACGCCAGCTATTGGGAGTACTACGGCGGACGCGCCAGCTGCCGAGGTGCGAATTGCAGAGCAGGCCTATCGAGCCTGGTTTATTCGTGACGCGGGGCCGCTGCCAATCCTAATTACAACGACCGATCGGATCACCGGGCATCGTCAAGGCATCCTCGGACCGATTTGGTGCACGCCAGCTGCAACAATTCTACCGAATGGACCAAAGCGCCGGTACTGGCTGCCGGGTGGGCCGCCGCTGTGTCTGGTCCGTGCCGTAAGAGACACGGCGCCGCGCCGCCCTTCGTGTGGCATCGGGATCTCGGAATCTTCCCAAGGCCACGGTCAGACATGCGAAGGAGGCTGAAAGCTGACGTGACTACCACTTGCGCTTACTTGTAGCTTTACACCAGGTTGTCCGCTCAACTGGAGTTGAAGTGGATCAGCATGTTTTCGATAGCAGCGCTTTAAGATTCCGACCTCACGAAAGGATCATTTGCCCATGACTAATTCCTCGGCCATCGTAAATACGGAAGACCAGGTGATGCGGGTAACAGGTCGTCGACTTCATCCGCCTGCAGGCAGCAGTGCACTCATGATGAGTGCAGGGGTGAATCGTGGGTTGTTGCGTGTCGAGGAGGCTGCGGAGTGGCTCGGCCTTGGACGCACGAAGACATACGAGCTCGTCGCGCGAGGTGAGCTGCCGAGTGTGTGTATCGGGAGGAGCCGCCGCGTCCCGTTGTCTGCCCTACTGAGCTTTGTTGAGCGTTTGGCGGTTGATGGAGCCGTCTGAGTCATCTAACGGCGCGCTGCACCGGGTGGGGCGTGGGCTGAGTTGAGTTCAAGTGGTGTCAGGCGGTGGATCAAGTTGACGGCGTGGAGCTAGCGGAGGTTGGTGTCGGGGTGGAGCAGCATGCCTCGCAAGCGCACCGGGAAGCGTACCGTCGCTAGCACGCCGACTCCCGCTCGCTATCCCCGATTCCCATAACATCTCGACCGGAAACCTAACGAAACGAAGGCGATCGTACGTTCAGGGGTGCGAAGGTGGATCCTTACAAGGTGCGGTGGTGGAAACCGCGTGAATCGTCAACAGCCGGACGACTATGCACGTGTGGAAGGTTAGATTAAAGGCAAATACTCGCATGTGCCCGATGATGTAGTGCACCGGTGGGTGCGTTCGCTTCCAGGCGGCAAAGACATCGGTATCGTGTCGCTCCTCGGACGGAAAAACAACGCAGGAGGACGGAGCGAATTCTCCTTCTATTCCGCGTTCAACGGCAGCTGGGACCGGCCGTCGGAGCGCACCGGTCGCCTTTCGTTCCAGGAATGGCTAGATCGTTGGCATGGAGAACTTGCAATCCGGTTGATCGAGCATCCAACCTACGATGGCTGCAAAGTGCCGGAGGAAACACTAGGCGCGGCAAAGTCTTCTATTCTTCGCCTGTTGTCAGAAGATCGAACAGTGATTTTGATCGACTCAGGCGGCATGGAACGCACCGAGCAGGTGTGCACGCACATGGGTTTCATAGAGGACTTCGGCTCGCACTGACGCAGTCGATCCGTACCCACATGCGCACGCTGCACAAGGCACTCCGGGGTGACGTTAGTCAGGCTTCTGGAAGGCCCCGTGCGGGTTCGGCGAGCCAATGAGCGCGTAAATTCATTGGGCGGCCCGCGAAGGCAGTGTTGGAGCGGCCCTCCAGGAAATGCCTGCCAACAAACGAGCGACCTGCTTGAATGAAGGAGGCTCGGGCGCGGCTGGCACCGCCCCGAGCCTGGCACCCCAAGACGTGAGCGAGGTGGAGTGCGTGGACAATTTACCCGAGAAGCGGCCGATGTCCGGGGTAGAGTCTCAGCCCAATCAGCCGGGCAGGACACGTCGAGCCGGGCGGGGCCGTCGCCGCAACGGTGAGGGGACCGTCCGCGCACGTCTAAATGGCACCTACGAAGTGCGGGTGCCGCTGGGCGGCGGCCGATACAAATCGCTGTACGGGAAGACCGAGCGTGAGGTTTTGGCCAAACTGCGGACGGCCCAGCGCCAACAGGAGCAAGGGCTGGACCTCGGCAAGGCCAGCAAGTGGACAGTGGGCGCTTGGCTCGACCACTGGCTGGCACAAATTATCAGCCAGCGTGAGCCGACAACCCGTGCAAGCTACGCGACTATTGTCCGACTGCACATCGAGCCCAAGCTGGGCAAAGTGCTGCTGGCGAAGCTGAGCGTGGAACACATCGAACGCTGGTTAAGCGACCTGGCCACCCAGGGCGTCGGTGCGAGCACTCGACGCGATGCACTGACCCGATTGCGCACCGCGCTGAAGCTGGCGGAACGGCGCGGCCACATTATCCGGAACGTGGCCAGCCTGGTGGAGCTCCCGCCGGTGCACCGTCGCCAGCGGCCCGCGCCCGAGCCAGACCGGGTGCGGCGGCTGTTGGAGGCTGCGCACGACGACCCTCGACTGCACGCATTCGTACTCGTCGGAGTGGGCGCTGGCCTGCGGCGGGCCGAGGCGATGGGACTGCAGTGGGGCGATGTCGACCTGGAGGCTGGACGCATCAGCGTTCGCCGGCGGGTCAACCGCATCACTGGTAGGGGCTTGCTCGTGCGACCCGGCGCCAAGAGTCGGGCTGGTGAGCGCACCGTCTACGTCGCACCTATGGTTATGGACGCTTTCCGGCGGCTCTCGAGCACGTTACAGGCCGAACGGCACGCTGCCGGGGGTGCCTGGTGCGGAGCTGACGACCCCGCCGCTCCGGACGCGTTCGTGTTCGTAACCGGCAAGGGCACACTGCTGGAGCCCAGGAATCTGGGTCGATCGTTCGATGCGGCATGTCGGCGGGCGGGGATCAAGCCGCCCAAGGACCCCGCTGCGCCGCGGGGGACAAAGAGCGGAACGGATTTCCACGGGTTGCGCCACGATTTCGCAAGCATGCTCGGCGACCTGGGGGTTCCCCAGCACGTGGCCATGCGAATGGTCGGTCACAGTCAACCCAGCATGACGGGGTATTACCAGCACGCGGGAGATGCCGCACAGCGGGAGGCAGCGGTGTTGGTGGATGGTTGGCTACGCCAGGCAGTGGGCGGATGAAATGCGTAAGAACGAACGGCCTCGTGGAAGGGGCGGTCGTCGGAGCGGGACTCAACGCACGGGCCGTTCTGCTTGATCGTTCTCAGTTCAAAGATCGGAGGACCGAACTGAGTATTACGCGAAGCCCGATCAGATCCGGCACCGGCGTGGCCGCAACCGACCTGGCGTGGGCGATGGCCGGACCCGACTTGTACCGCAAGCTCGTCCTCGAGCAGGGCTGGACTGGCAACACGTACGAGTGCCTGCTCGCCGACGTGCTGGTAGCCGCGCTCCCGCTCCTCGCGGAACACACGGTAAGCCGACCGCGAGACGCGTTAGGGAACGTCAGCCGCCGAGGTGCCGCGGTGATCTGCGACGTAAGCAGTTCGTTCCCTGCACCCGAGCTCCACTCGTCGCCACTGTTGAGTCGCATGTCGCTGCCGCGATCCTGAGACTGGCAGCCGTATGTGGGCCCCCGCAGGACTCCGGGTAACGGTTGGCTAGACTGCCGAAGTGGGCGTTCTCGATCGCGCCAGACTTCAGGCCAAGCGACTCAAGCGCGACGCGTATGCCCTGTATTTCGTTGCCCGCGACCCCCGCACCCCGTGGTACGCGCGGGCGCTAGCGGCGGCGGTGGTCGCTTACGCGTTGAGCCCGTTCGATTTGATACCCGACTTTGTGCCCGTCCTCGGCCACTTGGATGACCTGGTGATCGTTCCGCTCGGGATCGCGCTGGTGCTTCGGCTTGTACCGCACGAGGTCCTCGCTGAATGCCGTGAGACAGCCCGTGTCGCGTCAGAACGCCCGATCAGTCGCGCTGGCGCCGCGTTCATGATCGCCGTATGGATCGGTCTAGGGGCCTTGGCCATCCTTCTTATCAGAGACTTGCTGGACTAATTAACTGGCTTGGACAACTGGGCCGTATTGGTTGCACTTGGTCTCACTGCCATACTGGCAAGTGCCCTCGCTGCCGTCGCCGGCTTTGGCAGCGCAGTGGTCATGTTGCCAATCCTTGTGTGGGCCTTCGGCACACGCGACGCTGTCCCGATCCTGACCATCGTGCAGATCGTCGGCAATGGCACGTCGTCCTGAATCGCCAACAACTCGTCTGGCCGGTCGCGGGCTGGTTCGCGCTCGGCGCCGTGCCGCTGGCGATCGCAGGTGGGCTCGCGTTCGCCGTCGCCCCCGCGCCCGTCCTGCAGCGCGTACTGGGCGTCTTCCTCCTGGCGTCCGTGGCATACCGCCACACGGACATCGGCCGGCGCTGGCGCATCGAGCTACGCGGCTTCGCCGTGCTCGGAGCAGTGGCCGGTCTGGGATCAGCGATCGTCGGCTCGGTCGGCCCACTGGTCGCACCGTTCTTTCTGAGTTACGGTCTGGTCTCCGGCGCGTACATCGGAACCGAAGCTCTGACCGCGCTCACGATGCATGGCGTCAAGCTGGTCGTCTATGGCGGTGCGTCGCTCGTAAACGCGCGCGCAGTGGAGATCGGGCTTGGTGTTGGTGTTGCCGTTGTTGGCGGGTCTTATGTAGGCAAACGATTCCTGGACCGGATGCCAGCCCGCATATTTCCACTGCTGGTCGAGATTGTGCTGGTTGTCAGCGGGCTTCAGTTGCTGTTGGCGTAGGAGCACGCCCGCGGTCGTCGCGACTGGTATTCGGGCGGCGCTCAGCGTCGACGACGCGAGCATCCCAGCCCAAGCGAGGCAAACCAGGGCGAGCGTCCACAACATCGCGCGCCAGCGCGCCGCTGCAGCCGCCGTGTCACCGGCTGGTCGACGACCGTCAGTTCGCGAGATGTTGCATCGCCCGTCTGAACCTGCATTCGCCAGTGCCGTTCTGGTGGGTCATGCCGCAATTAACTGGTGATCTGCAAGGGTGGCGGCGGACCCACCGAGGCGGCGCTGTCTTGCTCGGATGCGTCGTTCCCTCCGGTTGCCATCTCACACGAATGGAGTTGGAGCTGCGTTCCAGCCGGCCACCGTCTCCTCCAGCCAGGTGATGACCTCCACCGCGGTGGTTGGATGCTGTCCGGAGAGCGCCCGCCAGATGAGGATGCGCTGGACCGACTCAGCCATGTTCAGCCAGGACCCACTCAGCGGTGTGCAGAGCGGCATCACTCCGTGGGCGAACAACCACTTCACGATTGACCAACTCAGGTGACCGGCCAGATTGTCCCAGATCAGAATCAAGCGGAGTGGCGGCCGATGCTGGCCTGGTAGCCATTCTTAGCACCTTCCCAGGGAATGGTGACCAACGCCGGCGCATGGTCGGTGAGAACCTCCAGGATTTCTCCTGCAGGCAGCTTCTTCAACGGCTCTGATGCCTTCATCATCGGATACGGGCGGTGCGGCAGTCGGCGTGGGGCGTGCGAGTAGGCGTAGGCGTTGGTCGCCCGTGGGATGCCTGCGCCGGCAGCGGTTCGGCGGCGCCCGCCACCAGAAACAGGGCAATGGCCAGCCCCGGCGAACGCAGCAAGCGTGGGGCGGGAAGGGAAATGACTGGCAGAGCCTCTCGACATTAGGGCCTCCCTGGATCCGTAATACTGGCGCGCCAGTGCCACAGTACACGCTGCACGATCGCACGTCCGTATGCGCAATAACAGACCGACACAACTGGCGACCTCGGCTGTTCAGCGGCGGTGGTGGCGGTGGTGGGTGATGGGCGCTCCCCGAACGGTGGATGCGCGGCGCTCGAGCAGACGTGCGCACGGGTCCTTGCGCTCAACATTTCGCAGCGACGGGGCACTGGCGGGCTCGTAGCTCAGACCGAGGTTGAGGATCGTCAGCGTTGCTCGCTCTCCGCTAGGCCGGCTGCGCGGACCTGCAGATGATCTCGCTTCCGATCGTGCGAGTTTCCGACCCGGATCCCGCGCTTTCCCTCCTCGGGAATCGCCGCCGCGCACGCGGCGGAGTAGTGTAGCCCCCATGGAGCTCAGAGCAGAAACCATCATCGACGCGCCCGCGAACACAGTGTGGGCGGTGCTCGGAACCCGCTTTGGCGAAATTGGTGAATGGGCTGCGCCTATCAGCGCTTCGAGTATGGATGGTGAGGCGTCCGTCGGCGCTGTGCGTACGTGCCAGTTCGCGGGCTTCGGCCCGTTCAAGCCGGGCATCGTGAAGGAGCAGTTGAGGGCGTTCGATCCGCAGTCCAAGACCCTCGAATACGTGGCCATCGACGGCCTTCCAACGTTCGCCGAGCACGCCGTGAACCACTTTTCCGTACACGCGTTGAGTGATGGGCGCTGCTTGGTGCGGTCGTATGCAACCCTGCAGCTACGCGGACCCATGCGAATCTTCGGTTGGCTCGTGAGGCGTCGGCTACACAGCGTCGGATCGCAGGTGTTGGACGAGCTACGCCACTATGTCGAACACGGGCGCCCGCACGTCCGCAAACTGCAATCGACTGTCAGCGGCTCGCAAAGCGCATACGGTGGCCCGAGCCCCGACATTGCGACGCGATCCTCGACGCGTTAGTCCGTTCGGTGAGCGGCTGCACCAGTGGCGCAGCCGCTCTGGCGTCTCGCAACTCGATCTGGCCGCCAGGGCAGGTACGACGCCCCGCCACGTATCGTTCCTTGAAACCGGGCGCTCGCGGCCCGGCCGGGACCTCGTGTTGCGACTTGCGGCGCTGGACGTCCCACTTCGGGAGCGCAATGCCTGGCTGGTCAGCGCCGGCCTCGCGGCAAGCTTCCCTGATCGCGCCTTGGCCGACGAGTCGATGCGACCAGTGCGGCTCGTCATCGACAAGGTCCTCCAGATGCACGAACCCTATCCCGCCTGGGTGATCGCACAACCCTTGCGGTTCCTCGCCTCCAATCGGGCCGCCGAGGCGCTGTTCCCGGGTATGTGCGCACTGCAGCCCGAAGAGATTGTCGATCTCTGGTACGGCCCCGGTCCCTTCCGCGACATGGTCGAGAACTGGCCAGACGTAGTGTGGGCAGGGCTGGCCACCCTGCGGCGTGAGGCAACGAGGAGCGCCGACCCGCGGCTCGATGCACTCGTGAAGCGCGCCGAGGCGCACCTGAAGACGATCCCGCCACCCGCCCCTGACGGCGACGTTGAACTGCCACTCATCTGCACGCGGTTCAAGATCGGCGGTCGGCTCGTGCGAACGAGCTCGGCAGTTATGCGTTTCGACACCGCCCTTGACGTCACGGCCTCAGATCTGCGCATCGAGCTGCTCTTTCCTGCCGACGAGAGCAGCGATGAGTTCTTTCATGCGGTGAGAGATCGGCGTCTGTAAAGCCTTCTTCCAGAGCCCGCGCAGCGCTAAGGGCCTTCTTCGGTGCACATCGCCACGACCACTGCGCAGCGTGTTCGTGGGCCGACCGGGCTTGCGCTCACCCGGAGCCGCGCGATCGATAGTCTCGCTCACCGATTCAGTCGCACGGCACCTGCCACGCTAATCGGACAGATCCTCGGCGTGGCGGCAGATTGCGGCGGCCCACTCGACGGCCCACAGTCGAGAAGGCTGCATTGGTTTCAGGCGGAAGTGCATTGTCTTCAGTGCGGCCGCTTGGTCGGGCGCGTCCTCGGGCCAGTCGCGGTAGGCTGCCCTCCGCGATGGCCTCGGCACGCGGGGCCCGCCGTGTTTCGGCCCGCCGGGCCGAACGGGCCCGCTCGAGCGCTGGTTGCGACCAGCGCTTCAGCTGCACCGTGTGTGGTGGCAGCGGCGTCCTGGAGGAGTTCGAAGAGTCCACGACAGGTGACTTCGAGTTCGATGATGATCGCCTCGTCGCGGACGTCGGCCGAAGATGCGGGTCGGTCGACGTCGACCCTCGGCTGGCGGAATTTGGCATCGGCGTCCGACGTCACGTCGCCGCGCTGCGTCGAGTCCGTGCGAGTGATCGGCATGGGCCATCACGCCGCTACCGCTACGCCCCTCGGTGCGATCGCAGGTCTCGCTCCACCGGCGCGATTCTCGTCCCCTTTGGTAATGCCGACTACCGAATTCCGGCCGGCATCGCGCTAGGCTCGCACGCGTCGGCCATCCGGGCGGTCACGTCCACGCGTTGCTTGTCGGCGAACTTGGCAACTGAAGAAGAAGGGGGTTGGCAACGATTCCTGCATTTTGGGGCCATTTTGCTGTGGACGTGCTGACGATGGCCCTACCGCAAAGATGGTTTTAGGCAGGCTGGGGCTGACTGACTACAGGGCTTAAATTGAGTGCTGTCACGGTAGCCCCGGCGGTGGTACGCGATACAACGGTACGTTCGGCTCAGGCCAGGCTCGCCTAGCAGTGGCAGAAATGCGTCGGCAATAGACAGTCCGTGGATGAAGACTACCGGATCACCCGAGCCAGAGTCTTCGTACTCGAGTGAGAAGCCGTCGAGCATCATCCGTTTGATGCGCGCTGCCAACCCCATGTGATGAACGTCATCACGATCGACGCCGCGCCGGGCGGCGGACGGCTCGTAAATTGCGCGAGTCGCTGTGGGGCGCTCGAGGGCGACCGTGAGCTGGAGCGCAAGCCGCCACGAGTACGATTCGACGCCTCACACGAGCGATTCCAGCAACGAGGCTGCGCGGCCCGGTGGGTCGGTCCTGTGGAGTCGCTCGGAGTGCCTCCTGGCTGCTGCCTCCATGTCCGAATTGCCCAGCGTCCGGTCGATCGCGGATGCTAGCTCGACTTCGGCGCTTTCTCCGACTCCACGCCGAACGACCTCGGCAACGCCCAGGGCCTTCGCCCGGGCCGCCACTCCGGGTTGGTCACGGCCCCAGGGCATGAGCACCATCGGTCGGCCCTCCCAGAGCGCTTTCATAACGGATCCGTGTCCGGCGTGGCTAACCAGGACGCGAGCCTCCTTGAGAACGGCGGAATGCGGGACCGTCTGCTCAATGTACGCATTAGCGGGAGGATCCAAGATCTCATGCGCCTCGTGGCCGGATCCAAGTGTCACCAGCACTCGGACCGGCTTATAAGCAAGGGCGTGTAAAGCAGCAGACGCCAACGGCACGTCGTCCTGGAGTTGGGAGCTGATCGACACGAGCACCCATGGGTCACCGGGTTCCTGCAGATAGGCTGGAATTTCGGCGGGCGGCTCCCAGATGCCGAGAGGACCGACATAGTGATGGCCGGGCGGCAATCGATCGAAGGAGAAATCGAAAACCTGGTCCGTCGCGTGGAGCACCATGTCAGCTTCCGTAACGAGGCGTGCATACCTTCTTAGTAACGGAATAGCGCGCGGGCCGATGTCGTCCTCCAGCTGTCGGGGTGGGTTTGGTCCCACGTAGAAGGTGCTGTTGATAACCGCCCACGGACCTGCTGGCTCTGCGCGTTGCACGGCCTCCACTCCGAACAGCGACGTAACGACGGCATCGGCTTGCAACTCCGTGGCCGCGCCGCTGATTGATTGGGCCACCTCTTGGGCCCACGTTGCGAGCCGTTCCTCAACTAGCGGACCGGCTGCCGCCATGTCGCCGCCGGTACTCGCCATCGCTTCACGGATTGCGCTAATCAGCCGAGGACCAAGATCGAGCTCCGATGGAAGGACACGCACCTCTGCTCCCAATCCGGCCAACGCATGTTCAACGGATCGATCGCCAACGAAGACGGTCTCATGGCCCCGACCCCGAAGCGCGAGCGCCGCGGCGAGCAGCGGCTGCAGGTCACCTCCGGCGCCAGCAGTAGCGACGATTAAGAAACGCTTCATGCGCCCACGGTAGCAGGCCGTTTCCCAGTGAACATCGCGCGTTCGCGCGATCTTTCAGACCTGTCGTGCTGAACCAGCCCAAGGACTGTGGCCGGTCGATCTCGTGCAGCGCAAGCGGCTGATGATCAGCCAAATAGTTTTCAGACCCGCGGTTCTGATACGGGGATATTCGCCGTGTCGCTCATCTGCACCGGATTATTTTTGAACGTGGCTGCCGAACGCGACGGCACGGCTTTTTGGCAGGCTGCCTCGGGGAGGAGACGTTGCGGCACGTCATGCGCCCGCGTGATGTCCGCCGGCCTGAAAGGAACGCAGTCGTCTACTGGAATTGGAGGCCAGCTTGGGAGCGTTCAGCTGACGCGTGGCTCGGGTTTGCCGACGAAGTTGCTGATGCACTCGAGCGTCTGGGTGATCTCGACTGCCGGCAGCTTGCGCGGCGTGGCGTACTCGAGCTGAAAGGGCCGCTCGACCTCACCGTCGATCAGGCAGGCGCCAGTCCTCTGGCTTGACCGACGGATCGCCGCCGGCGTTATTGGTCACGACATAGAAATCGCTATTGCTGGTGATCGCCGTTGCCAGTTGCCCGGCTGGCCGCCCCGAAGGCACCACCGCGCCATCTTTGTCGCGCGCGAGCGTTCGGGCGCCCGACGGCCGCGGCAGACCCCCGGCGCTGGCCGACGTGGCAGCCGCGGTCGGTTGCGGCGCCGACGGAGTCCCAACCACATTGGGGTGGGGGGTTGGGCGGCTTGAGCCCACCGGACGGCACCGGCTCCTGCGGGTCTTCGAGCACCACCGTCGAGACGTTGAACTGCTTGGGCAGGAAGGTTGCGGCCACGTATGTCGCGGTATAGGCAACTGCACTGCCACCAACAAGCGCGATCGCTCCTCGGCGTCTCAGGTGGGCGGACGCGTGATATGTCTCAATGTCCTGGAGGGGCATGCGTTAGCGAATCAGCGCCAGCACGGCTCCGAAACTCAAGCCGATGGCCAGGTAGCCGCCAATCGCCGCGCGTTTGCCGTCAAGCAACTCGAACGCAAAGAAGCCCGCGCTGGTGAGCGGCATGACCACGAGCATCACGAACAGCCACAAACCCACACCCGGCGCGGCGACCGCCGGGAGCGGCCACAGCCGACGCAACGCGGTGTAACCCAGCGAGTCCGGGATCACGAGTAGCAATGCCGCGCTTAGCGTCAGGGCATAACGCTTGGCATCGAAGCCGAACCGTTGGAACCACGGCTTCGAACAGACCCGGCGGGACGAACAGCAACAGCCATTCCATCAGGTGCTCTGGTATCGAACGCACTTGAAGGGTCGCGCGCAGTACGAGCATTCCGATGGCGGCGACGCTGGCAGCGTGGGACCGGCTGTATTTGCAAGAGCTGCAGATCGCGAGCCATATCAGCAGATCGTGCCGTTGGCGGTGCGCCAAAGGCACGCGCTCCACGACGCTGGTTTTTTCATGACGGGCTCGTACAGGACACGCACGACCTGCCGTTGACCGCGCACGCACCAACCGAAATTCGCGTTCTTCCAGCGATGGGGTCCGATCCGGCGCGAGGGCGAGCTAACACTCGGCATGAACGTTTTGAGAACGATGCCGGGCCTGCGTCGCAAATCGAGTCGGCGACCGCCCGGCGTCTGTGGGGCTGAAGACGTACGTCGCGCGATGCGCGGCGCTCGCGGGATGCTCGAGCCAGCGCGGCGCCTATGCGTCAGCGACTCCGCACTTCTACGGAGATCTGGGCCGACGTGATCGATCGGACCAGCGTGCCTCTTATGATGCAGCCAAGGCACACAACTTTGCGGAGCTTGCGGCGCTGACGCCTGAAAAGCACAGGGCCTGCCCTGCTGAGCGGCGTACTACGTCGGCGATTGACCAGCGAGCTAATGATGCTGTGAAGATCGCCGTCGCGGCCTTCCCGAATCCTCGGTAGGCACCCGTGGGAAGGCTGTAGTCGCGACCGGAGAAACGAACATGGGTGCGCTTCAACCCGGACACCTGATCGTTGTCCTGGTCATCGTGTTGATAATTTTCGGGCCCGGCAAGCTGCCACAGCTTGGCAAGGCAGTTGGCGACGGCATACGTGAGTTGAGGCATGCGACCGGTGACGAGTCCACTGCGAAGCCCACTCCCAATGAAGTGCTAGTGGGCGGGCCCGTCGCTGCAATCCAGACGACCTGGACCTGCACGCAGTGCCAGGCGGTGGTGCCAATTACAGATCGCTTCTGCGGCGCTTGCGGGGCGGCGCACGATCGGTCGAACAAGCCGGCCACTCCGAGCGCCGCACTCTAACCCCCGGCGTAGCGATCGCGGCCGTTGGGTTGCCAGGTCCCCTATTGACCAGCGAGCGACGTGACGTAGCGCCGAGCGATATCGGATCGGCCGGCAAAGTTGAGGTGGACATACGAGCCGAGTACGGAGCCGACGCAGAAGCCCTCGAGCCGGTCTTGACCAATGACGCGGTAGGCAGCAACCTGCGGCGCGGGCTCGTCGCCCACGGACCAATGAAACTCGTGGCCACGCACGCGCTCGCCAGCCGATAGCAACGCCGACGAGCGCAGCGCCTCGACCTCGCGATAGCCGATCGTCACCGTTTGGCTTTGCATGCGCGATGCAAACGGCAGGACTCCGAACATCGGCAGGGTGTGCCCATCGAACGTAGTCAGCGACCTCCCCAGCGCCATCAGCCCGCCACACTCAGCGTAGAAAGGCGTTCCTTGACGCGCGCGTCGCTGGAGATCCGTCCGCATAGGCACGTTCGTGGACAACTCTTCGGCGTACAGCTCTGGGAATCCGCCGCCAAGGTAGATGCCCTGAACGCCGGCTGGCACTGACGCGTCCGTGAGAGGGGAGAACGGGACGGTCTCGGCACCGCTGTCAGACAGCACGTCGAACGCGTCCTGATAGTAGAAGCCGAATGCTCGATCCTGCGCCACGGCAATTCGCACGACCGCGGCAGGCGACTCATGGTCGGAAGGAGACTCCAGTGGAGGGAGCGGACTGGCAGCGCGGGCGATGCGCTCCAACGTGGCGAGATCAAAGCGCTGCTCGACCAGTTCGGCGAGTCGGTCGAGCACAGCCACTGTGACTCCGCCTTCAGCCGCGGGGACAAGCCCCAGATGCCGTTCGGGAAGAGCAATGCTCGGATCGTCGGGCAAGCTGCCAACCGTTGGCAGGCCAGTGGCCAGTCGGATCGCATCGGCGGTTGCCTGCAGGTGCCCGTCACTGCCAACCCGGTTGAGGACAACCCCGGCCAACCGCACGTGCGGCTGGATTTGCTGGCAGCCGAGAACGAGCGCCGCCGCTGTGCCACTCATACCGGCGACGTCGAGGACAAGAACGACAGGCGTATCGAGGGCGCGCGCCAGAGCCGCGGTGCTGTGCCGTCGAACAGGCCCATGACGCCTTCAATGACGGCGATGCCGGCGCCGCGCAGGCCACGCTCGAGGACGCCGCGCAGCGCAGCCTGCTCCAGGAGCCATACGTCGAGGTTGCGTGACGGCCGTCCGGCCGCCCGCGCGTGTAGAGTCGGGTCGATGTAGTCGGGCCCTGCCTTGAACGGAGCGGGCCGAAGACCGCGGCGTCGCCAGGCCGCCAGGAGTCCAAGAGCGACCGTCGTCTTGCCGGTCGAGCTGTGCGTCCCAGCCAGCAGCAGGCGAGCGCTCATCGTTCCTCGTTCGCCTGCTTAGGCGCAGGCGTTAATCGACGAGCTTGTCCGTTCGGCACGACGGCTACCAGCGGCACGCCATGCGTGGGATGGGCTGCCAGAGCGACGTCCTGATCGAACACCGGCCGCAGATGGGCCTGGGTAAAGACGACTTCAGGCGAACCGCGCATCGCGACCCGTCCGTTGTGCAACAGGATCACGGTGTCGCAATACAACGAAGCGAGCTGCAGGTCGTGTAGGGCGACCAAGACCGCGAGGCCGTTTTCGCGTGCGAGCTTTCGCACCAGATCGAGGGCAGCGACCTGATGTCGCAAGTCGAGATTCGCGGTCGGCTCGTCCAGCAGCAGCACACGTGGCTCCTGGGCCAGAGCGCGGGCCAGCACCAGACGCTGGCGTTCGCCGCCCGACAGCTCGTCGACAGGACGACTGGCCAGGTGTGCAGCGGCGGTGATTTCGAGTGCCCAGTCGACCACGGCTCGGTCGCGCTGGTGTGGACCGAACAGGACGCGCAAGTGTGGCGTGCGGCCGAGATCGACGAGCTCGCGGGCGGTCACCGCGGGCGGCACGGTTGGAGCCTGGGCAACCACCGCGAGTTGGCGAGCAATCGCCACCGATGATTGCGTGGCGATATCGCAACCCTCGAGCTTGAGCATGCCCCGAACCGGACGCAGGACACCGCTGGCTACCCGCAAGAGTGTGCTCTTGCCAGATCCGTTTGGACCAACCAGTGCCACGACGTCGCCGTCGCCGACGCTCAACGCAACGTCGTCGAGCACGGGCCGGCGGGCGCCAGGGTAAGGCGCTGATACGCCGATCAGTTCCAGCCGCGGCGTGGTCACACTCGGTACTCGCGTCGCTCACGGCGCAGTAGCCAGAGGAAGAACGGGCCACCGACAAAGGCAGTCAAGATGCCAACGGGTATCTCCGTGGGAGCCATCACCGCTCGCGCCAGCAGGTCGGCTAAGACGAGGAACGTCGCGCCGACGAGCGCCGCGGCTGGCAATAGGCGTCTATGCGACGGCCCCACGATCATCCGCGTCACGTGAGGAGCGAACAGACCGACGAAGCCGATCAGGCCTCCGACGGCGACCGCGGCAGCGGTCAGCAGTGAGCCAAGGACGATGATTGCGCGTTTGTCGCGCTCGACGCGAATCCCGAGCTGCTGCGCGGCTTCCTCGCCCAGGCCAAACGCATCCAGTGTGTAGCCGAGCAGCCACCCGCCAGTAAGCGCCACCAGCACCAATGGCGCAACCAGGGCAAGTTGGCTCCACTGTGTCACTGCGATGCCGCCGAGCAACCAGCTATAGACACGTGGAAGGTTGAGCTGCAAACGATCGTTGAGGATCAGCAGAAACGACACCGAGTAGCCCATGATGGCGCTGATCGCAAAGCCGGCAAGCAGCAGATTGATGATTGGCGCGCGACCGCCAACACGCGCCAAGCCGTACACGATGAACATGGCTGCCATCGCGCCGACGAACGCCAGTAGCGGGACGGGGCTGAAGCCGAGGACTCCGAAGCTGAGCGACAGCAGGAACCCGGCCGCCCCGCCGAGGGCGGCGCCGCCCGAGACGCCCAGGGCGTACGGATCGGCCAGGGGGTTGCGCAACAAGCCCTGGAACAGGACACCCGCGCCCGCCAGCGCCGCGCCCACGGCCGCTGCGCCAGCCACTCGTGGCAGCCTGATGGCGAAGAAGATGGCTTCGTCCTGCGGCGACCAGGTGACCGGCAGACGTGGGCCAAAGAGATGATTGATGGTCATTGGCACGAGTGAGACGAGCGCAAGCGCCACGGCCCCGAATGCGGCCGCCAGCAGCATGGCGATGACCAGCAAGACACGAGGACAGTGATGACGAGAGTTAGCGGCAGTCGCACCCTGCGCGGGGCGCGGGGCACATTCGCGTGCACAGAACCGACGTTGCAATCACGGGGACGTTGGCTGCTCCACCAGCCCGTCGGCGGTGAGCGCCCAATGGCCTGTCCCGCTCACGAACAGCGGCGTATTGTCTAAGCGCTTGTAGATCGCCAGGCCCTTGGTGGTCTGTTGATACGTATCGCCGCTGGTGACGTCGCCGTGCGCACACTCGGTCGGTTCGCCCATCGTTGTACCGAGTGCGTCTGAGAGAGCCGCGAAACCCAGGCTAAAGTCCGGCGACTGATCGGACGCACAATATGGCAAGTGCGCTGTCGGCCGACTGCGCGGCCCGCCCGAATTGGCGAAGCGGTCCGGATGGAGCAAGTAGGCGAGCGCCTCGAGGCCGTCTACAAGACGCGGTGCTGCCGACGCGAAGATCTCCTCCTGCACTGCGTAGATGGCGCCGGTGCGAACTGCCGTCACCTGGTCCCAACCTGGGCGAGCAGCGACCATGCCCGGTGTCTGCGGGTTGTACGGCAAATACGAATCGGCCAAGACGATCAGCTCTGGATCGCGTGCGACGACGCTTTCCGCGCTGACTTGGCCGAAGTCGCCCGGTAGGTCGGCAAAGATGTTGCTGCCGCCTGCGAGATCGACGAGCTGACCGTAGAAGCCGTTCGGTCCTGCGGCGAACGGCTTCGTTGGATCCGAAGCATCCATTTCGTAGAAGACTCGCGGGCGTGGCGCGCCGGCAACGGCCTCGACGACCGCATCGCGCCGGGCCCGCATGTCGGCGGCGAGCTCGTCGCCACGCTGCGCGCTGCCCAGGACCCGTCCGAGGGCCGCGATTTCCCGCGTTGTCGTCTCGAAATCCTTTGGCAGCAGCTTGAGCACGGGCACACCCTGGCCGCGGATTTGCCCCAGGACGTCATCGTTTTCGACCAATGCCAGAACGAGGTCTGGCTTGAGCGCGATCACTGTCTCTACCGACACCGTCGGGTAGGTGGTCAGGCGCGGCTGGATCTGTTGCGCCTCAACTGGATAGTTGGAGAAGGCGTCGACGGCGACCAGTCGATCGCCAGCACCCAGCGCAAAGACGGTCTCGGTGTGTCCAGGATTCAAGCTGACAATGCGCCGCGGCGGCGCATTGAACGTCGTATGCACTCCTGCATCGTCGGTGACGGTCACCGGATAGTTGGCCTGCGCCGCGGCGATGTTGACCGTGACGAGAAGTAACGCACTCGCAACGGCGAGTCGACGAGCGATCTGCGTGAGCATCGCGGACCTCCTCGGGTCGGGTGATGCCGCGCGCTCGTCGGATCGGAAGTGCCTGATGCCCGGCTTCCTCTCGCTCGGAGGCGCGCGGTGCCTGGCGCCGGCGGGCATTCTGGCTTGTCACGGCTGAAACTGGAATTGCCGCGACTTACAGTTGCGGGACAGCGCCGGCCTTGCACCGGACTTCCCCCGTCTCGACGCCTATGCAGTTGCGCTTCGAGTATAGGGCCCCGCCTACACTGGCCTGGTGCGTATCGTCTCGCTGTTGCCCTCGGCGACCGAGATCGTGTGCCAGTTGGGCTTGAGCGACTGTCTGGTGGGCGTGTCAGCAGACTCGGACTGGCCGGCCCAGATCGTGGCACGGCTGCCAGTCCTCAACACCGTCGCGATTGACACCAGCCGGTTGACGAGCCGCCAGATCGACGAGGCCGCAAGCGAAGGGCATCGCGGCGCAAGCTTGTATCACATCGATCCGCAGCTACTGCGCTCGATGCAGCCAGATGTCGTCCTGACGCAGGAGATGTGCGACGTGTGCGCGGTCACTCGACGTGACGTGGAGCTGGCCACCGCAACGCTCGGCTACACGCCGCGCGTGCTCTCGCTGAGCCCGGTCAGCGTCGATGCCATGCTCGACGATATCGAATTGATCGGGCGCCTTGGCGAAGTACCTGAGCGCGGAGCCGCAGTCGTCGCGCAGCTAAGAGCGCGACTGGCGAGCGTTGCAGAGCGGGCTATCAGTCTCGCGCGGCCGCGGGTTTTCTGTATGGAATGGCTTGATCCACCCTACACCGCCGGTCACTGGGTGCCCGAGATGGTCGAGTTGGCCGGCGGCCGCGACCAGCTTGGCACGCCCGGCGGCGCGTCGCGGCGCATCGACTGGGCGGCCATCGTGCAGTGTGCGCCAGACGTCCTCATCTTGATACCGTGCAGCCTCGACCTCGAGCGGGTGGCCGTCGAATTCGATTTGCTCAGGACGCTGCCAGATTGGGATTCATTGCCAGCCGTGCAGTCGCGGCGCGTTTACGCCGGCGACACGAACCTGTTCAGCCGGTCGGGTCCGCGGTTAATCGACGGTGTGGAGGTGCTGGCCCGTCTCCTTCATCCCGCGACATTTGAGCAACCACTTGCGCCCGGACAGGCACTCGCAATGTCCGCCGATGGTCAGCGACTCGAGCCGTTCCGCTAGTCCGGCCGAGCACGGGGCTGCCGAGCGCCGCAAGCGTCACGGGCTGACGATCGTCTATACCGGCGATGGCAAGGGCAAAACGACGGCCGCCGTCGGACTTGTGATTCGCGCCGCCGGCAACCACATGCGTGTGTTCGTACTGCAGTTCATCAAAGGTCAGTGGAAGAGCGGCGAACGGACGATCCTGAGCGGCTTGCCAGGCGTTGACCTGGAAGTCACGGGGCGGGGCTTCACCATCGACGGTCTGCGCGATCCGCGCATCCCGATGGACGACCATGCGGCCGCGGCGTCGCTCGGCTGGAAGCGCGCCGTCGAGGTCGTCAGAACCGGCGCGTACGACCTCGTCGTCCTGGACGAGATCTTGGGCGCAATCAGCGCGCAATTGGTCCCGCTGAACGAGGTGCTACAAGTCATCACTGACAAGCCACGTCACGTGCATCTGGTGCTGACTGGTCGGAACGCGCCGCCTGAACTGGTCGAGCAAGCGGACCTCGTGTCCGAAGTGCGGCCGATCAAGCACCCATTCGAGCGCGGCATCAAAGCGCAACGCGGCATTGAGTTCTGAGACAACAAAGGTTCGCGGCGCGCGGGCCAGCGGCGCTGACCCTATCCGCCTTTTGAGCGTGTGTGGGCGCCTGGCAACGAGAACCTACACGCATTCTGTATCCCCGTTGGATCAGCCAGGAAGGCGATCCCGAGGCGAGCGCCCCGCGCCGATGCATTCGTCGCATTTCTGGCGGTTCTGGTTGATCGGATACACGAGCCGATCCGAACGATCCGGTCGTCTATAGCGATGCTTGAAGATATCTCTCTGGGTAGGCTGATGGCCGGGTTCGACGCGACTGGGGTCGAGCGGCCGTGGCTGATTTACGACGCCAATGTGTACTCGCCCACTCGACTGCAGCAGATCATCGCGAGATCGCCGACATAATGAATCGGCTGTCCGCTGCTGATCTCGAAATACGCTCAGCGGCGCTTGTCGTCAGCGATCGTAAGTCGACGGGCGGCTACTGCCTGTGCGGCCAACACAGCAAGGTCAGGAAGAGTCAGCGGTCGTCTATCCGTGCCCACGATGTCACCCACAATGCCGGCTCCCACCACTCGCCAAACTCGCCCACCTCACGAGCCTCGTGACCACAGGTTGTGGTTCACAACCTCAGGCACACAGTACATCTTGTAGCTCACGAGCCTCGCGAATTTCTACGAGTTTTCTTGTATTACGACATCTAGTCCAGGCGGTTGTCGTGTGGGGCCCAATCTGAGTTCGAGAGCGTCGCCTCCGACGGCGCGAGTGGCGCGGCGTAACCCCTCACACGGCTGATCCTACTGGTGTCTCCAACTTGACCCGAGTGCCGCGCAGGCGCCCGTTGGGTGCAGCAAGAGATCCTGGCCAAGAACCCCGCTTCAGATCTACGGGTGTACACCGTGTGGTTCAACATGCTCTTCGGAGACAGCCGCGACCGTTGGGATGGCGCTGGGATGACTGACGCGCGCGTCCGACATTTCTGGGACGAGCAGAAGGTTGTGGGCAACTGGTTCAGCGCCAACGTGACCCACAACCCCGGCACGACCTGGGACTTCTACGCGCTGTATGGCGCCGACGCCGTCGATCTTGCGAAGCCAACGAGCATGGGCGGGACGATCATTGGCCGCAGCGCCCAGCTCCGCACGAGCGTCGAGCCGCTGCTGAGCAAGCACTCTTGACCATGTACCGAGGTACAGGGTTCAAGATGGCCGCATGAGGGTCGGCCAGCTCGCCAAACAGGCGGGAGTCAACGTTCAGACGCTTCGCTACTACGAGCGCCGTGGCCTACTTCCGCACCCGCCCCGAGCCGCATCTGGATACCGCCAGTACCCGGTTGACGCGGTCGAGAAAGTGCGCTTCATCAAGCACGCGCAGAAGCTCGGCTTCACACTCCGCGAAGCTCAGCTCATTCAGCAGTCGCTCGAGCATCCTGATGGCGTGGGGAGCGCGGTGGAGTTTGCCAGGCAGAAAGTCGCCGAATTGGACGAGCAGTTGGCGGCGCTGCACACGATCAGGCAGCGCCTGGCCGAGCTCGTGGACATACGCACCGGACGCGCTGAAACATCAACACGCTGAGTGAATGATCTGGCACGTTGTGGGCGCGTTCGGCGTCGGGTTGCTGACGCTCGTCGCGTCCGTCGTCGTGATCCTGGCGGGCCCGCCGCTGGCCGGCGAGTGGAGCGGCCGGACCCAGATCGCCAAGATCACGCAAGGGCAGCTCGAGCGGCAGTATCGCGTCTATCGTCCCACCGGGCTTAGCGCTCGGCCCGGATTGGTCATTGACCTGCACAGCGCACGCACGAACGGCTTTCTGGAAGAGCTCGCGACTCGCTTCGACGCGCAAGCCGATCGCCTGGGCTGGATCGTCGCGTACCCGGATGGCTTTGCCGACGGATGGGAGCCGTATGGATGCTGCCACCATCAGGGCGTCGACGATGTCGTATTCATCAGCGAGCTGATCACCCGCCTGGAGTCGAGCGACGGTGTCGATCCGGAGCGGGTGTACGTGACTGGCCTCTCGAGGGGTGGCATGATGGCGTACCGCCTCGGGTGTGAGCTCTCGACACGCGTCGCGGCCATCGCTGCGACGGCGGGCAACATGGCCGACGAGAATGGCAGTGTCCGCGGGGCACCTTGCCAGCCCCAACGCCCGGTGTCTGTATTGTCTATCCACGGATCAGCCGACGCGGTGGTCCCCATTCGCGGTGGCGGTCGCATCGCTCCGCTCGAGGATGTGATCGGCAGATGGCGTGAGTTGAACGGCTGCGCCTCGGCAGAGGCGGTGACCGTCCGCGGACCAGTTGTCGCTCGGAGCTGGCGGTGTCGTGGTGGCTCGGAAGTGAGATCTATGCTGATCGACGGTGTGGGCCACGTCTGGCCCGGCACGCCGTTCAGCGGCTTGCCATGGAGCGCGGGCGCATCCTTGGACGCTTCGCAGGCCGTTGCCGATTTCTTCGCGGCTCACCCGCGTGCTCCCGCCAGCAACTGACGCGCCCCCGTGCTACGCCCGCTGGGTAATCGTCGCTGCTGGCATGTCGGCCGGTGTCGCCATTGCGGCGTTCCTGGCAATTCCGTGGCCCATGGACCTGCTCGTCCTGCCAGTGCTCGCAGGTTGGGCGGTTATCCTGCCGCGGCTCGCCGGGATGAGACCTGTCGGGTTTCTGCTGGTAGTTGGGCTCACCGCCATTGCGGTAGGGAGCTTGGCGATTGGCGTGGTTGCGCTGCTTGCGCCCTAAAGACCGCGGTCGACAGCGTTACTTTTGGTGGAGCTAGTGTGTCGTCCCAGAGGAACGTTGACGGTCTGCGCGTGCCAGGATCTGGTCCGCGGGCTCACCGCTCGATCCAAGTCACGGGAGGCTCAGAGCCGGTCGGGAGGCGCCATCCGGTAAACGAACGGGCCGAGGCCTCCCTGCTCGATCGCGAACACAAGCGTCATGAAGCCCTCCTGGGCGGCGGCGTTCTCCAGCGGACCCGCGTAGACCGGCTCGTAGCCGGCGTCGCGGTTCAGCCGCTCGACGACCTCGCGGGCTTCCTCGTCCCCGCACCACAGGTTGCACGGCCTCTCTCTGGCCTCCCCGAGCCGGTCGTAGAGCACGGCGTAGTTGGCGTTGAACGACTTGGCCGTTGGCCCGCCGGTCCTCGACTTCACGAACTCCGCGTTCGAGGACAATCCATGCGGAGTCTCCGCGCCGCACAGGTTGGTGGCGTCGATGACCGTCTTGCCCTCGAGGCCCTGCACCTTGCCGAGCGCGTCGGCGATCGCCCCGCCAGGCACAGCCACGAGCACGGCGTCGGCATCGGAGACGTCGCCGCCGTCGCGTCCGATCCGCATCACCTCGTGTCCGGCTCGCTCCCAGAGACCAGCGAGCCCGCCGCCGACGTTTCCCTGGCCGACCACTGCAATTTTCATGTTGACCTCAGTCATGACATGCCTCCTAACAGGTCTCGAATGGGCCGCCGGCAGTCAGCCGGTCGGCCGTTCGAACCACTCCTTGATCCGCAGCATCGCGGTGCGCAGCACCTCGAAAGCGTCCGGCACCGCCGCGAGCCGCCCATGCGGGTTGGCGGTAAGCCACTCCGAGGCCGCCTCGGCGTCGCGGCAGAAGTTCGCCTCGTTGCAGCCCGTCTGCGTGACCTTTGCAAGGTCGCCGAATGGAGCGTCGGGAAACGACACCACCGGGCTTCGCGGTGGACGCTTTCGACGCCGGTGGGGGTGGCATGGACGCGGATGGGGGTGACCGGTGGCCGCGCACGAGGACTGGATTCGCGCCGGCTTGCCGAGCATCACCGGCAGCTCCCTAGCGGTCGCGAGCGTCCGGTCGAGCGGCAGGTTGGCGAGGGCGGCAAGGCGCCGTGGCTCGCCTGGCTTCCCGGCGGCCAGGTCCTGTACGGCGGGCCACAGCAGCAGCCAGAAGTCCTTGCCCAGACTTTGGTGGTAGGCCGTTATGTGGTCGGTGAATGCCTCGCGATCCCGCTCTCGCGAGTTGGCTTCGGTCATGACAATCGCCTCACCGCGTCGTGGTCGGCCGGGTCTCGCGTCGAAGGATCATCAGTCCTCGGTGAAGCGGTAGGCGCGGGCGGCGATCGCGAACGTCGCCAGCAACCAGGCGAGGCCAACGGCCACCTGCGAGCCGTAGGCGCTGATACTCGCCCCAGTCAGCGCGATGCCCCGGGCCGCTTCGACGAGCGAGGCGTATGGCACGGCGTAGGGGATGATGTCGGGCAGGGGCGCCGGCAGGGCAGCCACGGGGAGGATTGCCCCGGCCAGCGCGAACACGGGCAGCACAACCGCGCCGCCGACGATGTTGGCCGTCGCCGGGTTCGGGGTGAGCCCGGCGATCGCGAACGCGACCGACAGGGCGGTCAGCACACCAATGGCCTGGAGCAGGATCAGCCATAGGAGGCTGGGGCCGACGACCAGCCTGGCGCCCATGGCGGCCCCGATGGCGAGCGCAAGCCCTGCCGCCACCAGACCCAAAAGGACATAGCCCGTGACCTGGGCCGCGATAAAGAGAGCCGGTGACACCGGCGTCGCCGCGAGGCGCCGCAGAACCCCGCGCGCCTTGTGGCTGGCGGCGATCGCGACCGTGATGTCCTCCAAACTCATGATCGGCAGCAGGACTGCCATGCCCGGCAGTACGAAGTCGCGGAAGTCGAGGCGGGTCGTGCCGACGCCGAAGCCGAGGCCGCCGAGCAGGCCGAAGGCCACGACCTGGACTGGGATAGCGACCATCGCGAAGACGACGCCGCGCGAGCGGAGCATCATCCGAAAGCTCGCGTGCAAGAGCGGAAGCGTGTGGCTCATCGCACCCCCCTCAGCGCACGAAGCGGTAGGCACGCCCCGCGGCGACGAACAGGACGACCACCCAGACCCCGGCGATACCCAGTTCGGTACCGAACGCGGTTAGCGGCTGGCCGCGGAGGACCACACCCCGAACCGCGGCGAGCAGCCCGGTATATGGGATGAACGTGGCGGCCTGTTGCAGCCAGCCCGGAAAGGCGGCGAGGGGCCACATCGCGCCGGTGAACAGGTAGAGCGGGAAACTCATATAGCTGTCGAGCGCGTTGGCGTCCTGCGGGCTGTTGGTCACGCCGGCGATGACGAACGCCCAGGTCAGTCCAACGGTCGTGACAATCGCCATGAGCGGGATGACCGCGACGAGTTCCGGCCCGAGCCGGACATGGGCCCCGAGCGCCTGCCCGAGGGCGAGGAAGGCGACGACCGTGATCATACCCATTACCGCCCGCGGGATGACCTCACCGGCGATGAGCTGCGCCGGCGAGGCCGGCATGACCGACAGCTGCTTGAGGACGCCCGTGCTCTTGTAGGTGGCGATCGTGGCCAGGAAGGCGTGCCCGTTGCCGAGCGCGACGACGAGCACGGCCCACCCGGTCAGCCAAGTGTCGGTAAGTGAGGCGCTGCCCTGAACGGTCTCGAGCTGGAGCCGGGAGAAGAGCGCCAGCAGGACGAGCAGGAGGCCCGGGTAGACGACCATGCTGAACAGCACCTCGCGCGAGCGCAGAAGCTGCTTGGTGCTCGCGACTGCAAAGCGGAGCGTGGCGATCATCGGTTTCCAGAGCCTCCTACTCAATCGCGCAGCTCGCGGCCGGTGAGCTGGAGGAAGACGTCCTCCAGGCTGCCCGGGACGACCTCGAGTCCTCGCAGCTCGGCGCCTTCGCGGTCGGACCAGTCCAGCAGGGCCCCGACGGCGGCCCGCGGCTCGCTGACCGCAAGCCGGTAGGTGGTCGGAGCGGCTGATGCGGGCTCGACGCCGTTACCGCTGGTCGCGGCGGCGGTGATCCCGGGCAGGCGCGTGAGCGTGGCAGTGTCGACCCGGTTTGGGGTGGCGAACTCGATGTGGCCGTGGCCGTCGAGCCGGCCGATGAGGCTGCGCGGGGTGTCGATCGCCACGATCCGGCCGTGGTCGATGATGGCCACCCGGTCGGCCAGCAGCTCGGCCTCCTCGATGTAGTGAGTGGTCAGCACAATCGTCTTGCCCTCGTCGCGGTTCAGGCGCCGCAGGAGGTCCCACAGGCCGTGGCGCATCTGGGGGTCGAGCCCGGTTGTCGGCTCGTCGAGGAATAGGACCGCGGGGTCGTTGACGAGCGCCGCGGCCACCGAGAAGCGGCGCTGCTGGCCGCCCGACAGCTGGCGCACGTAGGCCTTGCGGCGTTCGGTCAGGCCGACCGTGGCGAGCAACTCCTCGGGCGGGCGGCGCCTCGGGTAGAACGAGCCGAACAGCGCGAGCAACTCCTCGAGCGTGAGCAGGCTGAAGTAACTCGTCGCCTGGAGTTGGACGCCGATCAACTGCTTGACCCGGTCGAGGGCGCGGCGGGTGTCGACCCCGAGCACCCGAACCTCGCCCGCGGTCGGGCGGCGGACGCCCTCAATGATCTCGAGGGTTGTGGTCTTCCCTGCGCCGTTCGGCCCGAGGAAGCCGAAGAACTCGCCGGCCCGCACGGCAAAGGAAATGCCATCGACCGCTTGCAGCGTGCCGCCGCCAGGTCGTGGGTAGACCTTGACGAGGTCGCGCACCTCGACTGCCAGCTGTGCCACCATACGATTGCCTCCGCTACACCAGATCACTACGATGTAGACTTCTACCGTAGGCTATTATGGCGAAGCACGTCAAATCCGCAGGGAGGTGAGATGGCCACCACCGACACCGCGACGCGAACCCGGCTCGACCGTCGGCAGGTCCTCACCGCCGCCCTGGCCCTGGTCGATCGCGAGGGCCTCGACGCGCTGAGCCTGCGCCGGCTGGGTGCCGAGCTGGGCGTCGACCCGATGGCGATCTACCGCCACGTCGAGGGCAAAGACGGGCTCGAAAAGGGGCTCGCCGAGCTGCTCTGGGAGGAGGTCGCCCGACCCGAGCCCGGTGACGACCCGCCGACGGCGCTGCAGCGGCTAGCGCGCTCGCTGCGAGAGCTCTTCCGGCGCCATCCCGGGGCGGCGCCGCTCATCCTGCGCTGCTCGAACCTGGCGCGCTCGGAGCTCGAACTCTTCAGTGCGTACCTCGGCGCCCTCAGCGCTGGCGGGCTATCGGAGCCAGCCGCCGTCCTGCGACCGCTGGTCGCGTACGCCCTGGGGAGTGGTTACACCGAGTCGTCGATGCTCAGCGTGTCCTGCGCGCCAGATGCTCGAGCGGCCCAGTCCGAGCGCGAGCTGCTCCTGGCGCTTGGCCGAGCGCTGCCGGCGAGCACGCCGCCCGAGCTCGCCTCGGCCGCGGTCGCGCTCATCGCCGATTGCAATGCGGACCGCTGCTTCGAGGACGGGCTCGCGCTCATGCTCGCCGGGCTCACATCACGCCTCGAGTCGCAACCTGTGAGCGGGCCGGCTGCGCCGGCTCGGGGCACAGCCGAGAGCTCGGCATAGCGCCCCCTTGGTGGCCGCATGGGAGCCGTCTTCGAGGTCCGACCGCTGACGCGGTACGAGCCCTTGTTCCGGGGCGTCTTCACCTACCCCGCCGAGCTTTCTTAGAACTTCACCCAACGCTTCTAGACCTGATGCCACGTCGTCTCTGCCCGGCGATGCGGGCGTCCAGTGTGACACACCGTCTAGGAGCGTGTCGGCCGGCGGGTCTCTAGCCCGCGCAGCATGAGCTCGAGCCCAAGCTCGAACTGCGCGGCCATGTCGACGCAGCCGCAGAACACGTCGGCGACAGCGAGCAGCTCCTCGTCGGCGCCGGCCGGCACCAGGTCGCGGCCAGCCGGCGTGCAGCCGGGCGCGGCGGCTCGAAACCAGTTCAGCTCGGTCAGCGCGTAGCCAAGCGCGTAGATCGTAACGGTACGTAAGACAGGCACCACCTGCTCCTCAGGCGGCCTGCTGGCAGCAGGCGTGAGATGTGTCGGGCACCCGCGCGAGCGAGGCTGCCCGCTGCAGGCCGAGGGTTCGCTTGTGCGGCCACGCCATCCGTGCGATACTGACTGACCGTCAGTCAGCACCCACCCTAACGCCCGGCACTCACGTGGACTCGCCCCGAACACGGCGCGACACTCGGCGCCAGGAACTTATCGACGCCGCGCTGGCGATGTTCGTCGCGCGCGGCGTGGCCGCTACCTCCGTGGACGACATCGTTCACGCAGCTGGCGTCGCGAAGGGCACGTTCTACCTGTACTTCACGACCAAAGACGAGGTCGTCAACGCCGTCGCCGAACGCATGGTGACCAACGTCGCCGATTGCATCGAAGCCATCGCGAACACCCCTGGCCTGTCGCCACTCCACCGCTTGCTCGCCTTCGGCCAATCGTTGCGTGAGGTCGGCAGAGAGCGCCACGAACGCGACCTGGTCGAGATCTTCCATCGGCCCGAGAACCGTGCGGTGCACGACCGTATCTCCGAGCGCACGCTCGTCCAGCTTGCTCCGCCGCTGGCAACAATTATTGGTGACGGCATCGACGCCAATCTGTTTCGGCCTCAGGACGCGCGCCTTTCGGCTGCGTTCATGCTGGGTGCGTTCACGTCGCTCCATCACGTCGTGAGCGACCCCGATGACATGCCGGCGGCGATTGCCGAGTTGGACGTCTTCGTCCTCCGCGGTCTTGGGTACACCGGCGAGATTCATCCATGAGCGACCTCGTGGTGTGCACCGCTGACCTGTCCAAGCGCTACCGTGGCAATGTCTTGGCAGTTGACCAGGTGAATCTGAGGGTGGCCGCGGGCGAGATCTACGCGTTCCTGGGACTGAATGGCGCCGGCAAATCGACCACGATCCGGATGTTGCTCGGGATGATCGCGCCCACCTCCGGCCACGCCGAGTTGTTCGGCGAATCCGTACGGTCGCGGGCGCCGGCGGTGTGGCGTCGCGTTGGCCACCTGGTCGACACCGCGATCGCCTATCCGGAGCTCACGGTTCGCGAGAATCTCGAAGTGGCGCGACGTCTGCAGGCGGTGGCTGAACCGGTCACGGTCAATCGCACCATCGACCGGCTCGGCCTCGGTGCGTATGCCGACCGGCGCGCCGGAGTACTGTCATTGGGCAATCTGCAGCGGTTGGCGTTAGCCCGCGCCTTGCTCCACGAACCACGCCTGCTGGTACTCGACGAGCCGACGAATGGTCTCGATCCCGCCGGCGTGATCGAGATCCGCGAGCTGCTGCGCGTGCTGGCGCACGAACGCGGCGTCACCGTGTTCATGTCGAGCCATATTCTCGCCGAGGTCGATCGCCTGGCAACGCGGGTGGGCATCGTGCATGGTGGTCGGCTCATCGAGGAGCTGGATTCGGCGGCGCTCGAGCTGCACCGCGATCGGCGGCTCGAAGTGGGCGCGCGCCACGTGGACCTCGCCGAACAGGAGTTGCGCGCGGCCGGTTTCGCGCCGCGGCGTCGACCAGCTACGGGTGGCGACACGATTCTCGAGCTGCGCGAGCCACGCGCCCTTGATGCGCCCGAGGCGATCGCGGCGCTCCTCGTCCAGGTGGGTGCGCTGCCCACACGGCTCGCTGTGACACGCGAAACGCTCGAGGATCACTTCATTCGCATCACCCGCGAGTCAGACGTCAGCGCCGCATGAACGCCCTCGCACAGGCGATCTCGACTGAATTCCTGAAGGCGCGCCGCTCGATGGTGCCCTGGTTAATGGCCACCGGCTTTTCACTCGCGCCGCTGGTCGCCGGTCTCTTCATGGTGATTCTCAAAGACCCCGACCGCGCTCGCCAGCTCGGACTGATCGGCGCCAAGGCACAGCTCACCGCCGGTGTCGCTGATTGGCCGACCTTCTGGAGCCTGCTGGGGCAGTCGGTTGCCGTTGGCGGCGGCGTGTTGTTCGCCTTCCTCACCGCGTGGATCTTCGGGCGCGAGTTTGCGCAGCGCACGGTACGCACGCTACTGGCGATTCCTACGCCGCGCAGGGCGATTGTCGTCGCGAAGTTCGCCGTGACGGCGACATGGTGCATCGTCGTCTCGGCATGGGTGCTTGCGCTCGGACTGAGCGTCGGACTGATCGTCGGCCTGCCGGGCTGGTCGGCCGAACTGACGATCCAGGCCGTCGGCACGATCGCCCTCGCTGCAGTGCTGATTACGCTGTTGCAGACCACCACCGCCTTCGTTGCTGGTGTTGGACGCGGATATATCGCGCCACTGGCATGGGCGATGCTGACAATCTTTCTGGCCCAGGTCCTGGCGGTTCTCGGCTGGGGTGCCTGGTTCCCCTGGGCCGTACCCGCGCTTGTCGTGGGCGCCACCGGACCGGAGGGCGAAGTGGCAACCACCACCAGTCTTTTCGTGGTCGCGGCAGTGGCAGTGCTGGGCTTCGCTGCCACCATCCGGTGGTGGGAACGTGCTGACCAGACTGACTAGCGCCCACGGAAATTGAGTTCTGGTGATGGACCGTTGACGCTGGTTGACGGGCTGCATGAACCGCGAGCTCTAAAGGTTGATCGTGAGCGATCGGGAGCCTGTTAGGCTCTGGCGCAATTCGTATGGCTGACGTCTCATTGCCCCAGTGGCTCGCCACCCAGGGGGCGGTGCTACTGCTGGGTGCAGCCGGGCTGGGGATGCTGGCGCTGCGTCTCGGCGTGCCATATGCCGTGGCACTGGTGCTCGGCGGCCTGCTGATCGAAGGCGCGCACATCACTGGCATGCCGCGGCTCGATCCGGGCGTGCTGCTGTTCGGTCTGCTGCCGCCGCTCCTGTTCGATGCCGCGTTTCGGCTGGACCTCGGCGAAGCGCGGCCGGCCTGGCGGCCAATCGCCTTCCTCGCGTTGCCAGGCACGTTGGTGACGGCACTGGTCGTGGGCGCGCTGGTCGCAGTTCTCGTGGGACTGCCGCTACCGATTGGCCTCCTGTTCGGCAGCGTCGTGGCTGCCACCGACCCGGTCGCCGTCGTCGGCGTCTTCAGAAGCTTGCGCGCCCCCGCGCGCCTGGCGACGATCGCCGAAAGCGAAAGCCTCATCAACGATGGCGTGGCGATCACGCTCTACACGGCACTCGGCGCGTTCGCACTCGGCCATGATCCGAGCGTGACCGAATCGCTCACTATCTTCGTCCGTGAGATGCTCGGCGGCGTGTTGATTGGATTGGTCGCAGGCTTCGTGTTCTCGCGGCTGAACGCGATGGTCGACGATCACCTGATCGAGATGCTGCTCTCCGTGGCGCTCGCGTACGGCAGTTACGTCGCCGCTCAGTGGGTCGAAGCATCAGGGCCGCTGGCGTGCGTCGCAGCCGGCGTGGTGCACGGCAGCTACGGGCGCCGCGTCGGCATGTCGGAATCAACTCGCCGCCTGCTGGACGATCTGTGGGAATTCCTCGGGTTCATGGCCAATGCGGCCGTCTTCCTGATGATCGGCTTCACCGTCAACCTCGAGAGCCTTGTCACCAACGCCTGGCCGTGCGTGGTGGCCATCGTCGTCGTCCTGCTGGCACGCGTGGCGTTGCTGCTCGGGCCAGGCGCCTTCCTGCGCGACCGACACCTCGTCACCACGACCGCCGAACGGGTCGTGCTGGCCTGGAGTGGGCTGCGCGGAGCCCTGACGATTACGCTGGTCCTGGCTCTGCCGGCAGAGACTCCGAATCGCGATCTGTTGCTCGCGATGAGTTTCGCGGTGGTTCTGTTTACGCTCGTCGTGCAGGCTCTGACGCTGCCGATGCTGCTGCGCCGATTGGGACTTGTGCGCGCCGCGTAGGGACTGTACACGTCGCGGTACTCGTCCGCGAGCCCAGCGTGATGGCGAGCAGCATGAATCCGATGCTGGCGATTGTTAGCGGCGTTCCGGCAGTCCTCGCGTGTGGCCGATTTCGTGACCGAAGACGCCGATAGTGTGCATCCTGTCGCACGCGCCGCTGTTCGACCCGTCGTCCGTGAGCTCCGGCAGCATGACATAGGTCTTCACCTTCACGCCGTCACTGGTGCTGGTGCCGTCAGTCTTCCGCGCGTGCGGCCAGATATTGTCCGCGGTGCTGCCAATGTAGCAACCGTCATTGGCGCCGCCGCCCGCGTGGATGATTCCCAGAGCATCGACTTTCACCGTCGCCGTCTTTGTCAAAGTTGGCGAAGTTGACGGTCGGGTCGACGAGCTTGACGGCCTCCCTCGACCAGTTTGATCTTTCCATCAGTCGTGCTGTCGTAGTACCGGTCGCTCCACTCCCGAACAGGTTGGTCTGCAGCTGGCTCGCGGTGTACGAGCAGGACACATCGCTGAACGCGACCATGATGAACCTCAACTGCGCGTTAGTGCCCGCCCACGCCGCGCTGCCAGTGCCGGTGGCTACGGGCACGACTCCGATGGAGCCGATCCCGCCGAATACACCGCCGGCGCCCTGGCTGCCAAGCCGCGGACGATCTGGGGTGGTCGGCAGCAGGCGCGGCGGCGCCGGCGGTGCGGTGTGCCAAGCGACCTTTCGAAGTGGATCAGCTGCCGGTGTCCCGGAGGCATCGAAGACATGCGCCGACCACCTGGGCGAAACAACCCAGGTCGTCGAAAGCCAGCAGCGCCGGTCAGGAATTCCAGAACGAATTGACGGCCATCGTGATCAGTCGAGCTCCGTTCAGCGAGTACGACTCTCGCGTCAGTCGCTCGCGAGCGGCCGCGGGCGGAGGCCGATCATCAGGAGATGCGCGGCTTCGTTGCGATTGTCAGCCTCGGTCCGCCTACTGACCAGCCCGAGTCGGCGTGCGAGCGGGCGAACGAACGAAGGGAGTTGGTCCACGTACTCCGTTACGACGGCGTCGGCTTCGTCTGGTTCGAGCTCGCGCCAAACGGGCGCGTAGCGCTGCGTGCCTGTCCGGACCTCGACGGCCGGATGTGCCTTGATATTGCGGTACCAGTCCGCCCGCTCGCCCCAGCCCGATACCACCACACTCTCCCGCGTCCGCGGCTGGTAGTGGACCACCTCCAGGAGCGTCTGGTACTCGCGACCCGAGCGGCGGCCGCTATGCGTGAGCAGCAGGAACCGATGTCCAAGCAGTCGTCCCAAACCGAGCTTGTACAGGACCCTCGGAGCGCGGAACAGCGCCACGAGCCATGGCGAGGGCTGCCTGGGGAACATTGCTCGACCATCAAGCTCGTCACTTTCAGGTCGCGCAGTCGCGGATCGATGATTTGTCGGGCGGCGTGTACGTCCAAGCACGAGCCACGCAGCAGCGATCCCGCCGCTCAACACCACTACTGCCGAGAGCCACCTGCCTGGCGGCATCACGATCGCGCCAACAGTGGGCCGTGCGCGTCACACGTGCGGTCATCCGAGGTCATCAGGACCGCGCTTGAAAGTGCCGCGCAACCAGGCGCCGGTTGGATGCCTCCGCTCGAGCAACTTCAGCAGCGCCGGCCGATGCGTGATATGCGCATGCAAGCACGGCTTACTCTGTTTCGGGTCGTGCCGCCGCTCCGGACGGGAAGAGGGTCGTCAACGACCGCGGCGGCAGAGACAGCACGCCAGTGCCAGCCTGCAGGTCAAGGCGGCCAAGCAAGTCCGCCTTGTGCTCGCGGTCGGTCCGCCACACGACCAGGTCCGACCAGCGGTCGCTAGATTCGCCGTGCAGGGACAACTGCAAACGGATGTCGTCCTGCTGCTGATTGACCAGGAACACGGCGGGCGCTCCGCTGGCGGTCTCGACAGCCAGGACTCCCGTGTCCGCGGCGCCTTCGAGCTCGGTGGTAAGCACGCGGGCACCGGGGTGGAGGTACGGGAGCACCTGCAGCATGCCGTAGTACCGCGTGCGTCGCGCAAAATCGCGCGATGGTCCGCGCAGGATGCCCCAACGGGTGATGGCATCGTGCCCCGGTTGCAGGTAGTCGATGGCATCCCAGTACAGCGCCGCATCGGCGCCATAGCGGTAGTGCGCTAACAGCATGTTGACGATGTCCAGGGTGTAACCAACCCGATCGTTCACTTCCTGGCCATCGTCCAGATCGCCGAAGCCGAACGAGGTGTACTCAGTGATGATCACGGGCAATTCGGGCCGCCGCGAATGCACGTAGCTCACCACTGTTGCGATGTCCGGGTTGGGGTAGTACTGATGGAACCCGACGAACGCGAGGCGATCGGCGACGACCGGGTCATCCAGCAGCGGCGGCAGGTACTGCATCGCGGTCCTGGCGTCAGCGGCGTCAGGTCCGTACAGCAGCACGCCGAGCGGCTCGAGCCGCCGCGCCAGCTGGTGGGCGATGTATGCCAGGCCATCCTCGGGAATCTGATTACCGTCACCGCCATCTGGCTCGTTCGCGATCGTCGTCGCCCAGATGTCGATACCCTGACGCAGCACGAGAAAGTTGACGAGGCTGGCGACGTACTCGACATAGTCGTCATAGTGCTTTGGGAGCAACAGCCCTCGACGGGTGCCATCGGCGGTGAACTGGGCGGGTCCGCCCCACACTCCAAGCGCGATACGGACGCCAGCGCGGTTGAGACGCTTCATGAAGCGCCAACTGTCGGCATACTGTGGCGAGCTCAACATCGAGGCGTAGACCGCGGGTCCAAGCTCGTCGGCCGACAACTCGGCTGGCGCGGCGGGCAGTAGACCGGTGTCGACACGCGCAATTGCGGGCTGGAACGGATCCAGGATCTCGCGTCGGAACAGGCCGCGAAAAGCGGGGCAACTCCATAAGCCGTGCTCGAAATTGAAGCCGCTGCCCAGGATGGGCGGCTGTCCCGCTGCCGAATCGAGGTCTACGCGCAAGCTGAGATCGAGCGGTGGACCCATGGACGGGATGTGCGTCTCGCGGTGTTCGGGCCAAGATGGCACGTGTGATGGGCCCGGGTCGCAGCCGGTGGTGAAGCGAGTCTCCTGCCACAGACCTTCTCCAGCGGGCGGAACCGCGGCGCCAGGGCTGACAAACAGCAGACTCAGCGCGACGATCAGCACCGCGGCGCGCTGAAGCACGTAAGTCACGTTGTACGCCAGCGCTCGAGGAATGCAGGAGGAGCGCTATCGATCACTGGTCACCTCTGAACAGTTCGCTCAGCATCGCCAACGATCGACCGTCGACGGGTGCGCCATCATCTGTGAGGCCGAAGTTGCGGTCAACGCCCTCGGGACCGTTGCGGGTCCACGCGTAGACGGCTCCGCCGAGCACCCATTGTGGATGGCGGCGGATCGTGCTCCACATCGCTTCGAACCCGACCGGTCGATCCGGCACGGCGACCGTTCCTGGCGCGAATTCAGATACCCAGAGCGCGCCGTCGAACCCGCTGTCCGGCCAGTTGTCGACGATATCCGCTAGATGGTCCTGGTAGCAGTTCGTGCCCCACACGAACCACTGCCGCGCACCACCGCCGCGGCGGCGCAGCGCGTCGACCACCCAGCCGACGAATGCGTCCTCGGCTGAGCGGTAGGTTACGGGGTGATGTGGATCAACCCTATGGATGGCATCCGCGGTCTCGGCGAGCCAGTCGGAAAAGGCCTGTGCGTTGCGTTCGCGAGCCGGCTCTTGCGGCCCCACCCAGGCCGGGTGAACGATTTTGTGCAGCACCTCGTTGCCCAGACCCCACATGCGCAGCGCGGGCGCGTCGCGATAACGGGCGACCCACGCCAGAACGTCTCGTGTGAGCGCCGCGCGAACCTCTGGATCCGTGTAGTCCGCCTCGGGATCGAGGTCGAACGGCACCACCACGCCGATGCCGTGCGTTTGCGCACTTTCCAGAAGCGCCTCGTCGAACTCGGCGGGGTCCCACCCGACCACCGTGTTGACGCCCAACTTCGCAAGCGCCGCGAAATCGGCCTCAAGCTGCGCCCGACGCTGCTCGGGCGTCATCGTCAAAGCGTACTGCGTGTTGAGTCCCATTCCCCTGATGATCTGCGGCTGGCCGTTCACGCGCAGCTCGAATTGGCCCGCCGCGCCCAACACCTCAACCGTGCTCGGTGACACCGGAATCATCGTGCGGGGTTCGAGATACCAGCGATCGGCCGCGTACGTTGGATGAGGAGAGGCGGAAACTTCACCCAACGAGCGCTGCGGCAGCTCGAGCCGCATTGCGGGAGCGGCGACGATGCGTGATGAAGGCCGAGCGATCGGCACGGCGGCGGCGCCGAGGCTGCTGGCGACCACAATCACGGATGCCGTGACCAGAGCGGGCCCCACGCCACGCCTGCGTGCCGCAAGCACGGCAAACGCCGGCACATAGGCAATCAGCAGCGCGAGACCGACGAGCACCGCGGTCACCAGCGATGGGCTCATCCCAACTGCCAGATCTGACAGCGCCACGCCCCGCAAGATCAGCGCTGGCGCCAGGGCGTTCGTCGCGAACATGACGCCTGAGGCCTCGAGTTCAGTCAGCGACGGTCGGGCAGCCACAATCGCCAGCGGAACACTCAGTTGACACGCGAGGCCCGCACCGACCAGCGCCGGCCGGCCGCGCCTGCGGCCGATCAACAAAACCAGTAGACCGGTACTCAGTACGGCCGCGTGAGCGAGCGCGGCAGCAACCAGGCGTCCAAGTACAGAGCTGCCAGGTCGCAAGATGATACGGATGAGCGCGTGCTCAGCTCGCTGCGGCTCTAGCATGACGCCGCCGAACCACGCATGCAATGCGGCCCCGGGCGCACCGTCGACAGCAATGCCGCCTACATCCACGTGTGACAGGCTGGCCAGCGCAGCCTGTGAATACACGGGATCCAGCCATGGTAGTTGTCCAAGCAGGTCCCCCAGGGGTTGCGCCCCGGCTCGAGCCGTGATGACCGCCGTCGCAAAGACGATCGGCCGCAGCACTAGAGCCAGTACTGCGCCCGCCGCGCCGCCCAGGACCAAGCGCACGATCAGTCGAACAAGCACGTCAATGTCCGTACATTGCATAACGACCCGACAGGGTCCGCGTCAACCCCGACAGTCCACCAATCCGGCGAGCGCCACTCAGCGCCGCGGCAGCTCGACCGAATACATGTAGCGATCGCCGCGCAGCACGCTCTCCTGCCATTCGATCGGCCCACGATCGGACCACGTCGTTCGCTCGACCCGAAATGCGGCCGAGCCGGCGCGCACACCCAGCAGGCGGGCCAAAGACCGCGACACGACGACCGGTTGAATGGTTTCGTGCGCCCGTACAACGCGCAGACCAAACTCGCGCTCGACGGCGTCATAAATGGAGCCGCGCTCGAGGACGCTCGCCTCCAGTGGCGCAGAAAGCTCCGCCGGTAGGTACGCAGTCTCGAGGACCATCGGATCGCCGTCGGCGGTACGCAGCCGGGTGATGCGCTCGACTGGCGCGCGCGGCTGCAACGACAGGCGTTGGGCAAGCTGCGCGGGGGCGGCCAGATGCTTGCGCTCCAGCACGTACGAGCGCTGTTCCAGCCCCCTCGCGCTGAGCTCCCAGGCAAAGGCATAGAAGCTGGCCAGGCTGCGTTCGGTCACAGCACTGGCCGCGCCAGCTATCACCCGCGTGCCGCGGCCGCGCTCCCGGCGCAGCAGTCCCTCGGCCGCGAGTGCGTTCAACGCATGGCGAATCGTGTGGCGACTGAGACCGAACTCGGCCGCGAGCTCGAGTTCGCCAGGCAGCGCGCTGCCGGTCGGGACCTCTCCAGAGTAGATGAGCTGCCGCAAGCCGCTCTCGAGCTGGCTGTGCAACGGGCTGCTACCCTGCGGTCGCAGGCGGGCCGCTAGCGTCCGCGCATCCAACTGCTCGACAGGCACTTGCGCGCAGTATAGATTGTCCGTACATTATCGGTGCAAATGGAAGTCCCGACGTCACCGCCGACGTTGGCGCAAGTGCGTGCGGCATTTGCTGCGCCTATCGCAGCCGACACCGCGATCTGGTTGTGCAACGCGGGCGCGGCGGGCGCGAGCTGGCCGGAGCTGAGCCTTGCTGCGGCCGCGGGTATTGCCGAGCGCTTTGGGAAGCCGCTGGTCGAGCCAGCGCCGAAGACGAGGCACCGGCCCGCGCTTCTGCGGCTGGTGCTCGGTGGGCTGCTCATATACGTGCTGCTGCGACCGATTCTGGGACTCGGTCATGAGCTGGTCGTCGCCAGCCTGGCCTGGCTCGCGCACCTGGCCGTTGCGAGCATGGTGTGGCAGCCGGTTGTCGGCTGGATTGGTCTCGACCCGATCTACACGGGCGCCGCGATTCGAGCGCTTGCCGGGGTGCAGGTCGAGGGCCTCGCCGTGGCCGGTCCTGTGGGCGCCGCGCTACATGCGCTGCTGCCGACGGTCTTTCTGGGTTCCGATCGGCTTGCCGACGGCGCAGGCATAAGCATGGTCGCGACACCTGGTTCGCCGGCCATCGGCCGCGCGCTGGCCGCGTTCGGCGCGGATGTCGTGTGGCTCGCGCTTGGAATCTGGTTGTTCGTCCGCTGGCGGCAGCGCCGCTGGATACTGGCATACCTCGGCGTACTCATCCAGGCGCAGATCGCTTTGAACCACCTGTTCGATGCCCACGTCGGGATTGCCGACCTGGACGCTTCGGGGCTGCCGTTTGCGCTCGCGGTGGCGATGCCTGGCAGCGGCTGGTTTACAACCGCGATGGCTGGACAACCGAGTGGTGCGCAGGACGTCGCCATTGGGGGCGCGCTGGTGGCGCTAGGCTATGGCTGCGCGGCCGCCATCCTGCTGGCCGGCTCCTGGCTCACCAGAATGCTGCGCTCGAGGGGCTCCGGTCCCGCATCGGCAGCGCTGACCAGGAGTGTGGGCAGACCTCGTCACGCCGTGCTGATGCTCGGTTTAGCGGTCCTCATTGCCGCATCGCCTGTGGGCGCGCTTGCCGTGGGCGAATCCAACTGGCAGGTGGCGCCACTCGCGCGGCACGCTCCGCGGGCGAATGCCGGCCGTTGGCGCGAACTGATACACGCACCACGCTTGGGACCAACTCAGGTCGAGATTGCGCCAGGCGTGGACGGCACCTGGACCTACCTGGTCGCCGGCCAGCCTGACGTGCTGCGGGGTGTCGGTTACAACCCGCAGTACGCGAGTTTGACTCGTACCGAACGTGTTCACCTTTATCAGCGCGACTTCGCGGCGATGCGCCAACTCGGCATCAACACCATCGAGGGCTGGTTCGAATGGCAGTTCGACGAGGTCACACTGGACTCGGCCAATCGCAACGACATCGGCGTGATCATGCCGTTCGAACTGAACCAGGACTGGCCGTACGACAACCCGAACGTTCGGCAGAGCATTCTCGATCACATCACGACATACGTGGAGCGCTATAAGGACAACCCAGCGGTGCGCATGTGGGCACCTGGTAACGAAAACCTCCACCGCATCCTGTATCCGCGCTGGATGAGCAAAGAAGGTGACGCCGTAGCCCGCGCCCGCGCCGATGCCTTCGCCGCGTTCCTGCCCGAGCTGGTCGATCGCATTCACCAGCTCGACCCGAGCCACCCGGTGCTGTATCGGGATGCCGAAGACGTCTACCTGCCACGCATCAGGGCAGCCTTCGACGCCACCGGCCAGGCCCGACCGTGGCTCGTCTATGGCGCAAATGTGTATTCGACAGGTCGCCTGCGGGATGTCGTGGGTGGCTGGCCGGCGCAATGGCCCGGCCAGGCGCTGATCATCTCCGAGTTCGCGCCCGGCGGAACCGGCCCTGCGGAGCGTCCGATCGGCTTCGAACAGCAATGGCAAATCATCCGCTCGCGGCCCGGTGCGGTGCTTGGCGGGTTGGCCTACACGTGGGCGACCAACGGCCCAGAAGAGCTCGATCGGGTGTTCGGATTCGTGGATGCCGCGGGCGTACCAACCGATGGAGCGCTGGCAGCACTGGCCGTGGCGTATCAGAGCGACATCGCCGCGGCTGGCGGCGACTCAGGGCACCAGTAGCCGAGCAGACTGATGAAATCCTTCGACAGGCTCAGGACGAGCGGTCTCCCGCTCATGCTGAGCTTGTCGAAGTAGAGCGGGAGACCGTTTCATCAGCCTGCTAATCACGCTTCGCCAAGCCAGCGAGGTGTTCGTGCAAGTCCTGCACGGCTTCGTCGCGGACGAGGACCTGCATCGAGTCACGTGCTTGAGTCGCGTGTCGCCGCGCGGAATGAACGTCTCGGAGCCGCGTTTGATCGCCACCAGCAACGACTCACGGGCATGCCGACAATCGCTCGCTCTCGTCCGCGCGCGACGACCGGCAGCTGGCCAAGATCGCGCGCCGAGCCGGTGCGCCGCATGGCTGAGCGACTCGTCCGGAAACACCGTGACCACCGGTCGTGTCGCGGCGTGTGAGATCGAGAGTCCAGGGTTGTTATCGAGGAGTGCCGCTTCGACATCGCGCAACGTGGCAATGCCGTCGAGTTGCCCATTGGTATCGACAATGACCACCGCGCGCTCGCCGTCGTTGCCCATTTTTTCCGCGACCTCCGCCACCGTCAGCTCGGCTGGCACCGCCGTCACGTGGCTGGTCATTGCCTCTGCGACCGGCACATTGCGCATCACGTCGACATCGCGCCCGCGCGCAGGTCGATGCCGCGCCGTCGCAGCTTCAGGGTGTAGATGGTGTCGCCGCTAAGGGCTTCGGACACCAGTGTGCTGATCACTATGGCGCCCATCAGCGGCAGGATGATGCGGTAGTCGCCGGTCAATTCGAACAGAATCAAGGGGCCGAACAATAGCCCGCCGAGCGCGGGGAGCGGCACAACGGCGGCCGGCCCCAAGAACTGCGCGAAGGCTGGCCGAAGTACGTCGAAGAAGATGTATGTGAACCAGTTGATCAGGAACCGGAATGCCACGGCGCCGAGGCCAGCGCCAAGCCCAACCGCCAGCCCGGTCGCGATCAGCACGTGCGCGTCGGACGGCGCGAGGCGTTCGAGCCAGCGCGCGACGACAGGACTGGTGCGCAGGCTGGATGGTAGCGTTCAACTACTCCGGCAGTTTGGAGCGCAGCAACTTCGCATAGAACACCGTAGTACGCCAGTCACTGTTGCTGTCGCTGACAACGAGTATCAACCGAGTACGACACTGCGCACCCGCAAGATGGTTTCGTCGACTCGCACCGCGGCGCGTCGATAACGCCAGCCGCGAACCTCATCCCCCAGGGGGGTTTCGTCAGGCAGCGTGATTGAGGGCGCCGCCGCGAGTGCGCCGCTCGCCAGACGCGCGAACGCGGCGGTCGCGACGGTCGTGGTTTCGTACCGCACCGCCGATGTCGCGATGGACACGACCCCGTCCGGGGCGGCGCCGTCGTCACGCACCAGAACCATGTGCCTTCCCGTTCCGACCTGGTCATTTGGCCTGACTTCCGTACGACCCGGCGATACGCTCAATTCGATGGCGACGGCAGGATATTCAGCGCTCGTTCGGAATCCCCGCGGCACGTCGGCTGGCCGAAGCACCATGGCCTCGGCGTCGGCGGTGAGCACCCGCACAGCAGTAGGAATAGCTCGAGTCGCCGTGGGTGACATACGCGCGGCATCGGATGAGCCGGATTGTCTCGGCGTTGGCATAGTTGTGGCAGGGCCGGAAGCCAGTCTGTCGCTTTCGACCGTTCCAGAGCACGCGCCGACCAGCGTGGCGACGCACGCGCACGTCACGCGCCAGCACAGAAATCGACCGACTGCTTCCACTCGACGCAGTACAGTGGACCATATTCTCAAAGAAATGTCCGTACAACCGAGCTCCATTGAAAGTGAGGGGTCGAGGCCGCTCGCCAAGACACACGGGGATCCCGGCATCATTCACCGCACTGCCGACCATGCGCGCGTTCTGGTCGGCGCCAGAGAGGAGTCGGCGTGACAAGCAGCCCACCGCTGCCAGTCCTTGATTTCGACCATATCGGTCCCGCGCTTGGCACACGCTTCCCAGATGTGCGGTTGCCCGACCAGACAGGCCGGGTGGTCGATCTGCACGCCGAGCGGAAGCGCCAGCGCGCCGTGGTGGTCATCTATCGCAGCGCGCGTTGGTGACCATACTGCAAGGGGCAGCTCGTGGAGCTGCAAGCTGCCTGGCCTGAGCTCGAACGCGCCGGGGTCATGCTGTTCGGTCTCTCCTACGACGCCGTCGAGACCCTCGCCGGGTTCGCCGACAAGCGCGGCATCACGTTTCCGTTACTCTCGGACGTCGGCAGCCACACCATTAGCCGTCTTGGGCTGTTGAACCGGTACGTGGCCGAGCAGCACGCGTTCTATGGCGTCGCGGTGCGCGACGAGCACCACGGTATCCCGTACCCGGGCATCTTTGTCCTCGATGAGCATGGTGTCGTGGTTGCAAAGCACTTCGAGCAGAGCTATCGCGTGCGTCCTACCGCCGCACTCGTGCGTGAATACGCGCTCGGCGCGCCGGCTGAAGCTCCCCGAGATGGCGTGGCGCTTCAAAGTGACGGCGTGTACATCCGCGCCTGGACTGATGCACCGATGTATCGTCCGTATCAGCAGGTGCGGCTGCACGTGCGACTCGATCTGGCGCCAGGGACTCACGTGTTTGGCGCGCCGATACCCGATGGCTATGTGCCGCTGCGCTTCGAAGTTGAGCCGCTGGACGGCCTGACTGTCGGATCCGCCGCGCTACCAACGGCCAAGGCGTTCCGCATCGATGGTCTTGACGAGCAATTCACTGTCTACGAGGGCAGCATCGACGCGCTGCTGCCAATGCTGTTCACCAAGAACCTCGGCCCGACCCACGTGAATCTACGAGTGGCGTATCAGGCGTGCACCAGTACCGTGTGCTGGCCGCCCGCGGAGATGCGCCTCGATGTGACGCTCGCGGGACTGGACCTCATTCGAGACTGATAGGAGTCGCCGCCGATGGCCGAGGATTTTGAGTACATCTCGCACGCGCGTCTCGAATATCACTACGGCTATCGCCACGCGTATCTCGGTGACGTGCCCGCTCCAGTCGTGTACGGAGTCCAGGGCGCGCTGCGCGCGTATTACGGCGTTGCCGAAGGCCCGCCAGTTGCGGCGACGTTGGACCACATCGTCGCCGCGGTCGCCGGTTGAATGTTCGGCACGCTTGCCGGCGCCCTGTCAGGGCGCAAGGTCGGATTTGACCGCCAGCAGTACACAGCCACCGTGGATGGTCGTATCGTCGGAGTTGGTCGCACCATCAAGATCGAGTCGATCGCTGTCCACTACGAGCTGACTGCCCCTGCCGACCAGCGTGACGCAATCGAGCGCGCCCTACGGGCGCATCCCGAGGGCTGTCCGGCCCACCAGAGCGTCAAAGATGCCATCGGCATAACCTGGGACGCGCAAGTGCACCTTGGCGAGGAGTCGGTCGAGCTGCGTTCGGGAACGTCCTGACACCTCTTCGAGCAACTCGTCTGGTCCCGCGTGCCCGGCAGCGTTAGGATGACAGCCGCGGACAAGTCTTAAGGGAGGGCCTGACGATGAGTAAGGTCCTGCACTGCGGGGACGTCATGGAGGGGTGCGCCCAGGTGCTGCGTGGCACAACAGAGGATGAGGTTATGCAGCAGGCAGGAGTGCACGCTGCCCGCGACC
>WNGA01004078.1_pt1 | contig 42682 bp, 36 predicted proteins | sample 5400061 | NCBI WGS metagenome assembly WNGA01 (sample SAMN13153366, study PRJNA577476) | soil metagenome | isolation source: 100 cm soil or saprolite under grassland replicate 2 | place: USA:California | collected 2016-06-15 | reverse complement strand
CAGCTCCACCTGGGTCACGTTCGCCCGCAAGCGGGCGTTCTTCAGGGAAGCCACTAGCTTTTCATAGGCGCGGTCGTGGAGCGACTTCATGCGTTCAGGCAGAAGAATCGCCAGACTGCCAGAGTGCCGTTAGATATGCCAAAGTCGCATATTGACGACAGCACCCCGCTGTGTATCCTCGCGCGGTGCATTGCGCATGAACGATTGGATAACAATCAAGACCCGCGAGTTGGCTGCTGACTTCAACCGTGTCCTTGGAACGCATTGGACACCACCTGAGGCGTTGCGTGAACGCCTGGCAGACTTGCTCAGACACCTCGGAAAGATTGAGCCACGGGGATATCAGGAACGGGAGCGGCACCTTATCGCCCTGGCCAACTGGAAATTCCGTTTCAATAGCGCCGGCATCTCAAACTTTCTCGACCGCTGTGCGGAAGCGGGCATTTTCTTCAACTACCACGACAAAGTGCGGATTCAACAGGCGTTCGACTGCTCTGCTTTGGGCATCCTCCGGGACTGCGTGAAGCGCAAGGACCTCAATGGACACCTGCACACTTTTGAGAGCCTTTTTCAACCCATTGCTGAATGTGAATCACTGCGCCGACTTGCGGTGGCGCTGTCAGAGCCTGATAACCGCGATTCAATTCTTGCCTCACTTTTTGGCGGCTACATCTTTCATTCGTTCGACGAGCGCCGGCTGCACGAAATCTTCAACGACGACTGCCGCGTGGCATACCACGAGGATTTCTTCGAACATCTTCGCCAGTTCTATCCGCAATCAACGGCTCGCAAGTGCGCGATGGTCGTTCTCATTGTGGACGAAAAGCTGGCGGGCGCCGCCCCGAACGAAGGCGTGTTGAGGGATATGGTGTTCGCCGCAATTGAGGAGGCCCACAACCGGCTTTCTAATTATTGCTGTTTCGCCGTGGTGCTTCGCCCGCTTCCTGCTCTGCCCAACCGGCCGTGTCCGCAATGGGATCTTTACGCGGACATCGTACTCTTCGCCGAGAAGTTTCGGGAAGTACACCTTCGGACCGGCTACTTCCACCCCCAGAAGATTCGCCAAGCCACGCTCGACCACGTAACCGGGCTCGACGTGCAGAGGGCGGATTTCCAGAAAGCCAACGAAGGCTTCTACTTCAAAGACTGCTTTGTCCTGACCCCGGACACCTCGGACGCCGATGAGTCCCACCAGCCCTGTGACTTGCTGCTGCTTTTTGAGAAAAATGAGCGCGACGAGACTTTGATTCCGTGCCCGGCCTGCCGCTCCAAAGACGTGCGCGGCAACTCCTATCCCGTGCTCGGAGTCCGTAGTTGGGAATGCCAGAACCCGCTCTGCCCGGAGCGAAGCAAATACGACCGTGGCAACCGCTACTCACTTCAATCCCTGCTTCGCCAGGAAGCCATCGAAGCGCCTGAAAACCGCATCCCGGCGGCCAGCCTCAGACGGTGGAAGCGCGACACCATCGCCGGTGTGACCGATACAGAACTACTGGAAATGCTCGCGCGGCACTACACCTTCCACGGCGACAGTCTGCTTCTCTTGAACTGGAACCAGCCGCGCAAGACCTGCTGCGGGCGGAGAATTCTTTCTGAACCGCTGTTAATCCATCGCGCCAAGCCCGGACGAGCAGCAGCCTTTTTTGATTCCGCCTTCTTCAATCGGTTCCGCCTGCCGCGCCGACCGGCGAGTGCCCGCCAGCATCTCGAAAGCCTCTCGGCCGATCCGCAGGTGCTTGTCTATCACGGCGACGCCTTCGAGACGCTGACCCTCCTCCCCACCGGCTCAGTGGATGGTGCCGTCACTTCACCTCCCTACTACAACGCGAAAAGCTACGCATCCTGGCCCAACATCTATTGTTACCTGCACGACATGTACAACGTCGCGCGCGGAGTGCATCGCGTGCTGAAGGAAGGCGCTCCGTTTCTGTTCAACATCTTTGACTACTTTGACAACGAGAACAACATTGTCTTCTCCGCGATGGGCAAAAAGCGGATGATTCTCGGCGCCTACACCGTGCATCTGTTCCGACAAGCCGGCTTCACGCTCTTGGGGAACACCGTTTGGGACAAGGGCGAGATTGAAGGCAAACGCAACTTCAACCAGGGCAATCATTCGCCTTATTACCAAGCGCCCTTCAACTGCTGGGAACACATCTTCGTTTTCTGCAAGGGCAAGCCTCCGGCGCAGCCCGCTTACCCTTCCATCCTCCGGTTAAGGCCCGTGTTCAAAATGTTCAACGGCGAAAACGTCCTCGGCCACTCCGCCCCGTTCCCGAAGGAAATTCCGGAACTGCTGCTCCGGCGCCTCAAACGCGGCAATACTGTCCTTGACCCCTTCTCCGGCAGCATGACGACGGGCCGCGCCGCCTTCGCCAAGGGCTTCCGTTCCATCAGCATCGACTGCCACCGGGAGTATTGCGACCTAGGGCTGCGGCTGCTGGAGACGGAGAACCGGCAACTAAACATGTTCCAAGCACTCGCCTTGGCTGATCGCCTTGCCGATGAACCGAGGTGCATGCTGGCGAACCAATCGGAAAGAGTAGTTTATGGAGCAAAGCGCATCAAAAAACCAAAACCGCGCAAACAGACGTAAGCGTCCCACTACTACTGCGGCAAGGACGAAGGGCCGCCCTATCGGACCGAATAGCATTGTTTCCGGCGCGATGGTCCCTGGCGGCAAGGGGCCGGAATGAGAATTGCCTGGAAACGTTCGCGCTTTGAACTCCTGAACCGCAGCAGCCGACATAAGGAGGCTCTGACTTCCTTTCCCCGAGAAAGAGTGAGCCTCCTCACGTCGGCTGCTACGAGGTTCACGGAGAGGAAAAAGGAGCCGAAGTCATGACGGGCAAGCGACGAACTCCTTAACCAATGAGCTTCCCCACCACCCGCCCCGCTACGTCGGTCAGGCGGAAGTCGCGGCCCTGGAAGCGGTAGGTCAGCCGTTCGTGATCGAGGCCGAACAGGCGCAGGATCGTCGCGTGAAAGTCGTTCACGTGGACCGGCTCGTTCACGATGCCCCAGCCCAATTCGTCCGTCTCGCCGCACACCTGGCCGCCTCGCACGCCGCCGCCGGCCATCCACGTAGAGAACGCGAAGGGATGATGATCGCGCCCGCTGACCGAAGTGAAGCTCGGCCGGTTCTCGCCCAGCGGCGTGCGGCCGAATTCGCTGGCCCACACGACGAGCGTCGTGTCGAGCAGGCCGCGCTGCTTGAGGTCCTTCAACAGCGCGCCCACCGGCTGATCGGTCACGCGGCAATTAAAGGTGAGATCATTGTCGAGGTCGTTGTGATGGTCCCAGCTCGCGTGATGGATGCTCACGAAGCGGACCCCGCGTTCGACCATCCGGCGGGCCAGCAGGCAGCTTCGCGCGAACGTTTGAAACGCCTCGGGGCCGCCACCGCGTTGAGTGCGCATGCCGCCGGCGTCGCGATTGACGCCGTAGGCTTCGAGCGTCGCGGGGGATTCGCCGGACAAATCGGTGAGTTCCGGCGCGGCGACCTGCATGCGCGCCGCCAGTTCGTAGGAGGCGATGCGGCTGGCGATCTCGGGATCGCCCACGACCTTTTGCCGCATCCGGTTCAAATCGCGCAACGCGTCCAGCCCATAGTGGCGCGCTTCGGCGCTGACGCCGGGCGGGTTCTCGAGGTCGAGCACCGGTTCGCCCTGGTTGCGAAAGAGCACACCGGCGTGTTTGGCGGGAAGGAAACCGGAGCCGAACATCGTGTTGCCACCGCTCGGCGCTCGCCCGGCGGTCAGCACCACGTAAGCGGGCAGGTCCTGCGACGGGCTGCCCAGGGCGTACGCCAGCCAGGCGCCGGCGCTCGGACGGCCGAGCATTTGCGAGCCGGTGTACATGAGCAGCTCGCCCGGATGATGATTGAACGCCTCGGTGTGCATCGAGCGGACAAACGCAATGTCGTCCGCGCAGGCGCCAATGTTCGGAAGCAGCTCCGAAACTTCGATGCCGCATTGGCCATAGCGGCGGAACTTGTGCGGCGAGCCCAGCAGCACGGCGGTATCCCTTTGCAGGAACGCGAATCGGATATTCCTGGTGAGGGACTCGGGCATTTTCTGGCCGTTGAGCTGATTCAACTTCGGTTTGGGATCGAAGAGATCGATTTGGCTGACGCCCCCTTCCATGAACAGGAAGATGCACTGGCGGGCGCGCGGGGCGAAGTGCGGCGGGCGGGGCGGATGGGGCGGGAGGGAGGAAGCGTGCTGCGTGTTGCGTGTTGCGTTCGAAGCGAGCAGTCCGTCGGCGCTCAGGAGCGACGCGAACGCCAGCCCGCCCACCCCACGAGCGGCGTTCACGAGGAAATCGCGGCGGGTCAGTTGGAGGATATCTTGTGGGCTCATCGCCTATTCCCGTGTCATGAACTCGTCGAGATTGAGCAACACTTGAGCGACGTGGAGGTACGCGGCCGCCTGCGCCTCGTCAGGTTTGACGGTCGGAACGGCCGCCGCCTCCTGATACAGACGTTCCAACCGGTCGAGTTCCTCGCGCGACGGCAGACGCGTCAGGCAAAGCTCAAAGCCGGACTCGATCTTCGCTCTCGCGCTTTTCCCGGGGAAGGCCGCGATGCGCGCGGCCAGTGTCCGGCCGCACTCGACGAACAAACCGTGATTGAGCAGCGTCAGCGCCTGGAGCGGCGTGGTCGCGCGCTCGCGTTGCGGACAACTTTCGCTGGAGTTGGCCTGGTCGAAGGTCATCGAAGTCGGATACGGCACCGTGCGCTGGGCGAAGATATAAAGGCCGCGGCGGTAAAGCTCCGGGCCGGTTGAGTTGTCCCAAGCAAAAGCGCCGGCGTTGCCCAGCTTACGAATCTCCTCCGGCATGATCGGCCGGAAGCTCGGCCCGCCGATCTCGTCGTTCAACAGCCCGGCGACGGCCAGATGCAGATCGCGCAGAATTTCCGACTCGACGCGCAGCCGGTTCTGGCGAGCCAGCAGAAGGTTGAGCGGATCGCGTTCCGCCAGTTCCCGGCGCGCGTTGGAGGATTGGCGATAGGTGGCGGAGGTAACGATGAGGCGGATGAGGGCTTTGCGGCTCCAGGCCCGATTCGTTGAAACGTAGAAGCGTTCAAGCGTTGAATCGTTGAATCGTTGAATCGTTGAATCGTTGAATGCGCCGGAGCCCTTTCCCGATTTAACGGTTGAACGATTTAACGTTTCAACGGAATCCGACGGTTCCATGAACTCGCACGCCAGCCAGTCGAGCAACTCGGGATGGGACGGCGGTTCGCCGCGCGTTCCGAAATCGTTCGGCGTGTTCACCAGGCCGCGGCCGAAGAGGTGTTGCCAGACGTGGTTCACCGCGACACGCGCGGTGAGCGGATTGGCGGGGTCGACGATCCAGCGCGCCAGGTCGAGGCGATCGGGCGACGCATTGCGCGGGCTGAATTTGTGCAACACCGCGGGCGTCGCGCCGTGGACCTGCTCGCCTGGGCGCAGGAAATCGCCCCGGACATGGATGCTGGCGAGCGTCGCGTTGGTGGATTCCTGGAAAGAATGGGCTGTCGTTTCGGCGCGCGGACGCTCCCGCCGGTGGCGGGCCAGTTGTTTGCGCAGTTGAGAGGCGTTCCACTCGTTGGTCTTCGCCGCTTCGGCAATGGCGGCCTTGAGGCGGGCTTGTTCGTCTTCCCACTCCTTACGCCGCTTTTCGAGACGCGCCAGATCTTCCGGCTGGGGCGCCGGCAGGTCCACCTCGTCGGCGTTATTGAAGAAGGCATAAAGCTGGTAGTATTCGCGCTGGGAGATCGGATCATACTTGTGGTTGTGGCACTCTGCGCACGCAACCGTCAATCCGAGCCAGGCGGTGGCGGTCGTGTTCACGCGGTCGACCTTGGCCTTGCAACGAAACTCCTCGCTGTCGACGCCCTCTTCGTGGTTGCTGAGCGTGAGGCGATGAAACCCGGCGGCGGTCTTCTGCGCGAGGGTCGCCCTGGGCAGCAAGTCGCCGGCAAGCTGTTCGACGGTGAACTGGTCGAACGGCTGATCGGCATTGAACGAGTCGATCACCCAATCGCGGAACAACCACGCGCTGGGTCGGGGGCGATCGATTTGATAGCCGGAAGTGTCCGCGTATCGGGCTAGGTCCAGCCAGTGGCGGCCCCAGCGTTCGCCGAAATGAGGCGACCCGAGCAATTCATCCACGAGTTGCTCATAAGCGTCCGGGCTTGGGTCCCCGGCGAAATCCCGTGCCTGTTGCGGCGTCGGCGACAGGCCGGTGAGATCGAGGAACAGACGGCGAATCAGCGTGAACCGATCGGCCTCAGGTGACGGGGCAATCCGATTGCGCTCGAGCCGGGCCAGGATGAAGGCGTCGATGGGATTGCGCACCCAACCCTTGTTTTTCACCGAGGGCACCGCGGGCCGCTTCGGCGCCACGAATGCCCAGTGCTGCGTGCCGGAAGAAGCAGCGTCGGAATGTGTCCGGAAGCTTTTTGGCGGCAATGGCGCCGCTGATGCCAAGCCGGCGACCAGCAAGCCCAGACATCCGACGACTGTTGCGATCAGACTTCTCATGCTGCGCGAACCTGGGCAAACGAGCGCCAACGAGTCGCGCAAGATGCTGACGCCCGAGGCCATGGGGGAATTTAAGTTTGTTTCACCTCCGGACTGGCCAGGCCGGCGAAATTGTGATTCACTGGCCTCAATGTTCCAGAAGTTATGAAGCTGAAACGATTGTGGCGAATCCTTGTTGCCCGTTATTCGGTCGGATTGCCTCGTGAAATCGGGAGGTGAAGGCCAGTTGAAAAAGAACCTGGCGGCCGGCTTTCACCGGCCGCCAGTAAACAACTCAGTTCCTGCGGGACGCCTGGCCTAAGGCCGAGCGCTGTAGGGAGGGAATAGGATAGGACTTTTTGCCAGCCCCATGACGAAGCCAGCGGTGTGCAACGACACAAAACTCTGGTTGTCGGAGTTTCGTATCGAATTCATGCACTGCTATAAGCAGGCTTGATGCCATTCTTGCTTTCGCTTCGTGCCCGCGGCGGTCAGCCTTATCCTTGGCTCGCGAGGTTGCCTAAGTTCTTGAAGCAGGACGCTTTTGCCGGGCGTTTTCTTCCCTTCCTGGAAAAAAACGTGCGCTGGTGAAACATCGAAGGATCAGTTCTTCTCCCGTTCGCGCAAGCCAATGGCATGCTTCTGGACACTGACCGTCCTCATTCCAGCCAGTGGCGTCTTACAGCGAAAGCAGGACGAACCTTTCCTGCAGTTGCCCGCGCCAGCGCGCCAGGAAGCTGGACTCCCGGTAAAGCGCTTCGACCGGGTCCAACGGCAGTTGGCCCGTTCGCTCAGGGTTGCCCACGGCAGGCGCGGCGGCCCACGCTGTGTTGAGGGACTGCAACCGGGCTTCGATGCCTTGCAACGCTTCCGCCAGCACACGTTGCAATCCCGAGATTCGATCCGCCAGCTCCAGCCCGCGCTCGAACGACTGGGCCTTCAATAAGGGCGATGTGACCTGCCCCCGCCCGGCCAGGAACTGGTCCGTCTCCCGGCAAAGCTGGCCGACCTTGAAAAACAACTCCATCGCGGCCGCTGGGACCTGCTGAACGTCCAGCGGGCGGCGGCCCAATTCGAGTTCCAGGAGGTGCGCCAGGCGATCCTTCGTGTCGCGCAGACGGGCGTGCGCGCCGTTCAACTCAGTGATGCGCCGCGAGGCTTCCTCCTTCTCTGACGCACTCGCGCCGTGAAAGCGATCGGGGTGCACGGCCGCGGCGCGAGCTAGAAATTTCTCCTTGAGCGCCTCCGCATCGAGCCACGGCCGGCGCGGCTCATCGAGCAGGGCGAAGCAGTCGATCATCAACTCCCATGAATCTTGAATTCCCTCACGCGCTGAAGCTCTCGCCGCAGGAACACGTCGTGGCGGCATTGGGGTTCTTCACTTTGAAGCCGCCATCCTGGAGCGCCTCGACGTAGTCCAGTTCGCTCCCGGTCACGTAGAGCGCGCTCTTTGGGTCCACGACCACGCGGATGCCGCCGGTCTCGACCAGGATGTCGCGGCTGGCGGGGCTGTCCTGGAGGTCCATCTTGTATTGCAACCCGGAGCAGCCGCCGCCGATCACCGCCACGCGCAGCACGCCCGCGGGCCGGCCCTGCCGGTTGAGCAATGAATGGACCTTCCGGCCCGCGTTGGCGGTGACTTTGATCAAGCGTTCGTCCCCGGTGCGGAATCCCGTCACGGCAGGGGCGGTTGTGCTGGCGGCAGCGGCAATCATATTCTCAGTGCGAAACAAAGCTATCGCCTCGCGCGAGAAGCGTCAACGAGGGCCTTTGTGCTTGACGTAGCTGCGACCGTGAGAATTCCTTGAACCTGCGCGAAAAATAAGCGTATCCTCCCTGCCAATGATAAGCGCCAGGCCAAACCGCCCAGCGCCAAGCCAAACTTGGCTTTGGCCGAAGTCTGGTTAGGCGGCATCGAGCGCATGGTCACGAATCGTACCATACTCGGAGTCGTGCTTGCGATGCTTTGCGTCGGCTGTGCGGGTCTCCGTGATTCTCGCTTGGAGCCGCGTCGGCAAGCATTGGCAGCCACCTACAGAGACCAGGCGCGCCCGATGACCGTGCGCGTGGCAGCGTTTGATGAGTTGCTAGACACCTTCACATCCGGCACACGAGAGACCATGCTCGACCGATTTGTTGGTTGGCCCATCGCCCAAACCAAGTCGCGGATTGACGGGTTTGGACCGGACGACGTTTACACGCCCGGAGGCACTTTTAGCCTTCATTTGGTTGCACCAGATGGGAGCGACCGTTGGATTACGATGACTGGAGAGAGAGTCCAATGATGCCGCCTCCATGCGCTGCAGCGCCACTATGCTTCTCCGCTCCGTGCGAGGTTGCAATTTGGACGCGCCTTTCACGCGCCACCCTGCTCGCCGGCGGCGGTCGCTGAGCTGAGCGTTAGGCGGCTTATGAACGCACGCATCGTTCGACGGTTTTGGGTTCTCCTCGCTTTGGTAGTTTTGCCGATTTGCGTGCTCGTGAGTGTGTGGTTTCTCAGAGACCAGCCATCCCCATACTTTGGGAAGGTCCAGCATTCAGAGATGAGTGAGTCACCCAGAGCGACTCGCCTTGGCAGGATACGGCTTACATTCGCCCGATGGTTTCATCTATCGCCGCCAAGTTTCAAAGGGCCACGCTACTTAGCTGTGGGACCCACCCAGCTCGAGTGGAGCCTGAACTCGACTGCCGGAAGGACGGGCTGGTTGTATTTCTACCAGCCGGAGACGACAAACGCGGTCTGGGAGTTTGCTCCCTGCTCCCATTCGCGTTTGGCAGACATCACCCCTGCCGAGTTGAAGTGTCAGTTCTACGGAGTGGAGCATCCAGTGGGCAGAGAGGTTTTCGGGACCAATTGGGACGCGCGCGCCATTCGTGTCAGAGAGGGCCAGATTGTTTTGGCAAGGAACACGGAGAGTCCTGGCGTCGTGTATGTCTTGAAAATTGAACAGGAGGGGACAGGCAAAATTTTTGGCGCTGTCAAAGTTCGATTTCTCGCAGTGAGGACGAACAAGCCGCCTAACGCCGCGCTGGAGCCTCTCTGAGGGTTTTCAAGCACACGTGAGGCCGTCCAGGTTTTTCGCTTCATTCTTCCAGGCGCTTGAACGGCGCATCCCGGCGCCGTAACGACGCAGCCGCGATCGGAGCGCGGCTGTGCGCACGGCGTCAGCCGCAGAAGGCCCGCTAAGCTGGTGGTGTCAGCGGGTCGGGATTTCCTTCGCCGTGCCTGCCAGACTGTTAACCGACTTGCGAAGTTTCGTAGCCGCCAGGATGGGGAGGCGGATTTCCCCGGTCATTCAGCGTATCTGGTCCGCCTCCTCACGTCGGCGGCTACTTTTTCAACGGGGTGCCAGGCAATCAGATCGACAACGCGGTGGCGCAGTGGAATAATTCCCGCTGTAACGCGCCCGGAAGCCCTCGCTGATTCGAGCGGCGCGCCCCGGCGCAACATCAGATCAGGCTGCCCATGAGAGAAGACAGGATGCAGCAATCCCGGTTCGAGCTGAAATATCTCCTGAAGGAGAGCGTGGCCGAGCGCGTACGCGCCTTCGCGCAAGGCCACCTGGACCTCGACCCGTTCGGCGCGGGCCGGCCGGACTATTCCTACCCCGTTCATTCCCTCTACCTCGACTCCGACCGGCTGGAGATCTACTGGCGGACGGTCAACGGGGACAAGAACCGCTTCAAGCTGCGGCTCCGTTACTACAACGACCAGGCCGATGCGCCCGTGTTCTTCGAGATCAAACGGCGCATGGACAATGCCATCCTCAAGCAGCGAGCTGCCGTGAAGCGGTCCGCCGCTCCATTGCTCCTGCGCGCGCACTTGCCGGGTCCGGAAGATCTGTGCGGGAACGATCCAGCGGACCTGGCGGCCGCACAACGGTTCGTCCGGCTCATGATCGAAATGGAAGCCGGCCCCCGCTCGCACATCCTCTACCGGCGCGAGGCGTACGTCAGCGAGAACGATCACCTGCGGGTCACGATGGACCGCGACATCCTGTCCGAGCCGCGGCTCGATCCGGCGATTCGAATCACGATGGACAATCCGGTGCGCAGCTTCCAGGGGCTGGTCGTCCTAGAGTTGAAATTCACCGAGCGATTTCCGAATTGGTTTCGCGAACTGGTCCGGATGGCCAACGCCATGCAGAGCGGGGCGGCCAAGTACGTCTCCGGTGTCGGGGGCCTCGGGCATCGGCGGCTTGGAGCGCAGCACGCCGAGGTGCTCGAGGAGGAGAGCCTGCTCTCGAACTTTCGGCCGGGCGACGACCTGCCGGCATCGGTCCGCCAGGAACTGGGGGAGGGCAACGCCGGCCGGCGCAAGTAAGGCGCAAGAAGAAGCAGTTAGCCTTCCATGACACTCGATCCTATTACGCTATGGTTGTGGAGGCGACGCATGAGCCGCGCCCGGAAGGGCATGACGAAGGCCCAGGTGGAGGAGTGCCTTGGCGCGCGCTCGCGTCTGATTTCCGAGGGAGAACCCGAAATCTGGGCGTATGATCTCGGGCGCGTCGATCACACCTTCTACAGTATTCGTATCGCGTTCACCAAAGGTTGTGTTTTCCAGTCGTATGTCGGCCTGGAGCCGTGCGATGCATCATTCCCACCCGTTCGCAACGTGCTCCCGTGGCAAAGATTGGCCGGCATGGCGGCCGTGATGGCGAGCATGCTCTTAGGCTACTTGGGAGTGTTTGCACCGATTGCGGATGCGATGCATCACAGAACGGAATCGGCCTTTTTCACCCGGTTCACGATCGTGATACCCGCGCTCCTCACGATGGGTTTGGCCTTCACAATCCTCGGCGACAGGACATCGCGCCTGCTCGTCAATACTGGCCGACTCGCATGGATGGAGCTAGCTTTGCTTCTTGTGCTCGTCGTCCTTGGCCTGTTGCTCTTTCTATGGGTTGATCATGTTGTGGAGAGCTATGCTTTCCAGTTCTGACTTGAACAAGGAGGCCTTTGCCGGCTTGCGCGCTTCGCGACCGTCCGCTACCGTCGTCACCGGCCGCGCCCGTAGCTCAGTTGGATAGAGCATCTGCCTTCTAAGCAGAGGGTCCCGCGTTCGAGTCGCGGCGGGCGCGCCAATTTCTTTCCCGAATCATGCTCAAACTGGAAGACCTTGCCGAGCTGCTCGAGCGGTATCGCGCCGACGCCGGGGCGCGCGTGGCGGAATTCTCCATCGGCGGCCGGGCCTTCGCCTTCAATTCCGCGCCGGCCATCATGGGCGTCATCAACCTCTCGCCTGATTCCTGGTATCGCGAGAGCGTTTGCCTGACCGCCGATGCCGCCATTCGCCGCGCGCGGGTGCTGTCGGCACAGGGGGCGGACATCATCGACCTCGGCGCGGAGTCCACACTGGACCACGCCGCGCTCGCCGGCGAAAAAGTCCAGAAGACGAAACTGCTGCCGGTCATCCAGGAACTGCGCCGCGCGGGCTTGCTGGTGTCAGTCGAGACGTACGAGCCGGCGGTGACGCGCGCCTGCCTGGAGGCCGGAGCCAACGTGCTGAACCTGACGGGGACCGACCGCGGAGAGGAGATGTTCCGGATGGTGGCGGCTCACGACGCGGCGGTGATTCTCTGCTTCGTGCAGGGGGCGCACGTCCGCGCGGTCAGCGACTTCGACCTGACCGGGGATACGACCGCCAGGATGCGCGACTACTTCGGCCGGCAGATCGAGCTGGCAACGCGCGCCGGCGTGACGAGGATTTTTTTGGATCCGGGGCTGGGCTTTTACTATCGCAATCTCCAGGACAGCGCGGTGCGGGTGCGGCACCAGATGCGGACGTTCCTGAACACATTCCGGCTCCGCTCGCTGGGGTTTCCGGTTTGCCACGCGCTCCCGCACGCCTTCGAGCAATTCGGGGAGGAAGTACGCTGCGCGGAACCGTTCTTCGCCGTGCTGGCGGCGTTAGGGAAGACCGATTTGTTCCGCACGCACGAGGTGCCGCGGATAAAGGCGGTGCTGGAGACGATAGGGCTGTTTTGAATCGTTGTATCGTTGAATCGTTGAATCGTTAAAACGTGGAATCGTTAAAACGTGGAATCGTTAAAACGTGGAATCGTTAAAACGTGGAATCGTTAAAACGTGGAATCGTTAAAACGTGGAATCGGTCTCCTCCTGGCCGTTTCAACGATTTAACGATTTAACGATTTAACGATTTAACGATTTAACGATTTAACGCTTCAACGCCCCTCCCGCCCGTTGACTTGCACGGCAGCGCACACCATACTCGGAGTATGAATTTTGACATTTCACACCTCCTGGAACAATGGGATTACCAGCCCGGCCAGGTCGTCGTGAGGAAATTCGTCGGCAAGGATGGCCTCGAGAAAATCCAGCTTCGCATCGACCTGGGGCTGCTGCAAATGAACGCGCAGGGCCGGCCGGACGGCAAGCGGCCCTTCGGCCATCCGACGCTGTTCGATTTTCACCTGGCCAAGCTGGAGCAGTTTCGGGCCAAGCATGGCGGCTCCGACCAGGAGTTCGTGCTGAGCGGGGAGGACTGCGCCAAACTGCAACTGGAAGCCTTCCAGTATCATCATCGTTACGTGTGTCTGCTCCAATTGGAAGATTACGCCGGGGTGGTGCGCGACACGACACGGAACCTGAAGGTGTTCGACTTCGTCGAGGAATACGCCGAATCGGACGAGATGGCCTGGAGCCTCCAGCAGTTCCGCGCGCAGGTGCTCATGCTCCAGACCCGCGGCGCAGCGGCCCAATTCCTGGAGAACGAGGAGTATGCGACGGCCCTCAAGGAGATTCAGGCGGGGATCGAGCGCATCCGGGAATTCTATGAGGAACATTCCCGGCACGAATTGGCGGCGCAATGCCCGGAGATCACCGGCTTGCAGCATTGGTTCGAAGAGGTCGAGCGCAAGCGGCCATTGACCGAGCGCGAACAGCTTGAGCGCGACCTGACGGACGCGGTCAAACTCGAAGATTACGAGCGCGCCGCGCGCGTGCGCGATGCACTCAAGAAGCTCAAGCCGGCCGAATGACCAGGAGCGCGGACAGCCATGTCCGCGCGATTGGCTGGCAGCCTCATTCATTCGCGCGGACAAGGCTGTCCGCGCTCCCGAATCGCCGGCTCGCGAGGACGCTCGCCCCACCGGTTCATCGTTGGGGGAAAATCTGGTAAAGCAGGAAGTAAATTAGCACGCCCGTCACCGAGACGTAGAGCCACAGTGGAAGCGTCCAGCGGGCGATACGCTTGTGCTGGTCGAACCGTTCGCGCAGCGCGCGGACCAATGTGACGATCACCATGGGGACAATGGTCACGGCCAGCACGGTGTGCGTGAGGAGCAGGGTAAGGTAGATGGGGCGAAACCATGCCGGATCCCTGAACTCTGTCCGCCCGGCGTGAATGTGATAGTAGATATAGCAGGCCAGGAAGAGCGTCGAGGTCGTGACCGCTCCGAGCATGCAGTTCCGGTGGGCGGTGGTGCGTTTGCGACGGATGAGGATGAAGCCCGCGACGAGAAAGCAGGTGCTCAGGCCATTGAGGCAGGCGTTGACGGCGGGGAGATCCGAGAGGGCCACGAGATTACTCCTTGAGCAAGCGCTCGATGACAGGCAGGGCCTGGGCCTTGACGTCGAGCGGCGGCCGGTCTTCCGCGGGCTCGGTTTCGATCACGGCGCGCGCCCGGCCCTGCTTGTCGATGACGAGGAGGATGGTCGAGTGGATGAACAGGTCGTTGGGGTTTTGCATTTTCGCAGGCTCCTGCCCCAGCGCGGTGAGCTTGAGTCCGCGCACGATGGTTTCGGCCATTTGCGCCCTGGAGCCGGTCAGGAACTGCCATCGGGCCGGGTCCGCTTTGTAACGGCGCGCGTAGCTGTTGAGCACGGACGGCGTGTCGAAATCTGGATCGGTCGTGAGAGTGACGAAGCGGACAGGAGTTCGGCCATGCGCTGGGTCATTCGAGGGCACGGTCCGCCACAGCGGGTGAAGATGACCTCCGCAATCCAGACGTGGCCGCGAAGGTTGGCGGCGCCGAAGGGCTGGCCGGATTGGTTTGTCAGCGCGAAGTCGGCAACCGGGAAGAGCGCCGGCAGCCGGCCATCCGAATTCGGCTGCGCGCCGCCAACGATTTCTGAGACCGCCGGCGCCGACTCGCGGCCCGCCTGTCGCACGCGCAGAAGGACGAACGCGATCACAATGGCCCCGATGGTGGCGCCGATGGCGCCCCAGACGATCCACTCCAGACGCTTTGAAGGTTGGTCCAGGCTATTCGTAGCCGCCCGCGCCGGACTTGGTCTTGAGCCAGGCGTCGAACTGATCCTGCGGGAGCACTTTCAGGATGCCTTTCATGTTCGCGTGGCCGTTGCCGCAGAGTTGGGCGCAGTTGATCTGGTAGGTGTTGGTTTTCGTCGCGATGAAGTGAATGGGAATGTGCATCCCCGGGATCGCGTCCTGGGTGACGCGCATGGACAGCACTTTGAAGGAGTGAATCACGTCCATCGTGGTAATGGAGGCAATAACGGGACGATTGACCGGAACGGCAATCGCCGACGCAACGACCGTCACGTCGTCCTTGCCATCGGGATCCTCTACCTTGAGCTTTTCATCCAGTTGATACAAGCCATAAGGATTCGCGACCGAAACCAGGCTGATGTCCTGCTTGCCGAACCTGCCGTCGGCGCCGGGATAGCGGGCCGACCAGTTGAACTGCTGCCCGATGACGCGCATGTTCACCGGGTTATCCTTGGGCTCGGGAAACTTGTCGACGACCTTGGCCCAAAGCGGGACGGCGAAACCGGCCAGAAGGATGATTTCGACGATGGCGATCGCGATTTCGAGGTAATTCGAGGTGTGGCCGGTGACGCCGTGATGATCGGCCTTGGGATTGCGCCCCTTCCGGAAGCGAACCAGGCAGTAGATGAAGAATGCCGTCCACCCGACGAACAGGAGGGCCATGACGTAATGGACCAGGATGATTAGATTGTCGACGTCCTTGCCGTGCTCGGAGGCCAGTTCGGGAAGGCTGAGAAGTTTTTTGACGATCTGTTCCATGAAATGACTAGTGGGTGGGTTGAGAAACGGGTGACGAGGCCGTGGCCAGGGACGCGGCATCCGGCGCCGTTGCCGCCTCGTTCAGCCGGGCGGCGCGGCGAAGGATGTAGGCGAAGAAGATTGCGATGACGAGCAGCACCGACGTGATGACCAGCAGCAGGGCGAAGATGCCGGCGTTCATGCCCTTGGCCATCGGCGAATCGGACTGGCCGAAGCAACTCGCGCAAGCCGCGGCCGACGCGGGCAGCAACACGGCAAGCCCCGCACAGGCGGCGAAACCGAAACGGATGATGCGGGAGAGGATTCTCCGGACGTTCTCCGCGCATTGCCTTGCTGAGCCGGCGCGCCGCCAACGCAGGGCAGGCGTCTCGCCTGCCCTGGCCGCGAAGCGGCCAAAAGGTGGGACCGCCGGCATCCTGTCGGCGAGTTTCTCGACACACAGCCGGGCCACTCGCCGGCAAGATGCCGGCGCTCCCCGGGCCGGCAGGCGAGACGCCTGCCCTACGATGTGCTTCATGGACCGCTTCACAGGTAGCTGACGTTTCGAAGTTTTTTGAGCACGTAGGCAAAGTAGCCGATGAGCGCGGCGCCCGCCACGGCGGAACCGACGCCGTACCACAACAGGCTGCGCTCGCCTTCCTTCGCATAGTTCACGAGCGCCCACGCGGCGAAACCAAACGCCAGCAGGATGGACGCGATGATGAACACGACGTGGAAGGCTTTCAGCGACATGGTGTCATTTATCAGCCGGGGCCGGCGAGTGAGGCACTTCCTTGGTCGCCCGGAATTCCGTCCCAAGCGGCACGTCCGTCCGGGCATGGATGAACAGGTACATCATCGCCACAAGGAAGAAGGCCGTGACGAGGAGGGTCGAGTAGATGGCCCTGCGCTCGTTGGACAGGTGCATGAAGAACGCGGCGACGAGCGACGCCTTGATGGTGGCGATAATCAGGGCAATCGTGATCGTCTTCCAGAGTTGACTGAAATGCACGTAGTACATCCCGACCGTAAGGGCCGTGCCGATCAACAAGCCGACGAAAACGGCAATGTAAACGTTGCGATGCTTCTTGATGCTGTCGAAGGAATGGGAGTCGCTCATAAGTCGAATCACAAAAGGTAGAAGACGGGGAAGAGGAAAATCCAGACCAGGTCGACGAAGTGCCAGAACAAGCCGGACACTTCGACGCGGTTGGTGTAGCGCTGGGGATCGGTCTTCCAAAGCCGGGCGCCGGGCCCCCAGAGATAAGCGATGACAATCCCGCCGCCCAGCACGTGCAGGCCGTGCAGCGCGGTCAGGGTGAAGTAAATCGCGAAGAAGGTGCTGTGAGCCGGCACGAAGGCGGAGAGGCGCTTGATGTCGGCGCTCTTGATTTCCATGGCCGCGGCATGAGCTTCTCCAGCCGCCGCGTCGTGAGCCGCAGCCGGTTTGGCGTAGTGGTGGGCGTCCGGATGGAACTTGACGGATTCGATCTTCCTCGCGGCGAGCTTCTTGTCCGTCAGGAAATAAGGTTTGCCCTCGATGTGGCCGGTCATGCGGTTGCCGTCGTTCATCCAAACCTCATAGTGGGTGAACTTTTCCGGGTACTCGATCAGGCACTTGATCACGAGGAACGCCGCGGCGCACAGAATGGTGACGGCCTGGTATTTGCGGTAGGCGGCGAAATTGTTCATCTGAAGCGCCGACCAACCGAGCACGACGGTCACGGACGAAGTAATGAGCACGGCCGTGTTGAAGGTGCCAATGGGAATGTTCAGCAGGCCCTGAGGCCACGTCCCCGGGTCAGAGCCGACCCGCAACAGGATGTAGGAGGAGAACAGCCCGCCGAAAAGCATCACTTCGGAAGCCAGGAACAGCCAGATGCCGAGTTTGGCATTGAACAGGCCGGTATCCGGCCGTGCTTTGATTGTGTAGGGAATGTCCATGAATCGATTTATGGCAGGTTAACCAGGAGTCCTCATGCCCACCGTAGCCGCCGACGGGAGGAGGCGGATGGGCCAAGTCGCGGAGTGAGTCCGCCTCCTCATGTCGGCGGCTACTCGTAGCAGGGGTTTCATGCGTCGCATAGAATATCGCGCTCAACGGCCTTTCTCGGGTTCGTTTTGCGGGGTGAAGTCACTGGACGCGCCGGGCACGCTGTAGGAATACGGCATGCGGAAGACTTCCATCGGCTTGTCGAAGTTGCCGTGCGGCGGCGGCGTGGGCGTCTGCCATTCGAGAGTGGCGGAGCCCCACGGATTGTCGTTCTCGACCTTCCTGCCTTTCCGCATGCTCACGAAGAAGTTGATGATGAAGGGAATCTGCGCAAGGCCCAGCGCCCAGGCGGCGTGGGAAATGGGCTTGTTCAGATCGATCATCGCTTGCGGCACGCCGACTTCCGTGTCGGTGCCGGCGTAAGTCGCGCCGCCATTGTACATGCGCCGGATGACCCCCGCCATGCCTTGCTGGAACATGGGCTGGAACACCAGATTCATAAACAACAGCGAGAGCCAGAAATGAATCTTGCCCAGCCCCTCGTTCATGTAGCGGCCGGTGATCTTCGGGTACCAATAGTAGAGGCCGGCGAATAGGCCGAAGATTGTCCCCGGCGCCACGACGTAATGAAAGTGCGCGATGACGTAATAGGTGTCGTGCAGGTGCAGGTCGGCGAAGTTGAAGCCGAGCGGCAGGCCGGTCAGCCCGCCGATGCCGAACATCGGCAGGAAGGCCAGCGCGAAGAGCATCGGCGTGTTGAACCGGATCGAGCCGCCCCAGAGCGAAATGAACAGGCAGGTGAGGATGATCACCGAGGGAATCGAGATGATCATCGTCGTCGTCTGGAAGAACGTGCTGATCTTCGTGCCCATGCCGGTCAAATACATGTGGTGCGCCCAGACGATGAACGAGAGAAAGCCGATGGCCAGGACCGAATAGACCAGCGACTTGTAGCCGTACAGCGGCTTGCGGGTGTTGTTGGCGATGATCTCGGCCACGATGCCCATCGCCGGCAGGATCAGCACGTACACCTCCGGATGGCCAAGAAACCAAAACAGGTGTTGCCACAACAGCGGACTGCCACCGCCGCTCACCTGCAGGGGCGTCGAACCGCCCAACATCAGTCCGCTGGGCAGGAAGAAGCTTGTGCCGAACAGGTTGTCCATGAGTTGCATCACACCCGCGGCTTCCAGTGGCGGGAAGGCCAGCAGCAGGATGAACGCGGTCACGAATTGCGCCCATACGAAGAACGGCAGCCGCATCCAGGTCATCCCCGGCGCCCGAAGCTGGATGATCGTGGCGATGAAGTTCACCGCTCCGAGCAGCGACGAGGTAATCAGCAGCACCATGCCGATAATCCAAAACGTCTGCCCGTTGAACTGGTAGGCCCGCTCGGCCAGCGTCGCCAGCGGCGAGTAGGAGGTCCAGCCGGACTTGGCGGCGCCGCCCGGCATGAAGAAGCTGGCAAACATCACCACGCCGCCCATGAAGTAGCAGTGGTAGCTGGCCATGTTCACGCGCGGGAAGGCCATGTCCACCGCGCCGATTTGCAACGGCACGACGTAATTGCCGAACGAGGCGAAGGCCAGCGGCACAATCGCCAGGAACACCATGATGGTGCCGTGCATCGCGCCAAAGGCATTGTAAAGGTCGGCCGAGATCACGCCGCCAGGCGCGGCGTCCGGGCCGAGCAGCGTCAGCAGCAGCGGTCCAAGGACGGGTATCGGCTTGCCCGGATACGCCATCGACCAGCGCATCAGCGTCATCAGGAAAAAACCGAACAGGAGGAACAGCAGCGCCGTCACACCGTACTGGATGCCGATGACCTTGTGATCGGTGGAGAAGATGTACTTCTGCCAGTACGTCAGCTTGTGATCGTGTGTGTCGGTATGGGCCGCATGGCCGGGGGCGGCGTGAGTCGAGGCATCCATGATCGTAGTCGTTCGTCTTTCTGGCTAAGGGCAACTAATCGTGTACGTGCGGCCGAAACAATTTCTTATGCGAAGCTAGCCGCGCGCGTTTCGGACTGTCAACCGGAGAATGAGCATTCACAGGCTTAATGATTGAGTTTATCAAACACCATCAGCGCCAGCAGCAGGGGCAGATACAGGATCGACGCGAAAAACAACTGCCGGGCCGCCGCGCGGCTGAGCCGCCGCGAAAACAGGATGGCGCATCCCAGAAACAGCAGCCCGAGCACCAGCGCGCCCAACAGGTAGAACGGCCCGGTCAGCCGTTGTGCGAAGGGCAGCAGGCTGGCCGTCAGCAGCCCGAGCGTGTGGCTCACCGTTTGCCGTCCCGTGCGGCTGCCGTCCGGGTCCACCGACGGTAACATCACAAAGCCGGCCTTTTCGTACTCCTCGCGATACAGCCAGGCGATGGCCAGGAAGTGTGGAATTTGCCAGAAGAAAAGAATCGCGAAGAGCGCCAGCCCGTCGGAAGTGAGATCGTTGCGAGCGGCCGTCCAGCCCATCAGCGGCGGCAGCGCCCCGGGCACGGCGCCGATGGCCGTGTTCAGCCAGGTCACGCGCTTGAGCGGCGTGTAGACAAAGAGGTAGCTGGCCAGAGTCACCGCGCCCAGAAACGCGGTCAGAAGATTCACCGCGAGCGCCAGTTGGACCATGCCGGCAACGGAGCAAGCGCCCCCAAAGACGAGCACCGCGCCCGGCGTCAGCCGCTTCGAGGGCAAGGGACGCGACTCGGTGCGCGGCATCTTTGCGTCGTGCTCGCGTTCCCAAAGCTGGTTCAACGCCGCCGCGCCGCAGGCCAGCAGCGTGGTTCCCGCCAGAGCGTGGGCCATCAGCCACCAATCCATCGCTCCTCGCGTGCCGAGGTAAAAACCGACGAGCGTCGTCAGCAACACGAGGAACGTGAGCCGCGCCTTGATCAGGTCGCAAAACACGGCGCGTGACGATTTTTCCACCGCCGGAACGCCGTCGAGGCTTTGGACGGTGGCTTTCATGCGGAACTTTGTAGCCGCCGAGGTAACGAGGCGGTTTTCTCCACCAGCTCGGCCAGGCCTTTCCGCCTATCCATGACGTCGGTAGGGCGAGGCTCCTGCCGAGCCGTGATCAAACCGGAAGTTTCGGCTCGGCAGGAGCCTCGCCCTACCGGGTCAAGATGAAGATGCCCGGCGTTTGGCCGTGGATTTCTCCTCAGGTCGGCGGCTACGCTGTTGGAGAGCCGCGAGGATTCCGAACTCTCACCCCGCATCTGCCCCGCCGTTCGCCCGGCGGCGCGCCAGGTCACCAGCGTCGCAATCGAGCCGATCACCAGGCTCAGCGCGCCAACCGCGACGTGCGCCGTCGCCAGGTCCGCCGCCTTGTTCGTCCAAATCGTCGCGGCGCCCAGAATGACTTGCAGCAGAATGGCGCCGAACCAAAGCGCGGCCAGGCGTGCCAGCGGGGAACCCGCGCCAAAGCGGCTGCGCGCCACGCCCGCCAGCCACGCGACCGCACCGAAAATGCAAAACGCCCCGATGCGGTGCGCCATCTGAAGCGAGACCTGCGCCGCCGTAATCGGATTCAGCGCGGTGACCTCGACCCGGTCCTGGTTGTAACGCGCAATGGAATCGGCATCGGTCGCCGGCCACCATCTCCCGTAGGCGCTCGGGAAATCCGGGATCGCCAGCCCTGCGTGTTGGTGCCGCATGGACGCGCCGACGACGAGTTGCGCAAGAATGAGTCCGGTCACAAAACCGAATACATAGCGAAGCCGTCCCGCGTCGTAAATAGCCAACTTCGGTTCCCCGGTCAGGCGCCGAGCGGGTTCAACAACCATCGAGGCAGGAGCGCGGACAGCCTTGTCCGCGCCAATTTGAGAAGCAGCCTCAACACACGCGGACATGGCTGTCCGCGCTCCTTGCTTGAGTCCACCCTCGATCGCGCGCCACCACCGCGAGGTCATCAGCGCGATGGCCGAGACCAGGACCAGAAACAACTGCGCCAGTGTCGCGTGGAAAATCCCCAACGCGTCTTGCATCTGCGCCACGCGAAAGCCGCCGAGGATGCCCTGAAGAATCACTGCGAAGAAGGCAGTCATGCCCAGCCAGCGCAACGACCCGCGGGTCCGAACCGCCTGCGCAATCCCAAGCGCCAGCAGCACCGGCACGATCACCGCCAGCACCCGGATGTGCATCGGCACTCCTTCCATGCCGCCTTCGGCCTGGCTGGAACCGCGATGGCCCAGCATCGACACGAGCAATCCGATGACGGCAAGGCCGCTCCAGCGGGTTCGCCCCCTGGTTTCCCGGACCCAGAGCCACGCCGCCAGCAGGCTGGTCAGCACGCCCACACCCACCGCCAGCAATCGGTGCGTGTGCTCGTAGAAAATGCCGCCGACCCACTTCGAGATCGGAAAGTAAAACATGTTATAGCCGTAGCTGGTCGGCCAATCCGGCACCGCCATGCCGACGCCGTGGCTTGTGACCAACCCTCCCACCCAAATCAGGCAGAGCGTTGCCACCGCCGTAAACACGGCGAAACGATGCAACCAGCGATGGTCGGGGGCGCAATACATTTTTGTGCGGGTCAGGCCAAACTGGGAGCGCCGGCATCCTGCCGGCGGGTTTCTCGACTCACAGCCAGGACACTCGCCGGCAGGATGCCGGTGCTCCCAAGGCAAGCAGGCGCGACGCCTGCCCTGCGCTGCCGTTCATGCGGGCCATGCAATTTCCGGGCGAAGCGCAAAGATTTCGCCGCTGCGAACGCTCCGGCCCGCAGCGGCGATTTCGAGCACTCCCGTCGGCAGCCGGTCACTGGGCCAGTTCGACGGTGAAATCCTGCTTGGTGTCGCCCTTGACTTCGATCGTCTTGACGATGCCCACTTTGGCGGCGACATGCGTCTTTTGGTGGAAGGCCTCGATCGTATATTTGCCGTCCGGCAGCCCTGAGATCTTGTAATTGCCGTCCTTGTCCGAGACGGCGAAGTAGGGGTGCTCAACCACGCCGATGTAGGCGAACATCCACGGGTGCACGTCGCACTTCATGCGCACGAGGATTTCGGGTTTCTCGAACGCCTTCGACAGCACGGGCGAACCGGCTGGCTGCGCCAGGTTAAACTCTTTGTTGCCCAAGGCCGGATTGGGCGTGGCGTGAATGTTGTGCATCTCGGCGTCGGAGTTCTTGATTTTGAATGGCTGCCCGACCACGAGGCCCATGACATACGGCTCGTACATGCAGCCAACTTGATCGAGGGTCGGCGACTCGCCTTTAGAATCGGCTTTCTTGGCGTCTTTGATGTACACGTACACGTTGGCCAGCCCGCCGTCCTTGCCGACGACGTAATGGCGGGTGGTCGGCTTGCTCGGGTTGATTTTGCCACACGCGGGGCCGAGGTCGATGGGCACTTCGGCCTTGGGTGTGCCTTTGAGAGTGATTTTGCCGCTAATGTCCCCCGCCGATGCGAACTGCGCGGAGCCGGCCAGCGTGGCGATGGTGATAAGTGGAAGGAAGAATTTCATGGATCGAATCGACTGGTTCATAAACAAGTGGCGCCGGGTTTACACCCGCCTGCGGATGCCCGCAAGTGTTTTGTGAAACTTTTCACAAACTCGCCGTCGTTTCGACGAAACGCGCTCGGGCCTATTCAGTGGCTCCTGACGCACCGGCCTGTAGCCGCCGACGTGAGGAGGCGGAAAAGGTGGAGGCACGGTCCATCCGCCTTTCCCTGACGCCGGTAGGGCGAGGCTCATGCCGAGCCGTGATCAAACCGGAAGTTTCGGCTCGGCAGGAGCCTCGCCCTACCGGGTCAATGTGAAGATGCCCGGCCACAGGCCGTCGTTTCTCCTCACGTCGGCGGCTACGATCGTTGGCGAGCAATGCGGGCTGGCGACTCGCTCCTTGAGAAGCGCCAGGTCAATTGAGGAGCTTTGACCACGGATTTCGCGGATTGCACGGATGCGACCCGAAATCTCCGACTGCTGATCCGTGTCATCCGCATAATCCGTGGTCCGTTCATTACTAATCCAGGCCAGGGCCAAACTGGGCTTTGATTTTGGCCGCGGTTTGTGGCATACAATCTCTGATGAATTCCGCGAAGATGCTTCTCCTGGCGATGCTTTGTGTCGCGACGACCTTCCTTTCAATTCAGGCGGCCGATGTCCCGCTGGTGAATCACGGCGATACGTGGCGCTGGCACAAAGGTAATACTCCGCTCCAGTCCAACTGGAAGACTGTCGCGGATGCCGGTCTTGACGCGACGTGGTTTTCCAGTGCGGGCGGGTTCGGCTATTCCGCCGACACGATGAACGAGACGAACCAGTGCAAGACCATCCTGACCGACATGCGCAACACCTACACGACGCTCTACATGCGCAAGCAGTTCACGATCGCGGCTCCTCTGGACACGAACCTTTACTTGCAGCTCACGATGGATTTCGACGACGGGTTCATCGCGTGGCTCGACGGCAATTACCTGACCAACGCGCTCGTCGCGAGCGCGCCCAACGAGCCGGCCACCAACGCCACGGCCAGCGCTCTTCATGAATCTTCGGGCGGAACCAGCACCCCGGTAAACCCGCCGGCTAACTACAATTTCGGTCTCATCGGCTCGCGTCTCGACGTCGGCACGCACACGCTGGCTATCATCGGGCTGAACCAACTCAGCACCAGCAGCGACCTGATCCAGATCGCCGACCTGCTCGCCGTTGGGCCTCCACCGACCAACTGCATCAGCGGCACCATTGCGGCCGACACGACCTGGACGGCGGCCAACAGCCCTTATCAGGTCTGCGGCGCCCTGACCATCGCCGCCAACGTGACGCTCGCCATCGAACCGGGCGTCACGGTGCTCGTCGATCCCGGCATCACCATCACCGTCAACGGTCGCCTCCTCGCCATCGGTGATCCGACCAACACAATCATGTTCACGCGCAGTGGCGCCTCCGGGACCTGGGGTCACCTGCTCTTCAACGCCAACTCGACCACCTCGATCATCGCCAACGCCGAGATGCGTTACTTCGCCAGCCCCGCCGTCGAGGGACATAACACCGCCCTTGAACTCGACAACATCGTCTGGACGAATTCCACCATCGCCGCCGTCGATCTGCACACCTGTTCCATCGTGCTGGTCAATTCCTACATCCCCGGCGGCGCCGGCAACGAACCGGTCCACTTCAACGGCATGCCGGCCAACGGCCACGCGCTCGTCAAGGGTTGCGTCTTCGGCGCGCCTCAGGGCTACAATGACAGCGTCGATTTCACCGGCGGGAACCGCCCCGGCCCCATCGTGCAATTCCTCGACAACGTGTTTCTCGCTGCGGTGGACGACTGCTTCGACATGGACAGCACCGATGCGCACATCGAAGGCAACATCTTCCTGAACGTGCGCAAGGACGCCCCGCGCCCCAGCAGCTCCAATCCCATCACCACCGGCGCCGAAGGCCCCGGCGTTTCCCAGCTCGTCATCTGCCGGAACATCATCTACAACTGCGAGCATGTCTTCATGGAGAAGGACCACGGCATGGGCCTGCTTCAAAACAACACCATCCTCCATCTCACCCCAAATCCCTTGAGCAATAACACCGACCCCAACGGCAACGAGGCGTCCGGCATCATCATGTTTGGCGAGCCGTGGCGCGGGTTTCCATTCGGGGACGGCGCAATCTTCGAGGGGAACGTCGCCGCGGACCTGGAAGTCGCAGACCCGTGGCCGGTACTGGCGGGAGCGCAGGCGGCCAACGCCAATTTTTTCTTCGTCCGAGACTACAATTGCGTGCAGGGCTTCCCCCAGCCCGGCCTTGGCAATATCAGCGTCGATCCGCTGTTCGTAAGCCCGAGCAACCTGACGGCGGCCAACATTCGCCAATCCCTTGCCCTCCAGCTCGGCAGCCCATGCCTCGGCGCCGGGCCGAACGGCCTCGACATGGGCGCGCTCGTGCCTTCGGGCGCCAGCGTGAGCGGCGCGCCCACCGGCACCACCCCGAACACCAGCGCGACGCTCAAGGTCGCCGGACCCGGCATCTGGGCTTACCGCTGGCGGCTGGATGGAGGGCCGTGGAGCGCGGAGGTCTCGCTCGTGCCGCAGTCCATCTGGAACGGCCAACCGTTTACGCCCGACATGTTCTCCAACGCCCCTCCCATCCAACTCAACGGCCTGGCCAATGGCGTCCACACCGTCGAAGTCGTCGGCCGAAATTCCGCCGGCTTCTGGCAGGACACCAGTGCCGCCGTGGCGCGCACGTGGACCGTTTCGGCGACCGCGCCGTTGCGGATCGACTCGGCGTCGCGCATTGGCAACACCGTGACCCTGACCTTCCAGGCGCAGGCCGGCCAAACCTATACCGTCCTCTCTCGGGACGCCTTTGACGTCGCGCATCCTTGGGCAAAACGCGGCGACGTGTCGGCGCAACCGGTCACCGGGCCATTCGAGTTCCTGGATAACACGGCCACCCCCGCCACGCGCTTCTACCAAATCGTCTCTCCGATGCAGCCGTGATTCCTCCAGGATGGACCTCGTCGAAGTCAGCGCCGGGCTCGTTTTCCGGGAGGGGAAGCTCCTGATTACTCGGCGGCCGGAGGGCGGGCATCTGGCGGGGTTATGGGAGTTTCCTGGAGGCAAGCGCGAGCCGGGAGAAACCTTCGAGGAGTGTCTGCGGCGCGAGCTGCGGGAGGAACTTGGCATTGAGATCGAAGTGGGCGAGCGCGTAGAAAGTTTCACGCACCCCTATCCGCAACGGACCGTGCATCTGGAGTTTTTCCTCTGCCGTTGGCGCCTGCACGAGCCGCGGGCCATTGGCTGTCCCGCCTTCGCCTGGGTGACTCGGGACGAGTTGGCCGGTTACTCGTTTCCTGCGGCGGATGCGAAGCTGCTCGGACGACTGCGCGCGGAGCGACAGTGGTGGGAGGGAGCGGAAGTAAAACGTGAAACGTAAAACGTAAAAGCGAGTGGGCGCGATCCGCTTGTTTGGCACGTCCCACCGCCTCTTACGTTTTACGTTTTACGTTTTACGTCCTACTTGCCGTAAAACTCCTCGACGACCTGCTTGAACGTGTTTTCGCCAACCCGAACAATGCCAAGCTCGCGCCGGGCGCTTTCCTCTGAATCGCTGGCGTGGGCGGCGTTGACCATGATCGTCTGGCCAAACTCGCGGCGGATGCTGCCGGGCGGGGCCTTGGAGGGGTCGGTGGGGCCGAGCACATCGCGGATTTTGCGGACGGCCTCGACGCCTTCGTAGACGAGCGCGATGCACTTTTCGGTGCCAGGTTCGGTGAGCTTCTCGGGTTTCGTTTCGCTCGGCGTCCGGCCGCTCATGAACTTCACGATGCTCTCGAACTGGTTCTCCCCGTAAAGGGGGCCGAGGATTTCACCGAGCTGTTTGACGTCGGTATCGGGGATGCCGAAACCGAATTCCTTCTCGAGGCTGGCGCGGGCGCGGGCGGCGACGACGTCCTTAAGCTTGGTGCGGAGGACTTCCTTGACCGGGCGGTAGAACTCAGCGGCGTCGGCCACGCTCATCCGGTGGACCTTGATGCCGACGATGTAAAGGCCGGTTCGGGAAAAAAAGTCGATGACGTTGCCCGGCCGCCCGGTCGGGAAGCGGCAATTGTCGGGCTTGATCAGCACGAGCGTGCGCTGGGGCTGGTCCCCGGGCGCATACGGCACCACGTTATCGAGGAGGCCGCCGTCCTTTTCGGAAAACTCGGCCCACAGCTTGGCCTTGGCGCGGGCTTCCTCGACGTTTGGCGCGGCCAGCACCGCCGGCTCGAAGTAGCGGACGTTTCCCGATTCGTCGAGGATCAGGTCGCCGTAAGTGTCGCGGATGGTTTCACCGCCGGTGCGGTAAGCGTTGATGTTGCCGATGACTGAACGGACCTTTCGGACGGCGTCGTCGCCTTTGAAGAGCAGGACGAGCACTCGGCGGCGGCGGTTCGTCTTGGGGTCCGGGGAAAAATTCTGGAGGACGTAGTCGCGAAGGAGTTCCTGGATGCGCCGATCCTGGGTGTCGGCGGCGGAAACGATGGCCTCCGAGTAGCGCTTGACCAGCTCGGGGCCGGGCGCGAAAAGCCGGGCGCCCACCAGTTCGAGGCCGGTGCGGGTGATGAGCCGGGCAATAATGCCGCCCGTGCGGCTCTTGAAGAGAGTGTAAGGAGTGACAATGGCGTAGGCCAATTCCTGGGACATACAAATCAGGCGGGCGGAACAGCCGGCGCGGCCCCGGCGGGGGGCGATGCCTTGCCGCCAAGGATCTTGAACATGACGGTGCCGCAGGTCGGGCACTTGCCCTTGATGGCCTTGCGGCCGTTCTTCATGGTTTCCTCAACGGCATCCGTGATTTCCTTCTTGGCTTTGCACTTTACGCAATATCCTTCGGGCATAAGAGTTTTCCGGCCGAAAGCTTCAAGCGCCCGGCCAGTAGTGGGCGGGAGATTACGGGCCGCCCGCCGGAAGCGTCAACTGGTAAAGCGGAAACGCCCGGAGAGCGAATTAACTGGTTGAAAACGTGGGGGTTCCATCTCCGTCGTTGGGCTTTCTGCGCTTTGATAAAAACCTCTGGATTGCCAATGCTGCGCCCGGTTTTGGAATCACCTGAACGGATCGCCTCCCCTGACGGGGAGGGAACGCATTCGAAAAAAACAGAAATGACAGGCACGAACGACACCCCGGGCTCCGTCCGACTCGGCCAGAAAAGGCAAAGACAGCTTTCAGGAAAAGAAGAAGCTGGCTGCCGGAGATCTTTTTACCTCTTGACCGCTCACGCTAATGGGTGACCCCTTTCTCCTATTGTGGGCCTGGCGCTGGCCGGAGCCTGGAAAGCAAGCCCAACCGTTCCGCGGCGGCACGGAGATGATCGTAACGCCAGAACGACTTTTCGCGAATGGTCCAGTCCGGGCGCTCGCCCAGCCAGCGGAAATGCAAATAGATTCTCGCGGCCTCAAGTGTTTGCTGGAAGTGGGCGGGGGCGCCCTCCGGCCAGCGGGCGCGTCGATAAGCGCGTTCCGACAGGCTCACGATCTTTTCCGGCCATCCTTCGCCTTCCGTCAGGGCCGCGAGGTCAATTTCTCCAGGCGCCAGCGCGGCGGATTCCCAGTCCAGTGGAAAGATACTTCGATTCCGAAGGAGCACGGTCTTCGCATAGTATTCGCCGTGGATGAGCGTTGGGCTGGCCGGAAGGAGCAGGGCCAGCCATTCGTTCTCAAGGGCGCAGAGTTCGGGCAACCACGGAAAGCGCCGGTGCAGCGGGCGCGTGAACTCAGCCGTGCGACGGCACCAGCCGCGATAGTATCTCGCGTCATATCGTTTGAGGAAGGAAGGAACCGCGCGCAAGTCAGACCCCTCATGGGCGGCGTGGAACCGGCCGATCCAACGGGCCGCCGCATTCATGGCCAGAGGTTGGCGGATGTCTTGTTTCACGCTGATGTCGCTCACGCGGACGCAGCGGTCCACGTATTCGAGAATGAGCCAGGTTTCGCCGGTCTTTTGGTCGGTGTGCGCGCCGAGGCGCCGTGGCCGGAAGCCCGGATAGCGCCGCAGGATACGGTCATAGACTTTGGCTTCGTACGCGACGCCGCCGCGGTGTCCGAAGGAAACGTGCCTTTGCCCGGCCTCGTATTTGACGAACAACCGCTGCTTGCGCCCATTCGGCAGCCGACAGACGATCGTTTCGTTTGGGAACGTGCTCATCATTTGCGGTAGACTCCGCTCGAGGATGGACAGCGGTGGCTTCGCTTCGCCATTCAGGTTCAGGGCCGAGGCGAGGCGCGCGGTCAAAGTCGGCAAATCAGGCAAAAAAGAACGTGGTGTTCTCATAAAGAGCCTGGCTTCAGTTCTGGACAGTTTAACACAACGCTTGGAATTTTTCCAAGCACCTGCTCGGAATCGAAATGCATCTGGGCGTAAAGGGGTCACTTCTAACAATCGACAATGGTTCATGTGTCATGGCGCAGGCTTCGCGTTGGTCATATGGGTGACCCCTCAGAGCAGTTCGAGCACCCGCTGCAACTCGGCGTCCGTGTTGTAGAAGTGGGGCGAGAGACGCAGGTAGCGCTGCCCGGCCCGGTCGGCGCGCAGCGAGGCCAGGATGCGGGCCTCGGCCAGTTTCTGATGGAGTCCAGCCAGGTCCACGCCGGGCTTGAAGAAGGTGACGATGCCGCTGGCATGCTCGGGCGGCGCGCCGGCCTCAAGGACGGTAAAGCCTTTCGCTTGGAGCGCCGGAACCAGCCAGGCCCGCTGGCGAAGTAGCTCGGCGGCGATGTTTTCCACGCCCAGTTCGAGAATAAGTTCGAGCGCCGCCTCCAATCCCGCCAGGCCGAGCAGGTTCGCGCTTCCGGCTTCGTAACGGCGCGCGTCGGGCGGATGAACGATCTGCTCCTGCGCCACGTAATTCGGGCAGCGCACATTGTGCCAGCCCAGGACCGTGGGGCGCAGCCGATCCTGAAGCGGCTTGCGCACGTAAAACAGGCCGGCCGAACACGGCCCGAGCAGCCACTTGTGAGCGTCAGCGGCCAGGAAGTCGACCTGCTCGACGTTCATCGGAAATGCGCCGAGGGTCTGGATGCCATCGACGCAAAAGAGAATCCCCCGCCCGCGCAGCCAGGCGCCGATGCCCGGCAAGTCGATGCGGAAGCCAGAAATGAAATGGCACGAAGCAAGCGCGACCAGCCGGGTGTTTTCATCGACCTGCCCCTGCACGTCCACCGCGCGGATGCGGCCCAGTTCGCGGACGTTCAGCAGCCGCACTTCGACGCCGCGCCCGGCCAGCGCCATCCACGGGTAGACGTTCGCCGGATAGTCGTCGTGGTAAACCAGGATGTTATCGGCTTTTCGGAACGGGAGTCCCGCAGCGACGAGACTCAGCGCGAGCGAGGTGGGGCCGACGAGGGCAATTTCGTCCGTCTGCGCATTAAGCAGGCGGGCGGCGAGCTGGCGGACTCGCTGGATGCGGCCCCCGGCGAACGCCTCCTCCTGGTCGCCCAACGCGCAGGCGCGGGCAAATTCCTCGATGCGTCGGGCGACGCGGTGCGGCAAAGGACAAACGCCGGCATGGGCGAGAAAAGCGTGCTCGCGGGCGACGGGGAATTCGTAGCGGCGCAATTCCTCGTTGGAGTGAAGTTCGTGGATCGTCATGAAGCGTTGAAGTGTTGAAGTGTTGAAGCGTTGAAGCGTTGAATCGTTGAATCGTTGAATCGTTGAATCGTTGAATCGTTGAATCGTTGAATCGTTGAACCGAAGCGCCAACGTCCGTCTCCCGACCGGTTCAACGATTCAACGGTTTAGTGCAAAAGGGGCAAGCCGCAAAACGCGCCGTGGAACTTTGGGTCGATTCGCTCAGGCGGTGTAGCTACGACCGTCAGGTCGCGGGCTGGATTCTCAAGCGGGAACGAAATCGAAACCGACGCCAAATGTCTCCGACCCGTGACCTCACGGTCGCGGCTACGCGAAACGCATACGTCGCCGAGTGACTGCCCACGGAGTGAGACGACGGCGTCTACGACGGATTTGCATCGACGCCGTCGGTCGGCCCCGAGGAAGGTTCGGACAGCCTGGCCGGATCGCGAGGACGCTCGCCCCACTGCGCCTCCGCCGGCCCGGGCGAAGATTCCGATAGCCTCGGGGGTCCGGCGGGAGGAAGTTGGGGCGGCGGAATGCCGATTGGCGCCGGGGAAACTTCCACCGGAGCCGTTTCGTTGGTTTGCTCCCGCTTCCGCAGCGCCACGACCGCCGCCACGCACCCCGTCCAGGTGGGCAATAGCCCGAGAACTGGCACGAGCTCAAGCACGAACGTCGGCAGCAGCAGGACGTGAAAGCCCAGCAGCCAACAGGTCAGGCCCATCGCGACGACGTCGATGGCTTCGTCGGGCAACAAGCCGATCGGCCCCAGTGGCAGCAGCGCCAGTTGCATCGCGTCCGCCGCCAGCGCGACCGTAAACGCCAGCACGATGCGTTTCACCGTCAGGCGCGGTGCCGGAAACCTGCGAGCGATGGCGTCGAGCAGTTTCATCGGATGACTGGGCTGCTTCTCCCTCTCCCCTCAAAGGGGAGAGGGCTGGGGTGAGGTGTGCGGCGTCGCGGGCCGTCCATTCCTCCCTCACTTCGATTCCACAAATTTCACGCACACCGGCGCCCCGACCTGAAGCTCCTGCCCCGTCGGCACCAGCTTGCCGGTTTTCACGTCGATGGCAAATGCGACGACGTTGTCCGAATTCTGGTTGGCGGCCAGCAACCAGCGGCCGCTCGGATCGATCCCAAAGCTGCGCGGGATCTTTCCCTTCGTCGAAACGTGCTCGACGAGCTTCAGCTTCCCGGACTTCGCGTCGATGGCGAAGACGGCCAGGGTGTCGTGCCCGCGGTTCGAGCCATAAACGAAGTTGCCGGCGGGATGCACTTCGATTTCGGCCGTGCTGAAACCACGCTGAACCGTTTCGTCCTTGGGCAGGCTGGAAACCGTCTCGACGGCTTCGAGCGCGCCGCGTTTGCCGTCGAACGAGAAGGCCGTCACGGTGCAAGCCATCTCGTTGATGACGTACGCAAACTTCCCATCCGGCCGGAACGCGATGTGACGCGGTCCGGACCCGGGCGGCACCGTACCGAACGGGGGATCGTTCGCGCCCAGTCCGGCTTTGGCGGGATCGAGCTTGTAGATCATCACCTTGTCCAGTCCCAGGTCGCACGCCAACGCGAAACGATTGGCCGGATCGGTCACAATCGAATGGCCGTGCGGCGACGATTGCCGGCCCTTGTCCACGCTGCTGCCTTCGTGCTGGATGAACGTGCCGCCATCATCGAGGCTGCCGTCCGGCTTCACCGGCAATGCCTGCACGCTGCCTCCAGCGTAATTGGCGACCAACACCGACTTGCCCGTCGCGTCCACGACGAGGTGGCACGGCCCCGAACCGCCCGAGGACTTTTGATTCAGCGCGGAGAGTTTGCCTGTCGCCCGGTTGATGGCGAACGCGCTGACGGCCCCGGCGGTCTTGCCTTCAAATTTCGGCACCTCGTTGGCGGCGTAGAGAAACTTTTCGTTCGGCGACACCGCCAGGAAGCTCGGGCTGGTGAGTTCCGCGACGAGTTCGGGCGGCGTCAGCTTCCCGGTCGCCGCGTCGAGGCGCGAAGCGTAGATGCCCTTGCTCGACTTGCCGGTGTAAGTGCCGAAGTAAACCCAGAAGTCCTTCGCAAGCGCTGGCGCGCACCAGGCAAGGGTCAGCGAAAGGGAAACGAGAAGGGCGGCGAAGCGGTGGCGAGGCGGTTTCATGTCGGGATGAAACAACACCCGCACCGCCCGACGCAAGCCCGGCCGCACCGGGCTCACCGGCTTCCAACCGGAACGGTGATTCGCGCAGGCCCGACCGTCGTATGTGTTTAGCGCCTCCTTCACGGACGTTCCCTTTGTCGGAAACTTTGTCGGAAACGCTGTCGACCGTGCGTTCGCCGACAACGTTTCCGACAAATCGCGACAGGAAAAGTCCAGAGAGAGGGGAGGCCGAAGGGCCGAAACTCCCTGCAGTTGCTCAGTGGGTACTACAATCCCACCCGGAAAGGCTAACCACCCCCGGAAGCGAGTCTTGCGTCGTCGTCCGAGAGGGCGGCTCGAAGCGTAGACAGCCAGTACTGAAGCCGTGTGATCGAGCCTCGAAATACACTCATGTAGGAGTCTTCGCGTTTTTGTCCGCGGGGATAGCACCGGCGCGCCGTTGCGGTGAGGTGCGCTCGGTCCGACCGGGGTCCAAGAGCAGGGCAAAGGTACATCGGGGCAACCTGGAAACCTGTGAGACCCGTCCTCGTCCTTGGGGACCAGACCGGAAAGGATGAAACCGGTTATCAACATCCAGGCCGGGCCGCAGCGACTTCCATGCGGAACGGAGCGAAACGGGGGAGTCCACCCAAGGGAACCCGATGCAACGCTGCAAACGGAGTGTTGGGAGTGCGAGGCGGGAGTCGTAGTGGTCTCATAGTACCGCCAACAAAGCCGGCGAACGGGGCCGCCCGGAGCCGGGGAGTAGGGAAGGGGACCATCCGGTAAACGGAGCCGTTGAAGGGAAACACGATGGATACACAGAGATTCGAGAACGTGTACACGAAACAACAACGGATAGCGCAGATAGCTCGACAGCGACCGCAGGAAAGGTTGACGGCGCTCAATCAGTATCTGGATGTCCAATGGCTGAAGGAAGCCTACGGGCGGGTGCGCAAGGACAGCGCCCCAGGGGTAGACGGGCAAACAGTGGACAGCTACGGCAAGGAGTTGGAGAGCAATCTCCACAACCTGCTGAACCGAGCCAAGAGCGGGACGTATCAGGCACCGCCGGTCAAACGGGTCCATATCCCGAAGGACAACGGGGAGACCCGCCCCATCGGGATACCGACGACGGAGGACAAGGTTCTGCAGCGAGCCGTGGTGATGCTACTGGAACCCATATATGAGGAAGCGTTCTACGACTTCTCCTATGGGTTTAGGCCCGGGCGCTCACCGCACCAAGCACTGGGAACGTTTTGGCAACAGGCCACAGAGCTTGGAGTGGAGTGGGTGCTGGAAGTGGACATCCGGAAATACTTCGACAGTGTCGATCGGCAAAACCTTCGGGAGTTGGTGAGCCAACGGATTGGAGACGGAGTGGTGTTGAGGCTGCTGAGCAAATGGCTTCACGCGGGAGTGATGGAGGAAGGTCAGTTGCACTACAACGAGGCGGGGACTCCGCAAGGAGGCGTCGTCTCACCGCTGCTGTCCAATATCTACCTGCACGAGGTGTTCGATAAGTGGTTTGCCGAAGTCGTGCGGGAACGGATGGCGGGGCGGGTATTTGCGGTGCGATTCGCTGACGATTTGGTCATGGGCTTTACGCATCGAACGGATGCTGAGCGAGTGTACCGAGTCATCTTCCAGCGCTTCGAGAAGTATGGGCTGAAGTTGCACCCGGAGAAGACACGGCTGGTAGCGTTCAGAAAGCCCGGTGGTAAGGGACCCGACGGCCAGCCCGTGGAAGAACCGGAGGCGTTCGACTTTCTGGGCTTTACCCACTACTGGGGCAAAGCTCGGACTGGAAAATGGGTCATCAAGCGGAAGACTGCGGCCAAACGGCTGCGGCGAAGTATCCGCGCCCTCAGGGAGTGGTGCCGGAAAAATCGGCATCGGAGTATGCCAGAGCAGTTCCTGGCTTTGGTACGCAAGTTGGCGGGGCACTACGCTTATTACGGGATAACCGGAAACGCGCAGGCTCTCAACCAAGTGCGAAAGGCGACCGTGAAGCTGTGGTACAAATGGCTACGGCGACGCAGTCGCGGCTCTAAAGGGATGACTTGGCAACGCCTGCTCCGACTCTTGAAGGAGAAGTTCGTGTTTCCCTCCGCGCGAGTGGTCCACTCCATCTACACTGCGAACCCGTGACCGGAAGAACCGCATGCGTGAGTTGCGCTCGTGCGGGTCCGTGGGGGAGCCGGTGGGTAACCACCGGCTCTACCCGGCGACGGGACGCGCGGCATTAACGCCTAAACAAAACTGAATTGCGCCCGTCAAAGCGCCAGGTGCGTTCCGCCGATACAGCCAGCCGCCTGCTCCGTTGAATCAGCCGACCAGCCGGTGGAGCGCGCCCAGCGTACCCGCGCCGAGCACGACTGGGATAATGTCCCACTTCCAACGCACAATGCCCGCGAAGGCTACCAGGCAAACGCCAACACCAAACCAATTGATAGGCCCGCCGTCCGGGAACAAAACATGCACTCCGAACCAGACGGCGAGATTGAGAACCACCCCCACGACGGCCGCGGTGATGGCGGAGAGCGCCGCAGTGAGTTTTGCGTTCCCGCGCAACTGTTCGACGTGCGGCGCACCGAGAAAGATCCAGAGAAAGCACGGTACGAACGTCGTCCATGTTGTGATGAACGCCCCGAGCGTGCCGGCCGCCAGCGGCGTCAGCGGTGCGTGCGAACACCAGGCGCCAAGGAACCCGACGAATTGCAGCACCATGATGAGCGGGCCGGGCGTCGTTTCGGCGAGGCCGAGACCGTCGAGCATCTGGCCGGCCGTCAGCCAGCCGTGTTGTTCGACGGCCTGCTGCGATACGTAGGGCAGCACCGCGTAAGCCCCGCCGAACGTGACCATCGCCGCCTTGCTGAAGAATAGCCCCTCCTTCACAAACGTGTGATCGAAGCCGAGCCACGCGCCGAGCGCCAGCACCGGCGTCCACCACAGGGTGAGGCAGATGAGGCACACGCGCCCGGCGCGGGCGAGGGAGGGTTTGGTGTGCGCAGGCGCAGCCGCGTCGTCCCCGAGGACGCTGGCCGCCGTGTTCGGCCCGGTTCGACTGGCGCTGACGACGAACTTCTCCTTCCAGAACCGGCCGCCGATCAGGCCGGCCACACCCGCGCCCAGGACGAGGATCGGGAATGGCAGCTTGAAGAAGAACAGCCCGGCGAACGCCAACAGGGCGATCGAGAGGGTGCCAGCAACGATGCCGCCCCAGGTGCGGTGCAGCAGCCAGCCGGCGTAGGTCGCCAATTGCGTTGCCTCCGGTCCGGGGAGCAGCATGCAATAGTTGAGCGCGTGCAGGAACCGTTGCTCGCCGATCCAGCGCCGTTTCTCGACCAGTTCGGTGTGCAGGATGGCGATCTGTCCGGTCGGCCCGCCGAAGCTGATGAACCCCAGCTTGAGCCAGAAACGGAACGCCTCGGCAAAGGTCGGGTGGCGCGGGTCAATGTTCATGCGAGCGTCTCGTGTAGCTGCGACCGTGAGGTCGCAGGCTGAATTCTAAAGCGGGAACGAAGGCGCCGCTCTCGCCCAACCTTCTGCGTTCATGTCCCGCGACCTCACGGTCGCACCTACGCTAAGCCGATCCATGTTCGTCGGTTCCCCGGCGTTGCAGCAGGGCCATGCTCAGCACCAGCACAAACGAGATCGCCAGCAGGACCAGCGCATAGGCGTGGGCCTGCGGGTAATTGAGCTTCTGCACTTCGTCATAGAGCGCGATGGACGCCACGCGCGTCTGGCCGGGGATGCTGCCGCCGAGCATCAGCACCACGCCGAACTCCCCCAGCGTGTGGGCGAAACTCAACGTCGCCCCAACCCCCACGCCGCGCCGGGCCAGTGGGAGAAGGATCGTCCAGAAGACGTGCCAGCGGGTGGCGCCGAGATTTGTCGCGGCGTCCACGCAGGCTTTTGGAACGGCCTTGAACGCGGCCTGGAACGGTTGCACGGCGAACGGCAGGCTGTAGATCACCGACCCGACGACCAATCCCGCAAAGCTGAACACCAGCGTGTCGCCCGTGAGCCGCAGCCAGAATTCGCCAATCGGCCGTTGCGGCGCGAACAGCACGAGCAGGTAAAACCCAATGACCGTCGGCGGCAGCACGATGGGCATGGTGACCAGCGCCTCGAGGACCGCCGCCAGTCGCGAGCGCCGCCCGTTCAGCCACAGCGCCAGCGGAATGCCGGCGACCAGCAGGATGAACGTGGAAACGAACGCCAGTCGCACCGTCAGCCAGAGCGCCTGCCAGAGTTCGGAGGTGAGCGCCATCTCAACGCACAGCCTCCTTGCCCGAAGGCAGGCGGAAGCCGTAGCGGTCGAAGATTTCCCGGGCCCGGCCCGATTGCAAGAATTTCAGGTAGGCCCGTGCTGTGGCGTTGTCCTTGCCACGCCGCGTCAGAACCGCGCCTTGTTCAAGCGGAGGATAAGTGTCCGGCGGCACTTCGACCCAGCGGCCGACGTTCGCCAGCCTGGGCGATAGCACCAGCGACAGCGCCACGATGCCTGCGTCGGCATTGCCCGTCTGCACGAATTGCGCGGTCTGCGAAATGTTTTCGCCGAGCACGAGCCGTGGTTGGAGTGCCTCCCACAGCCCGGCGCGACGCAACGCGTCGCGCGCGGCCCGGCCATAAGGCGCATGCTCGGGATTGGCGATGGCGACCCGCTTGATCGCCGGGTCGCGCAGCGCGAGCAAGCCATTGGTGAGCGCCACGTTCGTCTTCACCGTCCACAGCGCGAGGCGGCCGACGGCGTATCGAACGAGGCTCGATTCCTCCGCCGCGCCGGCCTTGATGAGTTCTTTCGGGTAACTCATGTCGGCGGAAAGGAACAGGTCGAAGGGCGCGCCGTTCTTGATCTGCGCGAAGAAATTTCCCGACGAGCCGCTGCTGGTTTTCAACGTCACGTTGGGATGCGAGTTGGTGAACTCGCGGTTCAGTTCCTCCAGGCAGAACACGAGGTCCGACGCGGCGGCGATGTACACAGTGTCGGCGCCACGGCCGGAAGCGGTGACAAACAGAAAAGCGAATAGCAGCAGCACGAAGCGCCCTGCCATTCTCGTCCATGAGGCCGATGAAGTCATTCGAGTGGGGTCGGCCGACTCAGGTCAAATCGAGGGTTTTTATGGAAACCGTGTAGAAGCCGGTCGGCGTCGTGCGATCCACGAAGGCTGACGCAGGCAAGCCGTTCCCGACCAGCGAAGTCTGGTCGGCTGTGCCGCCCGCGGTGAGTGCGAAAGGGACCGGACGCCAGGCGTCGTGGGCGCTCTGCCGGAATTGCACCTCGTATTCGACGTTATCAAAGGTCGGGAAATCGAGTTGAAACCGGGAAACGTCGCCGCTTTGCACTACCGAGCCGGTGACGGAGTAACCCAGCCCCGGGATTTCGATCGTCAGCGTGTCCAAGCCGTCGAATGTGTGTTGGAAGCGGCGCAGCGGGTTGGAGGCAGGGCCGTTGATCAGGCTGCCGTCCAAACCGTAGGCCGAGCCGTGGCAGGGACAACGGATGGCGCCTTCGGCCTCGTCATACGGCGGCACGACACAGCCGGCGTGCGAGCAGAAGGAATCCAGCGCGTAAAAGATCGAGCCGGTCTCGTGGTTGATGATGACCGGATAAAACGCGCCGCGCGGAAGGGCAGAATCGATGGGATTGAAGCCGAGACGCACTGAACCGAAGTCCTGCTGCAACGGCGGATAGTCACTGACTTTCACCCGGAACAGGCCCGCGCCGGGCGTCGGTTGCGGTTCGGCCAGGACCGTGGCCCGCCAAGGCCGGCCGAAGACCACGGCAGCCGCGGTGCCGAACATGATCGTTTTCACAAACCGGCGGCGGGAGGGGTTCGGTTCTGAACGCATAACGACGGAAGATTTGCGTTACCTTGGCGGATTGCGGGCTCATTTTCAAGCCGTTCAGCTCCTCATAAGCACAAAGTATCCTCCGCGCGTCGTGCGAAGCGTCAAACGCGGATGGGCAGGATGAGAAACGGGAAGCCCTGCTGGTAAAACTTCCGCTGTAGCGCGAACACCGCGTAGTTGTGCAGCCAGCGAGTGACGAAGGTCTCATCAGGAAACACGAGTTGGCCGCCAAAAAACACGGCGTGCGGAAAGCGCTTGAACACCTCTGGTGACAGCTCGGAAACCTCGGCGACGAGGTCGGTGCCCATCGAGGCGATGCCCTCCGCATAGTAGCCGTGCTGGCGCATGTAGTTGACGTAACGTTGCAGTTCCGCTTCGGCGTGGCGCCGGCAGTTCTCGATCTCGGCGGCGCCCTTGAAGTTGCCGGCGTCCACCACGCCGACCTGGACGAAGATGAAATTCCTGAAGACGCCGGGGAACATTCGCATGATGGCCAGCAGCGTGTGCAGGCCCAGGCCGTTGAAACCGTTGACGAGCAGAACGGCGGTCTTGGCCTTGGGGTCCAGCTTCGGCCCCTGGGCGGCCGCCGCGGGGTCGCGCTCGACCGAGGCGCCGGAAAGCTCGGCGACTTCGATGAGGTCGTCCAGGCGGCGCAGGACCTTGGCGGTGCCGCGATAGTGGCGGTTGATGGCGAAGGCGAACAGCACAAGCAATCCTGTGACGACCAGCGTGACCCATCCGCCTTCCTTGAACTTGATGACGCTCAGCGAAACCAGAATGAAGAAGCAGATGACGAAGCCGATGCCATTGATCGAAATCTTCTTTTTCCACGCCTCCAAGGTGGCGCGTTGCTGCCACCAATGGCGCACCATGCCCAACTGGGAAAGGGTGAAAGTGATGAACACGTTGATGGAATAAAGCACGACCAACAGGCCGACCGAGCCGTTGGTAAAAAAGATGACCGCCACCGCCGCGGCGCCCATCAGGAGCACGCCGTTCTGCGTTACGAACCGATCGGAGAGCGTGGCGAAGCGCGTCGGGAACCACCGGTCCAGCGCCATGTTCGCCAGCACCTGCGGACCGCCCACGAACCCAGCCTGCGCCGCGATGACCAGCAGCCCGGCCTCGGAGATGAGCGTGACCAGCACGAAGAGGAACGCGGTTTGCTGTGGCCAATCCTCGGTCATGCTCTCGAAGAGCACCGCGTTGAGCGTCTTGCCTTCGACGGGCTTGACCTGCCAGAGCAGGTACGCCACGAGCAGGCCAGCAACCGTGATGGCGAGCGAGGCCGCCATGTAACGCATGGTGCGCTTGCCCGTCTCGACGCGCGGTTCGCGCATCATCGGCATCGAGTTGCTCACGGCCTCGATGCCCGTGTAGGTGCCGGCGCCGTGGCTGTAAGCGCGCAACAGCATGAGCAACATGGCTCCCAGACCGACCTCCGAATACGAGGCTTTCACGTCCTGCACCGTGGCAGTGACTACCCCGCTCATGCCGCCCACGTGTGTGACGACCAGGGCGTAAATAATGGCAAAGGCGTGCGTGAGGATGAACAAGGAGAAGACGGGCAGGCAGACCAACACGGATTCCTTCACTCCGCGCAAGTTGAGCAGAATGAGAATACTCACGCCCGCCATGGCCACGCCGAATTTGTAGGGCTGCCAATGCGGCGGCAGGAAGCTGAACAAGGCGTCCGTCCCGCTGGCGATGGACACGGCGATGGTCAGCACGTAGTCGATGATCAGCGCGCAGCCCGCCACAACCCCGGCCGCAGGCGAGAGCAATTTGCTCGCGACCACGTATCCGCCGCCACCGGCGGGGAACGCCTCGATGATTTGTGAGTAGCTGGCGCAAATGACGACGATCGTGAACACCGAAGCCAGCGCGATGAACACGCTCAAATACTCGTGTCCTCGCAGGGCCACGAACGCCGCCTCCGGGCCGTAGCACGAGGAGGAAATGCCGTCGGCGCCTACGGCCACCCAGGCGAACACCGCGATCAGGCCAATTCTGTGGAAAAGTTTCTGGTCGGACAGATCGCGGGATTTGCCGATGAAGAGTGTCTTGAGCCGCTCACCCAGGTTCATTGGGTTCATAGTGCCAGTTGCTGGCAACGCCGCCAATCCGGTTTTGGCACGTGAGAATTCCGTGGCTGCGACCGTGAGGTCGCGGCAGGGCGGGCTTTGGAGACGGGCTGCATGGCCTCACCGTCCGCAAAGCCTCCCGCCCGCGAGCTCACGGTCGCAGCTACTCGAGACGGACACAGGCCAAATCACCGGCGTGCGGCGTTCTTGTTTATGTCTGGGGAGACCGTGGAATCCGCGCTCGCGGCCCTGGAAGCTCGCCCTTCCAAATGCCGGCGAGGTTAGCTGTCGGGCTTGGCCTTGAAAGTGGCCTGGGCCCCGGTTGCCCGGCGCCGTGCGCCCCGTCCCCGCGTCCGCTCCCGCGAACCCGGGGAAGTTGGTTCCCCCGCGTCCGGCCTGAGGAAGCAGGCCGGACTTAGGCTGCTGGGGGCAAGCAGACCACACCCGCTGCCGGCTGTCAAATTGGGCGAAGAACACCCTGGTCCGAATCCTGCCCACATTTTTCTCGTCAGCAGGGCGCGCATGAGTTAACGTTAGTGCCGATTTCTATGAAAGCGACCACCCGCAGGGCGATTGCCACCGCGATACTGGCGTGCGCCGGCATGTTCATCATTTTGCCCCTCTCCTCCCAGGAACCCCCGCCGCAGAAACGGCAACCACCGCCGCCTCCGCCGCTTCCCCCGTTGCCCCCGAACTTCTCCAGGCCACCGACGCGCCCGATTGTCGTCGCCCCGGTTTATCCGGCTCCATTGCCGAACCTCCAACCGCCCTCCTTTCAGCCCCCACCGATCGTCCCCGCCACCGTGACCCCAGGCAGGCTGCCTGTGGCGCCGCCGCTTCAGCCCGCCCTTTCGCCCTTTGAGCAGGTCGCCGCTCCGTTCGCACAATTGACCGCCTTCAATTGGGACGCGGAGCAGAAGGAGTACACCACCAAACCGGGAGACTTGAATGCCAATTACACGTTCTGGTTCACGAACAATTCCGACAAGGAAGTGATCATTAACGCAGTCCGCACCTCGTGTGGTTGCACGGTGGCGAAACTGCCGGCGACGCCCTGGCACATCCAGCCCGGCAACAACGGCCCGATCGACGTGACAATCGATTTGCGCGGCAAGTCGGGAACCATCGCCAAATCCGTCACCGTCGAGTCCTCCGCCGGCGTCAAAACGCTCATCGTCAGGGTCAACGTCACCGGCGCACCGGCGACCGCGGGCGCCTTCGCCGTGAACCACCCGGCCATGGGCGACCAGGAGCGGCTGGAAAACATGCAGAAGGCGCTGTCCGATCGACAGGTCGTCTTCAAGGATGCAAAGTGCGCCACTTGCCACGCCGACCCGGCGAAGGGCCAAGTGGACGGCTCGGTGATTTATCGCGGGATTTGTGCGACGTGCCACGATTCTCCCCTGCGCGCCGCCGCCGTGACCGACCTCAAAGCGCTCAAACACGAAACGGACATCGACTACTGGAAACATTGGATCACCCACGGCCGCCCCGGCTCGATGATGCCTGCTTACGCCGTTTCGGAAGGCGGCCCGCTCGGCGAGCTGCAAATTCAGGCGCTCGCTCAATACTGCATGAGCGTATTCCAGCCGGCCGCAACCCGGGCGTCGCAGTTACCTACCGCGGTCACGAACGCGGCCGTTTCGACTCCGGCGATCAGCGTCTATCCGATTCCGACGCGCAAATAGCCGGTGCACACTAAATCGACCTCGCGTCTCAGAGGCCGGCCGGAAGCGGTTTAGCGCAGTTGCGACGCAGTTGTCCCTCACCTGCTCGCGCATCCGCAGCTTGGAGTTGGGCGCCAGCAAATCCTGGCCCGGACCCCGTGCGGCATTCTCGATTGACAGGCTCATGGCCCTATGCTCGGAAGTGATACCAAGCAAAAATGACCAAAACCGCTTCTAAGATCCGTTTCAGAGCGAAACTCTTCCGGCCGACGGCGACCGCGAAGGTCGGCTCTTGGACCTTTCTTACCCTACCAAAGGACGCCAGTGCGAAGCTCCCCTCGCGGGGCATGACGACGGTCGAAGGCACCATCAATGGCTTCCCCTTTCGAGCCACGCTCGAGCCAGACGG
>WNGA01006586.1_pt1 | contig 42728 bp, 42 predicted proteins | sample 5400061 | NCBI WGS metagenome assembly WNGA01 (sample SAMN13153366, study PRJNA577476) | soil metagenome | isolation source: 100 cm soil or saprolite under grassland replicate 2 | place: USA:California | collected 2016-06-15 | reverse complement strand
TATCCGGGCAAGCGCTACTACGGCGGGTGCGAGGTCATCGACGAGATCGAGCAGACGGCGATCGACCGGGCCAAGGAGCTGTTCGGAGCTGAGCACGCGAACGTCCAGCCGCACGCGGGGGCTCAGACCAACATGGCCGTGTATTCGGCGGCGATGGAGCCCGGGGACACGATGCTCTCGCTCGAGCTCCAGCACGGCGGCCACCTGACCCACGGCCTCCGTGTCAACTTCTCCGGGAAGCTCTACAACGTCGTCCACTACGGCGTGTCGCGCGAGACGATGGTCGTCGACTACGACGAGGTCCTCGAGCTCGCGAAGGAGAACAGGCCCAAGCTCATCGTCTGCGGCGGCTCCGCCTATCCGCGCGCGGTCAAGGCCGACCGCTTCCGGGAGGTCGCGGACGAGGTGGAGGCGCTGCTCCTGTGCGACATGGCGCACTTCGCGGGACTGGTCGCCGCGGGACTGCACCCGAACCCGGTTCCGTACTGCGACTTCGTCACCTCGACCACCCACAAGACGCTTGCCGGCCCTCGCTCTGGGTTCATCCTGTGCACGGAGGAGCATGCGCAGGCGATCGACCGCGCCGTCTTCCCAGGGATGCAGGGCGGGCCGCTCTGCCACGTCATCGCGGCCAAGGCGACGTGTTTCAAGATCGCCGGGACGGAGGCGTTCCGCGACTACCAGCGGCAGATCCGCGCCAACGCCGACATCCTCGCCGCCACCCTCCAGGACGCGGGCCTCGACGTCTTGACCGGCGGCACGGACACGCACCTGCTGCAGGTCGATCTCCGTGCGACCGACTGGACCGGGAAGGAAGCGGAGGAGCGCCTCGCCGAGGTGAAGATCACCGTGAACCGCAACACGGTCCCGTTCGACGAGCGCCCGCCCATGCAGGCGTCGGGGATCCGCATCGGCACGCCGGCGGCGACCATGCGCGGTTTCGACGAGGGCGACTTCCGCGAGGTCGGCGAGATCATCTGCGCCGCGCTCGGCGACGAGCCGGACATCGCCGGGCTCACGGCTCGCAGCGAGGAGCTCTGCCGCAAGCGGCCTCTGTACCCGGGGTTCCGGGGTTTCCCCTCGTACGCCTAGATTCGGCTGACGTTCGGGCCGTTCGGGACAGCGTTCCGCGTGTCCACGACGAGCTTGGCGTGCTCCCACAGGGGCTGCTCGAGGAACTGCCGGTGCGGCGTCAGGAGAACGACGCAGTCCGCTTCGCTCAGAGCCTCGGCCGACAACTCGACGCCTGAGTACAGGACGCCGTCGAGCTCGATCTCGGGGACCCAGGGGTCGCAGTAGGAGACGCGGCCCCCGCGCGCGACCAGCTGCCGCATCACCTCGAAGCTCGGCGACTCCCGCGTGTCGTGGACGTCCGCCTTGTAGGCGACGCCGAGCAGCAGGATCCGCGAGCCCTTGACCGGCAGCCCGGCGTCGTTGAGCGCGTCGCTGACCTTCTGGACGACGTACATCGGCATCCGCGCGTTCACCTCGTGGGCGGCCTCGATCAGCTGCGCCGAATAGCCGTACTCCCGCAGCCGCCAGGCGAGATAGTGCGGAACGATCGGGATGCAGTCGCCGCCGAGGCCCGGGCCGGGATAGTGGGGGAGGAAGGCGAACGGCTTCGTCGCTGCCGCCTCGATGACCTCCCAGGCCGAGATCCCGAGCTTGTCGCACATGAGCGCAAGCTCGTTGGCGAGGGCGATGTTGACCGCCCGGAAGGTGTTCTCGTGCAGCTTCGCCGTCTCGGCAACGGTCGTGGACGAGAGCGGAACGACCGTGTCCACGATCTGTTCGTACAGGAGCTTGGTGCGGTGGAGGCATTCCGGCGTGACCCCTGCCACGACCTTCGGCGTGTTGCGGATCGAGAACGTCTTGTTGCCGGGGTCGACGCGCTCGGGCGCGTAGCCGAGGAAGAAGGTCTCACCGACCTTCCCGCCCCCGGCCTCCAGGATGGGCAGCACTATCTCTTCCGTCGTCCCGGGGTAGGTCGTCGACTGCAGGACGATCAGCTGGCCGGGACGGAGGTTGGCCGCCACCGACTCCGCCGCGGAGACGATGTAGGAGAGATCGGGCGTGCGGGTCTTCGAGAGGGGGGTGGGGACGCAGATCGTGAGCGCGTCGAGGGAGGCGACGGCGGAGTAGTCGGTCGTCGCGTGCAGCCGCCCGTCGAGCGAGTCGTAGCGCTCGGCGGGGACGTCCACGAGGTACGAGCGGCGCTCGCCGAGAGCACGGACCCGCTCCTCGTCCAGGTCGATCCCGGTGACGTCGAATCCCGCCCCGGCGAACGAGATGGCGAGCGGGAGTCCGGCGTAGCCGAGGCCGATGACGCCGACCTTCGCCGTGCCCGTTCGGATGCGCTCGTCGAAGCTCTCCACCGATGTAAGAAGTTCGCTCAAGTCTCTCGGCGATCCTAGCCAAGGGTCGGCAAACCCCTTTGCTATAACCGGCGCATGTCCTTCCCGGACTCCCTGCGGGCGCTGGTCCAGGACAGCTCCGCACCCTGGGGATTCCTCGTTGCCGCCGGGATCGTCCTCGTGCTCACGCCGCTCGTGGGAGTGCTTGCGCCGAGGATCCGGGGGCTGGACGACGCGACCGACCGGCCGCGTATCCACAAGCGGCCGATCCCCCGCATCGGAGGGCTCGCGATCGTCGCGGGCATCCTCATCGCGATGGCCGCCTTCGTCGATCTCAGCGGCGACTACCTCGGGATCTTCATCGGAGCGCTCTGCGCTGCGGCGCTCGGCCTCGCCGACGACATTTGGGGCCTGAGCCCGATGGTGAAGCTCGTCGGGATGATCTTGATCGCACTGATTCCCGTCGCCGGCTACGGCATGGCCTTTCATCACCTGACGCTTCCTCTCGTCGGTCCCTTCGACCTCGGTTGGGGGTCGTACGTGCTGACCGTGATCTGGATCGCCGGGCTCGCCAATCTGGTCAATCTGATCGACGGCATGGACGCGCTGGCCGCGGGGATCGTCTCGATCGCGGCGTTTGCCTTCGCGGTGCTCGCGATCTCCTTCGGGCGCGCGAACGCTGGCACGCTGGCCGCGATCGTGTGCGGCGCGACGCTGGCCTTCCTCCGGAGCAACTACCACCCCGCGAAGATCTTCATGGGCGACTCGGGAGCCCTGGCGCTCGGCTTCGTGCTCGCCACCGTGGCGGTGCAGGGAGTTCTCAAAACCGCGGCCACCATCGCCGTCGTCGCGCCGATGCTCGTCATGGCCATCCCGATCCTGGACACCTCGTTCGTCGTCCTCAAGCGGCTCAAGTACCGCCGCCCTCCGTGGCAGGCGGACACCAACCACCTGCACTACCGCTTCCTCCGGATCGGGTTCTCGCAGCGGCGAACCGCGGCCTACTTACACCTATGGGCCGGGCTGCTGGCGGCCTACGCGCTGCTCATCCGCTTCGTGCCGCCGCGGCCCTACGGGCACTGGGACCTGGGGAACACGCTGATCGACGTGGCCTGCGGGCTGGTGGTGTTCGCCGCCTCGGTGTGGATGGTGTACACGCTCGAGATCCTCAAGGCGCGCCACCTCCAGGTGCTTGGCTTCAGGCGTGCCGCGGAAGCCGAAGAAGAGCGCGAAGAGGCGGTCGAGCAGGTGCTGACCGCGGGACGACGCTAGAGACCCACGGCGCCTAGAAACCGTGACCGCCTGAGACCGGCGCCGCCCGTCATGCCGGTCGGCGCCTCTACCCGAAGGGGAAACGAGGTTTCCCCCTCGGGGCTCCCCCTTCCTGATGCCTTGACCAAACGCCGGGACGGAGTACTTCAACCGGGAAGCGCCAGATCGAGCAGCTCGGCGGGATCGCGGCGGACGCGGTCGCGATATGCGTCCGCAGGCTTGCTCTCGATCACGAGCTCGGAGGGATCGGAGAGGAAGCGAATGCGCCCTTCGCGCGCAAGCTTCTCGTCGACGGCGCCCAGGCGCCCTTCGAAGATCGACCACGCCGGTGTCCCCAGCACCGCCGCCTCGCGGATCATCGTCCCCCCGGCAGAAACGAGCAGGTCGGCGAAGGCGACCAGGCTGCGGCCGTCGACGGCCCGCTCCGGAACGGTGACTCCGGGAATGCCGAGCCCTGAGATCGCGCGCCGCTGCTCGTCCGTTCGGGGGAGCACGACCACCTGCACACTGGCCTCGGAGAGCCGCTGCAGGACGCCGTTCAGCAGCGCGTTCTCCGCCCCTCCCAGGTACAGGGCATACGAGGCGGCCGCGCGGACAATCGCGATCGGAGCCTTCGGATCGAGGGAAAGCTCGCGCAGCACGGCGTCGTCGGGCTCGAAGTCGGCCAGGTAGTACTCCTCCTTGAGCCCGGGATATCGGACGAGTTTCGGCGGCCGCGCGCCGTAGCGGGCGAGCCGTCCGGCCGGAATGGCGTCGGGGACGAGCACGCGATTTGCAAGCCGGCAGTTGGCGTGGTGCTGGATCGAGGCCCACTCGTAGTCGAACATGGTCGTGTTGGGGATTCCGAGGAGACGGCAGGCTGGAGGGAGGTCGGTCGAGCCGTGGGCGAGTGCGGCGTCGAATCCGCGGCCGCGGCCGAAGCGGACGAGCAGGGGAAGTCGCTCCGCCGCGGCGACTGCCTTGCCGAGCCGCTTCGCGCCCCCGTGCCTGCCGAGAGGCGTGTACGGCCGCCCCCAGTCGTCGAGAAGCTCGACCGTGTGCGAGAGCGGTCGCGCGGTCACGTCGACTTCGTGCCCTCGGCTTTCGAGCAGCTCGATCAGCGGCCGCAGGACGAGCACGTGCGCCGTGTTGGTGAGATCGACCCAGACCCGCACTGGGCCGATGCTACTCGGCAGCGCCGCTGCTCTCCCAAACCCTCAAGTACCCTCAAGCGTGCCTGGCACGTGCCTGGCACCATCCCCGTACAAAGTGCTTCTGAAAAGCGCCAGTTTGCCTGCAGGGGAGCCGTTTTCCCGTGTCACAAACTCGCCTCTCGTTTGCTATGCTCGCGGCGAGATGGGGGAGTCTGCGGGACGATCGTCTTTTGAGCCTGCGGGCGCAGGCGCGCTGCTCGTCGGGACGACTGCCGCGGGGGTCGGGATCGGCCTGCTGCTCGGCTGGGCGGGAGGCGCAACCGGCGTAGGCGCACTTGCCGGAGCCCTCGTGGGCGTTCCCGCGGGGGTCTTCGCGGTCTACCGCAAGTACCGGGGATACTTCACGTGATGGGCGTCTTTTCAACGCCTCGCCCGGTGCCGGCTCGGCGCGCGCCCGCACTGGCCGGAGCCGGCGTCGTCGTGCTCGCGCTTCCGGTCGTCCTCGTGGGCGGCTTCCCCGTGGCCGGCTGGGCGCTCGCGGCCGTCCTCTGGGCTGCGGGAGAGGCGCTCGGCCTCTGGCTGTCGCGCCTTCCCACGGGAGCTGATCACCTCCGCAGGTCGGGCTTCGTCGGCGTCGCGACAACCTTCCGCGGTATCGGGATCATGGTGGTCCTGCTCGTGGTCACCGCGGCGAACAAGGACGTCGGCATCACGGCCGCGGTCGTGTACGTCCTCGCGTACACACTCTCGCTCGGGATCTCCCTGATCGAGTACTTCACCGCGAAGGCCGTTCGATGACCCGCCTGCTCGCAGAATCCTTCAACCCTGCCGAAGAGTTCAAGCTCAACGAGTGGATTCCCATCCACCTCGGCCCGCTCGACCTCTCCGTCAACAAGGCCGTCGTCTACCTCGCCCTCGGGTCGCTGCTCACGATCCTCCTCGGCATCGCCCTGATGCGCACCCGGCTCCGTCTCGAACCGGACAGGCGCCAGACGACGGGGGAGTGGGTATACGAGATCACGCAGAGTGCCATTGCCGAGCAGGGCCTCCCGTCGAAGGCGATCGGGCGCTGGTTCCCGTACGTCGCGACGCTCTTCCTCTTCATCTGGACGATCAACATGCTCGGCTTCATTCCGCTCCCGTTCACCGGGGAGACATGGCACGGCATTCCCACCTGGGGCATCTACGCGGCGACGTCGCAGTTGTCGGTGACCCTCGTGCTCGCCATCTTCACCGTCCTGTTCACGCACGTGGAGGGGTTCCGCTGGAACGGGGGCCACTACATCAAGACGTTCGTCCCGGAGGGCGTCCCCAGGGCCATGGTCCCGTTCATGGCCGTCCTCGAGGCGATCTCGCACTTCTTCCGGATCGTCAGCCTCAGCGTCCGGCTCTACGCCAACATGCTCGCCGGGCACATGCTGATCCTGGTCTCGATCGGCCTGATCTTCATCCTCGGCGGAATCACCTTCTACATCGTCGTTCCGGTCTCGTTTGCGATCGGTATCGCCTTCTATTTGTTCGAAGTCATCATCGTCGTGACCATCCAGGCGTTCATCTTCGCCGCACTGACTGCCATCTACATCGGCTCGGCCATCGAGCCGGCTCACTAGGGAAGGGAAAGGAGGGCTCGTGCTCATCGACTTACTTGCTTCGGGCGACGTCGTGAAGGCCGCCAAGGCGCTCGGCTTCGGCCTCGGAATGGGGCTCGGATCGCTCGGCGCCGGAATCGGCATCGGGATCGTGTTCGGCTCCATGATCCAGTCGGTCGCCAGGCAGCCCGAGCTGCGCGGGGAGCTGCAGGGGATCATGTGGCTCGGCTTCGCGTTGACCGAGGCGGTCGTGTTCTACGGCCTCGTCGGCGGTTTCCTCGGCTTCGTCCTCGTCTCCAGTTGATGCTCGCGGCAACAAGCCCGCTCACCAAGATCATCCCGGGTCTGATGATCTGGACTCTGGTGTTCTTCTTCATCACATTCTACGTGCTGAAGCGGTACGCCTTCGGCCCGGTGCAGAAGATGATCGACGAGCGCCGCGAGCGCATCCGCCAGTCCATCGAGGAGGCGGATCGCGCGCGCGAGGAGGCGCGCAAGCTGCTGGAGGAGCACCGCAAGCTGATCGCGGACGCCCGCAGCGACGCCGACCGCATCCTCACCGAGGCGCGCCGCGTCGCCGACAGCCAGCGGGAGCGCGTGAAGGCGGAGACCGAGGCCGACCGCCAGCGCCGGCTCGAGGAGACGAAGCGGCAGATCGAGGCCGAGACCCAGCGCGCCCTTGAGCAGATCCGGGCCGAGGTCGCGGACCTTGCCCTGATCGCGGCCCGGAAGGTCACCGCCAAGGCGCTCGACAAGGCCGACCAGCGCCGCCTGATCGAGGAGGCCATCTCCAGCCTCGACTTCTCGACCCTGGAGGCACGGAGGAACTAGCGTGTCCGTCGTCGCCCGCACGTACGCCCGAGCCCTCTACGAGGCTGCGAAGGAGCGCGACCGCGTCGAGCCGGTGCGCCGGGGGCTCGCTGACTTCGTTGAGTCCGTGGACGAGGTGCCCGAGCTCCGCGCCCTCCTGCGCGACCCCCAGCTCGACCCGCGAGCGAAGGTTTCCGTCCTGGAGCAGATCCTGGGGGCCGCGGACGAGCTCGTTCGCAACTTCCTCATCCTGTTGGCCGAACGGGGACGCGCGACGGAGCTGACCGAGGTCCAGAAAGAGTTCGAGCGCATTGTCGCCGCCGAGGCGGGGCAGCTCTCGCTCGAGCTGACCACCGCCGTCGAGCTGTCCGACGCGGAGTTTCGCGACCTCGTCCGCCAGATCGAGGAGGCATCCGGACGGCCCGTGGAGGCGACGCGCCGCGTCGATCCCGACCTGATCGGCGGCCTGGTGCTCCAGGTCGGCTCGATGCGCGTCGACGCCAGCGTCCGCGGCCGCCTCGACCGGCTGCAACGAGAACTCGCTACAACGTGAACCGGCTTGTGTTTTTAAACACACGACATCGACCAACCTGAAGGAGAGCCTGTGAAGCTGCGCCCGGAAGAAATCACCTCGATCCTGAAGCAGCGGATCGAAGAGTTCGACGTCGAGACCGACCTCGCGGAGGTCGGCACCGTCCTCCAGGTCGGGGACGGGATCGCCCGCATGTACGGGCTCGAGAACGCGGTCGCGATGGAGATGCTCGAGCTCGAGCACGGCGTCGTCGGCCTCGCCTTCAACCTCGAGGAGGACAACGTCGGCGGCGCGCTGTTCGGTGCGTGGGAGCACATCGCCGAGGGCCAGCCGGTCCGCCGCACGGGACGCGTCGCGAGCGTTCCCGTCGGCGACGCGCTGCTCGGCCGGGTCGTCGATCCGCTGGGCCGGCCGCTCGACGGCGGCGGCCCCATCAGGACCGACGAGACGAGACCGCTCGAGTTCAAGGCTCCGGGCGTCATCGATCGCCAGCCGGTCAAGGAGCCGCTTCAGACCGGAATCAAGGCGATCGACGCGATGACGAACGTCGGCCGCGGCCAGCGCGAGCTGATCATCGGCGACCGCTCGACGGGCAAGACGGCCATCCTCGTGGACACGATCCTGAACCAGCACGATCAGGACGTGGTCTGCATCTACGTGGCGATCGGCCAGAAGGCGTCCACCGTCGCCCAGGTGTATGCGCGGCTGAAGGACGCGGGCGCGATGGAGTACACGATCATCGTCACCGCCCCGGCGCACGAGGCTGCGCCGATCAAGTGGATGGCGCCCTACGCCGGCTGCGCGATGGGCGAGCACATCATGTTCAAGCAGAACGGGCACGCGTTGTGCATGTACGACGACCTCTCGAAGCACGCGGACGCGTACCGGCAGATGTCCCTGCTCCTGCGCCGGCCGCCCGGCCGCGAGGCCTTCCCGGGCGACGTCTTCTACCTCCACTCCCGGTTGCTCGAGCGCGCCTGCAAGCTCTCCGACGAGCTGGGCAGAGGATCGCTGACGGCGCTGCCGGTCATCGAGACCCAGGCGGGCGACATCGCGGCGTACATCCCCACCAACGTGATCTCCATCACCGACGGGCAGATCTTCCTCGAGTCCGATCTCTTCTTCTCAGGTGTCCGGCCGGCCGTCGACGTGGGGAGGTCCGTGTCGCGCGTGGGAGCGAGCGCACAGACCAAGGCGATGAAGAAGGTCGGAGGCCGGCTGCGGCTCGATCTCTCCCAGTACCGCGAGCTGGAGGCGTTCGCCCAGTTCGGCTCGGAGCTCGACGTCGCAACCCAGAGAACCCTCGCCCGGGGCGAGCGGATGGTGGCGACCCTGAACCAGCCGCAGTACGACCCGTGGCCGATGGAGGAGCAGGTCGTGGCCCTGTACGCCGGCATCCACGGCTTCCTCGACGAGATCCCGACCGAGGACGTCTCCCGCTTCCAGGACGAGCTGCGCGAGTACATGCGCACGGAGGAGTCGATCCTCACGGAGATCCGCGAGACGAAGGATCTGCCCGAGGAGCTCGAGAAGCGGCTCGACAGGGCGATCGAGGAGTTCAAGAACACGTTCGCCGTCCGCGCGGAGGAGCCCGCGGCGGCCTGAGCCGTGGCCTCACTTCAAGACATCAAGCGGCGGATCCGGTCCGTCCGCAACACGCGCAAGATCACGAGGGCGATGGAGCTCGTGGCAGGCGCCCGCCTCCGGCGCGCGGAAGCCCGAATCGTGCAGATGCGCGACTACGCCGACCGCATGCAGGAGCTCACGGCCGGAACGGCGCGGGCGGCCGCGTCGCTGCGGCAGCTGACGCTGCTCCAGAGGCGCGAGCCGCGCACGGTCGCGGTCGTGCCGCTGACCGGGGACCGGGGCCTGGCCGGGGCGTTCAACGCGCAGATCCTCCGCCGCGCGACGACGCTCGAGCGGAGCCTCAGGCAGGAAGGAAAGGAAGTCCGCTGGCTGGTCGTGGGCAAGAAGGGCCGCTCGACGCTGGAGTTCCGCCGCTATCGCCTCGAGGCCGCCTGGGCGGGATTCACGGACCGGCCGTCCTACCACGACGCTCAGGCGGTCGCGCACCGTCTCGCCGAGCTCTATTCCGGTGAGGAGATCGATCGCGCTGTCATCGTCTACAACCACTACGAGTCGCCGCTCGTCCAGCGGGTCACGGAACAGGAAGTGCTTCCGATCTCGGAGCAGCTGATCGCGCGGGCGGAGGCGGAGGAAGAGCGGGAGGCCCTGCTCGGCGACTTCATCTACGAGCCCGAGCCGGAGCAGATCCTCGAACGACTCCTTCCCGTCTACCTGGAGACCGAGATCTATCGCGCCCTGCTCGAGTCGGCCGCCTCGGAGCTGGGCGCGCGCATGACGGCCATGCGGAATGCGACCAAGAACGCCGCAGAGCTGATCGACACCCTAACGCTCGACCTCAACCGGGCGCGACAGGCGGAGATCACCCAGGAAATCCTCGAAGTGGTCGCGGGCGCGGATGCACTGACGGCGTGAGGCCGTCAGGGAGACCGCGGCCGCCGGCAAAGCCGGACGGCCGCTCCCCCCGAAGGGGAAACGAGGTTTCCCCCTCGGGGCTCCCCCTTCCCGATGCTTGACGCTCAGGAGGTTCTTCCGCGGACGAACGGTCGGGATCTGTCCTCTCGTCTGCTCGCGTCTACCCCGGGAGGGGGTGCTCGGGGGGGAACCAGGCGGTTCCCCCGCGAAGGAGGCGCCGACCGGCATGCACGGACGGCGCCGGTCTCCCGCAGCGGGCCGGCAAAGGCGCCCGCTGCTCTATCGAAGGGGAGACCGTCGTTTCCCCTCGAGCTCCCCCTTCCTATGAATGACGCGAACGGCAGAAGACTGGAGCGGCGCCCTGCCCGCGGTTGACCGGGGCACTGGACGCACTAACTGCGTAGCCGCGGAGACGTCCTTACGTATAGTTCGACTCTCTCGAAAGATGGCCCCACAGGAAAAAGAGGTCGTAGTCTCCGGCGCCGCCGGGCTTGGTGCTGCCGTTGCGACCGAGACGGGCGGCGAGCTCGGCGAAGTCGAGGCAATCCGAGCCCGAGGCTACTGGGAGCTCGTCTGGATCCGCTTCAGGCGCGACCGCGTCGCGATCGCGAGCGGGATCTTCATCATCCTGCTCGTCCTGGCGGCGTTCGTCGGAGCGCCGATCGCCAAGCATTTCCTCGGGCACGGGCCGAACGATATCTTCGTCGGCAGCAAGGCGGTGAGCTCGGGGCTCATCCCCTCCGGCCCGTGGACGTGGATCGACTACACCGGCTTCGACGGCAAGCATCACCACGACCTGCTCGTCCTCGGCGCCGCCAACACGCTGGGTCAGGATGAGTTCCTGCGCCTGCTCTACGGGGCCCAGGTCTCGCTCGAGGTCGCACTCATGACGACCTTCGGGGTCATGAGCATCGGTGTCGTCCTCGGCGCGATCGCGGGCTACTTCCGCGGCATGATGGACACGGTCATCTCGCGCGTGACCGAGATCACCATGGCTTTCCCGGCGCTGCTCTTCATCGTCGCCCTGGCCGCCACCGTCGGGCCGCGGCTCAACCACATCACCTTCGGGGTCTTCGCGGAGGGCGTTGTCACCCTGGTCCTGATCCTCACGGTGTTCGGCTGGTTCTATCCGTGCAGGATCATGCGCGCCCAGGTCTTGTCGCTCCGTGAGAAGGAGTACATCGAAGCCGCCCGGATGATCGGGGCGAGCGACCTCCGCGTCATCCGGTCGCACGTGCTCCCGCACCTGGTCGCGCCGATCATCGTGTATTCGACGTTGATCGTCGCGACGTACATCCTCGCCGAGGCGGGCCTGTCGTTCCTCGGTCTGGGAATCGACCCGACCACGAACGCCAGCTGGGGGAACCTGCTGTCAAGCGCGCCGGCGTTCTACACCACCCAGCCGTGGCTGATGCTGTGGCCCGGGCTCGCGGTACTGCTGGCGACCCTCGCCTTCAATCTGCTCGGCGACGGGTTGCGCGACTCCTTCGATCCCCGAGCGGCCCAGCAGCGCTAGGCATACCGGCAGATCAGCCGCCCTTGTGCGGACCGCCTCCAAACCGGCCCCTAACCAAACCTCAACACGGTCGTCTTAAAGCTTCAGACGGGTGAACTGCCCGTCCGGGCTGGTTGCGTACCGGCCCGAGTTCACGGAAAGGAGTGACATGCACAGACGGCTCTGGCTCTCGGTCGCAATGCTTGCGGCCGGGGCAAGCCTTCTGGTTGCGGCCAGCCTCGCCAGCGCGGCGGGCAGTGGCACTGCGAAGATCAAGAAGGGCGGCACGTTCAGGGTCGCCACGACCGGGGGCTCCGTCCCCATCGATCCGCAGATTGCCTACGTCTCGACCGCGTGGTGGGCTGAGTACGCGACTGCGGGTAGGCTCTACAACTACCCGGACAAGCCCGCTCCCGTGGGCGCGCAGCTGGTGCCCGAGATCGCGAAGAGCTTCAAGGTCTCGAGCAACGGGAAGAAGTACACCTTCACCATCCGGAAGGGCTTCAAGTTCAGCGATGGCAAGAAGGTGAACGCGAAGAGCTTCCAGTACGCGATCAACCGCGCGCTGAACAAGAAGCTCAACTCGCCCGGCGGGCCGTTCATGTCCGACGCGGCCGGTTCGTTCATCGTCGGGGCCGACAAGGTCCGCGACGGCAAGACGAACAAGGCCAAGGGCGTGAAGGTGAGGGGCAACAAGCTGATCGTCAGCCTGAAGCATGCCGACAGCACGTTCATGGCCAAGATCACGATGCCCTTCTTCCAGGCGACCTCCAAGAAGCTTCCGCTTACGAAGGAGGTCATCAAGGTCAAGAACACGAAGACCATGCCGACGGCTGGGCCGTATGCGTGGTCGAACGTCGTGCCGGACCGGCTCTGGGTGCTGAAGAAGAACAAGTACTACAAGCCCGGCAAGGCTGGTCACAAGCGGCCGCAGAACATCAATGCCCTCAGGCTCGAGTGGAACGTGCCTGAAGAGGCCGGTTACCTGAAGACCCTCAGGAACCAGTACGACGACGGCCCGCTTCCGGCCGCGCACGTCCAGGAGGTCAAGAAACGCTTCGGCACCAACAAGAGCAGGTACTGGGCGAAGACGCTCGTCGGCACCCGGTATCTCGCTCTGAACGTTTCGCACAAGAACGGGATCTTCAAGGGCAACGTCCCGATGCGGAAGGCGGTCAACTGGGCAGTGAACCGGAAGCAGTACGTGCAGCAGGCCGGCGTCGACGCCGGTGCTGCCTGGACGCACCTGCTGCCGCCCGGTATGCCCGGCGCGGTTCTCAAGAAGAGCAAGCAGCCGTACGCGAAGACCGCGAAGTACGCCAAGGCCAGGCAGGTTGCCAATGGTCACTTCAAGAACGGCAAGATCACCGTCTGGTACCGGAACACGACCGACGCACTACGGAACCAGTGGGCAATCGTCCACCGCGACCTGAGGGCGCTCGGGTTCAAGGAGAGCAACATCGACAGTAGGGGCTGGGACGCGAGCATCTACGACGCCGCCGGTGAGCGGGGAGCGAACTTCGACATGACGGTGTCGACGGGCTGGCTGCAGGACTATCCGGACCCGTATGACTTCGTGAACATCCTCCTCCACGGTGGTACCAACATCCATGCCACGGGCAACGTCAACTACTCGTACTTCAACAGCAAGGCGTACGACAAGAAGATGGACAAGGCCGCGAGGAAGGTTGGCAAGGCTCGCCTGAAGGCATACGGCAAGCTGGACCTCGACATCGCGAGGAACGCGGCGCCCATGGCCTCCATGGGGACGTACAAGAACCGCTACCTGTTCTCCAACAGGGTCAACAAGAAGTGCCTCGTCTACCAGGCCGTGTACGCGGACTGGAGCATCCCCGCGCTCTGCCTGAAGTAGGGAGGAGCAACGACGCAAGCATCACGAGAGACACGAGGCGCCGGCAAGTTCCGGCGCCTCGTGCTTTCTCTTAGGTAAGGTTTCGCCCCAAAGCGCACGGGAGGGCGCTCGAGCTCGACCACCCAGTCACGTGTTCCGATATCTCGTCAGGCGCATTCTCTGGGCGATTCTTCTCTTCGTGGTGATCACGTTCGTCACGTTCGTGATCTTCTTCATGGCGCCTTCGAACACCGCCCGCCTGGTCTGCGGAGGCGAGCAGGCCAAGCCGGACTGCATCGCAGCGGCCACGGAACGACTCGGGCTCAACAAGCCTCTCCCGTACCAGTACGCCCTCTTCCTGAAGCGGCTGGTCGTCGACCACTCCCTCGGCGAGTCGTTCATCACCAGGCGGAGCGTCAACGAGATCATCGGCCAGGCCGCGCCGGTCACGGCGTCGCTCGTGTTCGGGGGCGCGATCCTCTGGATGATGATCGGGCTCGTGGTCGGCATCTTCTCGGCGTTGCGCCCACGGTCCTTGTTAGACCGCACCGCCATGCTCTTCGTGTTGGTCGGCGTCTCGGCTCACCCGGTGTGGATCGGCCTCATCTTCCTGTATCTCTTCGGATACAAGTGGGGTGGCTTCACTCACTTACCCATTGCCGGCTACGCCGACTTCTTCAACCCACCCGAGGGGGAGCCCGGCGGACCGGCCGAGTGGTTCAGCCACATGGTCCTCCCATGGGTGACGTTCGCGATCCTGTTCGCGGCTCTCTACGTGCGGATGATCAGGGCGAGCGTCATGGAAGCCTTGAACGAGGACTACGTGCGCACGGCGAGGGCGAAAGGCGCCCCGGAGCGGCGCGTCCTGGGGGCGCACGTGCTTCGAAACGCCATGCTCCCTGTGGTGACGATGCTCGGCATGGACATCGGGCTCGCGCTCGGAGGCGCGATCTTCACGGAGACCGTCTACGGTCTGCCCGGGTTGGGACGGACCGCGATCCAGGCCGTGCAGCAGTATGATCTCGCGGTCGTGCAAGGCGTGGTCGTCTTCTCGACTCTTGCGATCATTATCTTCAACCTCATAGTCGATCTGCTGTATGCCTGGATCGACCCACGAATCCGACTGACCTAGCTTGGCTCTACTCGAAGTTAACGATCTGCGGACCTCGTTCCACACCGACGACGGCGTCGTCAAGGCGGTCGACGGCGTCTCCTTCACGGTGGAGAAAGGTCAGACCCTTGGAATCGTGGGCGAGTCGGGCTGCGGCAAGAGCGTCACCTGCCTGACGATCATGGGCCTGAACGCGAAACGCAACACCGACTCGAGCGGTGAGGCTCTGTGGAAGGGCCAGGACCTCTTGAAGGTGAGCCCGCGCAAGCTGCGCGACATCCGCGGGAACGAGATCTCGATGATCTTCCAGGACCCGATGACCTCGCTCAATCCCGTGCACTCGATCGGGAAGCAGCTCGTGGAGGCGATCCAGCTTCACCGCGACGTCTCCAAGCGGGTTGCCAAAGCGCGCTCCATCGAGCTGCTGAAGGCGGTGGGCATCCCCCGCGCAGGAACCCGCCTCGGCGACTATCCACACCAGTTCTCGGGAGGCATGCGCCAGCGCGTGATGATCGCGATGGCGCTCGTCAACGATCCCGACCTCTTGATCGCGGACGAGCCCACGACCGCTCTCGACGTGACGACGCAGGCGCAGATCCTCAATCTGATGAAGACCCTGCAGGACGACTTTGGAAGCGCGATCCTGATCATCACGCACGACCTCGGCGTAATCGCCGAGGTCGCCGACGACGTGCTCGTCATGTATGCGGCCAAGGTGGTCGAGCACGCGAACGTCGACGACTTGTTCACGCGGCCACTGCACCCGTATACGTGGGGGCTCATGGGGTCGCTGCCCCGGCTCGAGGCCGACGTCGAGCGACTGACGCAGATTCCGGGACAGCCGCCGTCGCTGTTGAGGCCCCCCTCGGGTTGCCGCTTCCATCCGCGCTGTCCGTACGTCATGGACGTGTGCAAGAGCACGGTCCCGGAGCTCCTCCCCTCGCAGCGCGATCCGGCGCATCTCCAGGCATGCCACCTCGACGAAGACACGAAGGACCGGGAGGCACAGAAGTTGATCGAAATGGCGGAGGCGAGCTAGTGCGCAACCGCGCATCTCACCGGGAGGGCCGCTGATGGCCCAGGCGGTAGCAGCTCCGGCCGAAACGGCCGTGCCCCTCGACGGCAACGAGCTTCTCGTCGTCGACGACGTCAAGAAGCACTTTCCGATCACCCGCGGGATCCTGTTCCAGAAGGAGATCGCCTCCGTAAAGGCGGTCGACGGCATTTCCTTCAGCGTCAGGCCGGGAGAGACGCTCGGGATCGTCGGCGAGTCGGGCTGCGGGAAGTCGACGCTGGCGCGCTGCATCGTGCGACTCCTCGATTCGACGGCCGGGAAGATCTACTTCGACGGGCGCGAGATCACGGATCTCTCACGCCCGCGGATGCGCCCGATCAGGCGCGAGATGACGATGATCTTCCAGGATCCGTACGCGTCGCTCAACCCGCGCAAGCGGGTCGGCTTCATCATCGCCGAGCCTCTGGAGGTGCACCGGCTCGGTACCGCGGCCGAGGTCAAGCGCCGCGTCCAGGAGCTGCTCGAGGTGGTCGGGCTCAACCCGGAGCATTACAACCGCTTCCCGCACGAGTTCTCGGGCGGTCAGCGACAGCGCATCGGAGTTGCCCGGGCGCTGGCCGTCAATCCCAAGCTGATCGTCTGCGACGAGCCCGTTTCGGCCCTCGACGTCTCCGTCCAGGCGCAGATCCTCAACCTGCTCAAGGACCTGCAGGAGGACTTCGGGCTCACGTACGAAGCATCCCTACACCGGCGCGCTCCTGTCGGCCGTTCCCATCGCGAACCCCAAGCTCGGGCGCGCGCGGCGGCCGATCGTGCTCGAGGGCGACGTTCCCAGCCCGATCAATCCTCCGAGCGCATGCCGGTTCCATCCGAGGTGCCCACGCTTCCACGAAGGTCATTGCGACGTCGAAGAGCCGCAGCTGTACTCGTTCGGTCACGACCATGTCGCCGCCTGCCACTACCCGCTCGAGCGGTGGCCGATGGAGGCCGACGAGATGCGCCGCGGCGCGATGTCCACGCGGGAGCCCGAGGCCGGCACAGTCTCGCCCTAGGGTCGAATCTTGCTCGCGGCCCTGCGCCGTCTGGTCGTCCTCGTTGTCGTCACGGCGAGCCTCACGGCGGCCGTGTCGCTTCTGTTCGGAGCGATCCTCGGCGCGTCGCTCGAGCGTTCGGCAGCCCTCGGGTTCTACGGCGTGGGCTGCTTCCTCATGGTGGCGGGCTTCTTCGTCGGCAACCGCGGGCCCACTCGCGTGAAGGCAGAGTCCGGCGGCTCGGGAATCCTGCCCTTCGTCGCGGGGGGATACCGCACACTCCGCTGGGCGACCCTCGGCGAGCAAGGCGAGACGATCAACAACTCGGCGGTGTTCATCTCGCTCGGCGTGATCCTGGTCTTCATCGGGGTCGCGGTGGACGCGAGGCACTCCTTTTTCTGAGTCACAAATCGTTAACGTCCTTATCGATTTTTAACCTTCGCGTACTAACCTTCGTGCGTCTACAGACGTCAGAGTCAGTGTGAGGGCCGTGTACGGAGACTGTGAACGCGTCCGGCAGTGGGTGTCCGTGGAGCTCGACGGCGAGCTCTCGGAGTTCGAGCGCGTTCTGCTGAGAGGTCATCTCGCCACCTGTCCGGCATGCAGCGCCTTTCGCGCGTCGGTCACGCGTGTCACCGATGAGCTTCGGAACACGTCGTTGGAGCCGTTCAGGACCGCAGTCACGGTCCGGCGTCGAAGGCGCCGCGCCTTCAGCCTCGCCCCGGTCGCGGCGGCGCTCGCCGTCTCGGCCGTCGGGCTCGGCAGCATCCTCACGTCGGCTCAGATCAAGACCGTTCCGGGCAGCGCCGGCCGCCAGGAGCCGACCTCCGAGATCGACAGTCCGACGAACCTCGTTCTCCAGTCTCAGAGTGTCGAGCGGGTTCGCGCCCAGCCGATTCGGCGGGCTCACGTCGTGAACCGGATCCCGGGCGGCCCGGTTCTGCGGCAATAGGCCGATCGGCTCCGCCCTCTCTCCCCGTTAGGCTTTCGGCGTGCTTGCCTCACCCGTCAGCTCGTACGTCTGAAGCCTCGACCACGCCGCCAGGGTGGCGGTGATCCAAGAGGCCGGTCTCCTCGACCGAACGCAGGCTCGGTCGCACTCGCGGTTCGATAGACTCCGAGTGCTTGCCCGGCGCCTCACTGGGCGCCGCAGGCTCGAATCCACCTCTCGAGGAGACCTATGGCCGACCAGCAGAAAAACGGCGCCGACAACGTCGGAAAGATAGTCGAGATCAAGGGCGTCGTCGTGGACGCCGTGTTCACGGACCGCCTGCCCGGGATCAACTCCGCGCTTCGCATCGAGGTCCCCGAGAGTGACGGACGCCCTCCGATCGAGCTCATCGCCGAGGTGCAGCAGCATCTCGGCGACGATCGTGTCCGCGCGGTCGCGATGGACTCCACGGACGGGATCCCGCGCGGCGTGGACGTGATCGACACCGGCACCTCGATCACGGTCCCGGTGGGCAAGCCGACCCTCGGCCGGCTCTGGAACGTCGTCGGCGACCCGGTGGACGGACAGCCCGCTCCGGAAGACGTCGAGCGCTGGCCCATCCATCGCGACCCGCCCGAGTTCGACGAGCTCAAGGCCGACATCGAGATGTTCGAGACCGGCATGAAGGTGATCGACCTGATCGCGCCGTTCATCCGCGGCGGCAAGGTCGGTCTCTTCGGGGGCGCCGGCGTCGGCAAGACCGTCCTGATCCAGGAGCTGATCCACAACGTCGGCATGGAGCACGGCGGCGTTTCCGTGTTCGCAGGCGTGGGGGAGCGCACGCGCGAGGGCAACGACCTCTGGGTCCTCCTCTTCATCGACAACATCTTCCGCTTCGTCCAGGCGGGCTCCGAGGTCTCGGCGCTGCTCGGCCGCATGCCGAGCGCCGTCGGCTACCAGCCGACTCTCGCGACCGAGATGGGGCAGCTGCAGGAGCGGATCACGTCGACGCTCACGGGCTCGATCACCTCCATCCAGGCCATCTTCGTTCCCGCGGACGACTACACCGACCCGGCTCCCGCGAACACGTTCGCGCATCTCGACTCCACGGTGAACCTGGAGCGGTCGATCGTCGAGATGGGGATCTACCCGGCCATGGACCCGCTCGCCTCGTTCTCGCGTGCGCTCCAGCCCGGAATCGTCTCCCAGGAGCACTACGACACGGCGACGAGGGTGCAGGAGATCCTGCAGCGGTACAAGGACCTGCAGGACATCATCGCCATCCTCGGGATCGACGAGCTCTCCGACGAGGACAAGGTCACGGTTGCGCGCGCGCGCCGCATCCAGCGCTTCCTGTCGCAGCCGAACTTCGTCGCCGAGCAGTTCACCGGCCAGAAGGGCGAGTACGTCAAGCTCGAGGACACGATCAAGGGCTTCCAGGAGATCATCGACGGCAAGCACGACGAGCTCCCGGAGCAGGCCTTCTACATGGTCGGCACGATCGAGCAGGCCGTCGAGAAGGGCCGGCGGCTGGCGGGCGAGGAGTCGGCCGCGGAGGAAGCGGAAGAGGCCGAAGCCGAGGCGGAGACCGAGGCGAAGGAAGCCGTCCCGGCCTAGCCGGTGGCCGATCGCAGGACGTTCTCCGTCTCGGTGGTGACGCCGGAAGGGCCGGCATTCGAGGGCGAGGCCGAGATGCTCATCGTCCCGGGCGCCGCCGGCGAGATCGGTGTGCTGGCCCGGCACGCGCCGCTCGTCGCGATGCTGAAGGCGGGCTCGACGCGCGTGCACCTCGGCCCTGCGGAAGTGCTCGAGTTCGCCACCGGGCCGGGCTTCTTCAAGGTGGAGCAGGATCGCGCCATCGCGCTCGTCGACGACGCGGTCTCGGCGAAGGAGATCGACCGCGCCCGCGCCGAGCAGCAGCTCGAAGACGCCAGGGCCGAGCTCGAGCGCCTCGAGGCCGGTGAGTCCGATGCCGACCGCTGGCAGCTCGAGCAGCGGATCAAGCACGCCGAGAACCAGCTCACGGTCCTGGGCTGAGGCGCTAGCCTCCGCGGGCAATGGAAGCGTTCGTACCCGGCATCTACCCACGCTCGGAAGCGCTCGTCCAGGCGACGCGCGATCTCGACCGCGGGCGAACAACCCCGGACGCGGTCGACCGGCAGGTGGAGGACGACCTGCGCGAGCTCGTCCGCGTCCAGCAGGAGGCCGGGCTCGATCTGCTCGCGGACGGGATGTTGGGCTGGCAGGACCTCTTCAGGCCGCTCCTCGAGGCAAGCGAGGGTCTGCGGCCCGGCGCGCTGACGCGCTTCCTCGACACGAACACCTTCTACCGCGCTCCAGAGGCGGACGGCGTCTCGCCGAGGCTGGCCGCTCCGCTGGACGAGCGCTACGTGTCCCCGGTCCCGCGGCCGAGACTGGTCACGCTCCCCTCGCCATATGCGCTCTCGCTGGGCACGGGGGTTGAGCCGAAGGCGTTTGCGGAGGGCGTGCTCAAGCGTCAGATCGACGCTCTCGAGGCGGATCTCGTCGTCCTCGCGGAGCCCTTCCTGGGCCACAGCGAGGATCCCGATCTGGACGGGCTCTCCGCCGCTCTGGAGGTGCTCGGCGGAGGGACCCGGCTCGTGCTCCAGTGCACGTTCAGCGATGCGAGCACCCTGCTCGGCCGTGGCCTCCTGGAGCTGCCCGTCGACGGAATCGGGATCGATTTCTACGCGACGCGGCTCACCCACTTCCCCGCCGAAGTCGGCAAGTTCCTGCTGGCCGGTGTCGTCGACGCGCGCAGCTCGGTGGTTGAGGACGCCCGGGAGATCGCGTCCTTCGCAGCCGAGCTGCAGAACCGGGCTTCGGAGCTCGCCCTCGCGCCGACCGGAGACCTGCAGTACGTATCCGAACCGATCGCACGCGAGAAAATCGCGCGGTTGGGACAGGCCAAGACGATGTCCGTGGAGGAGGCCGCGTGACCGCAGCGGCCCGTACATGCCGGTCCAATCGGCCGTGCGGAGGGCAGAGCCCTCCTCCGGCCGATTCTCACAGCTTGAGTGATGCGTCTTGCGCCGGGCTGAGCTCAACGCCGCGCTCGCACGATTTCACCAGTGGTTCCCCCCTCGAGCTCCCCCCTCCTACGCTCGATGGGAGACGATCCTCTCATGAGTGACATCAAGTTCCTGACACACGAGATCGGGTCGCTGGCGAAGCCGCCCTGGCTCGTCAAGACCTCGGCCGGCAAGCCGCTCGAGGAGGGCGACATCGAGCATGCGCAAAGCTGGGGGGAGAAGCTCGAGGTGGACGGTTACGAGGAGCTCGTCGAGCTTCTGCGGCAGGACGAGCGCGACGCGGACGAGATCGCGCGCTGGTCGAGCCGCTACTGCCTCCGCCTGCAGGAGTCGGCTGGAGTCGACGTCGTCTGGGACGGCGAGCAGCAGCGCAGCGAGATGTACGCCTGGGCGATCGCGCATTCGGGCGGCTTCGAGCCGCGCGGGACGATCCGCAGCTTCGACAACAAGTACTACTCCAAGTCGGCGGCGGTCGGCCCCGTGTCGCTACGCGAGCCGTACCACAACGACGAGTTCTCCTTCCTGAAGTCGGTCGCGCAGCACGATCTGAAGATTCCGATCACCGGCGCGTACACGCTCGCGGTCTGGTCGTACGACGAGCATCACCTGCCGAAGGAGGGCAGGCTCGGAGGAGGCCTCTCCCGGCAGGCCGAGGTCGGGGCCCGGCGGGAGCTGACGCTCGACATCGCGCGCAACATCATCCGACCGAATCTCGAGGCGCTGATCGGCCTTGGCGCCGAATGGATCCAGATCGACGAGCCCGGGGCCTCGACCGAGGCCGACGAGCTGGAGCTGTTCGTGGAGAGCTTCAACGTCAGTGTGGAGGGGCTCGACTGCTTCTTCTCCACGCATCTCTGCTTCTCGGACTACGACCTCTTCTTCCCGGCGATCGAGGGGATGAGCGGCTGCCGCCAGTACTGCGTGGGCTTCGCGAACTACGACTCGCGCGAGCTCGGCAGGTCGGGCGGCGAGCGTCCGGGCTACGAGGTGATCTCGAAGTTCAGGGATCTCCCGTACGAGCCGATCCTCGGGCTCGGCGTGCTGGACATCCATCGCGACTTCATCGAGCCCCCCGAGCTCGTGCGCGACCGGATCCTGTACGCGGTCGACGTCTTCGGCGAACCTGCGCGGATCCACGTCTGCCCCGACTGCGGCCTGCGCACGCGGAGCTGGGAGGTTGCCCACGAGAAGCTGAAGAACATGGTCGCAGGCACACGTATGGCGGAGGCCCTCCTAGGTGTCTCGCTCGCGGCGGGCTAGTCAGATGCGGAGCTGTGTCTCGACGCGTCACTCGAGCTTTGAGAAACAGGCGGAGGAGGGCTTGCCCTCCGCACGCCTGTTTGCTGAAGAGGCGCTCAACCGCTCGTTCGCGGAGGCACGCTAGCGCTCGCATCTCCCATGGAGGTCAACTTCGGCTCCAGCCCCGAGTTCTCCATCGGGATCGAGGAAGAGATCCAGCTCTTGCACGAGGAGAGCTTCGAGCTGGTCTCGCGCTTCGACGAGGTCGCCGAGGCAGCCGGCCACCACGAGCAGATCAAGCCGGAGCTACTCCAGTCCGTCGTCGAGGTGGCGACGCAGGTCGCGGGCTCGGTGCCAGAGGGCATGGAGGAGGCTCGGGGGCTGCGCCGGCGACTGCGAGACGCCGCCGCCGAGCGCGGCGCGCTCATCGCCTCGGCGGGCACGCATCCGTTCTCCCGCTACGAGCACCAGGAGGTCACCGAGGAGAAGCGCTATCTCGAGCTGATGGAGGCGCTGCAGTGGGTCGCCGAGCGGGAGCTGATCTTCGGCCTCCACGTCCACGTCGGCCTCGACTCGGGGCAGAAGGCGATCGCGGTCTCGAACGCGTTCAGGACGCGGCTGCCGGAGATCCTCGCGCTGTCCGCCAACTCCCCCTTCTGGCAGGGCCGCGACACGGGGCTCGCCTCGACGCGTACGAAGCTCTTCGACGCCTTTCCGCGCAACGGGCTTCCGCCTGCCTTCGCCTCCTTCGAGGAGTTCGAGCTACTGGTCGAGCGCGCGCGCAAGACCAACTCATTCCCCGACTACACCTACATCTGGTGGAACCTGAGGCCGCACCCGCGCCTCGGCACCCTCGAGCTGCGCATCTGCGACGGTCAGACGCGGCTCGAAAGCACCGGTGCGATCGTCGCGCTCGTCCAGAGCCTCGTGGCCACGCTCGCGGAGGAGTTCGAGCAGAGGGGGTCGCTGCCTTCGGAGTCGATGCCGATGATCGCCGAGAACAAATGGCGTGCCACCAAGGAAGGCCTCGACGCCGACCTGATCTGGCTCGAGCGCGACGAGGAGCGGCCGGCGCGCGAGGCCATCCGCGAGCTCGTCGAGCGCTCTGAGGACGCTGCGCGCCGGCTCGGCTGCGATCAGGAGCTGTCCGCCGTCGAGCAGATCCTCGAGCGCGGCTCGGGGGCCGACGAGCAGCGCCGCGTCCAGGGGGAATCCGACAGTTTGCTCGCGGTCGTGCAGTGGCTCTCGGAGGAGACGGTTCGGGGCTTGTAACAACCGGGCTCTGGGCTATTCTGACTCTCTGTCGGAAGCGCCCAATCGGGCGTTTTTCACGTCGGTCGAGTCGAGTGCGAACTACGCTCAAGAGAGGAATCGGACGCGGGGCGTCCGTCAACGGGGACGGTCGGGTCATCCTTCCGCCCGGGGCGCTCAGCCCCATGCGCCGCTATGCGCAACCGCCGCGACGGCAGTCCGGCCTGCGCGTCTTCGGCCGGATCGCCTTCTGGGGCTTTGCGATTCTCCTGATGGTCGCGGGAGGCGTCGCCGGCGGCGCGTACATCTACTTCCAGCGGGAGGTCGTGGCCCAGGTTCAGGTCCGGTCGAAGAGCGGACGGGCGGCTGCGAAGCGCGCCGACGTCCCGCTTCCCGGGCATCCGGCGGTCGCGCTCGTCATCGGCTATGACAAGCGCCCCGGCGAGGTCGTCGCCCGTTCCGACACGATCATGCTCATACGTGCCCAGCCGAACCCCAAGGCCATCTCGCTGCTGTCGTTCCCGCGCGACCTTCGTGTCCTGATCCGCTGCCCGGGCCGGACTCCGTACTACGACAAGATCAACCAGGCCTACCAGCAGTGCAAGGAGACGGGGACGCTCGACACGGTGCGGGCACTGACCGGGCTTCCCATCAACTACATCATCACCGTCGACTTCAACGGATTCCGCAAGCTCGTCGACAAGCTCGGAGGCGTCTGGATCGACGTCGACCGCCGCTACTTCCACTCCAACGCGGGGCTCCCGACCTCGGAGACGTACGAGGAGATCAACATCCAACCGGGCTACCAGCGCCTGAACGGAAACGATGCGCTCGACTTCGTCCGCTACCGGCATTCCGACAGCGACTTCGTGCGCGGCGCCCGGCAGCAGGAGTTCGTGGAGGCCTTGAAGCAGCAGATCTCCGATCAGATCTCACCGGCCTCGGCGCCGTTCAAGCTGCCGGGCATCGTCAGCGCGATCGTGCACAGCGTCCAGATCGGCCAGGGTGGGGGTCACGACGTCTCCGGCCAGACGATTCTCAGCTACGCGTCCTTCGCCTACGGGCTTCCGGCGGGCCATCTCTTCCGGGTCAAGATCAACGGACTGTCGGGTTACTCGTACGTGACGACGGATCCGTCGAACATCACCTCGGCCGTTCGAGACTTCCAGAGCCCCGACGTCGAAGCCCCCGAGAAGGCAACCGCCCGGGCGCTCGGACGCAAGCTCCGCACGCACGGCGCGCCCGCGCCGTCGCGCACGACGGTGACCGTGCTCAACGGCAACAACGTCGAGGGCTCCGCGGGCAAGGCCGCCTACCAGCTTCAGCTCCGCGGATACAAGATCGTCTTTCCGCCGAACGGGCTCCCCGCGAACGCGCCGCGGTTCGACTACTTTCGGACGGAGATCTACTACAACCGGCACAAGCCGAGAGCGAAATACGCGGCGCGGAAGATCGCGAACCTGTTCGGCTCGGCCGACATCGCGCCGATGGCGCCCGACATCAAGCCCCTCTCGAACGGCTCGATGGTCGTCGTCACGGTCGGACAGACCTTCCACGGCTCGCTGGCGCCCTCGCCGATCGACCACACTCCGCCCAAGCAGCCTCCGGCGGTGACGCGCAACCCGGGCATGACGCTGGCGATGCTCAAGGCGCGGAAGCGCTCGGTCCCGTTCAAACTCGAAGTCCCGACCCTGATCGAGCAGTACTCCTCCCTCGATTCCGAGAAGCCGATCCGCCGCTACAGGATCGGCGGCGACCACAAGGCGGTGCGGCTCGTCTTCAGGATGGGGAACGGCGTCGAGTACTGGGGGATCGAGGAAACCGATTGGGAGGATGCGCCCGCCCTGAGCGGCGGCGAGCACCATCGTCTCAAGGGTCGCGACTACGACTTTTACTGGAACGGCCCGCACCTGCACATGGTCGTCCTGAAGGAGAACGGCGCCTCCTACTGGGTGATCAACACCCTGCAGGACACACTCTCGAACGAGACGATGCTTGCGATCGCGAAGGGGCTCAAGCCGCTGCCGCTGCACCACGCGCGCAAGCACCACCGGAAGAAGCACCGGTGAGCTTCCGGATCGCGGTCTTCGGCGCCGGATACGAGGGCCTCGTCACGGGCGCCTGCTTCGCAGAGCTCGGACATTCGGTGGTCGTCCGGGACATCGTTCCGGAGAAGATCGAGACGCTTCGAGCCGGCGGCGTACCGATCCACGAGCCCGGTCTGGACCAGGTGCTCGAGCGGAACCGGGAGCGCCTCGGGTTCACGCTCGATGCGGGGGAGGCCCTGGACGGAGCAGAGCTCGTCTTCATCTGCGTCGACACGCCTCCCACGTACGCCGGGGATGCAGATCTCTCGCGAGTATGGACGGTGATCGAGGAGCTGCGGCCTCTGGAAGGGCGCCCGGTGCTGGTCATGAAGAGCACCGTTCCGGTCGGGACCGGGGAGAAGGTCCGCGCAGCCCTCGATGCACGCGGCTTCGAGGACTGGGGCTATGCCTCGAACCCGGAGTTCCTGGCCGAGGGGACCGCCGTCCGCGACTTCCTCGAGCCCGACCGCATCGTGATCGGGGCGTTCGCAGAAGAGGACGCGGACGCCGTCGAAGGTTTGCACGCGGGGATCGATGCGCCGATCGTCCGCACCGACGTCGCCTCCGCCGAGATGATCAAGCTGGCCTCGAACGCATTCCTGCCCACCCGCATCAGCTTCATCAACGAGATCGCAAACGTCTGCGAGCTCGTCGGCGCCGACGTCGAGGCCGTTGCCCGCGGCGTGGGGCTCGACTCGCGCATCGGGACGCGCTACCTCCGCCCGGGGATCGGCTACGGCGGCTCCTGTTTTCCCAAGGACATCTCGTTCCTGAAGCTGCTGGCGGGCAACTCGGGCTACCACTTCCAGCTGCTGAACGCGGTGATCGAGGTGAACGAGCTGCAGAAGCGCCGCGTGGTGACCAAGCTGCAGAAGTACCTGGGCAACCTGCGCGGAAGGGTCGTGGCGCTGCTCGGCCTCGCTTTCAAGGCCGGGACGGACGACATGCGCGACGCTCCCAGCCTGGTGATCGCCTCCCGCCTCCTCGCGGAAGGCGCCGAGGTGCGCACCTGGGACCCGGTCGCCGACGCCCGCGGGCTTCTGCAGGGCGCACGGCAGTGCGAGACGCTGTCCGAGGCGCTTACGGGAGCCGATGCCGCCGTAATCGTGACCGAGTGGGACGAGCTCCGCTCCCTTCCGTCGCCGGAGATGCGCGAGCTGATGCGCAACCCGCTCATCATCGACGGTCGCAACCTCCTGGATCCCGCCGACGCGCGGGCCGCGGGGTTCGTCTATGAAGGGATCGGGCGGCCGACGTCGCCGCTCGAAGGCCTCCCGGAGACGCGGGAGCCAGAGCCTTCCCCTCGCCTCGCAGAGGAATAGACTCGCCCACGTAATGGGCGACGCCTCGGAGCGAGAGGACTCACCGAACCTGCGCGGCCTCGAGGCCTTCTCTTTCGACCCGCAGCGCATCGAGAAGCCGTGGGGATACGAGCTCGTGTGGGCCAATTCCGAGCATTACGTGGGGAAGCTTCTGTTCGTCCGCGCCGGCGAGCAGCTCAGCCTGCAGTTCCACAACCGCAAGGATGAGACCATCTACCTCTACCAGGGCCGCCTGGAGATCGAGATCAGCTCGCCCGGCGTCCGGATTCCGGAGTCCGAGGTGGTCACGGCCGGGGCCGCCTTTCGCATCAAGCCGGGGATGATCCACCGCTGGCGCGCCCTCGAAGACTCGGTCGTGCTCGAGGCGTCCACGCCCGACCTCGACGACGTCGTCCGGCTCGAGGACCGGTACGGCCGCGCCGAGCTGTAAGCCAACCTTGACACATCTGTGTTAGGGTTATGCTGATGGACGCGATGACCGTGGGCAAGGCGTCGGCCGCAACCGGCTGGTCGCCGCGCATGCTCCGGTACCTGGAGCACGCGGGGCTCGTCGTCCCGTCGCGGACGGCCAAGGGCTACCGGCTGTACGGCCTGCGCGAGCTGAACGTCCTGCGCGCGCTCCACGACCTCCGCGGCCGCTTCTCCGTCGAGCTGACGGACATAACCTTCGCGTTCCGGCTCCGCTCGGAGCCCGATCTGCGGGCTGCAGTCGAGACCTGGCTCGCGGGGGCAAGTGGCGCGGCGCCTGCGTATCTGGAATGGGAGCAGCGAAAGCAGGAGCGCCTGCTCGCTGCCTAAAAGGGGAGGGAACATGGCGACGACCAAGCGATATGACGTAAGGGACCTCGCGCTTGCCCCGGAGGGCATCGCGCGGGTCGAGTGGGCCGACTGGCAGATGCCCGTGCTGGCCGCCATCCGCGAGCGGTTCGCGGAGGAGCAGCCGCTCGCCGGCTACCGGATCTCCGCGTGCCTGCACGTGACGAGCGAGACCGCAAACCTGATGCGGGCGCTGCGCTCCGGCGGTGCCGAGATCGTTCTGTGCGCCTCGAATCCCCTCTCGACCCAGGACGACGTCGCCGCCGCCCTGGTGGAGGAGTACGACATCTCGGTCTTCGCCATCAAGGGCGAGGACAACGACACCTACTACCAGCACATCGAGGCCGCGGTCGACCACAAGCCGCAGCTGACGATGGACGACGGCGCCGACGTCATCGGCGTCCTGCACTCGGCGCGGCGGGAGCAGCTCGGGGACATCCTGGGAGCGACGGAGGAGACGACGACTGGCGTCATCCGGCTGAAGGCCCTGGAGCGCGACGGCGCACTCGGCTTTCCGGTGATCGCCGTCAACGACGCCAACACGAAGCACTTGTTCGACAACCGCTACGGAACGGGCCAGTCCACCATCGACGGCGTCATTCGAGCGACGAACGTTCTTCTGGCGGGGCGCAAGCTCGTGGTTGCCGGCTACGGCATGTGTGGGCGGGGAGTCGCCATGCGCGCCAAGGGCATGGGAGCGCACGTGATCGTCACCGAGGTGGATCCGCTGCGAGCGCTCGAGGCGGTCATGGACGGCTTAGAAGTGCTGCCGATGGAGCTGGCCGCCGAGGTCGGCGACATCTTCATCACCGCCACCGGCGACAAGGCGGTGATCCGCGGAGAGCACATGCAGCGGATGAAGGACGGCGCGATCCTCGCGAACACCGGCCATTTCAACGTCGAGATCGAGATCCCGGTGCTGCGCCAGCTCGCGGTCGAAAGCAGGCCGGCACGGCCGTTCGTGGAGGAGTTCCGGCTGGAGAACGGGCGGCGCCTCTTCCTGCTCGCCGACGGCCGCCTGATCAACCTGTCCGCGGCGGAAGGGCATCCCGCGCAGGTGATGGACATGTCCTTCGCGAACCAGGCGCTCGCGGCCGAGTACGTGGTCCGCAACGCCGGCACGCTCGAGCGGAAGGTCTATCCCGTGCCCGAGGAGATCGACCGGGAGATCGCCCGCCTCAAGCTGGAGACGATGGGGATCGCCATCGACGAGCTGAGCGAGGAGCAGGCCAAGTACCTCGCCTCTTGGGACGAAGGTACCTGATCCTCCCTGGTCGGCGGCCCGCTTTCTCCGGGCCAAATCAGGACCCCTAGAGCTCCGGAATATCGGGGCGAAGTTGTATGAAATAGCGCGCGGATGACGCCTACCCTCGAGGAGGGTGAACCTTCTCGACCTCCTCCTCCCGCGGCGCTGCGCGGTCTGCAGCCATCCGGGCGCTGATCTCTGCCCCTCGTGCCTCGACGGGCTCAACCGGCTCACCGGGCCGCTGTGCGCCCGCTGCGGGGCGCCGACCGCCTGGCCCGTGTCCCGCTGCCGGGAATGCAGCGGCCGCAGGCTCGCCTTCGCGTCCGCCCGGGCCGCGATCGCCTACGACGATTCTGCGACCCGCTTCGTCGGAGCATGGAAGGAGAGGGGCCTAAGGGGCCTGGCCTCGGCGGCTGCGGACCTGCTGGTCGAGGTGCTACCGCCTCCGCGAGGGATGCTGACGTTCGTCCCTCCCGACGGCGATCGGTGGCTGAAGCGCGGCCATCATCCCGCGGAGAGGCTGGCGCTCGAGTTGGCTGTGAGGTGGGAGCTGCCCGTTGCGCAGATGCTCCTCCGCACGGGGAGGTCGCGGCGCCAGCGCGGGCTCCCGCTCGCCGAGCGGAGGCGCAACGTTGCCCGATCGTTTTGACCCACGCGCAGCGTTCCGCGCTCGGTCGTCCTGGTCGACGACGTGTACACGACGGGCTCGACGGCCACCGCGGCGGCTTCCGCGCTCCGAAAGGGAGGCGGCCACGCCGTCCACGTCGTCGCGCTCGCCCGGGCGGTGCGGGGCATCCGTTAGATTGATTGCACTCAGGCGACCGAGGAGGCGAGATGCGGCTTCAGGTGAAGGGGAAGAACGTCGAGGTCACCGAGGCGATCAGGACCTACGCCGAGGAGAAGCTGGGAAAGCTCGAGCGCCATCTGAAGGATCCGACTCGCGTGGAGGTCGAGCTCGCAGTCGAGCGCAACCCGTCCATCGCCGAGAACCAGGTGGCCGAGGCAACCGTGTGGACGAAGGGGCCGGTGCTGCGCGCGCGAGAGTCGTCCAGCGACATGAAGGCCTCGATCGACCAGCTCGCGGACAAGCTCCAGCGCCAGGTGAAGCGCTACCGCCAGAAGCGGCGCCGCCGGTACTCTCGGAGCGACACGGAGCTTGTGGCAGGCGTGCCCGTGGTCCCGGACGAGGCCGAGCCCCTGATCGTGAAGTCGAAGCAATTCCCGGTCAAGCCGATGAGCCCCGAGGAAGCCGTGCTCCAGCTCGAGCTCGTGGGGCACGACTTCTTTGTGTTTAAAAACGCAGACTCCGGAGAGGTCAACGTCCTCTATCGGCGGCGCGACGCGAATTACGGGTTGATCGAACCGCAGGTGTAGGGAGGCCCATGCGGCTTTTCCGGCGCGAGAAGCTGCACGAGCGGCTCGCCCGCGAGGCGGGTGTCGGCGATTCCCTGCCGGCCGATTCGGAGCCCGTGGACGCGGTTGCGCGCTGGAGCGCGAGTAACCTGCACGGGATACCTCACCGGCCGAGGCGCTGGGACGCCGTCGTCGCGGTGGACGCGACCGGCCTTCCGCGCGACGACCTCTCCTTCGCCGCCCTTCCGGACGGCTCGCTGGTGGCGGACGAAGACGTTTCGGACGGTGCGCTCGAGCTGCTCGCGGCCGCGATCGAGGAGCGGCTCGCGCCGCCCTACCGCGCCGAGGCGGTGCGGCGGCACGACGACGTCTGGGCGGTCGCCGGCAGGCGGATCGAGGTCGCGGAGCTCCCTGACATCGAAGGAGACGAGGTGGCGCTGACCATGAGCGAGGAAGGACGCCGGTTCCTCGTCGACGGCTCGTACGACTTCGGAAGCTCACCCGAGCTGGAGCGCATCGCGGGCCTGCGTTTCTCGTCCTACGTCGCCGAGGCGACCCGCCTCGACGGCGATCTCTGGGAAGTCCGGATCACACCACTCTGATACCGGTACTCCGACTCGCGGACGCTACCCTTCAGTGATGCCCGAGCTCGGGTCTTTCGAGAAAGTCCTGCGCGTCGGCGAAGGCCGGCGGCTGAAGCGTCTGCGCGACCAGGCCGACTACATCACCTCGCTCGAGCCGGAGTTCGAGGGGCTTTCGGACGAGGAGCTCGCCGGCAAGACGGTCGAGTTCAAGCAACGCATCGAGAACGGCGAGGAGCTCGAAGAGATGCTCTTCGAGGCCTACGCGGCCGTTCGCGAAGGGTTCAAGCGCACGCTCGGCGTCCGGCTCTTCGACGTGCAGCTCATGGGCGGGATCGTCCTGCACGAAGGCGACATCGCCGAGATGAAGACGGGCGAGGGGAAGACCTTCGTGGCCGTCCAGCCGCTGTACCTGAACGCGCTCACGGGCGACAACGTCCACCTGGTCACGGTCAACGACTACCTGGCCAAGCGCGACGCCGAGTGGGTGGGTCCGGTCTACGAGAAGCTCGGCATGCGGGCCGGCTACATCGAGAACATGATGCCGTTCGACGCCCGCACGGAGGCGTACGCGGCCGACGTCACCTACGGCACCAACTCCGAGTTCGGCTTCGACTACCTGCGCGACAACATGGCGGTCACCCTCGACGGGACCGTGCAGCGCGGCCACAACTACGCGATCGTGGACGAAGTCGACTCGATCCTCATCGACGAGGCGCGGACGCCGCTGATCATCTCGGGCGAGCCGGAGACGGCCGCGCAGACCTACTACGACTTCGCGCGCGTCGTCCGGCAGATGGAGGGCGTCCCTTACAAGGCGCCGTCCAAGATCGAGCGCCGCGAAGAGCCGGACGTGGACTACACCTACGACGAGAAGTTCAAGAACGTGTCGCCGCTCCCGCGCGGAATCGCGAAGATCGAGCGGGCGCTCCAGATCGACAACCTGTACGACCCGCGCAACGTCCAGCTCGTCAACCACCTCGTCCAGGCGCTCAAGGCCCAGTCGCTCTACCAGCGCGACGTCGACTACGTCATCCAGGACGGCGAGGTCAAGATCGTGGACGAGTTCACGGGCCGGATCATGGAGGGGCGCCGGTGGTCGGAGGGCCTGCACCAGGCGGTCGAGGCGAAGGAGGGCGTGAAGATCCAGGAGGAGCACGTCACGCTGGCGACGATCACCCTCCAGAACTACTTCCGTCTCTACGACAAGCTCGCCGGCATGACCGGTACGGCCAAGACCGAGGAGAAGGAGTTCGTCGAGATCTACGGACTGCACGTGGTCGAGATCCCGACCAACGAGCCGGTCGCGCGCGAGGACAACAACGACCTGATCTTCAAGACGAAGGACGAGAAGTTCGGCGCGGTCGTCGACGACATCCGCGAGCGGTACGAGGCGGGCCAGCCGGTTCTCGTCGGCACGATCGCCGTCGAGACCTCCGAGCATCTCTCCCAGCTGCTCGAGCGCGCAGGCGTCCCCCACAACGTCCTGAACGCCAAGCAGCACGCGCGCGAGGCGGAGATCATCAAGGACGCAGGGGTGAAGCAGGCGGTCACGATCGCGACCAACATGGCCGGCCGCGGCGTGGACATCAAGCTCGGCGAAGGGGTGCTCGATCAGGGCGGCCTGTACGTGCTCGGCACGGAACGGCACGAGGCGCGCCGGATCGACAATCAGCTGCGCGGCCGCTCAGGCCGCCAGGGCGATCCAGGCGAGTCCCGCTTCTACCTCTCCGGGAAGGACGACCTCGTCCGCTTGTTCGCCGGCGACCGGATCTACAAGATCATGGAGCGGTTCAAGATCCCCGAGGGTGAGCCGATGGAGGCCGGGATCCTCTCCCGCCAGATCGAGAACGCGCAGAAGAAGGTCGAGGAGCAGAACTTCGTCATGCGCAAGAACGTCCTCAAGTACGACGACGTCCTCAACAAGCAGCGCACCGTCATCTACGCACAGCGGCGCCAGGTGCTGGAGGGCGAGGACCTGTCCGAGCAGGTGCGGGAGTGGATCCGCGAGTCCATCGAGCGGATCGTCGACCAGTACACGACCGTGGAGGCCGACGAGGACGTCGATCTGGACGCTCTCCTGCAGGCGATGAAGGACCTGTACCAGAGCGAGGTCACGGTCGAGGAGCTGCGCAAGGAGGTCGGCACCGGGCGCGACGAGCTGATCGGGGAGTTCGTCGAGGACGCGCTCGAGGAGTACAAGGAGAAGGAGGAGAGCTTCGGGACCGATCCGGAGTCGAGCCAGCCGATCATGCGCGAGCTGGAGCGGTTCGTGATCCTGCAGGTCGTCGACACCCGCTGGCGTGAGCACCTGGAGAACATGGACTATCTCCGGGAAGGCGTGCACCTCCGGGCCATGGCCCAGAAGGACCCGCTCGTCGAGTACACGGCGGAGGGGCATGCGATGTTCGAGGAGCTCTCCGTGGCCATCCGCGAGGAGGTCGTCTCGCTGCTCTTCCACGCGGAGCTCGCGCCGGAGGAGGCCCAGGCTTTGGAGGAAGAGCTCGCGATGAGCGCCAACGGCGGCGCTCTCGCCTACGAGCACGAGTCGCTCGCGGGAGCCGCCGCGATGGAGGCCGCCGGAGGTGGGGACGGAGCCGGAGCCGCGATGCCGGTGGGCTCGGTCGCGACCGCCGGCGAGGTCGGCGGTGGAGGGTCGGTCATCACGGGCCAGCGCGTCGTCGCGGAGCGGGACAAGATCGGACGCAACGATCCCTGCTGGTGCGGTTCGGGTAAGAAGTTCAAGAAGTGCCACGGCGCCTGAGCGCCGCCTCGCCGATCCACTCCGCCAAATCCTCTTTGTGCTCCAGTGCACGAGCTGCGGTCCCTTCAATCTGAAGAGGCGTCGGCACCCGCCCCACCGCGGCGGAATCGAGTATTCCCGGCGCGACTCTGCGCTGGCCGTGGAGTCGACGCTCTCTGGAGACGATCCTCAGAACAGTCGAGTAGCTCGGCTGGTCGAGGCCGAGCGACTGAGCCAGCGGCAAAGCCCGCCGTCGCGCCTCGGCTGGAGTGAGGCCGCGGCGCGCGAAAGCTCGAAGGCGCATCACCAGCTGAGGGCTGGTCTTGGAACTCACCCTCAGAGGGTGCCGCGAGAGGCGCGCCCACTTCGTTCCGAAAGTGAGCCGTTCTAGGCAGGAACCCAAGGCTTGTTCACTGGAGCACAAAACGTCCCGGGGGAGCGGTCGCTAGCCTTGTTCGCATGGCGGAAGCCAGCGAGATCAAGCAGCAGCTCGAGGAGATCGGGGCCCAGCTCGACTGGGTCCGTGATTACCTTTGACCCCGAGTCGCTAGGGAAGCGCCTCGCGGCGCTCGAGCGCGAGCTCGCCGAGCCGGGGTTCTGGGACGACCAGCAGAGCGCCGCTGAAGCCTCGGCCGAGCACGCTCGCGTCGCGCGCCGGCTGGAGCGCTACGAACGCCTGAAGAGCGAGTACGAGGATGCGCGGGAGCTGCTGTCGATGGACGGCGACATGGCCGCGGAGATCGCGTCCTCGCTCGGCCCGCTTCGCCGCGAGCTTGATCGCCTGCAGGAGGATGCGCTCTTCAGCGGCGAGTACGAGGGCGAGAACGCCTACGGCGTGCTCAAGGCGGAGCGGGGTGTGCACCGCCTCGTTCGCCTCTCGCCCTTCGACCAGGCCCACCGGCGCCATACCTCCTTCGCACAGGTGATCGTCAGCCCGCTGCTCTCGGACGACGTGGACGTGGAGATCGACGAGGCCGACCTGCGCATCGACACCTACCGCGCGAGCGGAGCCGGCGGGCAGCACGTCAACAAGACCGATTCGGCCGTCCGGATCACCCACGTCCCCACCGGAATCGTCGTGCAGTGCCAGAACGAGCGCTCACAGTCCTCGAACCGTCAGACCGCGCTCCGGATCCTCAAGTCGCGCCTGGTCGAGCTGGAACAGGAGAAGCGCGAGGCCGAGCTGGCGAAGGAGCGCGGCGCCGCGCAGGACATCGGGTTCGGAAGTCAAATTCGCAGCTATGTCCTCCATCCGTACCAGCTCGTCAAGGATCACCGCACCGAGTACGAGACAGGGAACACCCAGGCAGTGCTGGACGGCGACCTGGACGGGCTCATCCACGAGTACTTGCTGGCAAAGGCGGCCGGAAGAGTTACCTAGCCGCTCATTTCGGTACACTCGGCGGCTACTCCGAGAGCGCGCGCCGGCCTGCGCGCGCCATCCTAAGAAACCGTGCAGGAAACTGACCTTCAGACAGATCAGACGCCCGTGACCGTCGGCGAGCGCCAGGCGGTTGAGCGGCCGGCGACGAGCGCGGCCACGATGATCGCGCTCGAGAACGTGTCGAAGATCTACGAGCCCGACGTCGCCGCTCTTCGCCACGTCACCTTCGCGATCGAGAAGGGCGAGTTCGTCTTCGTCGTCGGCCCCTCCGGGTCCGGCAAGTCGACGATCGTGCGCCTCCTCCTCAAGGAGATCGAGCCCACCGGCGGCAGGATCATCGTCGGCGGGCGCGACCTCAGTCGGCTGCGGCGGTCGAAGATCCCGCGCCTGCGCCGCAACATCGGCTGCGTCTTCCAGGACTTCAAGCTGCTCCCGAACCGCACCGCCTCGGAGAACGTCGCCTACGCGCTCAAGGTGCAGGGCGAGAGCCGGAACGCAATCCGGCGCAAGGTGCCCGAAGTGCTGAACCTCGTCGCCCTGGCCGCGAAGATGGATTCCTATCCGGACGAGCTCTCCGGCGGCGAGCAGCAGCGCGTCTCGATCGCGCGCGCGTTCGTCAACCACCCGCCGCTCCTCGTCTGCGACGAGCCAACCGGGAACCTCGACCCGGACACTTCGGTCGGGATCATGCAGCTCCTATATCGGATCAACCGGGCAGGAACGACTGTGGTGATGGCGACCCATGACCGCGAGATGGTGGACAAGATGCGCCGGCGCGTGCTCGCGCTCGAGGACGGCGCCCTGGCGCGTGACGAGCGCCGCGGAGGTTACGCCTCCGAATGAGCAGGTTGAAGCTGCTGTTCTCCGAGGCGGTGCAGTCGACTCGGGCCAGCATGTCCACCACGGTCGCAGCGACGCTGACCGTGCTCGCGGCCATGTTCGTCCTCGGCTGCGCGCTCGCGCTCGGAACGCTGCTGCGCTCCTACGGCGACAACGTCAAGAAGCAGCTCGTCGTCAAGGTGTACTTCTGCGGAGACGTGAGTCTTCCGGACTCCCGCTGCGTCAAACGCGGGCCTGCGACCGCTCACGAGATCAACGTCGCCCGAGCGAAGCTCGAGAGCAATCCGAAGGTCAAGTCGGTCGGGTTCGTCTCGAAGAGCGAGGCGCTCAAGCGGATGAAGAAAGAGCGCCCGGACATCGTGAGGAACATCGTCTCGAACCCGCTCCCCGCGTCGGAAGATGTGACGCCCATCAAGGGCGAGTTCACGTCTCAGATCGCCGACTGGGTCAACGGAGCGAAGTTCGCGGGTGTGGACAGGGCGAGCTACGGCAAGGAGACGACGAAGAAGATCCTCCATTACGCGAACGTCTTCAACATCCTGTTCGCGATCGCGCTCGTCATCCTCGTGGCGGCATCCATGCTCCTGGTCGTGAACACGATCCGCCTCTCGCCCACGCGATCGCCTTCGAGCTCAATGCCCTGCTGCTGCTCGGCTTCGGGCTGTTGATCGGCGTGGTCGGCTCGACGGTCACGCTGCGGCGCTTCCTCAGGGTCTGAACGACGCGCTCACGGTGGTCGAGCTCTCCCGCCGGGGGAAGCTCGTCGTCGGCGAGCCCGTCTTCCGCCCGGGTGTACCCGTGCTCGTCGACCGGAAGGGACTGGGAGACGCCGACGCCGGAGATCTGGCGGTCGTTCGGCGCCGGGTGGGAAGGGCCAAGCTCGAGCGCGTGCTCGGGTCGGCGAAGGACGTGGGCGCCGTCCTGGAGGGGCTGCTCGTCGAGCACGGCCTCCGGGAAGGGTTCGAGCCGCACACGCCCCCGGAACCGAGCCTGGAAGGCCGCGTCGATCTGCGCGACCTGGTCGCCTTCACCATCGACCCGGAGACGGCCAAGGACTTCGACGACGCGATCTCGGTGCGTCGCGAGGACGACGGAGTGCGGGGTGGGTCCACATCGCCGACGTCTCGCACTTCGTGCCGGCGGGCGCCCCGCTCGACCACGGCGCTGCGCGCCGATCGTTCTCGACGTACGTCCCTGGGCTTGTCGCGCCGATGCTGCCCGCCGATCTCTCCGAGGACCTCTGCAGCCTGCGCCCGGACCGGGACCGGCTCTGCGTCACGGTCGAGTTCCCGCCCGGCGGCGAGCCGCTCTTCTACCGCTCGGTCATCCGCAGCCGCGCGCGACTGACCTACGGCGAGGCCGAGCGCCTGGAGGCGGAGCCAGAGGTGCGGGAGTCGCTCGAGCTCCTGGGCGAACTCGCCGCCGACCTGCGCGGGAGGCGCTTCGAGCGCGGCGCGCTGCGCATCGAGACGCCCGAGATCGAGTTCGCCTTCGACGGCCGCGGAGGGATCGAGCGCGCCTGGCGCCAGAGCGAGCCGCGCGCGCACATGCTGGTCGAGGAGCTGATGATCCTGGCCAACGAGGCCGTCGCGGGGCTGCTCGCGGGACGGAACCGCGGGACGCTGTTCCGCGTGCACGAGCGTCCCGACCCCCACGCGATCGGGCTCCTGCTCGCAAAGCTCGCCGACCTCGAGGTTCCGACCCCCCCGGCGCCCGAGACGGAGCACCTGTCGCCGGCCGACGCCGCCCAGCTGGCGGCCGCAGTCAGCGAGACCGTGGATGGCTACGTCGCCTCCGCCGGACGCGGCCGGGAAGCCTTCCCGTCGCTCCTCCTCCGATCGCTCAAGCAGGCTCGCTACGACCCTCGCAACCTCGGCCATTCCGGCCTCGCGAGCAGCGCCTACTGCCACTTCACGTCCCCGATCCGCCGCTATCCCGACCTCGTCTGCCACCGGGCCCTCCTGCGGGAGATTGGCGCAGCCGACGAGCCCCCTCCGGAGGATCTGCCCGAGCTTGCGGAGCACGCCTCCGAGCGCGAGCGCGACGCTGCTGCGGTCGAGTACCTGGCGGACGAGATCTGCCTTGCCTGGCTGCTCGACCAGAGGCTGTTCGAGCTGGGGTGGGAGCACGAGTTCGAAGGCGAGATCACCGGCGTCATCGGGTCGGGATTGTTCGTCCGCTTCGGGGAGGTGTTCGAGGGCTATGTGCCGGCCAGGCGGCTTCCGGGCGATTATTTCGAGCTCAACCCACTGGCGACCGCGCTCGTCGGCCGGCGTGGGGGAGGGACGGTCAGGCTCGGCGACCCGCTCCTGGTCCGCGTGGAGAAGATCGAGCGGTACGAAGGCAAGATCGAGCTGAGTGTAACTTGACAGTTACGTAACTAGTAGGTTACACTTGGCAGATGGAGGTGTTCGAGGCGCTCGCAGATCCGACCCGACGCAAGATTGTCGAGCTGCTCGCGAGCAGAGAGCGGTCAGCCGGGGAGCTGGCGGGCCACTTCCGGGTCACCCGGCCCGCGGTCTCGAGGCATCTACGAGTCCTCCGCGAGGCTGGGGTCGTCAGCGCTCGTGGGGACGCGCAGAAGCGGATCTATCGGCTGGAGCCGGACGCTCTGGGCAGAGCAGAGGGCTGGCTGGCGCGGCACCGGGAGTTCTGGCAGGGCCGCCTCGATGCACTGGAAGAGCACGTTCGAAGGGAGGAATAGGATGGAAGAGTTCGGGACAATCGAAGGCCGCGAAGTCCTGTTTGAGCGGCGCCTCGGGGCGCCGAGGGAGCGCGTCTGGAGAGCGCTCACCGATCCGCAGGAGCTCGGCGGCTGGCTTGCGCCGGCTGACATCGATCTCCGCGTAGGCGGCGCTGTCGTGTTCAAGTTCGACGACGGCGTCGAGCGCGGCACGATCACCGAGCTGCGCGAGCCGGAGGTGCTCGCCTATACATGGAATGAGGGCAAGACGGACTCGCTCGTCCGCTTCGAGCTCGAGCCCGACGGAGATGGCACGCGCCTGACGCTTCGTCATATCTTCGAGGGAGACGTCGAGTTCGCAAGCTACGGCGGCGGTTGGCACCACCATCTCGAGCAGCTGGTCGGCCAGGTGGCGGGCAGTCCGATCGCGTGGGACACGAACCGCTTTCGGGAGCTCAAGGCCGAATACGAGCGGCGCGCGCAGCAGCTTCGGGAAGCGGAGCTCGCGAGGAAGCCCTAGGCGTGCGAGGGGCGGAGCTCCTCATGGAGCTTCGCCCCAAGCTCGGCCGTCAGGTCGAGCAACTCGTCGAGGTGTTCCGCTTCCGTACGGAAGTTGACGATGCACGTCCGCAGGCAGAAGCGGCCGTCGACCACGGCGTTCGAGGGATAGACGCGGCCGTCGACCTGGAGCTCGGTCATGAGCCGCTCGTTGAGCGCGTCGACGTAGTCCTCGTCGGCTTCCGGAGGGCGATAGCGGAAGCAGCAGATGGAAAGGCCCGTTGCGGCGAGCTCGAAATCGGGGCGCTTCTCGACGCTCTCGGCGAGGTAGCGGGTCAACGCGACGTCGTGGGCGATCCGGCGTGCATACGCGTCGCGCCCGTGCGCGAGGAGTGACACCCAGACCTTCAGCGCGTCGAAACCGCGGCTGAACTGCGGCCCGCGGAAGCCGAGGTTGACGCCCCGATCGGCCCGCTCGCGGTCCTCTTCGACATAGCTTGCGGTGACCCCGAAGCTCTCGTCGAGCCGTGCGGCATCGCGCACGAGGACACAGCCGCTCCCGAGCGGCGTGGACAGCCATTTGTGTGGATCGAGCGTGATCGAATCGGCGCGCTCGATGCCTGCGAAGAGCGGCCGGAGGTCGTCGACGAGCACAGCGGGGCCGCCGTAGGCGGCGTCGACGTGGAACCAGAGCTCGTGCCGGGCGGCAACCTCGGCCAGGTCGGCGAGCGGATCGACCGCGCCGGTTCCGGTCGTTCCGGCCGTCCCCACGACGACCGCCGGGCGAATCCCCGCCTCGAGGTCGGCTTGGACGGCCGTCTCGAGCGCTTCGGGCTGCATCCGCAAGTCCGAATCCACGTCGATGTGACGGACGGAGTCGGTACCGAGGCCGAGCATGTCCGCCGCGCGATCGATCGTCACGTGAGCTTCGCAGGACGAGTAGATGGCAAGGCGCGCGTTGCCGAGCCCCCTGCTGCGGACCTCGAGGCCCGCAGCCGCGTCGCGGGCGGCTTTGAGCGCGATGAAGTTGGCGATCGCGCCGCCGGCCACGATCATCCCCCCGACGCTCTCCGGCAGGCCGAATAGGTCGGCGAGCCAGCGGACGAGGCGGAACTCGACCTCCGTCGCCGCCGGAGAGAGGAGCCAGCCACCGACGTTGGCGTTCAATCCGGACGCGAGCAGGTCGGCCGCGGCGCCCGGGATCGTGCCGGTCCCGCTGATGTAGGCGAGAAAGGCGGGGTGTCCGCACAGGAGCGAGTGGTCGAGAATCGCGCTCAGATGCTGGAGCAGCTCATCCGGGGGCATCGGCTCGTTCGGGACTTTGATCGCGACCGCATCGCGCACCGTGGCCGGCGTGAGGCCTGCCGGCGCGACCGGTTTGTGCTCCAGTGAACGAAGGAGCTCCGTCCAGAGGTCGACCACGGCGTCCGCAAATGCCCGGGAGCGCTGCGGATCCCAGTCCAGTTCGCGGAAGGGCGGTGGTCTCTCGGCCACGGCGCCTAACCTTAGACCCGTGGCCGAGAAGCTGATTGCGGAGAATCGCCGTGCGCGGCACGACTATCACCTGCTGGAGCGCTTCGAGGCGGGGCTCGTCCTCACCGGAACGGAGGTCAAGTCGCTGCGCGAGGGCGGGGCCACGCTCCGGCGCGCCTACGGCGACGTTCGCGAGGGCGAGCTCTGGCTTGTCGGCGCTCACATCGCGCCCTACGAGCAGGGGTCGATGGACCCGCACAAGCCGGACCGCGACCGCAAGCTGCTGCTCCACCGCCGGGAGATCGACCGGCTCATCTCCCAGGTGCAGGAGAAGGGGTTGACCCTCGTTCCGACGCGTCTCTACTTCAAGAACGGCCGCGCCAAGGTGGAGCTCGCGGTGGCCCGCGGCAAGGAGACCCGCGACCGCCGGCGCGAGATCGCGAAGCGGGACGCCGACCGCCAGATCGAGCGGGCGCTCAAGTCGAGGAACCGATGAGCGAGCTTCCCGCCGGCACCGTCACCTTCCTCTTCAGCGACATCGAGGGCTCCACGAAGCTGCTCCAGGAGCTCGGCGACGCCTACGCGCAGGTGGTCGACGACCACCGCAGGATCATGCGGGGGAACATGAAGGAACACGGCGGAACGGAGATCGACACACAGGGCGATGCCTTCTTCTTCTCGTTCCCGCGCGCGAAGGACGCGGCGGAGGCCGCGGTCGCGGCGCAGCGCGCCTTGGCCGCCCATGAATGGCCGGAAGGCGCCTCGGTGCGGGTGCGGATGGGATTGCACACCGGCGAGCCGCACGTGGGGGAGCACGGCTATCTCGGCATCGACGTCGTCCGGGCCGCGCGCATCTGCTCGGCCGGGCACGGAGGCCAGATCCTGCTCTCCGAGACGACCCGCGCTCTCCTCGGGAACGCGCTGCCCGAAGGGGCGTCCGTCAACGACCTCGGAAGTCAGAACCTGAAGGACATCCAGCACGAGCGGATCTTCCACCTCGCGCTCGACGATCAGCCTCGGGAGACGCGCCCGCTCAAGACCGAGCACCCCGGGCGGCCCGGCTCCCGGGCGGAGGAGCTCGCGCGCTCGTTCGAGCAGCGCGTCACGTCGTACGTCGAGCGGCAGATCGAAGCTGCGTTCAGCGGCGAGATAGGACCGCCGACGTCGCCGCCACCGCGTCCTCGGCGGGGGTGGTTCCGCCGCCGCTCATGATCTGAGCTCGAACTCACGCAAGCTGAGCAGGCGGAAGGGCGCCGGCGCTCAAGTGGCGGCGCGGCTAAGGACTTCCTTTGGAACCTGGGGCGATCCCGAGCTGCTCGAAGAGAGCCAGCATGTCGTAGTAGGCCCACGCAGCGTGGATCTTCCCGCCTCGTATCTCGAAGATCTCGACTCCACCGACCGAGAAGCTTCGTCCAGTCGGAGGGACCAGGCCGAACCGGGATTTCCACTCGCCTGTATGAGTTCCGGTCCAGACCAACCGAAGCACAACCCGATTCCCCACCACCATTTCGTCGCTGACCTCATAGCGCTGATCCGGAAACGCTCGCCTCGACGAGAGAACGAGCGACTTCACGGCATCCACCCCGACAGGTGTGCCGTTGCCTACGAAGTCGCGTGCGTAGATCGATTCCGCGGCAGCAACGTTGTCTAGCTCCCCATTCCAGAGGGCGAGCATCTTGGAGATCAGCTTCTCGTGCGTCTTCTCAACGCGGCTCATCGGCGGGCGCTCAAGAGCCGTTGCTTACGAGCTCGAACTCGAGCTCCTCGCCGTCCTCGTCGTCCCAGTGCCGGCCGACTTCGCGGAAGCCGAGCCGGCGGGCAATCGCGAGTGAGGGAGCGTTCTGCGGGCCGATCGACGCGATGAAGTGGTGGATTCCCTTGCCCTCCGCCCAGCCCAGCAGCGCGCGCACCGCCTCCGTCGCGTATCCCTGACGCCGGTATTCCGGAAAGATCGTGTAGCCGATCTCGACGGCCTGAGGCTGCTTCCGCGCGTTGACCCCGGGCGGGCCGTGGAAGCCGATGTGGCCGATCATCTGCCGCTCCTCATCGCGGCGGACGATGGCGCGGACGAACCAGGGCGCGCGGCTCGGATCCTCCGCGATCTGCCGCAGCCGGAAGGAGAGAAAACGCCGGTCGTGATCGTCCGGCCAGCCGGCCGGGATGCCGAAATCGACGTCGGCGCGCCCGTTCAGGACGGCCTCGATGGTCTCGCGGGAGAGCCACACGAGCTCGAGCCGTTCGGCGAGGACGGGTTCTACGGGCACGCGGCTACAATATGTCTCACATACGGGGGCGACCAGGTTTCGACGTGGTCGGTTCTCCGGCAGAGTTGCAGGTCGAGGTCCCCGGTCGGCCTCGTAAAACAACCGGGAACCAACGTAAGTGCGGATAAGAACCTCGCACTCGCCGCCTAAGAACTAGGCGACGCGTCGCTCCGGACTCGGCCCGTGGTTCGGGTAGCGGCGTCAGAAAACGGGCTCGGCGCCAAGGGAGAGCCAATCGCCTGAGGCGCGACACCAAAGGATGGCTAGCCCG
>WNGA01001051.1_pt1 | contig 42746 bp, 37 predicted proteins | sample 5400061 | NCBI WGS metagenome assembly WNGA01 (sample SAMN13153366, study PRJNA577476) | soil metagenome | isolation source: 100 cm soil or saprolite under grassland replicate 2 | place: USA:California | collected 2016-06-15 | reverse complement strand
TCGACGAGCTGCAGATCGGCCCCAAAGCTCTTGATCTGGGCCAGTATCGTGGGCGGTGTGCTCGTGGGCGCGTACACCCGCGCTGCAACGCCTGCGCGCGCCGCGTACGCAGCGAGGGCGATGCCGGCATTGCCGGCCGTGGGCACGACGAACCGCCGCGCTCCCGCTCCGACGGCGCGCGTCACCGCCGCGGCGAGCCCCCGTGCCTTGAACGAGCCGGTCGGGTTCGTCCCTTCTTCCTTCACACGGAGATCGCGGAACCCGTGCTTCGCGGCGATGCGACCCACAGAAAGCAACGGCGTGCCTCCTTCGCCGAGCGTCACGGGCGACTCCCCGTCCGCGAGCGGCAGCCATTCCCGATAGCGCCACATCGTCCAGCCGCGCTCGGAGAGCAGCGACCTCGCTTCGGGTGGTGGCGCGGACGCGTAGCGCACGAGATACGGCTGGCCGCAGTCGCACACGGTGGGCAGGCCTGCGGCGTCGCGGGTCTTGCCGCAGGCGGAGCATTCGAGAGACCAAGGGAGCGTCACGGGGTCAGGGGGTGAGGCCATGCAACCGCTCCAGGATCCGCTCGGCCAGCGTCGTCGAGAACCCCGGCAACGCCGCGATCTCGCCGGGCGTCGCGGTCTTCACCCCCGCCAGCGAGCCGAACCGCTCGAGCAGGATGCGCCGCCGATTCGGTCCGATGCCGGGGATGGCGAGCAGCTCGGACGTGATCGTGCGCTGCGCCCGGCGCTTCCGGGTGTAGCTCACGGCAAAGCGGTGCGCCTCGTCGCGGGCGCGCTGCAGCAGCTTCAAAGACGGACTGCGCCGCGACAGCCGCAGGGGGTCCGGGCGCGCGGGCAGGAATACCTCCTCCTCCTTCTTCGCCAGACTCACCATCGGGAGCGTCTCCCGCCCCACCGCGCGGGCCGCGTCGAGCGCGGCCCCGAGCTGGCCCTTGCCCCCGTCGATCACCAGCAGGTCGGGGAGCGCCTTCTCCTCTGTGATCCGGCGGCGGAGATAGCGCGTCACCACCTCGTGCACCGCGGCGAAGTCGTCCTGCGGCGCCCCCTTGATCTTGAAGCGGCGGTACTCGGCCTTCTTCGGCCGCCCCGCCTCGAACCACACGAGCGAACCGACCGTATCGCGTCCCTGGTTCGTGGAGATGTCGATGCACACGAACGAGCGCGGCACGGCGGCGAGGCCGAGGTCGCGGCCGAGGGCGAACACCGGATCGGCCGCGCGCTCGTCGATGTCGAAGCTCTCGATCTTCAGGCTGTCGAGCAGGTGGCGCGCGTTCTGATCCGCGAGCTCGGCGAGCCTCGCGTAGGTGCCGCGCTGCGGCACGTGCCACTCCGCATCCGGCGCGAGCAGCGCGAGGGGTTCCAGGTCCTCGGGCGCGAACGGCAGGAGCACCCGGCGGACGCGGGCCTCGAGCGGCAGGTAGCAGCGTACCAGGAAGGCGGAGAGCACGGCGCCCTCGCGCTCGCGCTCGACGTTCTCGAGGAACCGGTGGTCGCGCGCGATGAGCCGGCCGTCCCGCACCCGGAGGATCACGCCGCAGGCGTCGTCCCCGTCGCGCGCCAGCCCGATCGCGTCCGCGTCCCCGCCGCCCACGAGCTCGACCGTCTGCGGCCGCTCGAGCTGGTCCAGCCACTTGAGCGCGTTCCGCAGCTGCGCCGCGCGCTCGAACTCGAGTCGCTGCGCCGCCTCCTGCATGCGGTCGCGCAGCCGCGTTCGCACGTCCACGGTCTTCCCCTCCAGGAAGAGCAGGACGTCGTCGATCATGCGGCGGTAGTCCTCCCGGCTTTGCTGGCCCACGCAGGGCGCCCGGCAGCGCTCGATGTGGAAGTCGAGGCACGGCCGGTCGGGCGCCTCGCGCGGCAGGTCCCAGTGACACGACCGCACGGTGAAGATGCGGCGGACGATCTGGAGCGTCTGCCGCAGGATGGCGACGTCGGTGTACGGCCCGAAGTAACGCGCGCCCGTGATGTTCACCCGCCGCACGACGAGGACGCGCGGGAACGGCTCCCCCAGCGTCACGGCGATCCGCGGATAGCTCTTGTCGTCGGTGAGCCTGATGTTGAAGCGGGGCTTGTGCTCTTTGATGAGGTTGTTCTCGAGCAGCAACGCCTGCGCCTCGTTCGGCACGATGATCGTCTCGAGGTCCGCGATCTGGCGGACCAAGGCAGATCGCTCCGGGGTGGATTCCGCCTCGGGCCCGAAGTAGCTCGGCACCCGGGAGCGCAGGCTCTTGGCCTTGCCGACGTACAGGATCTCGCCCGCGGCGCTTCTCCAGAGATACACCCCGGGCTTGTCGGGGAGAGCCTGGAGCTTGCGGGTGATCAGGTCACGAACTTCCACAGGCGCTGCGCGTCGGGATGTTTCAGGGCCAGCGTGACGACGAGGTAGACCATCCCAAAGATAGCGAGGGTGAACAGGGCCCGGGGAATCGGCGCCTGGCCGGCGGTGAGCGCGGCGACCCCCGCGCCAGCGCCCGCGGCGCCGAGCGCGGCGCCGAAACTGCTCGCGGAGGCGCGCCATTCGACCCGGCCGAGCAGGGCGCCGATCCGGTGATCGAGGTCACGCAGGTGCAATACTACGTTGACCCAGGCGCCGAGCGAGGACCCGAGCGCGATCCCCGCGGGGCCGTAGCGCTGCATCAGGAGCGCCGCCAGCGCCGTCGAGAGGAGCAGCGAGGACGCGGCGATCTTCACCGGTGTCTTCGTGTCCTTGAGGGCGTAGAACCCCGACGCGAACAGCTTCACGGTGGCCTGGCCCAGCAGCCCCACGCCGTACGCCGCGAGCACGCCGCCCACCAGCTCCGTGTCCGACGCGTCGAACCGTCCGGTCTGGAACAGCGCGCCCACGATCACCGGGCCGAGCGCCGCGAACGCGAACGACGACGGCACGACGAAATAGAAGATCCGCCGGAACCCGGTGCCCAGCCGCGCCCGCAGCAGCTCGTTCGGCGCCGCCGTCACGGCGTCGCGCGACAGCTCGGGAAGGGAGACGGCGGCCACCGACACCCCGAACAGGCTGATCGGCAAGACCTGCAGCAGCTGCGCGTACCCGAGGCTCGACAGCCCGCCCGGGCCGGTGAAGGAGCCGAGGAAGGTGTCCACCACGCCCGAGATCTGCGCCACGCCCGCGCCGAGCACGAGCGGCGCCCAGGCGACGAGGACGGGGCGCACCCCCTCGAGCCGCGTGCTGAACCGCAGCCGGATGCCCTGCAGCAGCGTCCAGCAGGCGGGCAGCTGCACGGCGATCTGCAGCACGCTGCCCGCCACCGTCCCCCACGCGAGCGCCAGCGCCAGGCGGTGCAGCTGGACATCGCCGGGGAGGGCGCGATTCGGGAACCAAGTGCCCGCGCCGACGAGCGCCACGATCCCGGCGATGTTCCAGAGCGCGGGGGCCGCGTACGGCAGGAAGAAGCGCCGGTGAGTGTTCAGGATGCCGAGGCACCAGGCCGACACCACCATCAGCCCCGTCATCGGGAAGAGGACGCGGACCAGCGTCACGGTGAGACGGCGGCGCGGCTCGTCGAATCCCTGGGCGATGATCGTCGTGATCGCCGGCGCGAAGGCGATGCCGAGCAGCGCCAGGACCCCGGAGGCGAGCACGAGCAGCCCGAGCACGGCGCCGGCGAGGGCCCGCGCGGCGGCCCGGTCGGCGCGCTGGTTGAAGGCCGCATAGACCGGGATGAACGAGGCGGAGAGCGTGCCTTCACCCAGCAGGTTCCGGATCGCGTTCGGAATCCGCAGCGCGGCCCGGAAGGCGTCAGCCGGGACGCTGGTGTTGCCGAAGTAGTACGCGAACACGCGCTCCCGGACGTAGCCGAGCACGCGGGTGAGGAGGATGCCGGCGGCGACGTGGGCGGCGTGGCGCGCCCCGCCCCCGCCCCCGCCGCGCGGCTCCGCCACCGTCAGGAGGGCTTCTTCTTGTTCGGGTCTTCCAGCAGGCGCTGCACGAATTGGATCTCTTCGCGCATGCCGGTGAGGGACCGGGTCACGTCCTCCAGATCGGTCTCCAACACCTCGACCCGCCGTTGCAGCTCGCGCACGTCGGCTCCCGCCTCGTCGCGCTGTCCCTCGAGCCGGCGCGCGATCGAGCGCCCCAGCGGCGAGTCGAGCAGGATGGCCGTGATGGGAATCATCAGTGCGATGACGAGGACGACGACGAAGAGCCACATAGCAGGGATTCTACGAAGCGTCCGTCCAGCGCGCCACCTCCCGCCCGAGTGCGTCCAGCAAATCTGGCCCGTAGCGGATGAGGAACGACGCGAGCGTGAGCACCCGCTCCTGCGGCTGCCCCCGGGGATAGACCGCCGCGCGAGCACGGGTGATCTGACGGACCAGCGTCTCCCCCTCCAGCCGCTTCAGGCTGGCGACGAGCTTCTTCTCGATCGTCTGCGCGCCGGCGAGCGCGGCATTGCGCGCCGACTCGACCGTGCGCTCGAGCGTCGGATCGATCTGCACGACGGACCGGACGAGGCGGCCGTACTGCTCCTCGATGCCGCTCCGCAGCGCGGCGAGCGTCGCGACGGTCTCGGGCGGCAGCTCGTGACGCACCAGCCGGGCCTCCAGCTCGCCCGGTTTGCCGTCGAACGCCGCCAGATCGAGTCCGTAGCGTTCCATCAACTTCTCCACGCGACCGTCGACGATCACCCCGGACCAGCGCGGCACGGGCGCCTGGCGCGTCACGCCCAGCGTTTCGTACAGCGGCGCCGCGTCGGGCAGGTACCCGAGCTCGGCGGGGCCGGCGGCGTAGGCGACGGTGGGGAGCAGCGCCGCCTCGACCACCGGGCGCAGCAGCACGTTGGGCGACAGCCGCTCGGGCGTCTCCGCCGCGATCCGCTCCAGGTCCGCCCGGGTAAAGCGCTCCCCGCTGCGCCGCGTCACGAACGCGTCGCCGTCCGCCTGCAGCCGGTCGCGACCCTGCCGCGCTTCCACCATGACGGGGGTGTAGCCGTCGGCGAGCGTGACGGCGAGTCCCTTCATCACCCAGGGCGCCGCCACGCGCTTCGCGGCGCGGTCGTGCGCGCACAGCACCGCCAGCCCACGCGGGGCGAGCAGGGCGTTGAGCGCTTCGGCGAACGCCGCGGCCAGGGTCGCGTCCGGCCGGTACCATCGCTCGAGCCAGGCAAGCACCCCGGCCTTGAACTCCGAGTCCGGCGTGCCCGCGCGCAGCTGCTCCAGCGCCGCGCCCACCTCGGCGCCGCACGGCTCCCGTGCGAGCGGAGCCAGGGCGGCGTCCGCCGCACGCTCCCGCAACACGATCCGGACGAGGTCACCGGCGGCGTTCACGAACCAGGCGTGGTTCGCCTCGGCGAAGTCGTGGTCGTCGCCGGCGACCCAGAAGACGGGGACGACGGGCGTGCCGCGCTCGCGCTCGAGACGCGCGGCCAGCGCGATGGCGGAGAGCGCCTTGTAAATGGTGTACAGCGGCCCGGTGAAAAGGCCGGGCTGCTGCCCGGTCGTCACGGCGACGACGGCGCCTCGCCCGAGCTTGTCTCGTCCCGGTCCGGGGAGCGTCGCGGCCAGCACCTCCGGCGCAACCCGCCGCGGCTCCCCGGGCCGCCCGGGCAACTCAAGCGGCGCGATGGGAGTGGTCACGATCTTCGGCATCACCCTGCCCCCTTCCCCCTTCCCCCTTCCTGCGTCACGTGCTTCACGCTTCTAGAACCAGTCGGTCATTCGCCGAACACGTCCGCCTGAAACGTGAGAACCTCGGTGTCCGGTTCCCGCCACGCGTCAGGCGGGAGCCCGGCCTTACGGCACGCCGCCGCGAGGAACGCCTCGGGTCCCCAATGATACTCGGTCGCGACCTGCGGCAGCAGCAGACCGACGTGGCGGCCTCGCCGCACCACCAGGCCGTCGCGGCCCACCACGATGTGACGCGGATCCACCGGGGTCGGGCGCAATGGAATCAGCGGGGTCAGCACGGAGATCTCGAAGGCGAGCCCGGGGAGCTCCTCCGGAGCCACGGGCGCGAACCTGGGGTCGTCCCGCGCCGCCGCGACCGTCATCTCGCGCACCACGTCGCCGAGCGGGCGATCGTCAGCCATGTGGCCGATGCAGCCGCGCAGCGCCCCGTGCGCGGTAATGCTGACGAAGGCCCCTCGCTGCAGCGCCGCGCCGGTCGCCTCCGGCAGGGCTGGGACCGGCCGCGCCCCGAGGTGCGCCTCGAGCGTGGCGCGGGCGAGCCGCAGCAGCGCGGCGCGGTCCGCCGCGGTGAGCTCAGGGTCCTCGATGGTACGGCTCCCCCCGGCGGATGGTGTACGCGCGGTACAGCTGCTCGTACACCAGCACGCGCGCCAGCTCGTGCGGAAAGGTCAACCGGGACAGGCTCCAGATCCGCTCGGCCCGCCGCAGCACGGGCCCCGGCAGCGCGTCCGCGCCGCCGATCGCGAAGACGACGTCGCGGCTCTCCATCTCCCAGCGCGCCGTCCAGTCGGCGAGCTGCCCCGAGGTCCACTCCTCCCCCGAGCGCGACAGCGCGACGAGGCGCGAGCCCTCGGGGATCGCCTCGAGGATTCGCGCCTCGTCCTTCACCTCCCGTTCCTCGGCCCGCGTGTAGCGCCTCAGCCGGTCGAGATACTCGTCACACGCCGCCCGAAGCGCCGCGTCCTTCACGCGGCCCACGGCGACGACCCGATAATGCATCAGGCATACATCCCACGCAGCCGGTGCATCGCCGCCACGCGGTCCACGGCGAGCATGTAACAGGCGATGCGGGTGCTCACTTTGTGCTTGTCCACCATCGTCAGTACCTCGCGAAACGAGCGAGTCATGATGGTCTCGAGGCGCTTGTTCACCGTCTCCTCGTCCCAGAAGTAGCCGCCGCGGTCCTGCACCCATTCGAAGTAGCTCACCGTCACCCCGCCCGCGTTCGCCAGGATATCGGGGATGACGAACACCCCCTTCTGCTCGAGGATCTCGTCGGCCGCCGCGCTGGTGGGGCCGTTCGCGCCTTCGCAGATGATCCTGGCCTTGATGTCCGGAGCGTTCTTGCGGGTGATCACGTTCTCGGTGGCGGCGGGGACCAGCACGTCGCAGTCCAGCGTGAGGACCTGGTCGCCCGGGATGGCTTCGGCTTCGGGGTACCCGGCGAGGTGGCGGCGCTCGCTCACCCACTTGAGCATGTCCGCCACGTCCAGCCCCTTCGGGTTGTACAGCCCGCCGGACTTGTCCGCCACCGCGACGACGGTCGCGCCCTCCCGGGAAAGGAGGTCCGCGGTCACCGAGCCCACGTTGCCGAACCCCTGCACCGCGACCCGCGCCCCCCTGAGCGACATGCCCAGCCGCGCCAGCGCCTCCCGCGAGACGATCGTGCACCCTCGCCCCGTCGCCTCGCGCCGGCCCAGCGAGCCGCCCATTTCCACCGGCTTTCCGGTCACCACCGCCGTCACCGTGTGGCGCTTGTGCATGGAGTAGGTGTCCATGATCCACGCCATCACGCGCTCGTTGGTGTTCACGTCCGGCGCCGGGACGTCCGAGTCGGGGCCGAGGGTCTCGATGATGCTCGCGGTGTAGCGGCGGGTCACCCGCTCGAGCTCGCTCATCGACATCGCCGACGGATCGCACACCACCCCCCCCTTCGCGCCGCCGAAGGGAATGTTCACGAGCGCGCACTTCCACGTCATCCACGCCGCCAGCGCCTTGACTTCTTCGAGCGTCACGTTGAGGTCGAAGCGGATGCCGCCCTTCGCCGGCCCGCGCGAGGTGTTGTAGAGCACGCGGTACCCGGTGTAGACCTCCACCTCCCCGTTGTCCCGCACGACGGGCACGGAGACGATGATCTGCTTCTCGGGGTTGCGCAGGACCTTGTAGAGGCCCCGATCGAGGCTCAGGAGCTGCGCCGCGTGGTCGAAGCGCTCCATCATCGCCTCGAACGGATTCCCCTCGGAGAGGAAGGTGTCCTTCTCGGGCCGGATGACGGCTGGTTGGCTCATAGCCTTCGGTGTGTGAACCGGTCTCAGGCACGGCCGGCCGGGGCAAGCAGGGCGTCCAACGCCTGCTCGAGCGCCCGGCCGTTCCGTTCCCAACGGACCGCAAGGCCCACGACCAGCGGCTCAGGGGCGGTCCCCGGCCACCGGCCGCGCAGCTTCACGGCGTCCTTTTCAGTGACTACAACATAATCCGCCGCGGCCGCGGCCTGCACGAGACGCTCCACATCATCGTCGCCGTAGCGGTGATGATCTTGATACGCAAGGAGTTGCACGCTGGCTCCAGCGCGCTCCAGCTGCGCCGCGAAGCTGTGCGGGTCGGCGATCCCAGCCGCCGCCACGACCCGGCGACCGGCGAGCACCGCCGGCTCATGGTGTGTCCCAGACTGCATCCCTTCAACGCGGTCGAGGGCGAGACAGGTCGTGCATACGGGCGCCCCGGGCCGGCGCTCCCACAGTCGCTGGGCAAGGGCGTCGGCCGCCTCGGCTGACGCGCGCTTGCGGGTGACGACGATCAGGTCCGCCCGATCGAGCGCGTCCCAACGCTCCCGCCATGGACCGGCCGGGAGCGGCCACCGCGAGCCCTCCGCGCTCTCGGCGCTCACGACGGCGACGTTGAGGTCGCGCGCCACCGACAGCAGCTGGAACGCGTCGTCGAGGATCAGCACGTCGGCGCCCCCGGCCCGCGCCTCGCGCGCCCCGGCGATCCGATCGGGATTCGCCACGACGACCGCCTCTGGGACGAGCAGCCGGTGCACCAGTGGCTCGTCCGCCCCTACCCCGCGGAGCAGGATGCCCGGACGGTGGCCCCCTTCTTCGTAGTGGCGCGCGATCCAGGCCGCCAGCGGCGTCTTCCCCGTCCCCCCGACCGACAGATTGCCCACCGCCACCGCCGGCAGGGGCAGCCGCTCGGTGCCGAGCCAACCCCATTGGTACGCCCGCGCCCGGAGCTTCGTCACTCCCCAGTAGAGCGCCGCGAACGGGACGAGTGGGAGCTGCGCCGCGCGGGCCGAGGGGCTCCCACCCCACAGCCGGTGCGCTATCCCACTCGCGCTCACGTCTCGTCTCCGCGGGTCACTTCGCGCAACGCCCGCTCCACGTCCGTGATGCCGCGACGCAGGCCTGCTTTCCCGTCCTCCACCGCGAACGGCGCGCTGTAGGCGACCTCGACCGTGGCGAACGGCCTGGGGATACAGAAGCGATCCCAGGACCGGAGCCACCACGCCGCGGACGCACGTGCGCCCACGGCGATCACGAGCGCCTGCGCGTGCTGAGCCGCGGCGATCGCACCGGGCTTGACCTGTTCTGCGGGCCCGCGGGGGCCGTCCGGCGTGAGCGCAACCTCGGCGCCGCTCCGCAGGCAGCGCACCAGGCCGAGCAGGCCGACCTCGCCGCCGCGCCGCGACGAGCCTCGCACGACGCGGTAGCCCCAACGCCTCGAGAGCTCCGCCAGGTAGCCGCCGTCGCGATGCCGGCTGACGAGCAGGCCGACGCCTTCCCCGCGCCGGCTGTAGAGCAGCGGCAGGATGCGGCTGTGCCACAACACGTAGACGATGGGCCGCCCCCGCGCCCGGGCGGCCCGTACGTGCTGCCACCCGCGGATCCGGTAGCGCCAGGTGGCCGCGAGGAGGCGGAGCAGCGCCGCCCCGAGCACCGCCGCCAGCGGCTCGACCGCGCGCAGCTTCACGCCAGGAGCTCCACGGCGAGCGCCGCGACCCGGTCTGCTGCGCCGGGCGGGCCGAGCCGCTCGCGCACGACGGCCAGGCCGTCCCGCTGGCGCCGGGCCGCGTCGCCCTGTGGGTCGAGTAACGCGAGGGCGGCGGCGGCAAGCGCCGGCGGCGTCACCGCGCCTTGCAGGAACTCGGGGGCTACCTCGCCCCCCGCGATCAGGTTGACCAGCCCGACGTGCGGCACGCGCAGCACCCGCATGGCGATCGCGTAGGAGACCGCGTTCAGCCGGTAGGCGATGACCATCGGCAGATCGGCGAGGGCGGCCTCGAGCGTGGTCGTGCCCGACTTGCAGAGCCCGGCGTCCGCCGCGCCGAACACGGGGCGCGGGTCGCCCAGGTGGATGCGGATCGCGCCGGGCGCCTCGTAGCGGCCACGTGGCGTGCCGGCGGCGACCACCTGCACGTCCGGCCGCTCGACCGTCACCGCGGCCGCCGCGTCGCGGAACGCGGGCCACAGCCGGGCGACCTCCTGCGCGCGGCTTCCGGGAAAGAGGCCGAGCACCGGACGTCCCGGCTCCAACCCAAGGGCGCGGCACGCCTCGGCCCGCGACACCGGTGCCGGGCGGTCCTTCAGCGGGTGTCCGACGAACGTCGCCGGCACTCCCCGCTTTCGGAAGAAGTCCTCCTCGAAGGGCAGGATGACCGCGAGCCGCCGCACGGTCGCGAGCTTGCGGACCCGCCCCGACCCCCACGCCCACAGCTGCGGCGCGATGTAGTAGAGCACCGGGATCCCCGCCGCGTGAGCCGCTGCCGCGGCCCGCAGGTGATAGCCCGGGTAGTCCACGAGGATCACGAGGTCGTAGCGCCCGGTGCGGAACGCCTCGCGGACGCGTCCCAGCAAGCGGAAGTGAGCCGGGATCTTGCGCAGCGCCTCCACAAAGCCCACGACGGAAAAGTGCTCCATCCGCTCCACCACGCGGGCGCCGGCGGCTTCCAGCCGCGGCCCGCCGAACGCGTCCACGGCGGCGTCGGGGAGGCGGCGCTTCAGGGCCGTCACCACCGCGGCCGCGTGCGCATCCCCCGACGGCTCCCCCGCCGACACGTAGATCCGCGGCGGGCGGCTCACGGCCGCGCGGCGGCGAGGGGCGAGGCCTGGACGGCGTCGGCGACCCGGCAGGCGAGCGCCAGGGCCTGCGCCCCGGCCGCGCCCGACACTACCACCTCCTCTTCCCCGCGCACGGCGCGGACGAAGCTCTCAAGCTCGAGCTCGAGCGACTCCGCCTCAACCGCCTCCAGACCCACGTGCTCGATGACCTGCTCGAGCGTGGTGGCACCGAAGCCCTGCCAGCCGGGCTTCAGCCGGTAGAAATCGCCCGTCCCCTGCGCGAGGTCGAGCGAGAAGTAGCCCGTCGGCTGGAAGATGCGGAGCTTACGGGTGCGGTCGCGTGACACGCGGCTCGCCGTGACGTTCGCGATGGCGCCGTTCGCGAACTCGATGCGCGCGTTCGCAATGTCGACGTGCGGCGTGAGGATCGCCACGCCCGTGGCCCGCACGTCCGTCACCTCGGAGCGCACGAGCTCGAGGACCAGGTCGAGGTCGTGGATCATCAGGTCGAGGATCACGGCCACGTCCGTCCCACGCGGCTGGAACGGCGCCAGGCGGTCCACCTGGAGGAAGCGCGGCTCGTCCAGGTAGGGCGCTGCCGCCCGCACCGCGCGGTTGAACCGCTCCACGTGACCCACCTGCAGGACGACGCCCCGCTCGCTCGCCGCCCGCACCAGCCGCTCAGCCCCGGCCATCGTGTCCGCCAGCGGCTTCTCGATGAAGACGTGCACCCCCCCCGCCAACGCGGCCAGGCCCACCTCCCCATGGGCGGGGGTCGGGACGGCGACCGTCACCGCGTCGATCCGGTCGAGCAGGGCCGCGAGGGACGGGTGGGCGACCGTTTCCAATTGCTGCGCCACCTCGGCCGCGCGCGCCGGGTTCTTGTCGTAGATCCCGGCGAACTCCGCTCCCGGCATCCGCCCGAGCAGCCGCGCGTGATGGAACCCGAGCGCCCCGGTGCCGATGACACCCACCCGCACCGGGCTCCCCCGGACCGCGCGGCTCCCGCGCCTGCCCGGCGCGCTCACACGAGCACTCCCCGGTGCGATCCCTCGATGAACGTGAGGAAGGTCTCTACTTCCGGAATGTTCGGCAGCTCGGCGCGCGCCTTGGCGATGCCCTGGCTCACCGTCATGTCCGAATTGAACAGCAGTCGATAGGCGCGCTTGAGCGCGAGCTTCACGTCGGGTGCGAACCCGGCGCGCTGCAGCCCCACAGAGTTGAGGCCGTACAGGTGGACCGGGTTGCCGACCGCCTTGGTGTAGGGCGGCACGTCCTGGTTCACGCGCGAGCCGCCCCCCACGAACGCGAACGTCCCGATGCGCACGAACTGGTGGATCGGCACGAGGCCCGAGATGACGGCCCGGTCGTCCACCGTCACGTGTCCGGCCATCTGGACCGCGTTCGCGATGATGACGTCGCTGCCGACCACGCAGTCGTGCGCGACGTGGACGTACGACATCAGGAAGCAGCGCTGCCCCACCGAGGTCTTCCCCGTCGCCGTGGTCCCGCGGTTGATCGTGCAGTACTCGCGGATGACGGTCGCATCGCCGACTTCGACCCAGGTGTCTTCGCCCCGGTACTTCAGGTCCTGCGGCTCGTTGCCGATGACGGTCCCGTATCCCACCTTCACGCCCACGCCGAGCTTCACGTTGCGCTCCAGCACCGCGTGACCCGCGATCTGGCAGCGGGCGCCCAGGGTAACGCGCGGCCCGATGACGGCGTACGGGCCCACGGCGACGTCCGCCGCGAGGTGCGCGGTGGGGTCGACGAGCGCGGTGCGGTGAATCACCGCTCGGTCACCATCGCCATCATTTCCGCCTCCGCCACGACCTGCCCGTCCACGTAGCCGACGCCCTTCATCTTGCAGGTCTTGCCCCGAAACTGGACCATCTCGAGCTCGAACCGAATCTGGTCGCCCGGCACCACCGGCCGGCGGAACTTGACGTTGTCGAGCGACATGAAGTAGACGACCTTGTCCGAGATGTCCTGCCCCTCGAAGTGGCTCATCAGGAGCATCCCCCCCACCTGCGCCATCGCCTCGATGATCAGCACCCCGGGCATGATGGGGTGCCCCGGGAAGTGCCCCTGGAAGAACGGCTCGTTGATCGTGACATTCTTGATGCCGACGATCCGCTCTTGTCCCTCGACTTCGATGATCCGGTCGACCAGCAGGAACGGATAGCGATGCGGCAGGACGTCCATGATGCGACCGATGTCCATCGTCGGAGCCCCCATTCGGCTGGCGGCCCGGGAGAGGGCGCGGGCGAGGGCGACGTTGCCGCCGTGGCTCGGCCGCGTGGCCACCACGTGGGCGCGGATGCGCGCGCCCGTGAGCGCCAGGTCGCCGATGATGTCGGCGGCCTTGTGCCGCACGAACTCGTCCGGCCAGCGCAGCTTGCCGCCGTTCGCGAGACCCCGCTCATCGAGCACGATGGCGCTGGCCGCGGTGGCTCCCTTGATCAACCCTTTCGCCGTGAGCGCGGCGACTTCGCTCGCGAATCCGAACGTGCGGGCGGGTGCGAGCTCACGCGCGAAGGTTTCCGGGGTCACCGTGTAGCTTCCCGACTGCCGCCCGATGAGGGGGTGCGGCCACTCGATCGTCACGGTCAGCCGGAACTCTTTCGCCGGCGCCACGACGTAGCTCGAGTCCCCTTCGGTCACGGTGAACGGCGCCTGCACGGTGAGGACCGCCGGTTCCCCACCGACCTCCACGGGTTCGGCCTGCGCGAGGGCCTCGAAGTAGGGCTGGAAGCTGCCGTCCAGGATGGGCGGCTCGGGCCCGGTGAGCTCGACCGTCAGGTCGTCGATCTCGTGAGCCGCGACCGCCGCGAGCAGGTGCTCCACGGTGTGGATCGTGGTCTCGCCCTTGCCGATCGCGGTCCGGCGCTCGACCGCCTCGACCTCGGCGAGCCGGGCGGGGATCTCGGGCCGGTCGGCCAGGTCCGTCCGCCGGAACACGATCCCCCGCCCGGCCGGCGCGGGGAGAAACGTCGCGCAGGTGCGGGCGCCCGTGTGGAGGCCCGTCCCCGCCACGGACGCCTGGCGCCGGATGGAGCGCCTAGGAGCTGCGCTCATCGCTCCGCCGCACCAGCGTCTCGAGCTCGTCCACGATCTTCGCCAGCCGGTACAGCGCCGCCTGGGCTCGGAAGAATTCGCGATGCTCCCGCGCGGGAAAGCCGCTCACGGTCACGCCGGGCGCGATCTCTCCGATCACCCCACCCTGCACCGTCACCCGCGCCCCCCGTCCGATCGTGACGTGGTCGGCGAGGCCCGCCTGCCCGGCGAGGAACACGTCGTCCCCGACGTGCGTGCTGCCGGCGATGCCCGCCTGCCCGGCGATGATGCAACGCGCCCCGATGCGGCAGTTGTGCCCGATTTGCACCAGGTTGTCGATCTTCGTCCCTTGACCGATCACCGTGTCGTCCACGCTGCCGCGGTCGATGGTCGTGTTCGCGCCGATCTCCACGTCGTCTCCGACGATACAGCGGCCGACCTGCGGGATCTTGCGCGGGAGCTCGCCCCCCTTGCCCGGGATGTAGCCGAATCCGTCGCTCCCGAGCCGGGCGCCGGCGTGCAGGATCACCCGGTTCCCGATGACCGTGCCGCTGTAGCAGACCACGTGCGGATAGAGGTGCACATCGTCGCCCATCTCGACCCCGTCTTCGAGCACGCAGGCCGGGCCGATGCGCACGTTCTTGCCCAGGCGCACGCCGCGCCCCAGCACCGCGTACGGCCCGACCGCGACAGGCTCCTGCCACACGGTACTCTCCCCAATCACCGCCGTCGCGTGTATCCCGGTCTCCCAGGCGGGCTCGGGATAGAGGACCGGAATGACCGACAGCAGGGCGACGTGCGGGTCGCGCACCAGCACGCGGCAGGCAGGACCACCAGGCTCGGCTGCTACGAGATCCGGCTGGCAGAGCACGACGGCTGCGCTAGACTGTTGAAAGTACGGGAGATAGCGCCTGCTGGCAAGAAACGACAGATCACCCGGGCCGGCCCGATCGAGCGGTGCGATCCGGCTGACCGTCACGTCCGGGGGGCCGACGAGCTGCCCGTTGGTGAGGGCGGCGATGTCGCGGGCGCTGATTCGGCGCCCGCCGCCCCCCATCTCCCCCCGCCCTCCCCTCCCCCCCCGCTCCGCGTTCCCGGCACCCACGGGCCGCCCCGCTACTGGGACTGCTTCAGCCGCTCGAGCACCCTGCTCGTGATGTCGAGGGCCGGGTCTGCCGCCACGATGTTGCTCCCCGGCGCGTCAGAGTCGAAGATCAGCGCGTAGTTGCCTTCGGCGCGCAGCCCCTGGATCACGGCGTTCACGCGCGACTGGATCGGTTGCAACAGTTCTTGCTCGCGCTGCGCCGCCTTGCCTTGGAGCTCGTTGGACCGCTGCTCGAACTTCTGCTGGAGCTGCTGCAGCTCGCGCTGTTTCGCCTGCTTGGCGGTGGGCGAGAGGGCGATGGACTGCTGGTCGAAGGCCCGCACGGCCGAGTCGAGCTGCTGCTGCAGCTTCTGCACCTCGCCGCGGAAGCTCAGCACTTCCCTGTTGAACGTCGACTCCGCAGCCGCGTATCCCGGCGTCAGCTGCAGGATCTGGCGGGAGCTGACGAATCCGATCTTGAGCGAGGGCTGCCCGGCCTGCGCCCGCGCCTGCGCCGCCGCGGGCGCGAGGCTGATCAGGCCCAGCCACGCCCACACTGTCAGTGCACGCCTCATTGCACGTTTTCCCCGAGAGTATTCCGTAGAGGTGGTCCCGCGGCGTCCGCGGGAGCTTGCGAATCAGAAGAAGTTGCCGAGTTTGAAGTGCAGCTTCCACCCGGGCGCCGGCCTGCCGAGCACGTCGATGCGGTCGAAGCCATACGCCCAGTCGATGCCGATCGGTCCCAGGGGCGAGATGATGCTGACGCCGACGCCGGCGCCCCGGAACAGCCGCGTGGGATTGAACTGGCCCGCCCGCGCCCACACGTTCCCGGCGTTGTAGAACGCGCTCACGTAGAACATCTGCGACAGCCGCGCCCCGATCTCGCCGCTCACCAGCATGTACGACTTGCCGAAAGCGCTGGCGCGCGCCGAGGAGGTGTGCGCCGTGGGGTCGAATCCGTTTGGGGTGACGGAGAACTCGTCGTAGCCGCGCAGCGGGATGCCGTATTGCGTGCCGCCCATCGTGAACAGCTGGTCGATGAACGGCGCCGTGCCGAACACGAATCCGGACCGCGCCGCGAGGCCCATGACGAAGTGCACGGACGACGTGCCGGTCCGCCCCCCGGCCTGACCCAGCGGCGCATACCAGCGGCCCTCCAGGTCGAGGCGCTGGAAGTTGCCGGTCCCGCCGAGCGGGCCGCCGCTCTGCGAGAGGCCCACCTGGTGCATGGTCCCGGCGGTGGCGAACGGCAGGTCGATGCGGGTGTCCCGCAAGACCGAGACGCCGACGGTCGAGCGGACGCAGTTGCTGCAGCTCAGGCTGGCGAGGCTCACGCTGGAACCGGTGAATGTCTGGTCGTCGATCCCGTACGAGACGAACAGCCGCGTGTAGCGGTCGTTGAGAATCGGGAAACCGAGCTGCAGGCTGCCGCCGCGGCGCTTCAGCTGCCCGAAGTCCTGAAAGGTGTAGCGCAGCCGCGTGTTGTGCACGTTGGCCGTCGCCGAGATCCGCGAGTCGCGCACCGCCGGGTCGGTGTACGTCACGTCGAAATCGTTGATGTTCTTCCCGAACTGCCACTGGAACCGGCCTCGCTTCCCCTGCCCGAACAGGTTCGGCTCGTCGAGCCCCAGGAACCCACCCAGCCCGGTGCCCTGCCCGAGGGAGGCGCCGAAATTGATGTTGCCGGTGCGCTTCTCGGTGACCCGGAAGATGACGTCCACGTCGCCCTGGTCGTTGGCGGGCCGGGTGTCCGGGAACGGCAGCGGCTGCTGGAAGAAGCCGAGGTTCGCGATGTTCTGGTAGGAGCGGATCAGCGCGTCCTGGCGGAACACGTCGCCCGGGAGCAGCACGATCGCCTCGCGGATCACGCGCTCGTGCGTCACGTCGTTTCCGACGATCTCGACCCGGTTGACGACGGCTGGAGCCCCTTCGCTGATCGCCCACCGCAGGTCCACGACCGGTTTGGCGTCCGGCCCCGTACGCCGGATCACCTCCGGGTTGACGTGCATGTAGATGTAGCCGTTGTTGTAATACCACGTCTGGAGCTTCTGGGTCGCGCCGTTCCACTCCTCCTGGTTGAAGTACGCGGGGCCGTGCTGCACGCCGCCCATTCCGAGCAGCCCCGTGCGCCGCTCGCCCTTGAAGGGGAACAGCTGCTCGAGCTCCTCGGTCGAGAAGCGGCGGTTGCCCACGATCTCGAACGTGCCGACCCGGTGGGGCTCGCCCTCGCTGACGCGCACCTCGAGCGTCGCCTTCCCGCTGGTATCGTCGACGATCAGCGTGTCGCCCAGCACCTGGAAGTCGACGTACCCCCGGTCGCCGTAGAACTTCGGCAGCCGATCCTGCAGGTCCTCGCGCAGCTTGTCGTCGTCGAAGTCGCCGGAGCGGAACCACCAGAAGCCTTCGGGCCGGCTCTTCATCTTCCCGGCGAGCTCGCCGTCGGAGAAGTGGGCATTGCCGTCGAACCCGAGCCGCGCGATCGCCACGCGCCGCCCCTCGTCCACGTCGAAGACGACGCGCACACGGGCCGAGTCGTCTTCGTAGACGTGCAGCGCCCGCACCCGGGCGAGGGAGTACCCCCGGGCGCGATACAGCGAGTCGATGCGGCCGCGCGAGCGCGCCACCGCCGCCGGGTCGATCGGGCGGCCCTCGAGCAGCTGCACCTTGTCGCGGACGCCGCGCTCGCCGAGGCGGCTGACGCCGCGCACCGCCCACTTGATGAGGATCGGTCGCTCGCGCACGCGCACGATGAGCAGCTGGCGCCCGCCCTGCTCGGCCTGGTCCACGCGCACGTCGTCGTACTGGCCGGTGGCGTACAACGCCTGGATGGCGCGCTGCACGTCGCGATACCCGAGGGGGCGATCGGGCGCGAGCCCACCCTGGTCGAGCACGACATGGCGCTCGACGCGCCGGTTTCCGAGCACCACGATGGAGTCGGGCACGACGGCGGCGGGCTCACCCTGCGCGCGCGCAGCGCGCGGGACGAGCCCGACCGAACCGACGATGAGGAGCGGGAAAAGCTTGCGGATCACGCCTTCGAGCCGGAGAGCGCGCGGAACGCGAGCCGTTCCTTGTCCGGGGCCACGTCGACCTCGACCTCGTCGCCCCGCGCAAACTCGCCGACCAGGATCTTCTCCGAGAGCGGGTCCTCGACCCACTTCTGGATCGCACGCTTCAGCGGGCGCGCCCCGAAGTGCTCATCGTAGCCGTGCTCCACGAGGAAGTCCGAGCCCGCGGGAGTCAGCCGGAGCGTGAGCTCCTCCTCACCCAGCCGCCGCTGGACGTCCTTGAGCAGGATCGCCACGATCAGCGCGATGTGGTCGCGGGTGAGCGGGTGGAACACGATGACGTCGTCCAGCCGGTTCAAGAACTCGGGGTTGAAGGTCTTGTTGATCTCTTCCCTCACCTTCTCCGCCATCTTGTCGAACGTCGCCCGCGTGTCGGGCTGCGCGAACCCCAGGGCCTTGCCCTTGACCATGTCGCGCGCGCCGACATTCGAGGTCATGATGACCACGGTGTTCTTGAAATCGATGAGCCGCCCGTAGTTGTCCGTCAGGTGGCCCTCGTCGAGCACCTGGAGCAGGATGTTGAACACGTCAGGGTGCGCCTTCTCGATCTCGTCGAGCAGCACGACCGAGTAGGGCTTCCGCCGCACCGCCTTGGTGAGCGTGCCCGAGTCCTCGTAGCCCACGTAGCCCGGGGGCGCGCCGATGAGCCGGCTCACCGAGAACTTCTCCATGTACTCCGACATGTCGACGCGGATCAGGGCGTTGGGGTCGGCGAACAGGAACCGCGCGAGCGCGCGGGCGAGCTCCGTCTTTCCCACGCCCGTCGGCCCCGAGAAGATAAAGGAGCCGATCGGCCGCTTGGGATCCTTGAGGCCCGCCCGGCTCCGCCGGATGGCGCGGGAGATCACCGTGATCGCCTCGTCCTGGCCGACGACGGTCTGGTGCAGCTCCTGCTCCATCCGGAGCAGCCTCGCGGTCTCCGCCTCCTGCAGCCGCGTCACCGGGATCCCGGTCCAGCGAGACACGATGAAGGCGACGCCTTCCTCGCTGATCGTGGGCCGGTGCGTGGCGCGCTCCTTCTCCCACGCCTCTTGCTTGCGCCGGATGTCGGCCTGCAGCTCGCGCTCCTGGTCGCGCAGCCCCGCGGCGCGCTCGAAGTTCTGGTCGCGGACCGCGGTCTCCTTGTCCGTGTTGATCTGCTCGAGCTTGTCCTTCAGCGCCGCAACCTCGGGGGGCGGCACTTGCGCCGCGAGCCGAGCCCGCGCGCCCGCCTCGTCGATCACGTCGATCGCCTTGTCGGGGAGGAAGCGGTCGGTGATGTAGCGCTCGGACAGCTTGGCCGCCGCATCGAGCGACCCGTCCGGGATGACCACGCGGTGGTGGTCCTCGTAGCGCTTCCGCAACCCCTTCAGGATCGCGATCGTCTCCTCCACGGTCGGCGGATCCACGATCACGGTCTGGAAGCGCCGCTCGAGCGCGCCGTCCTTCTCGATGTACTTGCGGTACTCGTTGAGCGTCGAGGCGCCGACGCACTGCAGCTCGCCGCGCGCCAGCGCCGGCTTCAGCATGTTGGAGGCGTCCACCGCCCCCTCCGCCGCGCCCGCGCCCACCAGCGTGTGCAGCTCGTCGATGAACAGGATGATGTTCCGGTTCTGCGCGATCTCGTTGATGATCGCCTTGAGCCGCTCCTCGAATTGGCCGCGGTACTTCGTGCCCGCGATGACCGCCGCCATGTCGAGCGACAGCACGCGATGATCCCTGAGCGCTTCCGGGCACTGGCCGCTGGCGATCAACTGCGCGAGCCCCTCGACGATCGCCGTCTTGCCGACGCCCGGCTCGCCGATCAGCACCGGGTTGTTCTTCTTGCGCCGCGACAGAATCTCCATCACGCGCTCGATCTCCTTCTGCCGGCCGATCGTGGGATCGAGCTGGCCCTCGGCTGCGAGCTGCGTGAGGTCGCGGCAGAAGTGGTCGAGCGCCGGCGTCTTCGACTTCTTCTCGCTCTTGGGGCTGGCGGGCTGGGTTCCCGCACCGGACGGCGCGGGCCCGGAGGGCATCTCGCTGCCGAGCAGCCGCAGCGTCTCCGCGCGGGCCTGCTCCAGGTTCACCCCGGCGTCCGTCAGCACCTGCGCCGCGATGCCCTTCTCCTCGCGCAACAGCCCGAGCAGCAGGTGCTCGGTGCCGACGTAGGAGTGGTTCAGCTCGCGCGCTTCGCTCATGGCGAGCTCCAGCACCTTCTTCGCGCGCGACGTGTAGGGCAGGTCGGGCCCCGCTGCCGCGGCCGCCTTGCCCTTCTTGACCGTCTCCTCGATCTTCTGCTGGATCTCCTCGAGATCGACGTTGAGGTTCGTCAACACCGCCGCCGCCACGCCTTCGCCCTCACGGATCAGGCCCAGCAGGATGTGCTCGGTTCCGACGTACTCATGATGCAGCCGCGCGGCCTCTTCCCGCGCCATCTGCAGGACCTTGCGCACACGGTCCGTGAAGTTATAGCCGTTCATCGCCCCTCGCCCCCTGCCTCACACCGCTTCCGCTGCGAGCACCCGGCGCACATACGTCGCGCGCACCGCAGGCAGCTCGGGATCGCCGCTGGCACGCCCTTCGAGCGCCCCCAGGTGCGCGGCCTGGGTGAAAATCAGCAGCTTGTTCAGCGTATATACACTCAAGCCGGGAATCAGATGCAGCCCGACGCCCAGCCGCACGCCGCTCAACAGGTTCATCGTCTCTTCGAATGTCAGGCTCCGCGCGTACTTGAGCAAGCCGTACGCCCGCCACACCTTGTCCGCGATGATGGTCGGCGCGTCCCGCACGAGCACCTCCCGGGCCTGCACTTCGTACTCGATCACCTGGCGCACGATCTTGCCGAGGTGATCGAGCAGCTCGTCTTCGGACTTGCCCAGGGTCGTCTGATTCGACAACTGGAAGAAATTCCCGACGACCTCGCTGCCTTCCCCGTACAAACCCCGGAAGGTCAGCCCCACCTGAGCGAGCCCTTGAAGCACCTTCCCGATCTCCTTGGTCAAAACGAGGCCCGGCAAGTGGATAAGCACGCTCGCGCGAAGCCCCGTTCCGGCATTGGTCGGGCACGAGGTAAGATACCCAAATTCCGGGTGGAATGCGAACGGCAGCAGGCGCCCCAGATCTGCATCTACCGCTTCGACTTCAGCATACGCCTCTTCGAGCGCGAATCCCGAGCGCATTCCATGCAATCGGAGGTGATCCTCTTCGTTGACCATCACCCCCACGGCACCCTGGACCAGGAGCGCCGCCCCCGGGCGCGGCCGCGCCTCCCGGTCGAGTCCGGCGAGCTCCTTGCTCACCAGGTGTCGCTCGTGCAACAGCTGCCGCTCGGTCCGCTCCAGGTCGTCCAGCCGGAACGCCACGGCGCCGGCCATCCGGTCGCTCGCCTCGCTCGCCTCCGCGACGCGCGCCAGCACCGCCGTGCGGTCGGCGTCCCGCGCCCGCTGGCTGAACACGTAGCCATGGAGGTTGCGGGCGAGGCGGACTCGCGTGGAGAGCACGATGCTCGCTTTGGGACCGGACGCGTCGAGCCAGCCGATCCCCCCGTCGGGGAGGAGGGAGAGGTCGATCATTCGAGCACCTTGATGCGGTCGCGCAGCTCGGCCGCCAGCTCGAAGTTCTCGCTGTCCACCGCGCGGCGGAGCTGATCCTTGAGATCGAGGAGGTGGAGCCGTGGGTCGGCCGCGCCGGCCGCGCCCGGGACCACATAGCGCTCGCCCACGTGCTGACTCGAGCCGTGCAGGCGGCGCAGCAGGTCGCGCAGGTGGGTCTCGAACGACGGGTAGCACTGGGCGCAGCCGAGGCGCCCGGATTCGCGGAAGTCCCGGAGCGTGCTGTCGCAGGCGGCGCAGCGCAGCCCGTCGGCGGGCGTGGGGAGCACGGTGCCCCCCTTCCCCATCGCCTGGATGAAGCCGCCGAGCGGCGACTTGAGGATCGAGTCCCCGGTCTCGAACCCCTTCTGCTGGGCGCACTGCTTGCAGAGGTGGAGCGTCACTTTCGTGTCGTTCTCCACCTTCGTGAGGTGGATTTCCACCTCCCGTTCCTTGCAGTTATCGCACAGGCTCATGGTATCGCGTCCACCGAGCTGACCGCGGCGAGCCGTCCGTCCTCGAGCAGGAGGATCCGGTCCGCCCGGCCCGCCAACTGCCGGTTGTGCGTCACCACCACCACCGCCGTCTCGTACTCCCGCGCCAAGCGGAAGAACACTTCGTGCAGCCGTTCCGAGTTGACGTGGTCCAGGTTCCCGGAGGGCTCATCTGCAAGAACGAGGCCGGGATCGTGAACCAGCGCTCGCGCGACGGCGCAGCGCTGCTGCTCTCCTCCCGACAACTCAGCGGGGCGGTGCGACATCCGCCCGGCCAGCCCGACGAGAGACAGGACCTCCTCGGCGCGCGACTGGGCCTGGCGCGGCGCCATCCCCCCGATCAACAGGGGCATCATCACGTTCTCCAATGCGGAGAATTCCCGCAAGAGATGATGGAACTGGAAGACGAAGCCCAACTTGCGGTTCCGGAGCTCGGCCAGGCCGGCGGCGTCGAGGTCGGCGTAGCGGGACCCCTCGAGCCAGACGTCCCCGGCCGTGGGCCGATCCAGCGCGCCGAGCAGGTGCAGCAACGTGCTCTTGCCCGCCCCCGACGCACCCACGATGGCGACGAACTCGCCGCGGTGCACCTCCAGTTCGACGCCGCGCAGCACTTCGACCGGCTGGCCGTCCCCGCCCGCATACACTTTGCGGACTCCGCGGGCCTCGACCGACGCGCTCATTCGTAGCGGATCGCCGGCACGGGGTCGAGCCGCGCCGCCTGGATCGACGGGTACAGCGGGGCGAGCGTCGCCACGATCAGGCTCGCCGCGATCACGAGCAGCACGTCGAGCGGCTGCGTGTGCACCGGGAGGTGGTCGATGAAGTAGATCGACGGATCGATCGGGATCCAGTGCCCCCGGTTCACCATGCCGCCGAACACGAGGCCGAGCGCCACGCCGAGCCCCGTGCCGGTCAGCCCGATCAGGACACCTTGGGCGAGGAAGATCCGCCGGATCGAGCCCCGCTTGAGCCCCATCGCCATGAGGATGCCGATCTCGCGGGTCTTGTCGCGCACCACCATCGTCAGGGTTCCCACGACGTTGAACGCGGCCACCACGCAGATGAGGAACACCACGACGGCCATGGCGAGTTTCTCGAGCTTCAGCGCCGAGAAGAGCGACTGGTTCTGGGTTTGCCAATCGAGCGCCCGGTAGGGATAGCCGAGCTGGCCCTCGAGCTGGAGGCCGAACTCGCGCGCCTTCCAGGGATCGGCGAGGCGGACCTCGACGCCGGTGACGGCGGTGTCGAGCCCGGCGAAGCGCTGCGCGGTGCGCCGCTCCATCGCCACGAAACTGTTGTCGTATTCGTACATCCCGGTGTCGAACAGCCCGGCGACTTCGTAGCGGCGGAACTGCGGCACGTAGGCGCCGAGGCTGGGGTTGTAGCGCGCGCCGGCGGGCGCGACGAGCGTCACGACGTCGCCCGGGTAGGCGGACAGCTTGGCGGCGAGCCGTGCGCCCAGCGTGATCCCGCCCTCCACGTCGGCGCGCGTGGTGCGGAAGCGGAGGTCGCCTTTGGTGAAGTGCTGGGCGAGGCTGGTCACGGCGCGGGCCCCGGTGTCCGCCTCGACGCCCAGCACGACCACGCCGTCGGTATAATCCCGCGTCTTGTAGATCATCGCCTGGGTGAGCACAAAGGGCGCCGCGGCCTCGACGCCCGGCGTGCGGCGAACCTGCGCCAGGACCCGCTTCCAGTCCTCCAGGCGCAGCCCCTCCCCGTACGTGAGCACCCGCAGGTGCGGATTCGCGACCAGGATCTTGTCGCGCAGGTCCGCCTGCAGGCCGTTCATCACGCCCAACACGACGACGAGCGCCATCACGCCGACCGTCACGCCGCCGACCGCGATCACGGTGATGAGCGACAACAGCCGCGACGAGCGGCGGCTGCGCAGGTACCGCAGGGCGATGCCCAGCTCCAGCCGGGACATCATTCCGGGCGGAGCATCGGGAACAGGATCACGTCCCGAATGTTCGTCTGGTCCGCGAAGATCATCAGGAGCCGGTCGATGCCCAACCCCACCCCGCCGGTCGGCGGCATGCCATACTCCAAGGCCCGGAGGAAATCCTCGTCCAGCTGCTGCGCCTCCTCGTCGCCTGCGGCGCGCAGCCGTGCCTGCTGCTCGAAGCGGCGGCGCTGCTCCTCGGGATCGTTGAGCTCGCTGAAGGCGTTCGCGATCTCGCGCTTCTGGATGAACAGCTCCCACCGCTCCACCCGCGTCGGATCGCCCCGCTTGAGCTTCGCGAGCGGCGACAGCGCGACCGGATAGTCGAGCACGAAGGTCGGTTGCACCAGCGTGGGCTCGACCTCGGTTTTGAACACTTCGTCCACGAGCTTCCCGCCGGCGTACCCGTCCGCCTCGGCGACCCCCTTCCGTTTGAGCGCCGCGCGTAGCTCCGCATCGGTCGCCCGGGTCAGGTCGATCCCCGCCGTCTCGCGCACCAGGGTGTAGTAGTCCTTCCGCGCGAACGGGCGCTCGAACGAGAGGGTTGCGCCGTGGCGCTCGAGGGTCGGCGTGCCGAACAGGTCCTGCACCATTCCGGCCAGCAGCTCCTCCATGAGCTCGAGCATCACCTGATAGTCGGCGTACGCCGCGTACCACTCGGCCATCGTGAACTCGGGGTTGTGGAAGCGCGACAGTCCCTCGTTCCGGAAGTCGTGCCCGATTTCGTACACCCGCTCGAGCCCCCCCACGATGCAGCGCTTCAGGTACAGCTCGTCCGCGATGCGGAGGTAGAACGGCGCGTCCAGCGCCGCGTAGTGCGTCTTGAACGGCCGCGCCGTCGCCCCGCCGTACAGCGGCTGGAGCACCGGCGTCTCCACTTCGAGATAGCCCCGCGCGTCGAGGAACTTCCGGACGCCGCTCACGACGCGTGCCCGGAGCCTGAAGACCTCGCGGACTTCGGGGTGCACCGCGAGGTCTGCGTAGCGCTGGCGCGCGCGCAACTCGGGATCGGACAGCTCCCCATGCCGGACGCCGCTCGCGTCCTCCTTGCCGAGCGGCAACGGACGGAGCGATTTGGCGAGCAGGGTGAGCCGCTCCACCCGCAGCGTGACCTCGCCGGTCTTGGTCCGGAACAGCGGGCCCTCGACGCCGACGAAGTCCCCGAGGTCGAGGAGCTTCACGACCTCGTACGCCTCCGATCCGACCAGGTCGACTTTGAAGTAGACCTGGATCCGGCCCGATTGGTCCTCGAGGTGGCCGAAGGTCGTCTTGCCCATCGGGCGGCACAACACCAGCCGCCCGGCCAGGCGGTGCACCGTCGTGTCGCCCTCGCGGAACCCGTCGAGCGCCCCCTGGGCGGTCGTCGTGCGGTCGAACCGATACGCGTACGGGACGACGCCTCGCTTCACGAGCTCGCCGATCTTCTCGCGCCGCGCCGCCTCGACGTAACTGGTCACGCGGCCCTGCCTCCAAAGCGCTTGAGATACGCCTCGATGAAGGGGTCGAGGTCGCCGTCCATCACCCGCTCGACATCGGACACCTTCAGCTCCGTGCGGTGGTCGTTCACCATCGTGTAGGGCTGGAAGACGTAGGAGCGGATCTGGTTCCCAAAGGCGACGTCCGTCTTCTGTTTGTCGTGCTCGGCTTTCTTCGCATCGCGCTCCTGCACGGCACGCTCGTACAGACGGGCCTTCAGCATCTTGAGCGCGGTGGCCTTGTTCTTGAACTGGCTGCGCTCGTTCTGGCATTGCACGACGATGTTGGTCGGGAGATGCGTGATGCGCACCGCCGACGACGTCTTGTTGACGTGCTGGCCCCCTTTGCCCGACGCCCGGAACACGTCGATCCGCAGGTCGTCGTCCTTGATCTCGATCTCGATGTCCTCGTCCACTTCCGGATACACCATCACCGATGCGAACGAGGTGTGGCGCCGCGATTGCGCGTCGTAGGGCGAGATCCGCACCAGCCGGTGCACGCCGATCTCCGCGCGAAGCAGCCCGTACGCGTACTCGCCGCGGACCTCCATTTCGGCGCCCTTGATCCCCGCCTCCTCGCCTTCGAGCAGGTCGAGGATCGCGACCTTGAAGCCGTGCCGTTCCGCCCAGCGCAGGTACATCCGCATCAGCATCTCGGCCCAATCCTGCGACTCGGTGCCGCCGGCGCCCGGGTGAATGGCGAGCAGCGCGTTCCGCCGGTCGTCCGGGCCCCGCAACATGTGCTGCAGCTCGAGGGCCTCGAGCTGCGTGGCGATGGCGTCCGCCTCCTGCTCGAGCTGGCGCTGCAGGGTGAGGTCCACCCCGGTCTCCGACTCGAGCAGCTCGTTGAGCTCGCGCCCCTCCGCCACGCGCTTGCTCAGCGCGTGATACGCCTCGACCCACCGCTTGAGAGTCTTCACCTCTTCCACGGTCTGGCGCGCCTTCTCCGGGTCCGCCCAGATGGCGCCCTCCGCCATGGCGTGCTCCAGCTCGCCGAGCCGCGTCGTCTTCCCGTCTACGTCAAAGAAAGCTCCGCAGCTCGCTCGAACGTCGGTCGAAATCCTTGAACCGCTCCGATAGGGTCATGATCGTCCGCCCTCAGAAAATCTTGTTGCCGCCCGCGAGGATCTCGTTCAGCGCTTCGGTCCAGAACCCCGTGTTCTTGGCCATGTCCATGCCCACCTGCTCGACGTACTCCTGCCAGCTCTTACTGATCTCGTCCCGGAACAGCTGCGGCAAGGTGCCGTCCCGGAGCCCCTGCTGTCGCTTCTCGGGATGGTAGACCACGAGGTCCGAGACCAGCGCGCGGGCCAGCCGGCGCGCCTTCTGCTTCGGGTCCTGCACCATGAACGGATTGACGGGACGGAGGGGTCCCGTCATGCGCTGCGCGGGGACCGGAGACGCGGCGGGCGTAGGCGTGGTCGCCCTGCCGGGGTTGGGAAGGGCCGCGGCGGGAGCCACGGGTCGCTGCGCGGCGCCGCCCGCCGGGCGTGCCACAGGCGCCACGGCCGGACGTGCGGCGGACGCGGGCGGGGGTGGAGGCGGCGGGGGGGCCGCGGGGGCCGGGGCGGCCGGAGCGGCCGCGAACGTCGCCACGGGCGCCGCGGGCCGAACAGCAGGGCGCATGACCGGCGCTGCCGGCGGCGCGACGCGCGGCAGGACCGCAGGTCGTGCCGGCGTGGCCGGGGGGACCGGGGGAGCCGGGGAAGCGGGCGTCTGCGGCGGACGTGGGCGCGGCGCAGGAGCGACGGCGGGCGCCGAGAAGCGCGGCATCGCCGGGGGAGGCACGGCCGGGGCCGGAGGCGTGGCAGCGGGAGAGGCTGGCACCGGTGTGGTGGCGGAAGGCGCGCCCTCCCAAGCGGCGGGCGCCCGCTGGGCTGCCGCACGGGGGGGCGCAGCTTCCGCCGCAGACCCCGCCACCGCGAACACGTTGCTGCAGACGGCGCAGCGCGCACGCACGCCGCCCGCCGGGACCTTGACGGGGTCCACGCGATACACCGTTTCGCACGACGGACAGGTGACGTTCACGCGGTGCTCCCCGCCCCTTTCCTAGCGCGCATCGCCGTTCTCCAGCCCCGGATCGTGGCGGCGGTCGACCACGAACACCGAGCCCGGCTGGGTCTTCGCGTAACTCTTCATTTCGGTCGCCAGCTCGCTCACCTGGGCCGGGTGGGCGAAGCGGCGGTACTGGTTCGTCACGATCCCGATCGACAGCGTCATCAGCGGCACGCGGTGCAGCTGGCCGCGGCGATCTTTGCCGAAGTAATAGCCCGCCCGGCGGTCTTGCTCGTTGTACTGGTACGGGATGAGGGTGTCGAACACCTCCAGCACTTCGCCGCACACGTCGGTGATGGCGGCGAGCGGGATGACGCAGATGAAGTCGTCGCCCCCGATGTGCCCGACGAATCCCCGGCTGCCGATCATCCCCTTCACCACGTCGTGGAGGATGCGGGACAGGATGTAAATCACCCGGTCGCCGTCGTTGTAGCTGTAGCGATCGTTGAACTCCTTGAAGTGATCCAGGTCGGCGTAGCACACGGCGAACAGCTCGCCGTTCTCCATACGCCGCCGGATCTCACGCTCGATCTCCGTGGTCCCGGGCAGCCGCGTGGATGGATTCACCGCGACGTCGCGGGCCGTGCGCGTCATCAGTCCGTCGAGCCGGCTCGCCTGCTCCTCTGGCTCGAACAGGGGGGTGATCACCTCGTCCGCGCCCGCCGCGAACCACCGTTGCACGCGCTCCGTCGCGTGCCGGCTCGCCAGGATCGCGAGCGGCACGATCGCGGAGTACGGATCCGCCTTCAGGCTGCCGCACAACTCGAGTGCCTGCGGGCCTCCATCGGCGTCGATCACGACGAGCCGCGGCAGCGACCGCAGCACGATCTGTTGCACCAGGCTCGGGTCGGGGACCGGGACAATCGTCAGGCCGTTACCGTCCACCCACCGCGCCAGCACGTCAGGTACGGAACGGCCGGTCGGCGAGAAAAACAGAATCGTGGGCCGTGGATCTCGCACCTGGCTCCTCGCGTAAGGGGCGAGCGGACTTAAACTTAGGCCGCGTGTCCCCGGGTGTCAAATAAACCACACCGCGAGCGCGATCAGCCCGTAGGCGGCGAGCAGCTGAGCTCCCTCAAACCAGTGCGATTCCCCGTCGAGCGCGATCACCGTCACGATCAGCGATGAGAGCCCGAGGGCGACCACCTCGAAGGTGGTGAACACGAGGTTCATCGGCCGGCCCAGCAACATCCCCACCGCGACGAGCACGGGGGCCACGAACAAGGCCACCTGCGTGCTCGAGCCAAGGGCGATATGCAGCGCCAGGTCGGTCTTGCCGCGGTTTGCCGCGACCACGGCCGTCGCGTGCTCCGCGGCGTTACCAACGAGGGGAATCACGATGAGCCCGAGGAACAGCTCCGACAGGCCAAACCGTGCCGCGACGGCCTCGGTCGCATGCACGAGGATTTCGCTCTCAACGGCGACGAGCGCCGTCGCGCCGCACAAGATCGCCACGGCGGGGCCGGCGGCCGGTGCGGCCGCGTGGGCCTCCGCGTCGCCGCGGAACAGCTGCCGGTGGGTGACGAGCGAGAACACGAGGCTCAGGGCGTAGGTGAGGCCGAGCACGACGGCGACGCCCGCGGACAGGTGGAGCGCCGTCTCCGGCGCGGCCGCAGGGTGCGCGACCGCGAACAGCGCCGGCACGACGAGGCCCACGACCGCGAGCAGCAGCATCGCGCCGCTCATTCCGGCAGCGGTGCGGTTGAACGTGAGCGTCGGGCGCTTGACGCCGCCCGCCACGAGCGCGAGCCCGAGGATGAGCAGCAGGTTGCCGAGGATCGACCCGGTGAGCGACGCCTTCACGAGGTCGATCAAGCCGGCCCGCAGGGCGGCAATCGCCACGATGAGCTCCGCCGCGTTGCCGAAGGTGGCGTTGAGTAGTCCGCCAACGGCGGGCCCGGCGCGAGCGGCGAGCGCGTCCGTCGCCTCCCCCAGCTCCGCCGCGAGCGGCACCACGGCGAGCGCCGCGACGAGGAAGACGGCAAGCGGAGACGCGCCGAGCCAGGCGAGCACCCACGACGCGGGGACAGCGACGAGGATCCACCGCATCCAGCGCATCTCTGGTGGACCGGCTCCTAGAAGGCGAGAGACACCCGCACCACGGTCGGGCGGCCGACCGTGGTGCGCAGCCAGGCGCGGCGCCCGGCGGCGGCGGACAGCCGGCTGGAGATGAGCGCGTCGACCGCGCTCGCCACATGGTTCGCGAGCAGCACGCCGAGCAGGCTCTGGGCGCTGCGAAACGCGTCGTCGCTGTTGCGGATCGTCTCGCGGAACACGCCCTGCTCGAGCGAGGCGCCGCGCCACGACCACAGGAAGTTCGGCCCGACCGCGTGATCCTGGTAGAACCGCACGGCGCGCATGTACTCGGGCGAGTCCGGCGGAGGCGGGGCGGCGGGGTCGGGCCAGAACGTGCGCCGCGCGAGCAGCCACACGGCGCCGTTGTAGGTCGCGGGATCGCTCTCCGGCGCGAGCGCGGGGCCGGCGTCCCGGTCGTACAACCCGCTCTCGGAGAAGCGCTCCATCGTCTCGAAGTACTCGAACACCGTGTCGCGGTGGATGGGGCCGAACGCGCGCCGCGCGACCGCGAACGCGAGGTCGCGGTAGCGCCCCCCCTCACGCCGTCCTTCGTGATGCAGCTGGACGAGGCGCGCCAGCGAGTACAGCTCGACCGCGACGTACACGGCGCCGCGGCCCTGGGCGGCGAGGAATTGCCCGGACCCGGGCACGACGAGCGAGGCGGCGGGCCGCCCCCAGACGCGCGCGCCCCGCGGGGGGGCCGAGTCCCGCTCCTGGGCGGCCGCGCGGCGGCCGGGCGGCGCGAGAGCGAGGAAGATCAGGAGCGGGCGCAGCGCCCGGCTTCCGCCCCGCACCGTCAGAACACCACGCGGAACGAGAAGAAGGTCGGACTCTGGGCGACCAGCTCGGAGCCGGTGAGGAACGTGCGCGCCAGGTCGATGCCGATCGACCCGCTCGTCACACCCATCCCCACGCTCGGCCCGGAGAGGCCGTCGCGCACGAAGGCATAGCCCCCCCGCAGCCGTAGCAGGCGCTGGTACCCCAGGTCGACGCCCACGCGCATCCGCGAGTCCCCGTAGCTCCCCCAGGGACTGTCCACGTCGGCCGCGACCCGCAGGTCCAGCCGGTCGCCGCCCCCGGCGCCGACGGGGCCCGGAAGCAGGACGCGGTACGTCGCACCCACCACGAGCCGCGCGGGTAGCGCGTCCGCCTGGTCGCGGTTGTTGACCTGGAGCTTGAAGCCCACGTTCCGCACCGCGATCCCCACGCGCAGCGCGCCCGCCGGCCCAACGGCGACCTGGCCGCCCAGGTCGAGCGCGTGCGTCACGCCCTGGCCGCTCGGGAAGTCGCTACAGTCGCCCGAGCACTCGACCACGAATTCGACGAGCTTGTAGTTGATGCCGAGCACAAACGATCCGGCGAGGGCGGTCGCGTACGACGCGAGGAGCTCGAGATTGCGCGGCGCGACGCGCGCGATGGTGCTGCCGCCCGAGTCCGTGCGCTCCAAGTCGCCGTAGTCGACGAGGTAGACCGCGCCGCCCAGCACCCCCAGCCCGCGCGAGGGGAAGTAGACCGTGACCGCGTGGGTCGCGCCGGCCGCGAGGCCGGCACTGTTGAGCGCCAGCTCGGCGTGCTCCAGCGTCGCCAGCCCCGCCGGGTTCCAGAATGCGGCCTCGCCGCGTCCCTCGAGCGCCGCCGCCGTCTGACCCATCGCCACCGCCTGGGCGCCCACCGGAAACAGGAGAAAGAGGGCCCCGGCGTTGTTGGTGAGGTCTTGGGCGGTCAGGCGGTCGGGCGGTCGGGCGGTCAGCAGCAGCGCGATCACGAGCCATCGACCGCCTGACCGCCTGACCGCCCGTCCGCCGTCAGAAGTGCTTCGCCTCATCGATCAGCATGATAGGAATGTCGTCTTCGACGGCGTAGATGAGGCGGCAGGCGTGGCACACGAGCTCTTCCCGGGCCGCGGGGGGCGCGGCGCGGTACTCGAGCGGTCCCTTGCAGTTGGGGCACACCAGGATCTCGAGCAGGTCGGGCGCGAGGCTCATAGGGCGTACCCCAGGCGTTTGAGCGACGGTTCGTGACGCCGCCACTTGGGCAGCACCTTCACGTGCAGCTCGAGGAAGACGCGCGCGCCGAGCAGCGCCTCGATCTTGGCCCGGGCCGCCTGTCCGAGCGCCTTGATCGTCCGCCCCCCCGCCCCCACCACGATGCCCTTCTGGCCGTCCCGCTCGACGTAGACCACCGCCCGAATATATACCGGGCTCGCGTCCTCTCGGAACTCGTCGATCTCGACGGCGACGCTGTAGGGCAACTCCTCGTGCAGCAGCTCGAACGCCGCCTCGCGCACGAACTCCGCGGCGAAGAAGCGCGTCGGCTGGGTCGCCATCTCGTCGGGGGCGTAGTGGAGGGGGCCTTCGGGGAGGTAGGCGCGCAGCGCGGCGAGCAGCGGGTCGAGACCGGCGCCGGTGAGCGCGGAGACCACCACGGCGGCGGTCAGGCGGTCAGGCGGTCGGGCGGTCGAGGGAACCAGATCGGCCTTGGTGTACACCGTGACCAGGGGAGCGCGCGGCGGCCGCTCCAGCTTCGCCACCCGCTCGAACGGTGGCGCCGGAGATTCCGACAGCGGGTGCAGGTAGGCAATCACGTCCGCGCGGGCGATGGCGCGCACCGCGGCCGCGCGCATCGCCTCGTGCAGCTTGTACTCGGGCTCGAGCAGTCCGGGGGAGTCGGTGAAGATGAACTGAGTGTCGTCGCGCGTCAGCAGGCCGACGACCGGCACGCGGGTGGACTGGGGCTTGACGGAGACGATCGCCAGGTGCTCGCCGAGCACGGCATTGAGGAGCGTGGACTTGCCGACGTTGGGGCGGCCGGCGAGGACGACGGTACCGCAGCGGGGCATGACCAGAAAGCAACCAGGTCCCGGACGAACGTCAAGCAAGGACCGGGCGAAGGCGTCGGAGCGCGCCAGGCACGCAGTTTGCGAAAGGGAGGGCCAGTCCTCCTTACGGCTCGTCGCCACGCCCGCGCAGATCGCCGGGACTATGGCGAAAGAGCCGAAGAGCCCACGCAACGGCCCGGACCGGGCGACTGGGCGGCGGTGGTCGGCGGGGGCTGGCCCGGGAATCGAAACAAGGGGATGCACATGATGCCTCATGCCGAAGTCACGCGTGCCTCGCTGCCGAGCGAGGAGAAGCTCCGGCACATCGTGCGGGAAGTCGTCGGGGATGTCCTGGCCGCGCAGCAGCAGGAGCAGCGGCCCGCGCCACGGAGGCGCGGCCCGCGCTGGATCTTCATCGGACTACCGCTCGTGCTCGCTGCGGCGGCGTGGCCCGTGTTCGGGGCCGGGACCTTACGCCCGGCCGCTTCAGTCCCCCGGGAGCTGTGGGGAGTCTGGACGGCGGCGGCTCCGGGTCAAGCCCAACGCCCCTTCGCGATCACCCAGCGAGCGGTGACGTTCTACACCGGCGGATCGGACTCGAGCACGCTGCCGATCCGGAGCGTCCGGGCCGACCGGGACGCGCGGGGCACGCAGTACGTGCTCGAATACGTGCTGGTGGGCGAGCCGTACGAGTTTTCCTTCTACCACAGCCCTGAGCGGGGGGGCGTGATCTACTTCGCGAACCACCGCGAGCTCGCCTGGCGGCGCGGCGGGCCGGCACGCGCGGGCTCCCACCCGAACGGAGCACCGTCGAAGCGGGCCGCCGGCGGCGACTGACCAGATAAAGCGCCGGCGTCACGCAAGAACGTCACGCATGGCCGTAGCGCAAAAGGCGTCACGCAGAACCGCGGTGCGGTTTCGCGTGACGCCTTAGTGTTACGTTTCCGCGCGACGTCGTTTGGGTTTCGGAAGCTGGCGGCGGCCTCCTCTAGCGCCAGGCGACTTGCGGCGGCAGTCAGTGCCCGGTCATCCCGCCGCCGGATGCCGGCGCGCCCAGGCGTCGTACCGTCGCAGCGTCGAGGCCTCGTCGCTGTACCACAGGTAGCCGCGGCGCCGCTCCTCCCCGATCTCGCGCAGGTCGTACCGGATGACGCCGTCGCGGTCGCTGAAGATCGGCCGGTTCGTGCCGATCTCGTAGAAACGCGCCCAGAGGGGTCCGGCTCCCTCCCTGGCCGCCAGGGCGCCCCGGGGCTCGTAGCTGTAGCCGTGGATCGCCGTCTGGCGGAACCACGCCGCGGCTGCGTGCACGGCCTCCACCACGGCTGGACGCGGCGCCTCGCTGCGCATGAGGAAGTCGAGGATAGCGGCGCTCTCTCGCCCGCTCAACGCGGCGTGCTCGTACGCGCGTGCCTGGACAGGGGCCAGGGTGAGCGGGTCGTGCTGCGCCCCCCACACCGTCCTGCGGCCGCCGACCATCACCTGGCTCGCGAGCACGCACGCGATGCCGCGCTCCATGGCCGAAGCGGCGCGGCGGCGCCCCTCCTCGGGGACGAAGCCGTACTCGCCGCGGGCGACGGAACGGAGGAGCTGGAGGGCGTGCACCATAGCATCGTCGTTGTAGGTGACGGCGTCGTGGTAGGACCCCACGAGGGGGTAGACCTGCGGCCAGCAGCCGTTGGGGAACTGGGAGAGCAGGAGATAGTCGAGCCCGCGGAGAAAGCTGTGGCGGTAGCGAGGGTCGCCGTGCACCCGGATGACCCCCGTCAGGAAGCGCATCTCTTCTGTGGTGGCGCCGTTGTCGAGGGTGCCGATCCAGCTCCAGTCGCCTTCGCTCGCCCAGTTCTCGCCCGGCCGGCGAGGCCGCCCGAACTCCACTCGCTTGGACCATCCGCCCGTCGGCGTCTGGAAGGAGACGATGGCGTCGGCGGTGCGGCGTGCGTCCTCTCCCCGGAACCACGCGTCGTTCATGTGCTTCTCGACGACGAAGTCGGGCCCGGCCGGCGCGGGCGTCCAGCCCTCTCGCTTGGCGGCTCTCAGCTCGGCGTCCATCGCCGCGCGGTCGCGCTCCCGGTTGCGGCGCGAGGTCTCGAGGTAGCGCAGCCACGCGTCCCGCTCCGCCGCCGGGAGCGCGGCGATGCGGGTGGCGCCGAGGAGGGGCCCCTCCTGCGCCGCCGCGCGCGCCGCCAGCGGCAGCAGCGCCAGGAGCGCGGCTGCGCGCGTCCTGCTAGCCCACCACGGCCGGGACACGCTCGATACGCCTCATGATCACGAAGAACAGCACCGCGCCAAGCGGTCCCATCGCGCCTACGATCAGATAGACCGGCGCGTAGGAGAAGTGGTCCACCAGGTAGCCGACGAGCAGCGTGAAGAGCATGCTCGCCACGCCCGCCGCCGTGCCGCCGACCCCGGCAACCGACCCGACGTCCTGCTTCGGGAAGCAGTCCGAGGGGATCGTGATCACGTTGACGATCCAACTCTGGAAGCAGAAGGCGATCAGGCTGACTCCCGCGAGGGCTACGGCGTCGCTGCGCGTGCTCACGACCGCCGCGACCCCGACCGGAACCAGGAACGCGCTGCCGAGCATCACCACCCTCCGTGCCCGGTCCACGCTCCACCCGCGCCGGATAAGGAGACTGGAGAGCCCCCCGCCGGAGAGGTTCCCCAGGTCGGCGAAGAGGAACGGGATCCAGGCCAGCATCCCGATCAGCGCGAGCGTGAAGCCGCGCTCGTTCTTGAGGTAGTTCGGCAGCCAGGAGATCAGGAACCACCAGATGGGGTCCGTGAAGAACCGTCCTGCGACGAGCGCCCACACCTGGCGGTGCCGGAAGAGCGACAGCCACGGACGCCGCAACACGGCAGCGGCGGCGTCCGCGGGCGTCTGGTCGGAGAGGATGTGCGCACGCTCCTTCTTGGAGAGGCGCGGATGGCGCTCCGGCGTGCGGTAGAAGAGGAACCAGAGCGTCAGCACGACCGCGGAGAGCGAGGCGCCGACGAAGAAGGCGTAGCGCCAGCCGAAAGCCAGCGCGACCCAGACGATGAGCGGTGGAGCGACCACCGCGCCGATGCTGGCGCCGCTGTTGAACACGGCCATCGCGAAGGCGCGCTCCCGCACCGGGAACCACTCCGCCACCGCCTTGGCCGCGCCCGGCCAGTTCCCCGCCTCGCCGATCCCGAGCAGGAAGCGGAAGGCCCCGAGCTGTGTAACGCTGCGGGCCGCCGCGTGCAGCATCGAGGCGACGGTCCAGATCCCCACGAAGAGCATGAAGCCGGCGCGCGTGCCGACCCGGTCCAGCACCTTCCCCGAGACGGTCTGCGAGATCGTGTAGGCCAGCAGGAACATGAAGACGACGCGCGCATACGCGACGTTCGTCATGCCGAACTGCTCCATGATGGTGGGCGCCAGCACCGACAACGTCATGCGGTCGATGTAGTTGACCACCGTGAGGAGGAAGATCATGCCGATCATGAGCCAGCGCAGGCCGCTGAACCGGCCGGCGCTCGCCCCTCCGGGTCCGCGAATCTCCTCGATGGCGGTCGGGATCTTGGCTCTCCGGAGCGGCATCAGGTGAAGTACAGCCCGCCGTTTACCTCGATCGACTCCCCATCGATGTACGAGGAGGCGTCGGAAGCGAGGAACAGGATGGTATTGGCGACGTCCTCCGCCGCCCCTTCGCGCCCCACGGAGGTGCGCGACACCACGACCTTCCGGACCTCGGGCGTGGTGAAGGTGTCGTGGAACGTCGTGTTGATCAGTCCGGGAGAGACGGCGTTCACGCGGATCTTCCGCGCGGCCAGCTCCTTGGAGAGGCCGCGGGTGAGCGTGAGCACCGCGCCCTTGGCCGTGGCGTACGCGATGGCTCCGCCGCCGCCGCCGTCGCGGGCCGCCAGCGACGAGAGGTTGACGATGGCGCCCCCCTCGGGGATGTAGGGGAGCGTCGCTCGGGTCACGAGGAAGACGCTCGTGAGGTTGAGCGCCAGCACCGTGTTCCAGAACGCCTCGTCCATCTCCTCCAGGCGCTTGCGCGCGACGAGGCCGCCGGCGTTGTTGACCAGGATATCGATCCGGTCGCCGAAGGCCCGCCGCGTCTCGGCGACGAGGCGCTCGACCTCCTGGGCACGGGTCACGTCCGCCCTCACCGCCACCGCTCTGCCGCCGCCCCCGACCACCTCGTCCACCAGCGCGTGCGCCCGCTCCTCGCTGCTGCGGTAGTTCACCACCACCGCCGCCCCGCTGGTGGCGAGCGCCAGGACCGTGGCGCGCCCGATGTCGCGCGCGCCGCCGGTCACGAGCGCGACCTTGTCGCTGAGATCAGCGTGCATCCTGGACTCCCTCGACGGCGTAGTTGCCGATCCATTGGTACGTTTGCCCGCCGAGCATGACCCGATGGCGGGCGCCCTCAGAGGCCGGGCCGTTGCTGGTCATGATCAACCAGCGAAGCCCACCCTCCCCCGTTATTTCCACGGCGGTCGCCTCGGCGTCGTGGCCGAGCACGCGCACCTGCTGCAGCCGCCCGCGCGCCTGCTCCGAGCGCTCCTGCGCCTCGCTGAAGTAGCCGTGCGGCTCGATCACGGAGGCGAAGACGTGCTCGCTCGCCCGACGGCGGACGACCACGAGCGGCTCGACGATGAGGTTGAAGTTGGGGTCGTTCGCGCCGGTGCGGCCGAACAGGACCTCCGTCCCGGGGGCCGCGGCGGCGGTGAAGGAGTAGTACCGGTTCCCGTCCAGCCACGTCAGGCGAGCGGGCTCGTCGGTGGTCCCCGACGCCTCCTTCCAGATGTGCTGATAGCCGAAGCGGCTCCCGAGCGGCTCCCGGCGGGCCGTGTCCGCCCGGTACTTGACGTTCGTGCTGATGAGCTGCCCGCGGAAGTGGATCGGGTAGTCGTACGTGTGCTGCGCGGCGCTGGTGAGCCGGTAGAGATCGACGACGACTGGATGGGGGAGGCGCGCATCGCGGACGAGGAGCATGGTCCGCTGCATCCCGACGCCGTCGTAGTACCCGTCCGCGCGGGCACTCATCGCCTGGACGCCGGGGTTCCTCGCGTCGAAGAAGTGACGCCGGGCCCACATCGCCTCGGCCGTGTCGAAGGCACCCCGGTTCTGCGTCGTCTGGTCCACAACGACCGTGTTGTGGGCGATGGTCTGCATCGCGTACGAGTCGTTCTCCGGCAGGTAGCGGCCGCCGAACTTCGGCTCGATGTTGATCCAGCGGCTGAACCCGTAGTCCGGCACCACCTCGCGCCCGCCGTCGAAGAGGATGAAGTGCAGCTTGTCGAAGTGGCCGTGCCCTTCGCCGTGCACACCGTACTTCATCAGCAGCATGGTCGCATCGCGTCCCCCGCCCATGCGCAGGATCCCGAGGCCGCCGCGCGCCCCATCGAAGCCGTCGGTGAACTCGACGCTGCCCCAGCTCATCCCGGGCGGCTGGGGCCGCGCGGCCATGTCCTTCGCCACCTTCACCCCCCCGCCGTTCAGGATCACCTGGCCCTGGATCGCCGCCGCACCGAGGAGGTTCTCATCGGCGCCGTAGTGGGCGTAGGTCAGGTCGACGGCAAGCGTCACCTCGGGCGCGGTAATCGCCATCGTGCGCGAGGCATCATTGATCGGCGGGAACACGCCGTCCGGGAACGCGGTCTGGACCGCCGAGTACAGCGCCTTCTTGAGGATCTGGCCGCGGTAGTCGTAGATCCCGACTTCGGGCTGGTTCCGGCTCACCGCCTCGGCGAAGTAGAAGAAGGGCATGAGCGCGTAGCGGATGTAATACGGGCCCTCCATGTAGTAGCCGTCGGGCGAGAACAGCAGATCGAGCTGCCGGAGGAAACCGCCCTTGCGGTCTTTCGTGGTTCCGTAGAGCGCCCGGTCCACGTACTCCCGGTCGCCCAAGACGTAGCCGATCATGCCAACGGCGGCCGTGGCCCACGTGCCGTGGTTGTGGATGCGGTCGAACTCCCTGGCCTGCCGGACCGAGAGCCAGTCGGCCATGGGGCGGAAGATGTTGGTTTCGAAGCGCGCACGCTCTGCCGGCTCGAGCCAATCGTAGATGCAGTCGTAGGCGACGGCCGTGTGCACCAGCCAGTTCGCCTCGTTGAGGCTCTGATGGAAGAGCTTCCCCGGCGCCTGGTTGTGGGCGAGGGGGTGGGGACCGAGCGTCGGGTAGAGGGCGGCGTAGCGGTCCAGCACGTCGCGGACGAAGCGCGCGTAGCGTTCGTCCCCCGTGATGGTGTAGAGGAGCCCCGCCAGCTGCATCTCGCCGTAGTTCTGCTTGTGGCGCTCGTGCGCGTACCCCCCGGCCTCCCCCGGTTGGGGGACGTCGATGGGGCTCGCGAGCGCCCGCTCCACCGTCTCCCTCGCCGCGGCCAGCGAGCGATCGAGCAGCGGGTACTTTCTCGCGGCGGCACGGATCTCGGCACCCTCCTGATCGGTGATGAAGATGCTCGGGTGCTGGGTCGGCGCCGCCTTGGCCTCCGGGTAGAGGAGCGCGGAGCGGTCTGAGCGGACCGCCTCTGTAGGGAGGCGGGGGATGGCCGCGGCGTAGCGGCCTCCGCCCAGCGCCAGCTCCCCCCTCCGCAGCGTCAGGAGCAGGAGCTGGGGCTCGACCGGGTCGAGCTGCTGGCCGGGCCACTCCCTCTGCCGGTCCACGTAGGGCGCGATGTGGTCCAGCGCCCGCCGCAGGCTCGCGCCGCCGGGCGCCTGGTAGCGCCAGACGTCCACGCCCATGTGACGCCCCAGCTCCGCCAGGCGCGAGAGCGCCTCGATGTTGAAGTTGGAGTAGTGGTAGGAGCGAGTCCGCTCCAGCTCGATCGGCTGGCTGCCGTCCGGCTTGATTTGCCAGCCGATCCGCTCCTTCACGCCCTCGATGATCGAGCGCGCCGCCGCCGTGTCGCCGGTGAAGAGGGCGTAGGCGGCGGTCTGGGCGGCGAACCAGGAGCCGTGGTTGTTCCGGGCCTCCCGCTCGTGCTCGCCGTTGGGGCTGGTGCGGAGCCACGTCAAATACCTGGCGAACCACTCCTTCATTCCCCGCTGGTCCACGACCGTCCAGCTCGCGGAGCCCTCGAGCAGGCCGATGGCGTCCACAACCTCGATGAACCAGCGCGTATCGATGATCCCGCTCCCGCGCTCGCGGTCGATCCCGCGGACGAGCTGGGCGAAGCGGAGGTGCGGGTTCATGCGTGTGGCAGGGTCGAGGAACCACACCCGGAGCTGGCGGGCGGCGGCGCGGGCGTAGGCCTCGTCACCCGTGAAGAAGTACGCGAGCGCGAGTGCCTGCACGCGGTCGCCGAGGGCGGCCACGCGCGGTTGGTCCAGGTCCTGCTTGCTCTCGGGGTTCGTCTCGCCATCACGGCGGACGTAAGGGAGTCCGTCCGGCTTGCCGGTGTCCGGCCACCAGTAGGGGCTCAGGCTGAAGTAGTCGTGCCGGTCGCCGCTCGGCGGGAGCGTCTTCTTATCGGTCACTGCGACCGGCGCCGTCGCCATCACCCGGTCGGCGTCGGCGAGGAGCTTGTCGAGGGCGGGACGGAGCAACGCGTCGCCCGCCCGGAGGAGCTCCCGCGTGCGCAGCAGCTCCTCTCCCCGGATGGCGAGCAGCCGGGGCGCCGCGGGGTCCGGCCGGGGCGTCTGCGCGGGCGCGCCGGAGGAGAGCCAGAGGCCGAGCGCGAGCGCAGGGAGCGACCGCAGGCTCACATCGTCACTTGCAGACGCCGTCCGACCACCCAGGGTTCTGCGTGAGGAGCTCATTCAGCTCACACGCCCGCAGCGGAATCGGGTAGAGCCGCCACTTATCCGGGATCGGCCGCGCGTCGAACTTCTCCACGCTGCTCGTGAACGGCTTCTGATTGAGCGTGCCGATCTGCGCCATGTTCGCTGCGACGCGCGCTTTGGCCCACGGCCAGTTGCGGCGGCTGTCGAAGACGCCGTGCAGCTCGAGGGCGAGCTCAAAGCGCCGCTCGGTGAAGAGGCTGTCCCGGAAAGCATCCGCGCCGAGTCCTGGGGTGAGGTTCGGGACCTGAGCCCGCGCGCGCACCTGGTCCACCAGGGCGTACGCCTCGACCGTCGGCCCGGAGATCGCGTTGATCGCCTCAGCCATGGAGAGGAGCACGTCCGCGTACCGCAGCAGGATGTAGTCCGGCGCCTCCGCCCCGCCGTCGGGTGCGGCGAGGTCCAAGTACTTCCGCGGCGCCGGGCCCGTCGAGCCGTAGTTCGACTGGGTCTCGATTCCGGGCGTCCAGCTCCAGGTGACCGTCTTTCCGGAGTTCGTGAAGGAGGTGAGCCAGGTCGCCGCCTTCCGCATATCGAGCGGGTGGTACGAGTCGTAGAACGGGCGCTCCGCCTGGAACTGGTTCTGCGCCCCCGGTGGGAAGATCTGCGGGTTCGTGATCGGAGCAAACCATTCGCTGATGCGCCCGCCGAGCCCATCGACCCGGATGTGCTGGAGCGAGAAGATGATCTCCGGGCTCCGCTCGTTGCTGCCATCGAAGAGGCTGGCGTAGTTCGGGTCGAGCGAGTAGCCGAGGGTTTGCACCGTGCGGAAGGCATCGAGCGCCTGCTGGTAATTGCCGCTGAGCGCCGGTACGGTCGCCGCGCTGTGCAGGTAGGCCTTCCCGAGCAGCGTCAGCGCGGCGCCTCTGGTGGCCCGTCCGTAGTCGGCGGGCGGCCAGCTCTGTGGCAGTACGGCCGCCGCCTCGCTCAGATCCTTGCCGATCTGCTCCCACGTCTCCTCGACGGTCGCGCGTGCGAGTGCGGCTTCTTCGATCGACCGTGTCTCGGTCAGCTTGAGCGGCACGCCGCCGAACAGCCCCGCGAGCCAGTAGTAATGCAGCGCGCGCAGGAACTTCGCCTCACCGACGATGCGGGCGCGGCGCAGTGTATCCATGGGGATGGCGGGGACGCGGTCGATGACCGTGTTCGCGCGGTTGATGCCCGCGTACGCCGCCAGCCAGAGCGGCCCGAGGTACGTGTGGACGGAGCTGAACTGGGGGTTGAAGTTCCCGATGTGACTCCGCTCGTTGCCGGCGCTCAGGCGGCTGGTCGTCACCTCGGTCGGGTACTCGACCAGCATCCAGAAGTTGCGGCCCACGTAGTCGCTGCTCGACAACGGGGACGGAAGCGTCACGAAACTGGCGTACGCGGCGTTCACCGCAGCGAGCGCATCGGCTTCGTTGCGGTAGAAGCGCTCCGGCGTGACGAAGTCGGACGGGACCTCGGTGAGATCCTGGCAGGCGCCGGCCGCGAGCGAGGCCGCCACGACGGCGACCGTCTGAAAGCGCTTGATCATGGATTCCTCGCCCTTCATCTAGTAAGTGACGCTCACGCCGACTGTGACGCTCCGCGCCAGCGGGTAGGCGCCGATGTCGATGCCGCGGTTCGTGTTGCCCACGGATTGGGCGCTCACGTCCGGATCGAAGCCCGAGTAGCGGGTGAGCGTGAACAGGTTCGTCGCCGTCACATAGATCTGCCCTGCGCTCAAGCGGGCACGCTCCTGCAACGCCCGAGGCAGGGTGTAGGTGAGCGTCAACGCGCGCAGGCGCACGTATGAGCCGTCCTCGAGGAGGTTGGAGGTAAAGTTGCTCGGGCCGACCTGATTGGGGTTCTCGCCGATGCGCGGGAACCTCGCGTCGGGGTTCTCCGGCGTCCACCGGTTCAGCCAACGGTCCCGTGAGAGGTTGACCCGCGGCGAGCTCTCCGTGCGGATGCGGTTGACGTTGAGAACCGTGCCGCCGAACGAACCCTGAAGCAGGCCGGTCAGCTCGAAGCTTCGCCAGCTCACGGTACTGGTGAGGCCGGCAGTGAACTCCGGCGTCGGATCGCCGATGTCCGTCCGGTCGTCGAGCGTGATGATGCCATCGGGCACCCCGTTGGGGCCGCTGATGTCGAGGACCAGCATGTCCCCCGGCCTGAACGGCTGGTTGCTGAAGTTCCTCCAGGTGACCGCCGCCGCCTGCGCGGAGTCGCGGATGACGCCGGCGCTCCTGAAGCCGTAGAACACGCCGATCGGCTTCCCGACCTGGATCATGGTGCCCGGGAGGTTGTAGTCGGTCGTGAGCAGATCGGCGAAGATCCGGTCCGGGCCACCCAGGTCCAGCACCTTGTTTCGGCTCTTGGCGACGTTGACGCTGGCGCGCCACCCGACGCCGCCGCCGTGCTCCGGAGTAACTATGGGCGCGTCGAGGCTCAACTCGAAGCCGCGGTTGTCGACCACGCCGCGGTTGGTGAGCGCGCTCTGCAAGCCCGTCTCCATGGGAAGGTTGATCTGAAACAGCACGTCCTCGGTGAGCTTGCGGTAGTAGTCGGCCGTGATGGAGAAGCGGGTCAGGAACGCGAGGTCGATGCCGACGTTGGTCTGGCGGGTGGTCTCCCAGGTGAGGTTCGGGTTGCCCACGGCCACCGGGTAGTACCCCCCGTAGGCTGTCCCGCCGAAGCTGTATCC
>WNGA01001050.1_pt1 | contig 42752 bp, 51 predicted proteins | sample 5400061 | NCBI WGS metagenome assembly WNGA01 (sample SAMN13153366, study PRJNA577476) | soil metagenome | isolation source: 100 cm soil or saprolite under grassland replicate 2 | place: USA:California | collected 2016-06-15 | reverse complement strand
CACCCTCGACCTGGGGCAGGCTGGCGGGTGATCTGCTGGTCGGGAACTTCGGCGACGGAGCGATCAACGTCTTCGATCCCGCTAGCGGGGCCTGGCGAGGCCGGCTCAAGACCGAGACCGGCTCGCCGCTTGCGATTCCAGGGCTCTGGGGCCTGCGGTTTGGCAACGGCGGTAACGGGGGAGACCCGAGCACGCTCTTCTTCACCGCCGGACCGAACGACGAAGCGGACGGCCTCTTCGGCTCACTCGCGCAGGTGCGGCCTGCGGAGTGACTAGACCCGGCGGGCGGCGCGGCGGTACTTCCCGCCGCGTCGCCTATGTCTTCTTGTCTCGCCCAGTTCTCTTTCTGGTAGGCGATATTGTCGCGGCTCCCCCCGGGTTTGTCGCGCACCCGACCGGGAATGCCACCGGTGTCGAGCAAAGGAGGGACAGATGCCTCCACGAGGAGTGAAAAAGGGAACGAAGCGCGCTCGGCAATACGAGCACATCAAGAAGAGCACCCGCAGCCAGGGCGCGTCGATGTCCCGCGCAGAGGAGATCGCCGCCCGCACCGTCAACAAGGAACGGGCGCGTAGTGGCGAATCGCGTACGCGCTCCCGCACGTCGACCAGAGACATTTCCTCCGGTCGCCGGGGCGGGCTGCGCTCCGGCCGCGGTGGCGCACGCGGCCCGACGCGCGACCAGCTCTACAACGAGGCCAAACAAATGAACATCGAGGGCCGTTCGAAGATGAACAAGGCCCAGCTCCAGCGCGCGGTCAGCGCCAAGAAGGGGTCGCGCAGTCGATAGAGAGGACCGGCCGGCGCGCCTCGGCGCGCCGGCCGCTACACCTGTTGAGCGGTCGAGGTGCGGCGGCGCCGGGCCCCGTATCTGGGACGCCGGCCACATGGCGTCTCAGTCGCCGACCGGGCGGAGCAGGTACTTCGTCTTCGACATCCGTTCCGGGACCAGGGCCGCGCCGCTGGTGGCGAGCCACTCGTCGAGGCACTCAGCAGGTCGGGCGCGTCGGCCCGGACGGCCAGCGCAGACCGCTGGTCCCCGTCTAGAGGCTCGACGTCGAAGCCCGGGTGTGCAGCGCGAACAAGAGGTCGTCCCGGTCGACCACTCGCGGCAGATCGATCTCGGCGGGTCGCGCAGGCATGGGCGCCCGGACTCCTACCCCCACGGTGGTCGCCGAAACGCTTACGGTGCCCGGCGCTCGTCGAGCAGGACCTCGTACAGCCGCGCGAGGCGCTGGATCACGTCGGCGACGTCTCCGAGGGCCTGGTCGTCCCACGCGGCTGCCGACTCGGCCACCGAGCGGGCTTGGCGGAACTCGCCGACCACCTCCGGCTCCTCAGGCATCGCGGGGTCATCGGGGGCGTACCCGCGCTCGACGAGCATGCGGTGGACGAGGTCAACGAACTGCGGCAGTGCGTCGACCGGGGACGTCCGCAGGTCGTCCTCCAGGATGGCCATCTCCGACTCCCATTCATGGCGATCGAGTCCGGGCTCAACGCTGCTCATCCCCGCAACTCCTCCCAGACCTCGTACACGGTCGCGAAGGTCTTCTCCCGAGGCAGGCTGCGCAGGACCCAGACGACCGGAGTCGGGGCCCCGTTCTGGACCGCCTCCTCGACGAGCTCCTCGCGGCCGGCCGGGAAGACCGAGCGACGGAGGTGGCGCGAGAGCTCTGTTCGTGCGGAGGCCTCGTCGGGCCCGAGAGCCTGGGCCGGCGCGGTCCGGGCGCTTGCCGGCCGTTCCTCGTCGCCCGCGCCCTCCTGCATGCGCTCCTCATCTGCCCGCGACTCGACCGGCGCACCCCGCACGAGCGACTCTGTCTCGCGCTTCAATTCGTCGTCCAGCCGAGGGCCGTGCTCCGTGCTACGGCGTTGCACGAATTCGCACCCCCCTTTGTCGTTGCCGACGCACCTACCCGCCCCTCGCGCCGCGAAACTCGATTCGGACCGCAGGAGCGAGAAGAATCGATTCATGCCCGACTTCGCCCATCCGATCGAGCGTGAGCTCGCCAGGCTGTTCGACGAGCACGGCATCGCCTGGGAGTACGGGCCGAGGACGTTCGTGCTGGAACGGCGCCGGGGCCGGGTGCTCGAGGCCTGCGCGCCGGACTCGCCAGGACGTACGGCCTGCGCGAGCTCGAGCAGGCGACTGGGGCCGCTTAGAAGCTCTAGCGCAGGCGGTCGGCTGTGCAGCTACTCGATGTTGTCGAGGAAGCTGAGCACGCGTTCCGTGAGCAGTGCCGCGGCGTTTTCGTCGTAGCCGGGGAGGCTGTCGTCAGCGAACAGGTGTCGATCGCCGGGATACGGGAACAGCTCCGCACTCTCTACCCGCTCGTCGAGCTGGCGGGTGGTCCCGTTCGGGCTTCTTAGTGCTCGAGCAGGCCGGCGACGCGCTCCAGGTCCTTTGTGAGCTGGGCGCGGAGCGCCTTCCGCCCGGCGTGGTCGGGAGCGCGCAGCACGGCGGAGGGATGGAGCGTCCCGATCACGAACGGCGCCAGCTCCGACTCGACCTCCTGCCCGCGGATCGAGGTCAGCGTGACCTTGCGACCGAGCAGCGCCTGGACGGCCGTGGCGCCGAGCAGGACGAGCACCCGAGGCGAGACGGCCGCCAGCTCGGCGTCGAGCCACGGCCGACAGGCGGCGATCTCGCTCCAGTTGGGCTTGTCATGGATCCGCCGCTTGCCGCGGGCCTTCCACTTGAAGTGCTTGACGACGTTCGTGACGTACACCAGCCGGCGATCGATGTCCGCCTCCTCCAATAGCTCGTCGAGCAGGCGCCCGGCGGGACCCACGAACGGACGGCCGGCGACGTCCTCCTGATCTCCCGGCTGCTCCCCGACGAGCATCACCTGAGCCCGGCGCAATCCTTCGCCGAAGACGGTCTGGGTCGCGTTCTCCCATAGCGGGCAGGCTCGGCACCCGGCCGCCTCCTCCCGCAACGCAGAGAGGCTCGTGCTCCTGACCTGAGCCGCCATGTCGCGCCTACTGCTTGCAGGCGACCTCCCATCCACTGCGGCGGAGATTCCCGGAGGCACCGATCGCAAACGCCCGAGCCGCGGGCCTTACCGGGAGCTTTCAGAAACCTCCCGAGCGGGTACAGAATCGGGCGTGGAGCGGGTCGACGGATACGCTCCGATCCGCGACTACGCGATCATCGGCGACGGAAGGACGACGGCGCTCGTCTGCCTGGACGGGTCGATCGACTGGCTCTGCCTGCCCGACGCCGATTCGCCTCCCGCGCTCGGAAGACTCCTCGACGCCCGCCTGGGCGGCTCGTTCCAGCTCTCGCCGGCAGGGCCGTTCTCCGCCGAGCGGCGCTACGCGGATGAGAGCAACGTGCTGGAGACCGTCTTCCATACGTCGTCCGGCTCGGTCCGCGTCGTCGATGCGATGACGGTTGCCGCCGAGCGCCTGGAGCCCCTGCGAGAGATCGTCAGGCGGGTCGAGGGCATGTCGGGCCGGGTGGAGATGCGCTACCGGCTCGAGCCCCGCTTCGATTTCGGACGCCGGCGCGTGTCCGTGGCAGGGCGCGACGGCCGCCCGTTCCTGGCCGGAGCCCACGACGCGCTCGCGCTGGAGACGTGGAACGCCGGCGAGCCCCGCGCGGAGCGCGACTCGGTCGCAGGCGAGTTCGCCGTGGAGCCCGGATCGCCCGCCCTCCTCGCCGTGGGCGCCGCGCACATGGAGCCCGCCGTGCTCTCCCCTCGCGCCCATATCGAGCGGCGGCTCGAGTGCACGCGGCGCTTCTGGGAGAGCTGGACCGACAGAGCCGACTACTCCGGGCCCTGGCGCGCGGAGGTCCTGCGCAGCGCGCTCGTCCTGAAGCTGCTCGTGCACTCGCCGACGGGGTCCATGGTCGCCGCGCCGACCACCTCGCTTCCGGAGCAGATCGGCGGCGACGCCAACTGGGACTACCGCTTCACCTGGCTGCGCGACTCCAGCTATGCCATCGACGCGCTGCTCCGTCTCGGCTACGACAAAGAGGCTCACGCGTTCTTCTGGTGGCTGATGCACGCGACGCGACGCATGTGGCCAGAGCTCGCGCCGCTCTATCGCCTGGACGGAGACACGCACGTGCAAGAGCGCGAGGTCAAGCAGCTGGAGGGGTACCGCGGCTCGAGACCCGTGCGCGACGGAAACGCGGCGGTTGACCAGGTTCAGCTCGACGTCTACGGCTCGCTGCTCGACGCGGCGTGGCTCTACGTCTGCAACGGGGATCCGCTCGACCGCAAGACAGCCAAGGAGCTGGCCCAGGTGGCCGATCACGTCACCCGCATCTGGCGGCGCCGGGATTCGGGCATCTGGGAGGAACGCGACCGCGAGCATCACTTCACGCAGTCGAAGGCGATGTGCTGGGTCGCTCTCGACCGCGCCTGCCGGCTGGCCAAGCGCGGGGTCGTCCCCGACCGCCGCGACCGCTGGCGCGCTGCGGCGGACGAGATCCAGCGTTTCGTTGCCGAGAACTGCTGGGACGTGGAGCTCGGCGCCTTCGTCCGCGCCACGGACCTGCGCGAGCCGGACGCCAGCACCTTGACGCTCTCGCTCTTCGAGTTCGAAGAGGGCTCGAGCGAGCGGATGCTGGGGACAATCGACGCGGTGCGGCGCGAGCTCGCCCGCGGGCCGCTCGTCTACCGCAACCGTGCGCGCGGGGCGGGCGCAGGCGAAGGCGCATTCGTCGCCTGTTCCTTCTGGCTCGCCGGCGCCCTCGCCCGCGCGAGGCGGCTGCGGGAGGCGTGTGACCTGATAGACGAGCTCGTGGGACTCGCCAACGACGTCGGCCTCTACGCCGAGGAGATGGACCCGGACAGCGGCGCGTTCCTCGGGAACTTCCCGCAGGGCCTCTCGCACCTGGCCCTCATCAACGCCGCCGTCGCCGTCGAGCGCGCGGCGGAGAGCCGATGACGATCTGGGGAGCCCTCGCCGGCGGTGCCGTGGGCACGGTCGTGCTCACGAGCGGCCTGCGTCTCGCCCAGGAGACCGGGGTCACCCGCATGGACATTCCGCTGCTGCTGGGCACGGCGTTCACCGAGGACCGCCGCCGCGCCACCGTTCTCGGCTATGCGATTCACTTCGTCAACGGCCTGCTCTTCGCGCTCGTGTACGCGGGCATCTTCGCCGCGGTGGACGAGGCGGGCTGGCTCTTCGGGCTGGCGCTCGGAGCGGTCCACGCCGCGCTCGCCGGCGGGGTGCTGATCGACGCGGTGCTCCCCGCCGTCCATCCGCGCATGGGCACGCACTGGACGGACGCGACCGAGACCCCGCTGCTCGAGTCCCCGGGTTTCATGCTGTTCAACTACGGGCGAAGCACCGCGGTCGTGACCCTCGCGCTCCACCTCGCCTACGGAGCCATCGTGGGCGGCTTTGCAGCCGGGCTCTGACGAGCCACATGGCCGCGATTGTTTGCCGAGCCCCGCCGCGGGTAGAAGCGCGGTCCGCAGAGAGGAGGTGACGAATGCTTCTACTGGTACTGCTGGCCATTCTGGCAATCGTGCTCTTCGGGCTCGGATTCACCATCAAGTGGCTCTTCATCCTCGCGATCATCGCCGCCCTTCTGTGGGTGATCGCCCTTTTCACGGGAAGTATCGGCGGCCGAACGCGAGGCTATTGGTGGTAGCGACGATTGACGAAAGACGTGTTTGGCATCCATGAGCGAGGGGTACAACGGCGAAACGGGATGCGCAATATGCGCTCCTGCGCCCACCGGGAGAGGGAGCTGCACCATCGGAGCGAGCAGCGCGGTACCCACTGTGGCTCCCTCTCCCCCCTCCCTCACAAGGGAAATCAGGGGGTGACGGGATGACCCGGATCAGAGAAGTGATGACCGAGAGGCCGCGCACCTGCGAGCCGCAGACGACTGTGCTCGAGGTTGCGCGCCTGATGAAGGAGGAAGACGTCGGCCCAATCCCTGTCGTCAAGGACGGGCGACCGGTCGGGCTCGTCACGGACCGCGACATCGTCGTGCGGGTCGTGGCCGAAGGTCGTGATGCGACGATGACCACCGTCGGCGACATCGCGTCGGGCGAGCTCGTGACCGTCGAGCCTGAGCAGTCGCTCGACGAGGCGCTCAAGCTGATGGGACAACACCGGGTGCGACGCCTGCCGGTGGTCGAGGGCGACAGGCTGGTCGGCATCGTCGCGCAGGCAGACGTGGCGCGCTCGGCGGACGAACGCGAGACGGGCGAGGTCGTCGAAGAGATCTCGCGCGAGGGCTGAGCCGGAGCGGGCGGAGGCGAGGCAGAGTGCCACGGGCGATCTGGTCGGGGACGATCGGGTTCGGTCTCGTCACCGTGCCCGTACGGCTCTACGCCGCCGTTCAGGAGCACTCCATTCGCTTCCGCCTCGTTCACGTCCCCGACGCGAGCCCCATCGGCTACGAGAAGGTCTGCAAGGCCGAGGGCATCGAAGTTCCGGACGAGGAGATCGCGAAGGCCTACGAGTACCGCCGCGGCAAGTTCGTCGTCCTCGACGACGAGGACTTCGAGGCCGCGAAGGCCGAAGGGGGCCATTCGATCGACATCGTGGACTTCGTGCCTCTCGACGAAGTCGACCCCATCTACTTCGCACACACGTACTACGTCGGCCCCGGCGACGGCGCCGACCGCGCGTATTCGCTGCTCGTGCGCGCCATGGACCAGGCCGGGCTTGCCGCCGTCGCGACCTTCGTGATGCGCGACCGCGAGTACCTGGCCGCGCTGCGCACACATGACCGAATACTCGTGCTCGAGCAGCTCCACTTCGCGGACGAGATCCGCTCACCTGAGGAGGTCCGCCCGGCCAAGGGTCGAGTCGACCAGCGCGAGCTGAAGATGGCCCGCGAGATGATCGACAGCCTGCAGCGGTCCTTCGACCCCGAGCGCTACGAGGACACGTACCGGGACGCGCTCATGCGCGTGATCGAGGCCAAGCGCAAGGGCAAGGAGGTTCGACAGGCCCCGGAGGAGGCGGCCGCCGAGGAGGAGGCACCGGATTTGCTCGAAGCGCTACGGGCGAGCGTCGAACAGGCTAAGAAGCAGCGGCCGGCGCGGCGGCGGAGCTCGAGTCGCCGGTCGGGTGGGTCCTCGGGCGGCTCGCGGCGCCGAGGCGGTCGTCGCTCTCAGGGCAGGCGAACGAGCGCGTAGCGACCCACGCGGGCCGCCACGGTCCACGCGCGATCGCTGCGCCGGCGCCTGCGCACGAGCACGAACGCGACTCCGACGACCAGGAGCGTCGCGGCCGCAGCTGCTGACTGACGGCCGCCGAGCCGCGACGAGACACGCGTGAACGCCCGCTCGAGACCTTCCATCGAGTCCTGGAGCGCGGCGCGCTCCCGCTCGATGCGGTGGCGAACCTCCTCGAGCTCGTAGGCGTCAGCGGCCATCGCTCGTACCGCTGCGAACAGCCTCCATCGTTCTCCGCGCCTCCCGGATCGCCGCCTCGGGCACCGGCGGCAGTGCTCGGCGCACGTCGCCCAGGGCGAGCAGCGCCGCAATGCCTGCAATCACCGTCAGACACGCGCACGTGACGAGCAGGGCGACCCAGATCGGAACGGCCGCGGCGAGCGCCGCGGCTACGGCCCCGACGGCAGCGGCAAGGGCGAAGAAGCCGATGACGAGGGCAATCGCTCCGAGAATCGTCGCCCGCACGAGCCGCCGGAGCTTCAGCCGCAACTCGACCTCCGCGAGGCGCAGCTCGAGGCGTGCGAGCGAGACGGCGTGCTCGGCGATTCCCCGCGCGCTATCGGTCAGGGTCATCTGGGCCACCGGTCCGAGCAGCTACTGCGAGGGCAAGCGCGAGGACGAGTAGCGGAATTGCAGCCATGCTCGATCCCCTTCCCGCTCGCCTGCCTGCCAAACAGAGCCGCATTCGGGGCGCCGCTGCGTTTAGGACCTCGGCCCCAGGGAACTCGCAGGGTAACGGCCGGGACCCTCCGCCTGGCCGAACTGTCACGAGGAGGTCCGATGAACATCGGCAAGCCGAAGCGAACCCACATTGTCGAGCCCGTCGAGAGCCCCGTTCCGCAGAGAGAGCCGAGCGTGCCCGAGAGGCCCCCGGTCCCGGCGGAGCCTACGACCGTTCCCGCGAAGTGAACGAGCGCTCGCCCGACTTTGCGGAGCCGTTCGTGGGTTGGCGGGTCTGGCTGCTCTCGCGCGAGCCCGAGGGCTTCCGCCTGAAGAGTCTCGTGCACAAGGTGATCTGGGAGCCGGGCCGCCCACTCGTCGCCTCCTGCCTGCGGAGACGCAGCTACCTGAGCTGGGTTCGCGAGCCGGCGATTCACGGCGCCCCGGAGGGGAGCTGCGAATGTGGCATCTACGCCACCCAGGTCGGCATGCTGAGCGAGTACCTCTGCCTCGGCCCCATCGACCGGCCGCTTGCGTGCGCCTTCGGGCGCGTGTCGCTCTGGGGCGCGGTCCTCGAGTGCGAACGCGGCTGGCGCGCTTCGGCGGCCTATCCGAGGCACATCTACCTTCCTGCCGAGCCGCTCGTTCGCCACGGCCACTCTCCTATGGCGATCGCGGTCGATCTGGCCGAGTACGGCGTCCCGGTGGAGCTCGTCGAGCGCGACCTTCGCTCCGCGCTGCCCGAGCTGGCCGCGGCCGCCTGAAAACCGGCCCGGTCCGGAGCCTTCTTCTGGCCGTTTGAAACCCCAGGGCGCGGGGTACGCAACGTGAACTCGTGGATGCCGCGACCCGAAGGGCGAAAATGAGGCGGTTGCGCGTAGTCAAGCGGCAGCTCGCAGCGGCCACTGACCGCCGCAGCGAGCTCTGGCGTGAGCACGGGGACGGGTCGGATTCGGCGTTCGCAGCCGAAGTCGCCAGGCTCAGCGATCGGATCGACACGCTGTGGGCCGAGACGCGGATCCTCATGGCCGAGATCCGCAACGGGGCGCGCGCCGATATCATCGCGAGGGCCCGTGCGGCCGAGCGCGTCGAGCGCGATCTGACGCGCCGGCAGCGGCTGGCATCGGCGACCGCCAGGTCGCGATAACCCGACTTCGAAAGCCAAGGTGGGCGCAGAGCTTTCACTGACCATGGAGGGAGGGCCGAAGTTCCTCGGCGTCGTGCGGCTGCTCGTGGGGGGCCTCGCCGCCCGCCTCGACCTGCCGTACGAGCAGGTGGACGATCTCCAGCTCGCCGCCGAGTCGGTGCTCGCAGTCGATGCAACGGAGAACGGCGAGGTCGTGCTGGAGCTCGAGTTGCGCGACGACGCGGTGGAGATCAGGATCGCACCCTTCGACGCCCATGCCTTCGAGCAGGTTGCCGGAGAAGAGCAGGAAGGGCTGAGCCTCGACCGCCTGCTGACCGCTCTGGTGGACGAGCTCCGGGTCGACCGGCGCGACGGGGTCGAGTGGCTGGTGCTCGAGAAGCGTGTCCCTGTCCCGCGGACCGACTGAGATGGGAGCCCGGCCAGAACGCGCAGACCGCGAGCTCCTGCGCGCCTACCACGAGCATGGAGATCTCGAGGCGCGGGACCGCCTGATCGAGGAATTCCTCCCGCTCGCCCGTTCGCTCGCCCGGCGCTACGCCGGCCGCGGAGAGCAGTACGACGACCTGGTGCAGATCGCCACGGTGGGCCTGATCAAGGCGGTCGACCGCTTCGACTTCGAGCGCGGCGCCGAGCTGACCACGTACGCGGTGGCGACGATCGTGGGTGAGCTCAAACGCCACTTCCGGGACGCGGTCTGGCCGGTGCACGTGCCCCGCCGGCTCAAGGAGCTGAATCGCACGATCTCCCGTCTGCTCGAGGAGCTGACGAGCTCGCTCGGGCGCTCACCCACCATCACCGAGCTGGCGAGCGTCGCCGGTGTCAGCGAGGAAGACGTGATCGACGCCCTCGAGACGGGTCGAGCATTCCGCCTCCGGTCGTTGTCCGCTCCGGCCGGAGACGACTCCGACGCGCATCCCCTCGACGCGCTCGGCGAGGAGGAGCTTGGGTACGAAGTGAGCGAGGAGCGAACGATCCTCTCGGCCGGTTTCCGCGCGCTCGACGAGCGCGAGCGCCGGATCATCCACTTCCGGTTCTACCAGGGCCTCACCCAATCGCAGATCGCGGTCGAGCTCGGGATCTCGCAGATGCACGTCTCGAGATTGATCCGGGGCGCATTGGAAAAGATGCGGCACGAGATCGAAGACGGCGGCGCGAAGGGGGGCGGGAAGGGAGGATGAGCGCCCAGGTAGAGACGAGCGTTCTGCGGCTGACACTGCCGGCCAGGGCCGAGCACCTCATGTTCACGCGCCTCGTGCTGACGGGACTCTCGCGGTCGGTGGAAATCGAGCCGGAGATCCTCGCGGACCTCAAGCTGGCGGTCAGCGAGGCCTGCTCGTACCTGATCCGCACGGGAGTGCCCGAGGGAGGGAGGCTGGCGATCTCATACCAGCTCTCCGAGGAGGAGATCGGGGTCGAGGTCGGGCTCGACAAGGCAGGAGACTTCGAGCCCGCAGCCGCGGATCGGGAAGAGGGTGACGAGGACGACCTCGGCCTCGCCATCATCCACGCGCTCGCAGACGAGGTCGAGATGGGGGCCGACAACGCGGGCCGCGTGACGCGACTTTCGTTCCGCAAGCGGCTTGTGCCGGCAGCTGCCCAGGAACCGGGAGCTGCCTAGGAAGCCTCCTCAGCCATCGCCGCGAGTGCGGCCGGCAGCGTCGAGTCGACGTCGAGAGCCTTCAGGGCACCTGCGAGCTCCATCACGCGCCTGATCTGGGCGGCCCCGGGGACGACGACCCGAACGCGCTTGCCGAGCGCATCGAGCCGCTCGCGAAGCTCGAAGAGCACCCGGATGCCCGCACTGTCGATGTAGAGGGTTTGCGAGAGATCGACGACCAGACCCGGTCCAGGCTGGCTCACGGCGCCTTCGAGGATCAGCTCGAGCACCTCCTCCGCATTCGAGAGGTCGACCTCTCCGCGCAGTCGCGCCAGCGCGACGTCGCCGGACACCTCGATCGTGACCTGGGCGAGCTCGCTCACACGCGACTCCCAAGCCGCCTACACATGAGCACCTGCGTACCTTCCCCGGACGACCGGACGTCGACGTCGTCCATGAGCGCGTTGATGAACTTCAGCCCCCGCCCGCGATCGCCGGCGGGCCGGCTGTCGCGCCAGCGACCGAAGTCGCGCACGATCAGGGACAGCTCGCCCCCGGCGCAATCCGCCTCGACCTCGAAGTAGTCGGAGCCGGGCCGATGGAGGGGATGCTCGATCGAGTTCGTGCAGGCTTCGTTGCAGGCGACCGTGATCTCGTAAACCTCCTCGTCGGAGGCGCCGGCTCGGTCGAGCCAGTCGCGAAGCGCCGCGCGCACGGGCGCGAGTGCCGACGGTCGGGCCCGGTAGCGCAGCTTGAGCGGCTCGACCGGGCGGCCGAGCATGCGCACGGCAACCAGAGCTGCGTCGTCCCCGTGCTCCTCCGGAGCAAACGCAGCGAGCAGGTGGTCAAGCAGCTGCTCGAGGTCCTCCGGGCCCTCCCGTACTTCCTGCTCGAGCCGTTCGAGCGCCTCCTCGAGGTATGCGCCCGGGCGCTCGACGAGACCGTCCGTGTAGAGCAGGAGCGTCGAGCCCGGGTTGAGTTTCGCGGTGGTCTCCGTATACGGGGAATCCCGGAGAGCTCCGAGCGGCAGACCACGGCCCCCGTCTACGAACGCTCCCCGCTCTCCGGGAAGGCCGAGGAGCGGAGGCGGGTGTCCCGCTGAGGCCAGGCGCGCCTCGTCGCGCCGGGGATCCAGGATGCAGAAGAGGACAGTGGCGAAGAGGTCCTTGGGGCCGATCTCGAACGCGAGCTGGTTGAGCCTCCCCAGCGACTCGGCCGGCCCCATGCCCTCGAAGGCATAGGCCCGCAGCGCGTTGCGCAGCTGACCCATTGCCGATGCGGCCACGATGCCGCGTCCGGCCACATCTCCGATGACGAGCCCCACCTTCCCGTCGGAGAGGCTCAGCGCGTCGTACCAGTCTCCGCCCACTTCGACGCCGGAGCTTCCGGGGACGTAGCGCGCGGCGATGCTCACGCCCGGAACCCGCGGCAGCCGCTCCGGCAGCAGGCTGCGCTGAAGTGTCTCGGCGATCCCCCGCTGCCGATCGTGCAGGACCGCGTGCTCGATGGCCAGGGCGGCCCGCGAGGCGACGAGCCGGAGCAGAAGCACGTCTTCCTCCGAAAACCGGCGCTGTTCGAGCGTGCCCACGTGCAGCACACCCACCACCCGGTCCCCGTCCGCGAGCATCGGCACGCCGGCGAGGGAGCGAAGACCCCGCGCCCGCAACACCGGGCTGAAGATCTCGATGTTTGCCGTGTCCTCGGCAAGAAGAGGCTCGCGGCGGGCTGCGATCGTCCCCGAGAAGCCCACGCCGAGGGGGATGCGCACGCGCTTGACCGCATCCTCCTCGAGCCCGAGTGCGGCACGGGTCACAAGACAGTTCTCCTCCTCGTCGAGGATCAGGATCGTCGCCGTGTCGGTGCCGAGCACCTCCCTCACCCGCTCGAGCATCTCGCGCAGCAACTCGTCCAGAGATCGCGGGGCAAGCGCCGCGTCGATGACGGACTGCAGCGCACGCAGGCGACGGGCCATGCGCAGGGCGTCGGCCCGCGCGTTCCGCTCGGCCTCGTAGAGCCGCGTGCGCTCCAGTGCCTGGGCGCACTGGCGCGCGATCGAGGAGATCATCGCCCGGTCCTCCTCCCCGAACTGACGCGGGGCACGAAAGGCCATGAAGAGGATTCCGTCGACCTGGCCTCCGCTCTCGAGCGGGGCACAGACCGCTGCAGCGTCACCGGACCGACGCTGCGCCTCCGCGAGGTTGGGCCAGCGTGCGACGAGCTCGTCCGGCGACTCGACCACGACGAGCCCGCCGGTGACGAGCGCCTCGCTTGCGGGGCCCGGAAGGTCGGCCGCGAAGCTCTGCCAGTCCGCCGTCATCTCCTCCGTGTAGCCGACCGAGCCGAGCTCCTCGAAGGCCGTGCGATCCTCATTCAGGTGAAAGACGGCCGCCGTGTCCGCGCCGAGAGCATCCAGGCCCTCGCGGATGACCGCGCCGACGACATCGGCGGAGGTCTTGGCCTCGGCGAGCGCGGCCGTGAAGGCCTGGAGGCGCTGCGTCCGCCTCGAGGCCCGTTCCGCCTCGGCCCGAGCTTTCCGTTCCTTCGCGTAGAGTCGGGCGTTGTCGATCGCCAGCGCCGCCCTGCGCGCGAGCTCCTCCACGAACGGCACATCCTCGGGGCCGTACCGCCGGCCGGACTCCGCCGACACGAGCGTGATCGCACCGAGCACGCGTCCACCTGCGGACAGCGGGGCGATGATGGCCGAATGGAGCCCGAGCTTGCTAACGATCCCGAGCTGGTCGCCGTCGCGGGCAGCCTCGAAGAGCAGAGAATCGGGAATCTTCGTGTAGAGCTCGGCCTGCCCGGTGCGGATCGCCTTTCCCACCCCTTCGCCATCGTCGAGGCGGAACGGATAGCGCTTCCGCAACTCCCGGATCAGCGCGAGGCGCTCCTGATCGGAGTGGGAGATGGCGACGTTGCGGATCGCACCGGATTCGTCCACGGAATCGACGCTGAACCAGTCTGCGAGCCTCGGAACCGCAAGCCTGCCGATCCTCGCCACGGTCTCCTCGTAGTCGAGAGAGGAGGAGAACAGCGCGCTCGACTCCTCCAGCAGCCGCTCTTCGGCCTGCCTGCGCTTCCGCTCCGTGACCTCGACGCAGATGCCGGCGAGCAGGGTCGGCGAGCCTGCCTCCGAGACGACCTCGGCCCGCGCCTCGAGCCAGCGGTTCCCACTCTCCGCGAGCCGGTACTCCAGCTCGAAACGCTCGCCCGCCGCGGCCCCGTCGATCGCAGCGCGCAACGCGGGGCGGTCCTCGGGGTGGACGGCGGCCTCGTACCGCTCGAGCGCTCCCTGGTCGTCGGCCTCGAGACCATGCTGGCGCGCGAAGGAGTCGGTCCAGCGCATACGGCCGCTGTTGAACCACAGCTCCCAGACCCCCACGGCGCTGGCCGCGAGCGCCAGCTCGAGCCCGGGTCGCTCGATGCTGCCCAAGGAGTTCAGCTCGGCGCGCACCTCGCCCGAGCCCCGGTCGCTCTCCGTTTCAGGAGACGCGTCCGGCGGTGCCGAGCGCCTCGCTGCGGTCATCGTGAATCGAGAAGACTCGGTCCAGGAGGGTGATCTCGAAGATCTTGCGGATGTTCCGGTCGGTGCAGACCACCGCCAGCTCGCCACCCAGAGGTCGAAGGCGCTTGACCCCGGAGAGCAGGACGCCGAGCGTGGTCGAGTCGATGAACGTCGCCTCGCTCAGATCGACGACGATCTTGCGGGCGCCCTGATCGACGGCAGCCACGAGCTCGCGCTTGAGCTCGGGCGCGGTGTACAGATCGACCTCGCCCGCGACGGCAATCACGGCCGTGCGCTCGTCGATTCGCTCGGTTTCCACGCGGAAGCCTGCCGCCTGCTTCATCCTGTCTCGGGTGACGATGGCACGGTATCTGCGCGAAGAGGTTGGAAACGCATGATTGCCGCTAGCGGATACCCGCTTCTTCTCGGGTCGAAACACGGCTCGGGCTTTGCGGCGACTCCCAGTCGAATGCCGTGAAACTCGACAGGCCGGCCCAGCAGCGAGCGCGTGGATGCCCGCGCCCGTCGGGCCCTCTCAGCACGGCACGCACCCTTGCCGGGCTACCCCGGTCTCAAACTGAGCCGCGACGGGAGCGGCGGCGCCGGAGCGCGGAGGCGCCGAGGGCCGCCGCGCCGAGAAGCGCCAGAGACGCGGCCGCGCGATGCTCGGAGGCGAGCAGCTCGACGCTTCCCTCGTGGGCTTCGGTATCGAAGCGCCCGTGCGCTCCCGGGTCGCCCGGCAGCGAGGCGTAGAGATTGTCGGGCCGCTCGGGATCGACCGGCTCGTCGGTGTGCTGCGACTCGATGCCCGTGGCGGCCAGATAGCGATCCATCGCTCCGGGGGCCAGCTTGTTCCCGAGCACCGTGGCCACCGTCGGCCAGCCGACGTACAGCTCGCGCCGCCTGCTTCGCACCGCGAGCAGCACGGCCTCGGCCGCCACCTCCGGCTGGTAGATCGGCGGGACGGGCTGCGGCTGCCAGGCGAGGTGGGTGCGACACCGGTCGAACTGCGGCGTGTTCAGCGCCGGCAGATGGACCATCGTGACGCCAACGGCCGAGCCCTCGTGGAGGAGCTCCGTGCGCAGGGACTCGGTGAAGCCCTTGACCCCGTGCTTGGCACCGCAGTACGCAGCCTGGAGGGGAATACCACGGTACGCAAGCGCGGATCCGACCTGGACGATCGTGCCCCGGTCCCGCGGGCGCATGCGGCGGAGGGCCGCCATCGTCCCGTGCACGGTGCCGAGATAGGTCACCTCCGTCACGCGCCGAAACTCCTCGGGCGAGAGGTCGGCGAAGAGCGAGAAGACGGTCACCATCGCGTTGTTGACCCAGGTGTCGATCGGGCCCAGCTCCCGCTCGGCGAGCTCTGCCGCCGTCTCGACCTCCTCGGCGCTCGAGACGTCGGCCGGCAGGACGAGCGCCTCGCCGCCCGCCGCCTCCACCTCCTGCCGGGCGCCTTCCAGCCCGTCTCCCCCGCGTGCGACCAGCCCGACCCGAGCTCCCTCGCGGGCGAAGGCGACGGCCGTGGCACGGCCGACGCCGGCCGTCGCCCCCGTCACCACAATGACGGTCACCGCCGGCTCAAGACCGCGGCCGCGGCCAGAGCTCCGGCGCCGCCTGCCACGGCCGCGCGGGCGACACGCCGCGCTGTGCCGGGGGTGGGCGGTCGCGTCGCGCTGCGCTCCGGATGATCGCCCGGCGGTCCCGTCGGCCCGAAGCGCCGAGCCAGCTCGATCACTTCTGCGACGTGCAGCGCGCGCCGCCCTCCGGAGAGCTCCTCGATTTGAGTCCTGCAGGAGAAGCCGTCGGCGACGATGAGCGTGCTCGCGTCCGCCCGGCGCACCGCAGGCAGGAACGCGAGCTCGCCGCAGGCCTTCGACAGCTGATAGTGCGCGGCCTCGAAGCCCCACGACCCCACGAGGCCGCAGCAGCCTCCCTTTGCCTCCTCGACCTCGAGCCCCATGCCCTCGAGCAGCTCGCGCTCGGGATCGACGCCTTTCGTCGCCCGCTGATGGCAGTGGCCCCAGAGCAGGGCCTTCCGGGCGAGCCGCGGGAGCTCCGGCTCCTGGTCCTGCAGGAATTCGGCGAGGTGGAACGTCTGTGCAGACAGACGCTTTGCGTCCTCGTCGTCCGCCAGCAGCCCCGGCAGCTCGTGCTTGAAGACGGCCACGCAGCTCGGCTCCACGCCGACGACGGGCACGCCGGCGCGAATCTCGTTCCGGAGCCGATCGACCGTACGGCGGAGGTACCTGCGCGCGAGGGACAGCATCCCGTAGTCGTAGAGGGGCCGGCCGCAGCAGACGTGACCCTGCGGGAGGACGACGCGATAACCGGCGCCCTCCAGAGCCTCGACCGCGGCCACGCCGGCGCTCGTGTGGAAGTGGTTCGAGAAGGTGTCCGGCCACAGCAGCACGCGGCGGCCGCTCGGGTTCCGCGTCCCGCCGCGACGCCGGAACCAGGCCTGGAGCGTGAGCGGGGCGAAGGCCGGAACCTCCCGTTCGGGCGCCATGTCGGCTGTCCACTTGAACACGCGGGCGAGACCCGGCGTTCCCGTCACGAGATTGACGAGCTCCGGCATCCGGGCGGCCACCCGCGCCGCCTGGTCGATGAGCCCGAATGCGTACGCGTGACGTGGCCGCAGCCGGCCCTCGTAGTGGTGGGCGAGGAACTCAGCCTTCAGCGTCGGCATGTCGACGGACACCGGGCAGTCGTGGGTGCAGCCCTTGCAGGAAAGGCAGAGGTCGAGGGCCTCGAAGACCTCCTCGGATCGCCACAGCTCCAGCTCCGAGCCGCGCAGCATCTCGAACAGGATCCGCGCCCGGCCGCGGGTGGTGTGCTTCTCCTCCCTCGTGACCATGTAGCTCGGGCACATGACACCGCCGTCCGTGTCGCCGCCCTGCGTGCGACGGCACTTGCCGATCCCGACACACCGGACGGCTGCGTGCGCGAAGCTGCCTCCGTCCTGCGGGTACGCGAAGTGGGTGCGGACGGGCGGCGGCGAGTAGTCGGTGCCGAGCCGCAGGTTCTCGGTGACGTGGTACGGATCGACGACCTTGCCCGGGTTCATCTTCCAGTCCGGATCCCAGATCGACTTGAACTCCCGGAAGGCCTCGACCAGCTCGTCCCCGAACATCTTCGGCAGGAGCTCCGCCCGCGACTGGCCGTCCCCGTGCTCGCCCGAGAGCGAGCCGCCCAGCGAGAGCACGAGATCCGAGGCTTCGTCGAGGAAGCGGCGGAAGGTGCGGATGCCGTCCCGGGTGACGAGGTCGAAGTTCCAGCGCGCGTGGATGCAGCCCTGACCGTAGTGGCCGTACAGCGAGCTCTCGTAACCGTACTGCGACGCCAGCTTCTGCAGCCCGCGCAGGTACTCGCCGACGCGCTCGGGAGGGACCGCCGAGTCCTCCCACCCCTCGTAGGTGTCGGCCTTTCCCGGAATGAACGCGGTCGCGCCGAGCCCCGCCTCGCGCACCTCCCAGACGTGGGTCTCGGACGCGGGGTCGTCGTAGAGCTTCGTGCCCTTCAGCCCTGTGTGCGTGCGCTTGGCGTCGGCCTCGAGCGCGTGCGCCTTCTCGTCTGATTCCTCCTTGGTCTCTCCCCCGAACTCGACCAGCAGGAAGCCACGGCCGTCCGGAAGGAGCGAGAGCTCCTCGTCGTGGAGGCCGACGAGCTGCATGTCCTGCATGAGCGCCTCGTCGACGCCCTCCAGACCGAGCGGCCGGTGCTCGCGGACCTGCGGCACGTGATCGCCCGCGGTGGGGGCGTCGTCGTAGCCCAGGATGAGCAGCGAGCGCGCAGGCGGGCTGGGCACGAGGCGCACGGTCGCCTCGAGGACCGTGACGCAGGTCGACTCGGTGCCGGCGAGGGCAGCGGCGACGTTGAAGCCATACTCGGGCAGCAGGCGGTCGAGATTGTAGCCCGAGACCCGCCGCGGGATGTCCGGATAGCGGTCTCGGATGCGGTCGCCGTGCCGGTCCGCGAGGTCGTGCAGCTTCGCGGCCAGCTCGGGCCGGAGGCCGTGCTCGCTCGTGCCCACCCGCATCCGCTCGCCGCGGTAGGTGAGGATCTCCAGCTGGTGCACGTTGTGGGCGGTCAGCGGCCCGGGGCCGTAGAACTCGGTCTGGACCGAGTGCACGCCGCAGGAGTTGTTGCCGATCATCCCGCCGAGGGTGCAGTGGTCGTGGGTCGAGGGATCCGGTCCGAACGTGAGCCTGTGCTCCCGCTCGGCGACGTTGCGCAGGTGGTCGAGGACGACTCCGGGCTGGACCCGCGCCAGCCGCCGCTCCGGGTCGATCTCGAGGATCTCGTTCAGGTACTTGGAGAAGTCGAGCACGACCGCGACGTTGCAGCACTGGCCCGCGAGACTCGTCCCGCCGCCGCGCGAGAGCACCGGTGCCCCGTGCTCGCGGCACAGGCGCACGGCCTCGACCACGTCGTCCACCGTCCTGGGGATGACGACGCCGATCGGCAGCTGCCGGTAGTTCGAGCCGTCCGTCGAGTAGATGGCGCGGTCGCCGGCGGAGAACCGGACCTCACCCTCGATCGCCCGCCGGAGCTCTTGCTCGAGCTGCTCCCGCTGCTTGTGGTGCAAGACCCGATCACGGACGCCCGCACGATGCAGCACGAGCGGTTGCCGCTGGGAGCTCATGCGGCGTACCGCTCCGCGTCGCTGCGCTTCAGGGTCAGGCCGTGGCCGGGCCGGGAGCGGTCGGGCCGCAGGCAGCCGGCATCCGGATCCAGGCAGCCCTCGAAGAGCAGGCGCTCGACGCGGTCGTGGTCGTGGAAGAGCTCGAGGTGACGGAGCCGCGGGACGCAGGCCAGGACGTGCGCCGAGACCTGCGGGGCGCAGTGACCCGAGAGATCGATCGAATGGGCGTCGCACAGCGCCGCCACCTGCAGCAAGCCGGTGATGCCCCCGCAACGCGTGACATCGGCCTGGAGGCAGTCGACCGCGCCGGCCTCTAACAGGTTCGCGAAGTCGCGCAGGACGAACCCGTACTCGCCGGCGGCGACGTCCAGGCCGGCAGGCGCCCTGTCCCGGAGGAGCCGCAGCCCCTCGAGGTCGGCCGAGCTCACCGGCTCCTCGAACCAGGTCACACCCCACTCCTGTGCGAACCGCTCGGCCCACAGGAGCGCTTGCTTGCGGTCGTAGGCGCCGTTCGCGTCGACATAGAGCGCCGAGTCGCCGATTGCACGTCGGGCCGCCCCGACGCGCTCAGCGTCGCGGTCAGGGTCAAGCCCCACCTTCATCTTCACCCGGGGGATGCCCTGCTCGACCCAGCCGGCGAGTTGCCCGGCGACGCGCTCGGGCGAGTAGGAGGTGAATCCGCCCGAGCCGTAAAGCGGCACCGCTTCGTGGGCGCGGTCGAGCAGGTCGACCAGCGGCACGTCGAGCAGGCGCGCCTTGAGGTCCCACAGCGCGAGATCGACGGCGGAGAGTGCCATGAAGCCGAGACCCGGGCGGCCCGCGTTGCGCAGCTCGGCGCCCGCCGCCAGCCAGGCTCCTCTGACGGCCATGGCATCGCGGCCCTCGACGACGCCCGCCAGCCTCGACTCGATCAGGCATGAGGCCGCGACGTCGGCATACGTGTAGCCGAGGCCGATGCGGCCGTCGGCGTGCGCCAGTACGACGACAATCGTCGTCGACTCCCACTCCAGGGTGCCGTCGGACTCGGGCTCATCGGTGGGGATGGTGAAGGCGGAGACCTCGAGCCGCTCGACCTGGGCGTCGACCGCGCTCCGCCGCGCAGCCAGGACCACTAGGACCGTCCCGGGAGAGACTCCTTGAACTCCTGCAGCTTGCCGAGCAGTGACTTCTCCGTGACCCCGAGGCGCTCGGGATCGCCCTTGACCATCGCCTCGGCCATCTTCTTGGTCTGCGTGGCCGTGATGTGCGGCGGCAGCGGCGGGATCTCGGGGTCGACCCGCGCCTCCAGCACGACGGGACGCCCGGCGGAGAGCGCCCGCTCCCAGGCGGAGCCGATCTCGTCGCCCGACTCGCAGTAGATGCCATCGAAGCCGCAGAGCTCTGCGAACTTCGCGTAGGGAAAGTACGGAATCCACTGGCTGCCCATGAACTTCGGATCTCCGGCCAGCGCGCGCTGCTCCCACGTCACCTGGTTCAGGTCCTGGTTTACGAAGACGCACCAGACGAGGCGCTTGTCGGGCCAGCGGTCGACGTAGCGGGCGACCGTGATCAGCTCGTTCATGCCGTTCATCTGGAAGGCCCCGTCGCCCACGAAGACGATCACCGGCCGCTCGGGATAAGCGAACTTGGCCGCGATCGCGTAAGGCGTCCCCGGGCCCATGGTGGCGAGGTTCCCCGAGAGCGAGGCTCGATTGCCCTGCTTGAGCTTGACCTGCCGCGCCCACCAGTTCGTCGAGGAACCCGAGTCGGCGGTGACGATGGCGTCGTCCGGAAGCACCCTCGAGAGCTCAAAGGCGACGCGCTGCGGATTCATCGGATCGGCGTCGAGCATTGCCTGGTCCTCCAGCACGCGCGACCACTCCTCGACCTCGGATTCGATCTTCTCCCGCCAGGAGCGGTCCTGCTTGCGCTCGAGGAGCGGCAGCAGCTCGCGTAGGGTCTCCTTCGCGTCCCCGACGAGGTGCACGTCGGCGGGGTAGCGGATGCCGATGCGCGTGGCGTCCACGTCGATCTCGACACAGCGGGCCTTGCCCTCCTCCGGCAGCCATTCCGAGTAGGGAAAGCTCGTCCCCACCATGAGCAGCGTGTCGCAGCCTTCCATCAGCTCGTAGCTGGGGCGCGAGCCGAGGAGTCCAACCGGACCCGTGACGAACGGCAGGTCGTCCGGCAGCACGTCCTTGCCGAGCAGCGCCTTGGCGACGCCGGCGCCAAGCAGATCGGCCGCGTCGATCACCTCGTGCGCCGCGTCACGGGCGCCCTGTCCGATCAGCATGGCGACCTTCCGGCCCTCGTTCAGAATCTCGGCCGCGCGCTCGATCTCGCCCCGCTGGGGCAGCACGCGCGGTCGCACGTAGCCCACGCTCGAGTACACGGAGCCGTGCACGCGCGGCGGGGACTTCACCGCCTTCTCCTCCTGAACGTCGTTGGGGAAGATGAGCGTGGAGACGCCGCGGCGGTCGAGCGCGACGCGAACGGCGCGGTCGACGAGGTGGCGCGCCTGCGCCGGGTCCATGCAGACCTGGACGAACTCGGAAACGTCCTTGAACAGGACCTGGAGGTCGACCTCCTGCTGGTACTCGGAGCCCAGCGACGCGCGCTTCTGCTGGCCCACGATCGCCAGCACCGGGGCGTGGTCGAGCTTCGCGTCGTAGAGGCCGTTCAGCAGGTGGATCGCGCCGGGACCCGAGGTGGCGAGGCAGACGCCGATCTCGCCCGTGAACTTGGCGTGGCCACACGCCATGAAGGCGGACATCTCCTCATGGCGCACCTGGATGAGCTCCGGGTCGCCCTCGGCACGGTCGAAGGCGCCGAGGAAGCCGTTGATGCCGTCGCCCGGGTAGCCGAAGACGCGGTGCACGCCCCACGCCTTCAGTCGCTCCAGCACGAAGTCGGCGACCGTCGTCATGGCGGTTCGGCGCTTACCCGGTACGGAAGCGCGGAAACATCGTCGTGTTTCGGACGCGACGCGGAGGCAAGTGCCTGTTCGAACGCGACGAACGGGAGGTTTCTCATGGCAGACGAGCTCCGTGGATTCCGCATTGCCTTCCTCGCCACCGACGCAGTCGAGCAGGTTGAGCTCGAGCAGCCGCTCCAGGCCGCCCGCGAGGCCGGCGCCGAGACCGAGTTGCTCTCCCCCGAGGAGGGAGAGATCCAGGCCTTCCACCACTTCGACAAGGGCGACACCTTCCCCGTCGATCGCGCGGTCGCGGACGCCCAGGCCGACGAGTACGACGCGCTCGTCATCCCCGGCGGCGTTGGCAACCCGGGCAAGATGCGCACGAACGGGCAGGCGGTTCGTTTCGTACGCGAGTTCGTCGAGAGCGGCAAGCCCGTCGCGGTGATCTGCCACGGCCCGTGGATGCTGGTCGAGGCCGACGTCGCGCGCGGCCGGCGGCTGACCTCCTGGCCCAGTCTCCAGACAGACATCCGCAATGCCGGCAGCGAGTGGGTGAATGAGGAAGTGGTCGTGGACGGGAACCTGATCACGAGCCGCAAGCCGGCCGACCTGCCCGCGTTCTATCGGGCGCTGGTCGGGGAGTTGCAGCGCAGCGGCCCCGTTCACACCCGGCATCGCGAGCCGGCACGGCGCTCGTAGTCCCGCCGGCGGGTTTTTTGGTCTCGCCGGGCGGGCAAAGCTCCCGTCGTGAGGCGGTTGCTCGCGAATGCGGGAGCCCTGCTCGCCTGGTGGATCGCCCTCTTCTGGCTCTGGCTGCTCCTGGTCGGCGAGTGGGACCGCTACGAGTGGATCGCCGGCGCCGGCGCCGGCGCCCTCGCCGCCACGGCAGCCGAGGTCGTGCGCCGCAGCGCTTCGCTCTCGGTGCGAGTCCCGCTCCGCTCGGTCGTGCAGGCCTGGCGAATCCCGTTCATGGTCTTTGCCGACTTCGGCCTCCTCGCCTACGCCCTCGCCCGCACCGTCGCGGGCCGCCGGGCCGTGCACGGGGTCTTCCGCGCCGATCGGTTCCCGGCCGGAGGCGACGACCCACGCTCTCTGGGCACCCGGGCCTGGCTGACGATCACCGCCACCTACAGCCCGAACTCCTATGTCGTCGACATCAGCCGCAAGCACGACACCGTGTTGGTCCACCAGCTCGTCCGTCGCCCAGGATCGGAGCCGCCGCCGTGAACGCGTTCGCGATCGCCGCAACCGCGCTGCTGCTCGGATTCGTCCCGCTCGCGGCGGTGCTGCTGCGCGAACGTGCGATCGACGCGGTGATCGCGCTCGAGCTCGCGGGCTCGACGGCGACCCTCGTCCTGCTCTGCCTGGCCGAGAGCTTCCACCGCTCGAGCTACTTCAACCTTCCCGTTGCCGCGGCACTGCTCACCTGGCTGAGCGGCCTCATCTTCGTCCGCTTCGTCGGCCGCTGGCTCTGATGGTCAAGAACCTCGTTGTCGACGTCCTGCTCGGCCTCGGCGTGGCCGCCCAACTCATCTGCTGTCTGGGCGTGGCCGTGATGCGAAGCGCCTTCGACCGCCTCCACTACGCGTCCGCGGGTACGACCGTCGGGCCCTCTCTGATGCTCGCCGCCGTCCTGGTACGCGAGGGCGTCACGTCTGCGGGCCTGGAGGCGATCGCGGCCGTCGCGCTGCTCTTCCTCGTCGGCCCGGCGCTCGTGCACGGCACCGCGCGCGCGGCTCGCCGGATCGAGCACGGCACGCTCGAGCCGCGACCTCCGGAGCTGCGGCGAGGGCGCACATGACGGTCCTTCAGCTGACCGCGCTCGTGCTCGTCGCGGGCGGTGCTCTGGCGGTGGTGCTGTGCCGTGACCCCCTGCGGCAGGTGATCGTGAACGGCGCCTACGGCTTGCTCCTGACCGTGCTCTTCGTCGTCTTCCAGGCTCCTGACGTCGCACTCTCGATGCTCGTGGTCGGCGCCGTCGTCTACCCGCTGATCGTCCTCACCGCCATCGCTCGTGTCCGCCACCGAGAGCGGGAGGCGAAAGAGAAGTGAGCCGCCGCGTTCGCATCGGCCTCTTCCTGCCCGGGCTCGGGCTCTTCGCCGCACTGCTGGTCTGGGCCGTCACGGGAATCCCGGACTTCGGGCACTACCGCGGTCCCTACGGCGACGTCCTGAACCGGATCGCCGTCCCGGAGCGCCACGCGACGAACGCCGTGGGCGCCACCGTCTTCGACTTCCGCGCACTTGACACGCTCGGCGAGGAGTTCATCCTCTTCGCCGCCGTCATGGGCGTCGTCCTGCTTCTGCGCCACCAAGCCGAGCGACCCGAGGAGACGGTGGACGCGGCCGACGGGGACGGGCTGCGAGTGCTTGGTCTCCTGATGGTCGGGCCGGCCCTCGTGGTCGGGCTCTGGTTGGCCGCCTTCGGCTACGTCACACCCGGCGGTGGCTTCCAGGGCGGAGTCGCACTGGCCGGCGGGCTGCTGGTCGTCTACACCGCCTGGAGCTACCGCTCCTGGCACGCGCTGACCGCGGAGACGGCCTTCGACCCGGCCGGGGCAATCGGGGCGGGAGGCTACGTGCTCGTCGGCCTCGCCGCACTCGTGGCGAGCCTGCCCTTCCTTCGCAACCTGTTCGGGCCGGGAGACACCGGGACTCTCTGGTCGGCAGGAAGCATCGGGCTCCTCAACTGGGCCTCCGCGCTCGAGGTGGCCGCGGCGAACGTCATCCTCTGCGCGGAGTTCCTCAAGGTGTACGTCGTCCCCGGGGCACGAAAGGCCGGGGAATGAGCGTCTTCCCCTACCTCGTCGCGGCGTGGATCTGCTGCGTCGGCCTCTACGGGGCGGTGACGAGCCGCAACCTGATCCACCTGTCGCTCTGCCTGACCGTTATGCAGTCCTCGACGTACGTGCTGCTGCTGGCGATCGGCTACCGGGAGCACGCGGGAGCGCCGATCTTCAAGGACGTCCCACCCGGGACACCCGCGGTCGATCCCGTCGTCCAGGCCCTCACGCTCACTGACGTGGTCGTCAGCGTGACGGTGGTGGCCCTGATCCTGGCGCTGGCCCTGGACGCCCACAGGCTCGCGGGCACGGTCGACCCCGACCGGCTCGCCGAGCTGCACGGATGAGCTGGCTGCTGCCGCTCACCGTCGCCGTCCCGTTGCTGACGGCGGCGTTCGTGGTGGCCACCGACCACGTGTTCCCGGTGCGGCTCACGAACGCCGTGGCCATCGCAGGAGCGGGCGCCACGACCGCCTTCGCGGTCCTGGCCATGGTGCAAGCGGAGCGCGCGGACACGTTGCACTGGTTCGGAGGCTGGGAACCGCGCCACGGCGTCGCCGTCGGCATCGACTTCACAGGCGAGCCGCTCGGCGCCGGCATGGCCGCCCTTGCCAGCGGCCTCACGCTCGTCGCCCTCGTCTACTCCTGGACGTTCCTGCGCGAGGCGTCCCGGCTCGTCGACGCGCTCGTGCTCGTCTTCTGCGGCGCGGCGTGCGGCTTCTCGCTCACGGGCGACCTGTTCAACATGTTCGTCTGGTTTGAGCTGATGGGGGTGGCCGCATATGCCCTGGCCGGCTTCCAGGTCGAGGAGCTGGGGCCCGTGCAGGGAGCCTTCAACTTCGCGATCACGAACACCGTCGGTGCCTACATGCTCCTGCTCGGCATCGCCCTGCTCTACGCGCGCACCGGAGCCCTCAACCTGGCGCAGATCGGACAGGCGCTGTCGGGCCAGGCGGTCGACGGACTGCTTCTCGCGGCCGTCACGCTCGTGCTGGTCGGCTTCTTCGTCAAGGCGGCCGTCGTGCCCTTCCACATGTGGGCGAGCGACGCCCACGCCGTGGCACCGGCCCCCGTCGCGGCGCTCTTCTCCGCCGTCGAGCTCCAGCTCGGGCTGCTCGGCGTGGCCCGTGTCTACTGGACGGTCTTCGACGCACCGCTGGGCGCAGACCAGGCCGCCGTGAGAAACGTCCTGCTCGGACTCGGAGTCGCGAGCGCGCTCGTGGGAGCAGTCATGTGCTTTCTCCAGCGTCATCTCAAGCGGCTACTCGCCTACTCGACCATCAGTCACTCGGGGCTCATCCTCGTCGGCGTCGCGCTGCTGGATCCCACAGGGCTGGCCGGCGCGGCCAATCTCGTGCTCTCGCACGCGTTCCTCAAGACCGGCCTCTTCCTCGCAGCCGGCATCCTCCTGGCGAGTTTTCGCTCCATCGACGAGCTGGGCCTGCACGGAAAGGGCAGGGAGCAGCCGCTCGTCGGGGTGCTCTGGGCGCTCGGCGCCGTCGGGCTGATCGGAATTCCCTACGTCGGCTCGTTCCTCGGCCACTCGCTCGTCGATCACGCCGGCGCGAACCGCGGATGGCACTGGATCCAGCCGCTCCTGGCAATCGCGAGCGCGGTCTCGGCCGGCGGGATCCTGCGGGCGGGGGCCAGGATCTTCCTCGGCTGGGGGCCGAGGAGAGACGACCTGCTGACGACCGAGCCGCCGGAGGAGCGGTCGAAGCGCGACATCTCCTACCCGGTATTGGTGATCCCGACGGCGGTCGTGATCGTCCTCGGCCTCGCGGCCAGCCTGGGACCCGGGCTCCAGCAGCGAAGCGAGCAGGGGGCCGAGCGCTTCCAGAGCCGCACGCAGTACGTGGCCGAGGTCCTGCGAGGCCAGCCGCCGGAACGGGCTGAGCGCCCTCCTTACTGGCTCCAGCGGGCGGCGACCGAGAGCATCGCCTGGGGGATCGCAGGCGGGGTCATGGCCGTCCTCGTCGCGGCGTTCGGGCTCTGGCGCTTCCGGATCCCGGCCGCGGTCCGCAGGGTGTCCTCGCGAATGCTGGACCCGCCCGTGACCGCGCTGAAGGTCGCCCACAGCGGCATCGTCGGCGACTACCTGATGTGGATCACGCTCGGAACCGCGTTGGTCGGCGGGGTCTGGGCGCTCACGCTGCACTGAGGTTTGGGCCCCGGCCCGGGTGGGGAGACGAAGAGGGACAGCGTGCGGAGCCGGCGGAGCACCGGAAGGGGCCGGTTCCCGATTCTCGGGACGATCCGCTTCTCGATTCTCGGGACTAGAAGCGAGTCGGCTCCGCCGCTGTATGCGCTTCTCTGCGTTCGGGCGACTCCGCTTCCCGGCTCGCCCCCAGCGCATACACCTTGTAGGCGTGCCGGATCACGGGCTGTGCCACGTTGCGGACGTGGATTCCCCCGGGCGTGGCCGCCTTCTCGGTGCCGCCGTGTGCATGCCCGTGGAGCACGAGATCGGCGCCGGCCCGGTCGACAGCCTCGGCGAGCAGGTAGCTGCCGAGGAATGGGTAGAGCTCGAGGCGCTCCCCGAGCAGCGTCCCCTTCACGGGCGCGTAATGCATGAGCGCGACCCGCATGTCCGCCCCGGCTCCGGCGAGCAGCTCCTCGAGTCGGGCGGCGGCGCGCTGGGTGACCCGGATGAACTCCTTCATCTCCTGCTCGCCGAACTCGGTGCCGCAGGCGCCTGCGAAGCCCCCCATGAAGCCCTTGACGCCGGCGACGGACAGCCGCAGCTCCCCCACCTCGATTGTCTCGGCCTCGCCTTCGAGGACTCGAATGCCTCCGAGCTCCAGCCGCGCCCGGACCTCGGCCTCGCGGCCCGAGTGGTAGTCGTGGTTCCCGAGCACCGCCACGACCGGGACCGGCAGATCCCGGAGCTCCGCGGCCAGGACGGAGGCCTCCTCGGGATCGCCGCAGGTGGTCAAGTCGCCAGCGAGCAGGAGCACGTCGGCCTGCTCGGCCAGGCGCTCGAGCGCGGCCCGGAGGAGTCCGCCCGAGTCGAGCCCGAAGTGAACGTCGCCGACCGCCGCGACCCGGATCACGGCAGCTCCTCTGCCCCCTCGGCCTGGGGAAAGCGAGCAAGCTCGGTCTCGTTGCAGACGTCGTAGTCGGGGGCGAGCTCGCCGACGACGCGGGTGAGCTCCTGCCTGCGCTCGTCGGTTGCGACCACGCCCCTCAGGAAGATCCGCCCGCCGGCAACCGAGACGTCGACGTTCAGCTCGTTGAGGTGCGGGTGGTGGGCGATCGCCTCGCGGAGGTGGGCGACCACGTACTGCTTGGGCTCTCCTGCTTCCGTCACTTCGACTCGTAGACCTCACGGTACAGCGAGCGGATCGCCTCGTCGGGGACGACGAGGTCGTCTGCCTGCGCATAGAGCAGCAGGCTGAGCACGCGGCGGGCTCCGTGACGTGCGCGCCTGACCAGGTACGGCCAGTCCAGGGAGCTCGCGGCCACGACGCCGAGCGCGTCGTGCCAGTGCCGAGGCGACTGCTCGTCGTGGACGATCGCCTTGATCACCAGGAGGTCCTCCGGCGGCACGACCCGGACGAGGCCGCCGTCGATCTCGCTCGTGCCGGCCCGGGCGATCATCTCGTCGTCGAGCGTGATCCCGCCCTTGAGCCAGAAGATCAGGTCGAGCGTGGTGCCGTCGAGCCACGCCTTGTAGATCCAGTCGGGATTGGTCCGCTCGGTCTCGAAGCCGGCGTCGCCGAGCACGTCGAGGGCGGCGTCCGCCTGCTCGGCCTTCACCAGCAGATCGACGTCCTCGGTCGCGCGCGGTCGTCCGAGGAGGGAGGAGGCCAGGCCGCCGATCAGCACGTACGGAATGTCCGCGTCTTCGAGGGCCGCGACGGCCCGTAGAACGACCCCGGCATGCTCCTTTGTCTGCCCGGGCCACCCCGCGACAGCAGCCGGATGAGATTTTCCCTGCACAGAGGCCATTCTCTCCCCGGCCGGGAACGGTCAAACCGGGGCACGCAGGGCGCTAGCCGGTAATACGGACTACGAGCAGCGCCAGGTCGTCGCGATGCTCGGTCGCCGCGGCGCGTTCCGCAGTCTCGATCCTCGCCGCCGTCTCCTCGGCGGTCGACCCCGCGCACTCGGCAATGACCGCGGCGAGCAGGTCGTCGCTCGACGCCGCTCCCAGCGCACCGAGCAGGCCGTCCGTGTACAGCACGAGCAGGTCGCCGCGCCACAGGACCAGCTCGGTCTCCTCCAGCTCGAGGTCGCCGAAGGCTCCGAGGACGCCGCCCCGGGGCTCCATGCGCTCGACCTCTCCCGAGCGGCGGACGACGAGCGGGTACGGATGCCCGGCGCGGGCGAGCACGAGGCGGACGCCCTCCGGCTCGGGCTCGAGCTGCGCGTAGACCGCGGTGAAGAAGGACGCCTCCTCGGCGAGCTGGCCGATGATCGCCTCGTCCAGGAGCTCGAGCACGAGGCGGGGCCGGGGCTCACGCAGCGCGGCCGTGCGCACCGAGTGCCGGGCCAGAGCAGTGATCGCTGCCGCCTCGGGCCCCTTGCCACAGACGTCTCCGATCACGATCGCCCACGCGTCGCCCCCCACCTCGAACGCGTCGTAGAAATCGCCGCCCACCTCGACGCCCTCTCCGCCTGCCTCGTAGCGAGCTGCGACCTCGGCGAAGGGGATCTCCGGCAAGGCGGGCGGAAGCAGGCTGCGCTGGAGCGTGCGGGCGATCCGGCTGCGGGCCTCGTAGAGGTGCGCGTTGTCCACCGCCACGGCCGCGCGCCGCGCGAGCTCCTCGGCGAGGGCGAGATCATCAGGCCCGTAGCGTCGCCCGGTCGCGCCGGACGCCAGAGTGATGGTGCCGATCGGACGTCCCCGCGCGATCATTGGGACGACCAGGGCCGAGCGGAGGTTGAGCTTCCGCAAGGCCGCCAGCTCCATCTGGCCGAGCGCCGGCGCCGCGAGCAGCTCGGCGGGGATCTCGGCATAGAGCTCGGCCCGGCCCGTGCGGGCGACCTGCGGCGCGCCGAAGGGCTGGTGGGGATCGGCCGCGTGGCGCTCCCTCAGCCGGCGGGCAAGCTCGAGCTTCGCCGGGTCGCTGTGGGCCATCGCGACCGCCAGGAGCGTGCCGTCCGGCTGCATGGTGTCGACCAGGCACCAGTCCGCCAGCCGAGGCACCGTGAGATCGGCGATCTGCTGGAGCGTCCGGCCGTAGTGGAGCGACGAGCCCAGGATCTCGCTCGCCTCGGCGAGAAACCGCTGCGCCTCCTCGTCCCGGCGGCGCTCGGTGATGTCCCGCAGAACCGTCACCGCCATCCGCGGGGGCTCGAAATCGCCGATCGCGGTCGCCTCCGCGAGCACCCAGCGCTCGGCGCGGGTCCTCCGGTCCCGGAACTTGAGCAACAGCTCGGGCGAGTAGCGGCCCCGAAGCGCGCGTCTGCCCGGCAGCTTCGCCCGCGTGATCGCCCGCCCGTCCTCGTCCTCGATCTCGAAGCGGTCGAACGCCTCGTGGACGCTCGATTCGAGCAGCGCCGAGACGGAGGGGTAGCCGAGCAGCGTGGCGGCCGCCTGGTTGCCGAACGCAAAGCCCCCGCCGCGGTGCTCGACCACGATTCCCTCGCGAACACCTGCCAGCACAGCCTCGAGCTCGTCCCGCGACTCGCGGAGCTCGCTCTCGGCCCGCCGCCGGCGCACGAACTGTCCGATCTGGCTGCCGACGGCGGTGATCATGTTCAGCACGTCCTCGTCGCGTTCCCGGATCTCCGTGCTCAGGAATTCCATGACGCCGAGCGTCTCGCCCCCGAGGACGATCGGCGCGGCGAAGGCCGCATGGAGCCCGGCCCGCTCCGCGCTCACCCCTCGAATGAAGTTCGGGTCGTCGCGGGCGTCCTGGATCCACGCCGGCCCGCCGCTTTCCCAGACGCGACCGGTCAGCCCAACGCCCGGCGGGAAGGTCCGCTCCCGGCACTCCGCCGTGAACTGCGCGACCTCTGGGGCCGCCTCGTGCCAGGCGTCCACGAAGGAGAGCACGTTCCGCTCCCGGTCGACCTCCCACATGATCCCGAGGAGCCAGCCGAGGCCATCGCAGATCGCATGGAGGATCGCGGGGGCAGCCTCACGGAACGAGGGCGACTCCGCGAGGATCCTGGTCACGCTGTACTGCGTCGCCAGACGACGCTCGCGTCGCTCGAGCACCGCCACGCTCTCGACCATCATCGAGAGCCCGCCCGACTCCCACTCCGTCACGTCCAGGCGATTCTAGGCTGCCGCGAAGAAGCGCGCCGGAGGCGCCGATTTCCCTGCTTCAGAGCTCGCGGCGAGCGCTCAGAGGAGCCACATGATCAGCGCCACGATCCCGGCGACGACGAGCGCCACCAGCCAGACGGCGGCTGCGACTGCGACGAGGGCCATGAGCGGCGTGCGCGTCGCTCGCCCTCGGGACACCACCTGGGCTTCCCGCTCGAGCTCCGTCCGGGGCGAGGGACTCCGATCCGGAGCGACCCTCCGCTCCTCGACTGGATTCGCGTGCGACCTCATGCGTGCGGACCTGCCACCTTCGAGGCACGCGTAAACGCCATGCCCGATGTTTCGCGGCGAGGGCGGTCGGGTAGCCCTTCTTCGAGAGGAATGGAGCGCTTGCCATCGTCCAGGGGTCGTAACGGGCTAGAGCGCAAACCCCGACTTGTGTTCTTCTACTCGCGTCAGTCGGGTCGTTCGCGCCGGGCCGAAGGGTTCCTCGCCCAGGTTCTCCAGCGACGCCGCAACTTCGAGAACTTCGACGTCTTCAACGTCGAGGCGGGCGAGCGGCCGGATCTGTCCGAGCGGCTTGGGGTCGAGCGGCTGCCCACGCTCCTCGTGGTCGAGGACAAGCGCGTCCGTGCGCGTCTCGAAGAGCCGCGCGGCTGCGCGGACATCGAGGACACGCTCCGCCCCTGGCTGAAGTAACCCGGCGGACGCTTGGCCCGGCTTCGCCGTTCGGATTGCTCGGAGCCCGGGATCGCGCGCGTTCCGCGCGGGCGCGGCTTCCAGTACGTCGACTCGGCGACCGGTGAGACGGTGCAGGACGAGGAAACCCTAGACCGAATTCGCTCGCTCGCCGTGCCGCCCGGCTGGAGCGACGTCTGGATCTGCTCCGACGCCCTCGGCCACCTGCAGGCGGTCGGAACTGACGACGCCGGCCGTCGGCAGTACCGCTATCACGAGCGCTGGCTGGAACGCCGCTCGCAGGAGAAGTTCGACCAGATGCTGGACTTCGCCGGGGCCCTGCCGCGCGTGCGCTCGATCGCCACGCGCCACCTGCGGCGGCGCGGACTCGACCGCGGGCGGGTGCTGGCGGGAGCTGTGCGGCTCCTGGATCGCGGCTTCTTTAGGATCGGCGGAGAGGACTACGCCGCGGACAGCGGCACGTACGGGCTCGCCACGATGAAGAAGCGGCACGTCAGGCTCGAGCCTCGCAGCGTCGTCGTCTTCGACTACCGGGCGAAGGGCGGCATGCGTCACGTGCAATCCGTGGTTGACAGGGACGTATACAGGCTCGTCCGAGAGCTGAAGGAGCGCCGAGGGGGCGGCGACGAGCTGCTCGTCTACCGCGAGGGGCGTGACTGGCGCGACGTCCGCTCGACGGAGATCAACGCGTACCTCAAGGAGCTCGCGCGCGGGGACTTCACCGCGAAGGACTTTCGGACCTGGAACGGGACGGTCCTGGCCGCGGTGGCGGTCGCGGCCCACAGCGACGACGGCCGCAGCAAGACCGCCCGGAAGCGCGCGGTCTCGCAGGCGGTGGCCGAGGTTGCCCGCTACCTCGGCAATACCCCAGCCGTGGCCCGCTCGGCCTACATCGACCCACGGGTTTTCGACCGGTTCCGCGCGGGGGTCACGATCGCCGACACCGTCGGCCAGCCGGACGGTCGCCCGCTCGACGAAGTGGACGTGCGCGGCCGGATCGAGCGCGCAGTCCTCGAGCTGCTCGCACCCTGAGCGTCTACTTCGCGATGAAGCTGACGTTGCCGCTCGGCTCCAGCACCGCCCACTTCACGTCCGCGAGCGAGGCGATCTGCTGGCGGCGGGCCTCCTCCTCGACCTCGTCGCGCGTCAGGCGCTCACGCCGCAGGTTCGACTCGATCAGCTCTCCGTCCTGGAGCAGCACGATCGGCTCGCCCTCGAACACCCGGCGCAACGTCCCGGAGCGGAAGCTCAGGTACGACGTGCAGACCTGGAGGAGGGCGATGGTCGAGACGGCGATCATCGCCCCGGTGAGCGAGTAGTCGTCCTGGGTCAGACCCTGCTGGATGGCGTCGCCGAGCACGATCAGCAAGATCAGGTCGAACGGCGCCAGCGACGAGAGCTCGCGCCGGCCCATGATCCGGGTCAAGGCGAAGACGAAGACGAAGAGAACGATTCCACGCAACGCGATGTCCATGCCGTGCCTCCTTGCTGGGCTTTAGGGAAAGACCATGACCGTGCGGCGCAGCACCGCGACCCGCCGGTCGCCGTCGAGGAGCTCGACGTCCTGGGAGTGGCTGCCGACGTTCGTCGGGTTCACCTGGAACTGGAGATAGAGACGGTAGTTCGAGCCCGCCCGGATGTGTCCCAGCGTGAAGGCGATGCGTCCGTTGTCGCTCGCCTCGCTGACCGGAGAGGGCTCGACGGTATTGAGCGTGAAGCCCTCGAGCCATCCGTGCTGGAGCACGAGCCGTGCCTGCTTCAGCTCCTGCCGTGCGTGAATGACGAAGCGTGCCTGGTAGAGGAGGCCGCCGCGCACCGTGGCCGGCGCCTGGAGCCGGAGCTCCGCGGCCGGCGAGGCGGCATGCGTCGTGGTCGGCCGCTGCCCGAACACGTTGGCGAGCGCCGCGGCCGGGATGACGGCCAGGAGAAGGAGCAGCGAACGCCTGACCCAGGGCTCGTACCCGCGACCCTCGAAGTCCCGGTGCCGGCGTAGAACGATGCCGTCGGGGGATCGTGCCACGAGGAAAAGTTGTGTCCCGTTTCGCGGGCGGAAAACGCAGCCGGCGTAACGCGGGCGCTGCTCGGTGGACTATCGTCCGGTCATGATCGCCTCGCTCGTCACCTCGCACGTCTGAAGCCTCGACCATGCCGCCCGGGTGGCGGCTTTCGAGGACGAGTGGCTTCTGATGCAGCAGGGCTACTCCCGCCCGAAGGCGGGAGGGCGGGCTCGCCATGGCGCGAGGCGCCTGCTCGCCGCCGTGATCCCGGGGCGGTCGGCTCCCGCGCCGCTCCAGATCGAGCCCGAGACGTTCAGGTAGCGGCCGCGACTCCCGCGAGCTCGTGGTGCAGGCGGATGAAGAGCGCTTCCAGCGCGAGTGTGGGGTGCAGGTTGAGCTCCTCGTAGTCCCGCCACGTCTCCCGCAGGATCTCGGCGGCGCGTTCTGCGGACGCGAGCCGCTCGAGGCCGGCGTCCGCCTCGAGCTCTCGGAGGCGGTCGCAGTGCACGGCCGCCGACCCGGCCCCGGCCGCCACGGCGACGAGATCCCGATACCAGGCTGCGAGCTCCTCGAGCGCCTCCAGCACGTCTTCCCGCTCGGCACCGAAGGCCGCCCGCCTGAGGCGTTGCTCCAGCTCCCGGGCGGACAGCCCGAGATCCTGAAGCTCTTCCTCGAGCGACTCCCGAGCCTCGTTCGCCCTCGCGGCGGCCAGCTCCAGCACCCGCGCGGCGGCCCCGGCAGGGTCGAACTCGGAGTCGGAATAGACGCTGCGCGCGATGTCGAGCAGCACCTCGCGGCGCTTCGCTCCCTCCTCGTGCATGAGACGCTCCACACGGTCGAGCCGTCCGCCCGCCACGCGCGCGAGCGCGCTCGTCTCCGCAGGGTCGAGTCCGACGGCGTGGCGCTCGAGCCAGCCCCGCACCGCGCGCTCGGACAGCCGGCGAAACGGAACGAGCTGGCAGCGCGAGCGGATCGTCTCGGGCAACGAGCCGAGCTCGTCCGCCACCAGCACGATCACGGCGTACTCGGGGGGCTCCTCGAGGTCCTTGAGCAGGGCGTCCGCCGCGTCCGGGTTGAGCAGGTTCGCCGACCGGACGACGTACACCCGGCGGTCGGCCTCGAAGGGCCGCATGTGCAGGTCGCGCCTCAGCTCCCGCACGGCGTCGATGCGAATCTGGTCGCCCAGCGGCTCCAGCACATAGAGGTCCGGATGGGCCACTCGCATCGCCCGCTGGGCATCGCCCAGGAGGGCGCCGGCGAATGCGAGCGCGGCCTTCCACTTGCCCACTCCCGCAGGACCGTGGAAGAGGTAGGCGTGCGCCGGGCCCTCGGAGGCTGCCGACGCGAGCAGGCGCTTGGCCTCGTGCTGCTCCTCGATCTCCTCAAGCATGGGCGAGGCTCAGCTCCTCGCGCACGGCCTTCGCGAGCTCGTCGACCGCAAGGGAGCCGTCGAGCAGCATGATTCGCTCCGGGAAGCGGGCCGCGAGCTCGGCGTAGGCGGCGGCGACGTCGGACATGAATCCGCCGCCCTCGCGCTCGAGCCGGTCCCTGGCCGTCGGGAGCCTCCGCAGCGCCTCACCGGGCTCGATCGAGAGGACGAAGGTTCGCTCGGGCAGCAGATCGCCGACGAGGCTCGTGTTCAGCTCGAGCACCCGCTCGACTCCGAGGCCGCGCGCGATGCCCTGGTAGGCGAGCGAGGAGTCCAGGTAGCGGTCGCAGACGACGTGCGCACCGCGCTCCAGTGCCGGCCTGATCACGGTCTCGGCGAGCTCGACGCGCGCCGCCGCGAAAAGCGCGGCTTCAGCGGAGGGGGTCATTGCGGGCCCGCGCAGCAACAGCGTGCGGATCTCCTCCCCTAGCGGTGTCCCGCCCGGCTCGCGCGCGAGGACGACGTCCTCGCCGCGCTCGGCGAGGAAGTTTCGGAGGAGCTCTGCCTGCGTCGACTTCCCGGAGCCGTCTATGCCCTCGAACGTCACGAACATGGCGGCCTAGGATACGGCCCGTGCGGGCGATCGTGACCGGCGGCGCGGGCTTCATCGGCTCGCACGTCGCAGAGGCGCTCGTCGCCCGGGAAGACGAGGTGATCGTGGTCGACGATCTCTCCTCGGGGAAGCGCGCGAACGTCCCGGAAGGCGCCCGCCTCGTCGAGCTCGACATCCGGGACAGCGCACTCGGAGACCTGTTCGCCGAGATGCGTCCTGAGGTCTGCTTCCACCTCGCCGCGCAGGCCTCCGTGACGGTGTCGGTCGACCGGCCGGACCACGACGCCGACGTCAACGTGCTCGGGACGATCCGCGTGCTCGAGGCGGCGCGGGGCTCGAACACGCAGCTCGTGTTCTCGTCGACCGGGGGCGCCATCTACGGCGATTGCGACGGCCCCATGCGCGAGGATTCACGCCGGCGGCCGCTCTCCCCCTACGGAGTCTCCAAGCTCGCCGGAGAGGAGTACCTCGCGCTGTACAACCGCCTCTACGGCTCTCGCCACGTGGCGGTGCGCTATGCGAACGTGTACGGCCCCCGGCAGGACCCGCACGGAGAGGCCGGCGTCGTGGCGATCTTCTTCGGCCGGCTCAGGAACGGCGAGCCCTGCCGGATCTTTGGCGACGGACGACAGACGCGCGATTACGTCTACGTCGGCGACGCGGTTCGGGCGGCCCTCGCCGCAGTTGGCCACGCGGGCGGGGTCTTCAACGTTGGCACCGGCGTCGAGACCTCGGTGTTGGAGCTGTACGAGCTCTGCCGCCGGACGGGAGGGTCGGAGGCGGAGGCGGAGCGTGCGCCGGCGCGGCCCGGCGAGGCCCAGCGCAGCGTCGTCGACCCATCCCTCGCCGCGGCCGAGCTCGGCTGGGTCCCGGAGGTCTCGCTGGAGGACGGCCTGCGCGCGACCTGGCAGTCGCTCGCGAGCGCCTAGCACCGCAGACCAGTCCGAACCGGACGTGGAAAGGTGACAGTCACAGGGACAGTCCCAGGGACTGTCCCTGTGACTGTCCCTGGAGAGCCGGGACATGCTCGAGAGGGACCCGTCCGCGATGGTGGCTCGGCTAGCGGATCGTGATCCGGTCCAGCGGCCAGTAAGTCGCCACCACCGGCCCTTTCAGGTTCTCGCGCGGCACGGCACCCCACGTACGTGAATCGCACGAGTCGACGCGGTTGTCTCCCATCACGAAGTACTCCCCTGCCGGCACCCGCGGCCAGGTCCGCGTCTGCGTGTCCCGCTCGGCCGGATCCACGTAGTCCTCGTCGAGCCTGCGCCCGTCCACGTAGACCGCACCGCTCCGCTCCGAGACCACCTCACCCGGCAGGCCGATGATGCGCTTCACGAAGGTTCCGCCACCGGTGCACGCGGCAGCGGCGCGTGACGGGGTCTCGAAGACGACCAGCTCGCCTCGGCCCGGGCTGCGCAACCGGTAGACGATCGGCGCCGCGATCACCCGGTCTGAGAAGCGCGCGCGACAGCCGTGAGCCGGTCGAGCGCAGTGCAGCGTCGGCTCCATCGAGGAGGACGGAATCCGGTACGGCTTCGCGATCTCGGCTTCGAACACGAGCACGAACAGGATCACGCCCGCGATCGTTACGACCCATTCGACCGCGAGTCGCGCCGGCCGCGGCAAGCCTCTGAGCATGGCGTGTAGTGAAGCAGGAGCAGGGCCACGAGGCGAGAACTCAGCGCTCCGTGGATCATCCGATCGCCGCCACCGCCGATCTCGTTCGCCCCTGGCGCACGGCCACGCTCGTCCTGACCGGAGTTGCCGCGCTCGAGCTCGTCCTGCTGCTCGGCGCCGGGGCCGTCCTCCTCGGACGGCAGCTGGCGCCGCACGTGGTTGGAGCGCAGACGAAGAAGCGCCATGCGCACGCGGCACCGGCGGTCAAGCCGGCGCCCATGCCCAAGCCGCAGCCGATCGGAGTGCCGAAGCGCTCACGGCGCGAGACCGCGGTCCTCGTCCTGAACGGCAACGGCCGCACGGGCGCAGCCGGAGCAGAAGCCCAGGCCGTGCGCGCGAAGGGCTACCGCATCTCGCGGGTCGGCAACGCCCGCCGCACCGACTACGCGCGCAGCCTCGTCATGTATCGGCCCGGCTACCGCGCCGAGGGCTACCGGCTCGCGCGCGACCTGCGCATCCGCATCGTGACGCCCCTCGACGGGATGAAGCCGCGCGCACTGCTCGACGCCAAGCTCGCCGTCGTGGTCGGCGACTGAAGGCCGGGGCATGACCGTCCAGCAGTCACCGATCAGCGCCCCTCGTCCGGAGCTGGGCCCGGCCTCTGTTCGTCCCGGACCGCTGACCGGGAGGGAGAAATGGGGCTACGTCTTCTGGGGGATCTTCGCCTTCTTCATCTTCGTGCCCGAGTTGCTCGCCGCCTTCTGGGACGGCGTGCCGTTCCCGACGATCTCGGGGACGATCGGCCACCTCGAACGGGAGCAGCACTGGGTGCGGGTCGTCGTCCTGGGCGGCATCGTCGTGCTGGCGGCCCGGATCGTCTTCTACCCCTGGCCGAACCGGGAAGCGGACCGCTGACCCCGGTGACGACGTGACCAAGCTCGAGGCCGGCTACGTCTTCTGGGGGGCGTTCGGCGTCGCGGTCCTCGTCCCCGAGCTCCTGGCCGTCTTCGGCAAGGACTTCACGCCCTTCCCGGGAATCGCCCGGGCGGCCACCAACCTGGAGGCGCGCCTGCCCTGGCTGGCGATGGTGCTGCTGGCCGGGCTGGCGATCCTGGCCGTTCACCTCGTCTTCTATCCCTGGCCTGACGTCCCGTAGCACGCGGTTACCTCGCGCCGGCGTTCACCTTGTCGCGTGCCTGGTCGAGCAGGCCGCCCTTCCGCCCCGCAGGGCCGAACGGGTCGATCGTGTAGGCCTCGTTCAGGTCGCGATATGCCGCCTGGTAGCGGCCGAGGTCGAACTCATAGGCGCCGAGCGCGAGCCAGGTCTCGGAGTTGTCCGGCTGCAGGTCGACGGCGCGCCGGTACTCGCGGACGGCGGCGTCGGCATTGCGGACCGAGACCTCGGCGAGCGCCCAGGCCCAGTACGGCTCAGGGGAGAGGGGGTTCAGGTCGTGCGCTTCGCTGGCCGCGGAGACGGCCGCCTTCGGGTCGCTCCGGTCGAGCGCCGCGTACGCCGCCTCCACGCGGCGGGCACCGAGCCACGGAGCCGTCAACGAGTACAGCGCCCCGAGCGCCACGAGCCCCACTCCCAGCGCGAGCACGGGTCTTCGCCGCGGCGCCCGGACCCGGCCCACGGCGCCGATCAATGCCCCGAGCACGAAGAAGACCGGAGCGCTCACCGCCACGAAGTCCCAGTCGATGTCTCCGAGCGCATGGAGGAGGTAGGCCGGCACCGCGAGGGCGAGAGCCGCGCCGGCGGCGCGCTCCCTCGTCTCCAGCCTGCTCGCGGCGGCAGCTGCTGCGACAAGCGCCGCGACTGCCGCACCCCCGCCGAGCAGCAGCCCGATCACTCCCGTCTCCGCCAGCGCTTGGACGGCGATGTTGTGGGGCTCGGTGGTGACGAGCGCGTTGTGCCGCTCCGGCCGGCGGGCGACCTCGAAGGCGCCCGCGCCCTTGCCTCCCACCGGCGCGTCCTGGAAGACACGCCAGGCTTCCTGCCACCAGGTCCAGCGGTTGTTCGAGCTGGTCGACGTGAGACGGCCCGAAGACTGCGAGACCTGCGACGTGTCGGAGCCGCGGAAGCCCTCCAGCCAACCTCCTCGCGCAGCCAGTGCTCCGACGCCGACGGCCACCAGGACGGCGGTCAGCGCCGCGAACCGACGCAGGTCCACCCGCCGGAGCTCGCGTCTTCCGAGCAGGGCGACGAGGACCGCTCCCAGGATCAGCGCGAGCCCGAACCAGGCGCCGTCCCGGACCCGGGCCGAGCTCGGCTGGAGATCGTCGGCCACCCCTGGGAGGGCGAGCCCGATCCCCGCCACGGCGAGCGCCACAGGGCACGCGACCGCGAGCGTGGCCAACCCCTCGCTCCGAGCCAGGCCGATTCGAAGCCAGAGGGCGACCACCGCGACCGCGACGAGCAGACCGCCCCTCGAATATGTCAGGAGCAGTGCGATTGCGGCCAGGTACACGCCCAGGGACGCCAGGTCGCGCCGGCGGGCGGCGAGCCAGAGGAACAGTGGCAGGGCCATGTCGCAGACGAGGGCCAGCCCGTTCCAGTAGCCGATCGGGTTCCGCAGCCGCGCGACCCTCTCACCGTCGGGGAAGAGCGCCGGGACCACCTTGCCAGCGAGGGCCCAGACGAGCACGGCGCCGAAGAGCAGGCAGAGGCCGCCCGCCACCAGCTGCGCCGGACGCGGCACGAATGCTCCGACGTAGAGGCCGAGCACGCAGAGCGCGCCGTAGACGAGCCCGCGGTTCGCGTAGTCCCACGAGCGGTCCGCCTGCACCGACCACCAGATCGTGACGCCGTTCCACGCGACGAAGCCGACCAGCAGGCCGAGCGTCCACAGCCCGGCGGCTCCCGGCACGGGGATGGGCAACAGGCCGGCGAGCGAGGCGGTGAGGGCGGCGAGCGCACACAGCAGGGCCCCGATTCCGATCCAGAAGAGCCGGTCGGTGCCGGACCCGCCGCCGAAGAAGAGCGAGACGGTGAGGAGGACGCCGGCCGCGCCGAGGAGGGGCAGCCCCACGGCCGCTCGCATCGTTCGTTGAAGCTACCACAGGCCCCCGCGGGACTCCCGGCCCTGCCGAGACACGGCGTTTACAAAGAGTTAACCGGGCGATCACTCGGAACCAATGGTCGTTGCCGAGACTCAGGTCGGTCGCGGCCGCTCAGGTTGGGTCGCGGCCAAGTACGGCAGGACCTTCACGTAGACTCGACGAACTCCCGGTGAGCCCGTTGTCGAAGAGAATCCTTCTCCTGGCCAGCATCGCGTGCGTGCTGGCGGTCGCGAGCGCTGCGCCCGCTCCCGCGTCCGCGGCGACGCCAGCGCCGTGCTGGAAGGTTCTGCTCAACGACTGGCTCGACGGACGCATCGACCAGCTCTACGCCGTCTCGTGCTACCGGGCTGCGATCAAGCACCTCCCGACCGACATCGACACTTACTCGAGCGCGCGCGACGACATCCTTCGCGCCCTCCAGGCCCGTATCGCGGGCAAGGGCGCGCCTCCGAACAAGGACACCCAGCAGGGCGGCGGGGGTCCCGCCGGCAACGGCGGCAGCGGCGGCCCCGGCTCGACCGGAGGTGGGGGTCCGGCCGGGTCCGGCCCGGTGGGGGACGCCGCGAGGGCCACGGCGCCGAACTCGGTCGACGCAGTTCCGCTGCCGTTGATCGTGCTGTCCGGCATCGCGGGCGTGCTGCTCGCGCTCGGGGCGGCGGCCTTCCTGGCCCGGAGGATCCAGGCTCGCCGCGCGCCGGTGCGCCCGGCCGAGAGCTCTTCGTCCGGCCAGAATCGCTGACCTATCCCGCCGTTTCTAGCGGCCTGGCGGCTCCGTCTGGACCGAGTTCTACGCTACTCGGTCCCCCGTTCGGCCCGTCCGGGCGGAGGGGGTCGACTGGCGACTAGAGTCCGGGAGGAAACATGGCGTCTGCAGAGGTAGCTCAGGAGATCACCGAGGAAGCGTTGGAGAACGTCGTCACAGACCAGGAGAAGACGCTCGGCGTCAGGCGCTTCTTCACCATTCCCGGCCGCGACCCGTTCGACGAGATCGAGTGGGAGACGCGACACGCCTTCATCCCGGGCAAGGACAAGCCGGTCTTCGAGCAGAAGGACGTCGAGTTCCCGAAGTTCTGGTCGCAGACGGCGACCAACATCGTGTCGCAGAAGTACTTCCGCGGCCAGCTCAGCTCACCCGAGCGCGAGTCGACCGTGAAGCAGATGATCGGCCGCGTCGTTAGCACCGTTGGCGCGTGGGGTCGGCAGGGCGGCTATTTCGCCTCCGACGACGAGGCGCAGACCTTCGAAGACGAGCTGAAGGCGATCCTCGTCAACCAGTACGCCTCCTTCAACTCCCCGGTCTGGTTCAACGTCGGCTTCGAGGAGAAGCCGCAATGCTCGGCGTGCCAACCGTACGACGCTCTCGTCTCCACGCCAGAAGGCATGGTTCGGATCGGGGAACTCGTCGAGGACGATCAGATCGGCCGCGAGGTCTTCGATTCAGAGGGTGTCACACCTGTCGTAGCTGTGGCGCGTAACGGGCGGAAGCCGGTCTACCGCGTCACGCTTCGGAACGGCCAATTCGTCGAGGCGACACCGGATCACGTCGTCAAGGCGGTCTTCGACCGCCGAACCGAACCTGTCTGGCTGCGCGTGGACGAGCTCAAGCCCGGAATGCGGATGCACCTCCACCCACACCGCGCGAAGGTCACTGCGTCGGCGCTCGTCCCCGCAGGCGGGCTCGCGCTCGAGGAGCTTCCCGAGACAACCGAGGCCGACCCTGTTCTCAGGGCAAGGGCCTCGCTTGCTGGCTGGCTCCAAGCAGACGGCTTCGTCGGCCAGTACGAGGAGGGCACGAACAGGTCCCTGACCGTTGAGTTCCAGGTCGCGGGCGACGAGGAATGCGACTGGGTCTTGCACAACCTCGAGATCGCGCTTCCCGACGTCCACCGGCACGTCCGCGAGGTGAAGCGCGCAGACGGCTCTGTTTCCTGCCGCCGCATTCGCCTCTACGGGGAGGTTCTGCGCGATTTCGTGGAGGAGTGGGAGCTGCTCGCGCGCGGGACCGAGATCCGAGTGCCGAAGCGCCTCTGGACTGCGTCTCACGACGAGATCGCCGCCTACCTCCGCAGCGTCTTCCAGGCCGACGGGTACATCTCGATCCGCCGCGATGGTGGCAACGAGAACGCGCGGATCGGCTTCGCCGTCATCAGCGAGAAGTGGACGGAGGACATCCAGTTGCTCCTCAACGTCCTCGGCATTTACTCGCGCCGGACGCACAAGCATGAGCAGCGCGCCGACCGGCACGATCTCCACGAGGTCTCGATCTCGATCGGCACAGAGCGCGCCAGCTTCGCCGAGCTGATCGGCTTCATTTCACACGAGAAGCAGGAGCGGCTGCTCGAGTCGCTTTCGCTACGCAATACGAAGCGATGCCCGGACATCCGCGAGGAGGAGATCGTCGCGATCGACCCCCTTGGCATTCAGGACGTCTACGACATCCAGACCGAGTCCGGCGAGTACCTCTCGAACAACGTCGTAGTCCACAACTGCTTCATCCTCTCCATCGAAGACTCAATGGAGTCGATCCTCGACTGGATCCGCCGCGAGGGCGTCATCTTCCGCGGCGGCTCGGGCTCCGGCGTCAACCTCTCCAAGCTCCGCTCCTCGAGGGAACAGCTCTCGAAGGGCGGCTACGCCTCCGGCCCCGTCTCCTTCATGCGCGGCGCCGACGCCTCCGCCGGGACGATCAAGTCCGGCGGCAAGACGCGGCGCGCCGCGAAGATGGTCGTGCTCGACGTCGACCACCCCGACGTCGAGGAGTTCATCTGGTGCAAGGCGCGCGAGG
>WNGA01001049.1_pt1 | contig 42771 bp, 32 predicted proteins | sample 5400061 | NCBI WGS metagenome assembly WNGA01 (sample SAMN13153366, study PRJNA577476) | soil metagenome | isolation source: 100 cm soil or saprolite under grassland replicate 2 | place: USA:California | collected 2016-06-15 | reverse complement strand
CGCTGGCAAATCACCGACATCGTCGACTGACGTCTACGCAAACGCGCCGAGGGCGGCGAGGCGCTCGCCGAGCCCGGACGATCGCTCGACGGGGCGGGCGACGGCAGCCTCGAGCAGCGCGCGCTTGCCCACGACCACGATCGACCGTCGGACGCGGGTGACGGCGGTGTAGACGAGCTCGCGGGTGAGGAGCGGAAGGTCCTGGTCGGGCAGCAGCAGCGCGGCGTGGTCGAGCTCGCTGCCTTGCGCGCGGTGCACGGTGGTGGCGTAGGCGAGCTCGATGGCGCCGCGAACGCTGGCGAGCGGGAACGCGACGGTCGCGCTGCCGCGCGGGAACATAGCGACCAGGCCTGGCCGGGCGCCACGGGCGCGCAGCACGATGCCCTGGTCGCCGTTGTAGAGCCCGCGGTCGTGATCGTTGCGGGTCATCACCACCGGCGTGCCGGCGGCGAGCTCGCCCGCGGCGGCGCCCAGCCGCCGGGCCAGGGTCGCGTTGACGCGGTCGCAGCCCGCCGTCCCGACGCGGGTCACGGTGAGCAGCCGGACGCGGCGCTGGCGCTCGAGCGCGGCCGCGACGGCGGGGCCGTCGTCGGGGTCGACCTCCGCGGGCGCGGGCGCGAGGTGGGTGGTGGTCCAGTGCTCGAGGAACGCGGCCAGCGGGCGGCCGCCGCTCTCGAGGCAGGCGAAGCCGCCCGCGGGCAGCTCCGCGACCCGGGTGGCGGCGGGCGTGCCGCGCGCGCCGAGGTCGCCGGCCGCGATCGCCTGCGCGGCCTCGAACACCGCCGCGCCGGCGGGGTCGTTCGGATCCATGCGGTGGCTCTCCGTCAGGCGGACGGCGAGCGGCCGCAGATCGTCGAGCACGTTGCCCACCTCGATGGCGGGCAGCTGATCGGCGTCGCCGATGAGCACGAGGCGGGCGTCGGGGCGGAGCGCGCGAACCAGCTGCTCCATCAGCGCCAGCCCCACCATCGACGTCTCGTCGACGATGACGCCCGCGAACGGCAGCACGTGGTTTTCGTGGTGGCGGAAGCCGCTGCCGCGCGTGAGGCCACCGGCGGTCGACGCGCCGAGCAGGCGGTGCAGCGTCGTCGGGGTGGGCCTGCCGGCAGGCAGGCCTTCGGCGATGCGGTTGGCGGCCTTGCCGGTGGGCGCCGCGATCGCGATCGAGTCGGCGGGGATGCCGAGCGCGTTCCAGGCGCGGACGATGCCGGTGATGAGGGCGGTCTTGCCGGTGCCCGGACCCCCGGTGATCACGGTGAACGGGCGGGAGAGGGCGGCGTCGATGGCGGCGGCCTGCGACGGGGTCCAGCGGCGTCCGGCGGCATCGGGGGCGGTGGCGGCAGCGGCGGCAAGCGACGGACCCTCACCCCGACGCTCGCCCGCTTCGTGGGCGAGGGAGATCGTCGCGCGAATTCGACCGGCGAGCGCTTCGGCGAGGCGGGTCTCCTTGCGCAGCGTGCGTTCGTGGTAGAGGTGGCCGACGTCGACGATGAACGGACGGTAGTCGCCGGGCGCGCCGACGAGTGGCTGCAAGCCGGGATCGATCGCGCCGCGCGCGAGCGCCTCCGCCAGCCGCGCCGCGGCCGCGCGATCCTCGTCGTCGGCCGCGAGCCGCTCCACGCGCGCGGCCACGCGCGCGAGCGGCAACCGCGTCGCGCCGTCCGCCTGCGCGTCCAGCGACGCCAGCACCAGGAGCGCGAACGCGCGCCGGCCCGCGTCGTCGACCGCCGGCCAGCTCGCCGCCTCGAGCGCGAGCTGGCGCGCGCCGGCGTCCGCGTCGGCCGTGAACAGCCCGGTCGTCCAGTCGGCCGAGGCGCTCACGACGCGTGCTCCGACGCCGGTTCGGCGGCTTCCATGAGCGCGTCGCCGATCTCGGCGCGCCAGCGCTGGATGTCGGCGAAGCTCGGGCGGCGGCCGAGCACCGCCGCGCTCGGATGATCGGCGAGCCCGCGGACGAATACGTAGAGCGTGCCGCCGAAGCGAGCCTCGTGCGTCGCCTCGTCGTCGATGCCGAGCATCCGCGACAGCGCGAGCGCGTACAGCTTTTCCTGCACGGCGTAGTTGGCCTCGACGTGTGCTTTGACGGTCGCGACGTCCCAGCTCGGGAGCTGATCGGTCTTCCAGTCGCCGAAGTAGCTCCGCCCGTCGTGCTCGAAGATCACGTCGATGTACCCCTTGACGAAGCCCCGGTCGGCGCCGCCCGCGGCGTCGGGAAAGGGGAAAAGGAACTCGAGCTCGCGCGCCACGCGCGCCGCCCGCGCGATGCCGGGCAGCTCGCGCCCGTCCACCGTCAGCGGCGTCGTCAACGTGGCGTACGCGAGACCGAGCGCGGCGGCGGCGAGGCGGGGCTCGCGTCCGTGCTTGCGCAGCAGCGCCTCGCCGAGCTCGGCGACCTCGGGGCGCGCGGCCCACTCGTCGGCCGCGGGCGACGCGCGCACCACGTCCAGGTCCAGCTTCTCGAGCAGCTCGTGCAAGAACACGCCGATCCGCGTGCCGCCCGGCAGAACGTCCGCGCGCGGCAGCGCGACGACCTCCTCCGGCGCCCCTGCCACCGGCTCGTCGGGGATCTCGGTGGGAGGTCGGAAGCCGCCGTGCGCTTGCTTGATCCGGCTATACGACGTCGTGATCGTGCCGGCGCGCGCGCGGCGGAGGCCGGCGAGCGCCGGATCGGGGACGACGGCGGCGAGCTCCGCGGGCGCGGGGCGCCAGTCGGCGACCGCGGCCGCCGACGGCCGGACCGGGTCCGGATCGAGCGCCGAGATCGCCACGTCGTGCTTGTCGAACAGCCGGCGCGCCGCCGGATCCTTGACCAGCGCCTTGAGCCGGCTGTTGACGTGGCGGTAGCCGCCGGTGAGCTTCCACAGCTCCTCGCGCTCGACGCTGTCGAAGGACGCGTCGCTCTCGGGCACGTTGCCGGAGAAGGGCAGGTAGAGTCGCCGCCGGGCGCGCGTGAGCGCGACGTAGTAGAGGCGCTCGTCGTCGCCGTTGCGCTCGCGCTTGACGAGATCGACGATCGCGGCGCGGCGCGGACGCCCCGCCAGGCGGGCGCGCCCCGCGCCGACCGAATACGTGAGCACCTCATCGCGCGGTCCGGGCCCGAAGCCGCCGTACAAAAACACGTAGTCGGCCTCGAGGCCCTTCGCGCGGTGCACGGTCATGACCTGCACGGCGTCGCGATCGCCCTCGACCCGAAGCTGGTTGCCCTCCTCGGGCGACGGGATGACGAGCTTCGCGACCAGCGACGACAGCCGGCGGACGACCTCGGCCAGCGGTTGCCCGTGCAGGTCGGGCTGCGCGCCCAACAGCTCGCCGAGCTGCTGCAGGTTGGTGAGCCGGCGCATCGCCTCGCCGGTGAACAGCTCGCGTCGGACGACGCCGCTTTGATCGAGCACGCGTGCGAGCACGTGGCCGGCGTCGCCGAGCTGCGCCGCCGCGTGCCACTCGGTGAGGCGATCGACGAGCGCCTGATCGCCGCCGGCCAGCGCCGCGGGCAGCTCCGCCAGCGCGAGGCCGATGAACGGGGTGAGCCACGCGCGCAGACGCTTCGCGGGATCGTGCGGGTCCTCGATCGCGCGCAAGAGGTCGCGCACGTGGCGCGCCTCGGCGGTCTCGTACAGGCCCTCCTGGTTGTAGAGCACGTGGGGCACGAACCGCCGCGCCAGCGCCCCCGCGATGGCCTCCGACTCGCGCCGGGTGCGGGTGAGGACGAAGATCTCGCGCGCGGGCGGGCCGTCGGTTTCGGCGAGCAGGCGCGCGATTTCGCCCGCGATCGCGTCCGCCAGCGTCGCGCGGACGACGCGCATGGGCAGCCGCTCCTCGTTGTCGGCGCTCACGCGCAGCAGCACGGCGGGCGCGCCCGCGGGCTCGGGCCCGGCGTCGCGCGCGCCCCGTGACACCGGCTGGTAGTCGATGCCGGCGCTGAAGAAGCAAGGGCTCGCCTGGGCGTCGAGGATCGCGTTGTGGGTGTCGATCACCGGCTGCGTCGACCGGTAGTTGAGCGACAGCCGAAGCGTCTCATCGGCGGGCGCGACCTCGGCGCGCGCGGCCGCGTAAGTGGCGACGTCGGCGCCGCGGAAGCCATAGATGGACTGTTTGGGATCGCCGATGAGGTAGAGCGGGTTGGCGCCGCCGCTATCCTTGAAGATGCTCCGGAAGATCTCCCACTGAATAGGATCCGTGTCCTGGAACTCGTCGATGATTGCCAGCTTGAACCGCCCGCGCAGCGCCGCCGCCAGCTCGCCGCCGCCCGGTCCGCGCAGCGCTTCGGCCAGCATCGACAGCAGATCGTCGAAGTCGTGCTGGCCCGCCGCACGCTTGCGGTCGCGCAGGCGCTGCTCGACCACCGGGCCGAGCTTCTGCGCGACCGCGGTCGCGAGCGGCACCGCGGCGTCGGCCAGCTCGCCGAGCCGATCCAAGAGACCCGCGACCGCCGGGATGGCGCGCCCGCTGCCGAGGCGGTCCTCGGCCCAGTTGAACACGTCGTCGGCCGAGCGCACGAGCTCGTCCACGTGGGCGAGCAGCGTCAGCGCCTGCTCGGGCGCGGCGAGGACCTCGGTGGCGCGGTGCAAAACGCGCAGGCGCCGCATCACCCCGTTGGCCGAGCCGGCGTGCTTGATCGCCATGCGCACCGTCGCCTCGACGGTCGCGAGCGGGATTTCCGCGAGCGCGCGGGCCGCGCGGCTGACCCGCTCGGCGTCGAACGTCGCCGCCCACGGGTAGCGGTGCTGGCGCGCGCGGTAGAGCAGCGCCTCGAGCCCGTCGGCGCTGCCGACCATGAGCCACGCGTCGAGATACGGCGAGAGCTCCGGATCGGTCGCGAGCCGGGTCCGCGCCACGTCGGCGAACGCCCGCGCGTGCGCGGTCCGGCTCTCGACCGTCTCCTGGGTCAGGAGGCGGCCGCCCGCGAACGCGTACTCGTCGAGCACGCCGCGGCAGAACGCGTGGATGGTGGAGATGGGCGCCACGTCGAGCCCGCGCTCCGCGTCCGCCAATCGCCGGCGGGCGAGGTCGTCGATCGCCCAGCGAGGCGCGTCGGCGGCCGCGTCGGGCGGCGCGCGCCCGGCGAGCACGTTCCCGACCAGCGCGCGGATGCGTCGCACGAGCTCGGCCGCGGCGCGCTCGGTGAAGGTGACGACCAGGATCTGATCGAGGCGCGCGTCGCCGTGAATCAGCCGGTCGACCACCAGGTGCTCGATGAGGTGCGTCTTCCCGGTGCCCGCGGAGGCCTCGATCGCCGCCGAGCGATCGCGTGGGATCTGCGCCAGCAAAGGCGGGAACGGGTATTCGGCCGCCGCGGTCATGCCCGCTCCTGTTTCGCCGCCGCTCGCGTCGCCTCGAAGAACCGCCGAAACCGGCGCTCCACGATCGTTTCACCGGTGCCGTCGCCGGGGACCGGGTAGCCGAGCGCGTCGGGCACCGGGCCGCGCTTCGACGAAAGCCGCGTCCAGCCGTCGTCGCGCACCATCAGCACCGCCTGGCGGACGGTCATGTCTTCGCCCTTGTCCCGCCGGCGCCGCCACGTGAACACGCCCTCGCAGGGCAGCAAATACGCGTGCACTTCGCGCAGCAGATCCTCCGCCAGGATCGCGAGCTCGGCCCGCGCCTCGTCGGCCGAGATCGGCGGGAGCAGGAGCTCGTGAACGAACGGGGTCTCGCTGCCGCGCGCGTCGGGTCGGATCAGCACCACCCCGAGCGGGGCGGGTGGGTCGCCGGCCGCGGCGAGCGCGAGGTGGGTGAGCCACGGGCGCAGCAGATCGCGCTCGACGTAGTCCTTGCTGGCCGAAGCGATGAGCTGGATGACGTAGCGGTCGGTGCCCAGCACGGCGACGCGCTCGGTGACGCCGCCGAGAGCGACCGTCGCGGGCTCCCCGCGACGGGTCACCGGGATCGGGATGGCGGGCTCGACGCGCAGGTCGCGGCGGTGCTCGGGCGCGGAGGCGAACCAGCGCCGCGCGATCGGCGTCGCCATCGCGTCGTCGAAGTGCTGGCCGAACGCCTTATGAAGACCCGCCGCCCAGCAGCGCAGCTGGCGGAGGTGCTGCGCGCGCAGCGCGCGCCCATAGAGGCCGGCGGGCAGCGTGCCGTCGAGCCGGCGGACGGCCGCCATCGCGTCGTAACCGCGCGCGAACGCGGCGCCGGTATCGAGCTCAGCGATGGCGGCGAAGAACAATTCTTGCAGGAGCGGCACGGTCTCGACCCGCACCTCGTCGAGCCGCTCGTGCTCGCGCTCGGCCATCTCGGCCTCGTCGCCGGCGTCCTCGTCGTCACGCATCGGTAGCAGCACCCGCACCGAGCCCTGCAGCGGGCACTCGAGGAACCGGCGCAGGTCGGTCAGCGTCACCGCGCTGCGTTCGGCGCGCGCGACGACGCCCGCGTCCGCGCGCGGCGCCTCGAGGCTCGGCCACCCGAGCAGGGGCGCGAGCGCGGCGCCGATCTCGGGCGCCAGCATCGCCCGCAGCTCGGCGGCCGGCGGCAGCTCGATGACGCCGGCCGCGCGCCGCAGCGACGCGCCCAGCGCCGCCGCCTGACGCTCGCGCGCGGCGGCGGGGATCACGGCGCACGCGGCGTCGTCCTCGTGACGCGCGAGCGGTGGGCGGGGCCGCCGGATCGCCGCCGCGGTCGGCTCGCCGAGCACGTCGGCGACCGCCAGCACGACCGACGACGGCCCGCGCTCGTCACCGGTCACCGGATCGCGCGCGACGTACGAGAGGTAGAGCCGCTCGCGCGCCGACAGCAGCGTCTCGAGGAACATGTACTCGTCCTGCTCGCGCGGGGTGACATCCCCGCGCCCGGGCGCGCCGCGACGCAAATCCAGCGCGCCGAACCCTTCACTCGATGGGAACACCCGTTCGCCGAGGCCGACCACGAACACGATCCGGAACGGCAGCGCGCGCATGGGAACGAACGACGCGACCGTCACCCCCTCGGGGACGCGGTGCACGCCACCCGATCGTTCGCGTAGCCGCGCCCGTAGCAGCTCGGCCGCGACCAGGTAGCTGGTCCGGAGCTCGGGCGGCGTCGCTTCGGACAGGCGCTCGACCGTGGCCAGCGCGTCGCCGAGCGCGGCTTCCTCGTCGGGCGCCGCGTGGAGCGTGAGCGCGATCTGGCGGCGGATGAGCGCCAGCCAGTCGCGCACGGGCCGGGGCGCGCCGCGCGCCGACGCCGCGAACGCCAGCAGCTCGCGCGCGAGCATCCCGAACGCTCGCGCGGTCGGCTCGCCGCCGCCTCGCAGCTCGGCTGGCAGGAGCGGCTCGCCGTCGAGCACGAACGGCCGATCCTCGCCGCTCGGGCGCCCCGAAAGAAAAGCGCCCAGCGCCAGCCGCCGCAGGCCGTTGTCCCAGCTCAGGTGGTCGTGGTCGAGGTAGCTGTCGGCGTGGTCGTTGCGGTCGGCGCCGCGCACGATGTGGAGCTCGTCGGCCAGCGTCAGCCAGTCCTCCGGATCGACGTCGGGGAAGCGACGCGCGACGGTGCTGTGCATCGCCAGCCGCAGGAGGTCCGGCCGCCCGAGCGCCCCCGACGGCAGCACGAGCAACAGCTCGATCGCGTCGAGCACGCGCTGCTCCGCCGGCGGCGGCAGGTCGACGATCGCGTGGGGCAGCGCGGAGGCGTCCTGGAACACGGCGTGCGCGAGCGGCAAATACGCGGCCGCCGCGGCGGGCGGCACGATGACCGCGAAGTCGCTGAAGCGGAGCGGGGGATGGTCGTGTTCAGGTGACTGGCGGACCAGCGACCAGATCTCGGCGGCGACCGTCTCCAGCTCACGTCGCGGATCGGCGGCGGGGAGGATGGCGATGCTGCGGTCGGCGCCAGGACGGCGGGAAGCGGCGGGCAGCCGGTCGAGGATCTCGCGCTGCACGACGCCGAGCAGCGAGCCGTCGGCCGGATCGACGAAGCGCGAGGCGTCTTCGTACTCCGCGAGCTGGTTGAGCAGAGCGATGTTGTCGCGGCCCGGCTTGCCCCAGCGCGCGAGCAGCGGGTTTTCGGGGTCGGCCGCGGTGTCGCCCGCCGTCCCGAGATCGAGGGTGCCTCCCAGCGTCAGCTGTTCGCCACCCCGGCGGCGCGGAAACCGTGCCTCGTCGCGCTTGCGCCGCCGCGCGGGCTCGAGGTCCTCCCAGAATTCCCGGCACGGGTTGAGCGCGTAGACGTGAACGCGACTCCGGCGGTCCAGCGTCGCGAAGATCGAACGGTAGAGCCGGGCGACGTACGAGATCCCGAACAGGTGGATCGCCTCGGGGACGCGCAGGTCGTCGGCGCGCGTGCGCTCGAAGAACTCCGGCAGCGTCGCGGTGCCGGCGCCCCCGAGCGGCTGGCCGCGCCCGAACAGCCCCAGCCACAGCGCCCGCTGCCAGCGCTGCAGCGGCTCGTCGAGCCCGCGCGCGAGCGCGCCCTTGCGCCACGCCGCTAGCAGCTCGGGCCGCGAGAACGCGTACTCCTCGTAGAGGCCCGCGATCTTCCCCGCCAGCTGCACCCGTCGCCGGTCGAGCCCCCCAGCATCGTCGGACCCGACCCCGAGATAGCGGTTCACGTCGGCGAGCTCGGGATCCCGCAGCCGCGCCGGATCGTGCAGCAACGCCAGCAGCTCGCCCCACATCACGTCGCGGTCCACGATCCGGACGTCGGGCGCGGTCTCGCGCGCCACCTCGCGCAGGAACGCGCCCAGCCGCTGGGCGCGAATGTTCGCCGCGATCCCCAGCCGGCGCGCGAGGTGCTGCTTGACCCACACTTCGACCAGCGGGTTCGGCACCACCAGCCGCACCGGATCGTAGAGGCTGCGCGCCGACGCGCCGAGCTCGTCGGCGAGCGCGTCGGCCAGCGCCTCGACGCGGTTCGAGCTGCGAAGCCGCATCAGTAGAACCAGCGCATGAACCAGCGCACGAGCCGGGCGCTCCGCTTGCGATACGGGAACGTCAGCTGCCTCCCCAGAAACGGCGACAGCCAGCCCAAGAGCGGGTGGTCCTCGACCACGGTCTCGAGCCGGCAGAACTGGCGCAGCCCCTCGACGCCGTGGCGGAAGCCGATGCCGCTGCCCTTGACCCCGCCGAGCGGCGCTTCGACGCAGAAGTAGTTGAACAGGGCATCGTTGACGCACACGCTGCCGGTCTCGAGCCGGCGCGCGATCGCCGCCGCCCGCGCCGCGTCGCCCGACCACACGCTGCCCGAAAGCCCCATCGGTGAGTCGTTGGCGACGCGCACCGCCTCCTCGGCGTCGCGCACCTTCATCACCGGCAGCACCGGCCCGAACGTCTCCTCTCGCATCACCGCCATCTCGGGCGTCGCGTCGGCGATCAGCGTGGGCGCGAAGAACCGCCCAGCGCCAACCTGGGTGACCGGTCCGCCGCCCGTGACCACGCGCCCGCCGCGCGCCAGCGCGTCGGCGATCTGGCGCTGCGCGCGTTCCATCTGCGGCGCGAACGTGATCGCGCCGACGTCCACCTCGGGCGTATCGGCGAGCGGCGGAACCGCCTGGCGCAGGCTCCGGATCTCCGCCGCCAGCAGCTCGACGAACCGATCCGCGACCGCCGCTTCGACCAGGATCCGTTCGGTGCGGATGCAGACCTGCCCGCTGCCCGCGAACCCGCTCCACGCCGCGAGATGCGCCGCGCGCGCGAGGTCGGCGTCGGCGAGCACGATCATCGCCGATTTGCCCCCGAGCTCCAGCACCACGGGCACGAGCCGCGCTGCTGCCGCCTGCGCAACCTTCCGCCCGGCGGCTGCGCTGCCGGTAAAGAACACCATGTCGGCGGCTTCTGCGACCGCCGCCCCCGCGTCGGCGCGACCCGCGACCACCTGGAACACGTCCGCCGGCATCCCCGACGTCCGCCATAGCTCCGCCACCCGTAGTGACGTCAGCGGGGTGTGCTCGGACGGCTTCAGCACGACCGCGTTGCCCGCCACCAGCGGCGCGATGCAGTCGGCATAATTGTTGAGCAGCGGAAAGTTCCAGGGCCCGATCACCCCCACCACCCCCCGGGGGTGACGGATGACGCGCGCCCGCTTATTGGAGAACACGAGCGGATGCCGCAGATCGTCCCGCAGCGCTCGCCGTCCCGCGCGCCCCGTGTAGTACCGGGTCAGATCCAGCGTGTAGAAGAGCTCGAACAGCTCGGCCTCGTAGCGGGGCTTGCCGTTTTCGGACACCAGCGTGTCCACCAGCTTGGCGTCGTCGCGCAGCACCCGGGCGAACCGTCGCAGCTCGCGGGCGCGTTCGGCGAACGGCAGCGCCCCCCACGCCGGCTGGGCCGCCCGCGCCCTGGTGAACGCGGCCGCGACCTCGGCCGGCCCGCCCGCGGGCACCTCCGCCAGCAGCGCGCCGGTGGCGGGGTTGGTCAAGCGCAGCGGGTCAGCAGGCGAGGGGGCGATGGCGGTCACGGGGATCATTGTATTCGGAACCCTGGGAGGGTTCCGCACCTCCCGCGATGAGCTCGCGCAAGCCTTGCTGGTGCTCCCTCACGCGATTTTCTACCGCGAACGCCGCCCGCCGGGCTGTAAACTCCGATTCATGAGGCGGTTTCTTAGCTTGGCTTGCATCTCCATCGCCGCGCTCGGCGCGGGCGCCTGTGGGCGCAGCGATCTGTTCACCGCGCGCTCGCATCACTGTCCCCCGGGAGATCCCCTTTGTGTAGAGCCCGACGGCGGACAGGGCGGTGACATGGGCTCGGGAGGCAACATCGGCGTCGGTGGCTCGCTCGGGCGCGGCGGCGCCGGCGGCCCCGGAGGTCGCGGCGGCAATATTGGCGTCGGCGGCGCGGGCCGCGGCGGCACCAGCGGTCTCGCCGGTCGCGGCGGCAATGTTGGCGTCGGCGGCGGCGGACGTGGCGGCACCGGCGGCGTCGCCGGTCGCGGCGGCAATGTTGGCGTCGGCGGCGCAGGCCGCGGCGGCACCGGCGGCGTCGCCGGTCGCGGCGGCTCCATGGGCGGCGCGGGTCGCGGTGGCACCGGCGGCGTCGGTCGCGGTGGCGCCGGCGGTACCTGTGCGCCGGGTCGCGAACAGTGCAACAACATGCGCGACGACGACTGCAACATGCTGATCGACTGCGACGACCCCGCGTGCTTCGGCGACGTCAAGTGCGCGAAGCCCGGCATCGAGATCTGCAACAACAACCTCGACGATGACGACGACAACCGCGTCGACTGCGACGACCCGGACTGTGCAGGCAGCCTCGTCTGCCGGCCCAACCCGGGCACCGAGATCTGCAACAACGGCATCGACGACAACGCCAACAACTTGGTCGACTGCTCCGACCCGCAGTGCACGACGTTCCCCAGTTGCCTGGTGGTGATGTGCACGGCCGACGTCGACTTCGGCACCGTCGCCACCCACGGCTCCCGGGTGACGCGCACGCTCGACACCCGCAACGCGCCCAAAGGCTACGCCACCTGCGCCCCCACCGGCGGTGTCGGGCGCGTGGGCCGCTTCCAGCTCGATGCGCCCGCCGACGTGCGGCTCGACTTCTCGCAGCCCTCCGGCACCGCGCACGTTGTCGGCCTCTATCGCGCGGGCGCCAACCAGGCCTGCGATCGCAACCAGGTCGACTGCCTCGACGCCAAGGACAGCCCGAGCGCGACCCGCACCTTCCCCGGGCTCGCCGCCGGTGTGTACTGGCTGATCGTCGAGTCTTACCCGGCCGTGACCGGCGCGACCACGGTGACGCTGTCGACCGGCAACGTCGGCGTGCCCGAGGTGTGCGCCAACGGCCGCGACGACGACGGCAACGGCCTCACCGACTGCCAGGACGCCGCCTGCGTCCGGGATCCCTCGTGTGTGGGCAGCGAATGCATGCCCGACGTCAATGTCGGCACCCTGGTCGTGGACGGGCCCGCGCAGACCCAGTCCGTCGACCTGCGGACCACGCCCAGCCGATACAAGTCCACCTGCTCGTCGAAGGTGCCGGGTGGCGACCGCGCCATCGCGTTCACGCTCGCCGAGCCCGCCGGCCTGCTGGTCGAGTACGTTCAGTCGACCGGCTCACGCAGCATCTTCGCGCTCTACAGCATGCCCGCGCCCGGCCTGGCCTGCGACGCGGACCAGATCGCGTGCGCGTTCGAGGACGTGGGCATGAACTCGGTCGCGTTCCCGGGGCTGTCGCCGGGCCGCTACGTGTTCGTGGTCAAGGCACAAGGCACGGCGCTCGCCGGCAGCGTGACGCTGCGGCTGTCCGCGTTCGGCAGCAACCGCGGCGTCGAGATCTGCGCCAACAACATCGATGACGACGTCAACGGCCTCACCGACTGCGACGACCCGGCCTGCTTCGGCGTCGGCGCGTGCGGCGCACCCGCCTGCGTCCCCGATCAGGTGCTGGGCGCGCTGTCGGTCGGCCAGGCGCGGACGGTCACCATCGACACCCGCGGGGGCGGGACGCTCTACCAGACCTCGTGCAGCCACGGCAACGGCCGCGAGCAGGTGATCCGACTGACGCTCACCCAGCCCATGAGCCTCGGCTTCGACTGCACCGACACCGGCTCGCACGTGCTCGAGATCGCGCGCCAGCTGGAGGCGCTCGACCCCTGTAACGCCCACGAGTACGCGTGCGTCGATCCCGCGACGCTGCCGTTCGGCTGCGGGTTCTCGCTGCCCGGGTTGCAGCCGGGTCAATACAACCTCATCGTCCAGGCTTTCCAATCGGGCAACGAAGGGGTCGTGACCCTGAACCTGTCCGGAATTCGCGAGATCATTCGCGAGATCTGCGACAACGGCATCGACGACGACAACGACGGCGCCGTCGACTGCTCCGACCGCAAGTGCGTCACCGCCGCCACCTGCGCGAAGTTCGCGTGCCGCCCCGACCAGAACCTGAACCTGCTGCCGCTCGACGGCACGCCCAACGCCGTCGTGGTGCAGACCTCGATGGCCGGCGACGATCAGAAGGCGACGATGTGCGCCAGCTCGACCGGCGGCCAGGACGGCGACATCGACTTCCAGCTGCCCGCCCGGGCCGACCTGACCCTCGAGTGGGCGCAGGTCGGCGACCACGACTTCGCGCTCTACAGCGACGAAGGCGCGCTGTTCGCGTGCGACGCTGGCACGTCGTTCGCGTGCCTCAAGTCGGGCGGCGCCTCCACCGGCATCCAGGTGTTCCGCGCGCTGCCCTCGGGCCGCTACCACCTGGTCGTCGACGCCGACCGCCCCGGCCGCGAAGGCGGCGTCGTGCTCCAGCTCTCCGCCGTCGCCGCGGTCGGGCCGTAGCCGGGTCGACGAAAGACGTCGTGGCCGCCAGGGGTGACTCTCTCGCGGCAGCGTCGGCTGATGCGGATGTTCGATGAGCAGCAAGAGGTGTCGGTCACCGCCACGGCGAACGAGCTCGGCTGCGACCGGAAGACCATCTACCGCGACCTGAACGTCCTGGAGCGTATCGGATGCCGCTCTACCAAGAGGAGCCGGCCCCGATCGCGCAGGTGCGTCGTCGACGGTCCGAGACGCAAGCTGTCACTGACGTGTCCTGGTCCGAGATGTTGGCACTGACCACCGGTCGCGAACTCCTGGCCGGCCTGTCCGGGACCTTTTTCCACGAGGCCGCGATCACCGCGCTCGAAAAAATCCGAACCGCGTTGCCCGCCGAAATCGCCGCCCGGGCGGAGGCTGCCGCCGACGTCCTGGTTGCCGATCGCCGTCCCGCCCGCGACTACAAGGGCCGCGGCGATCTCGTGCGCACCCTCGCCGAAGCCGTGCGCCGTCGCGAGACCGTCACCCTGGGCTATCGCAAGGTTGGCGCTGGCCGTCCCGAGGAACGCCTGGTGGACCCGCCGCCGAGCAGGCAGTGAGCCGCGCGCCAGAGGCGGACCGAAAGAGGCCCCGCGAGCAGCATGTGCGACCGCTGGCGACGGGCTTCTTCGAATGGGCTCGCGGCGCGCGCGGGGGCACGCAAGGCCGCAACCTCGCGACCAAGGCGCTCGAGTACGCCGTCAATCAGGAAGCGGAGCTGATGCGCGTGCTCGACGACGTCGAGCTGCCGCTAGAGAACACGCGTTCCGAGCGAGCCCTGCCAGAAATTGTCATCGGGCGCAAAGCCTGGATGTTTTACGGACCGACACGCACGCAGAGGCCGCCGCGGCGATCTTCGGCGTCATCGCTTCGTGCCGCCTTCATCACCTCGATCCGTTCACATATCTGGAGGAGATCCTGCGCGTCCTGCCGTACTGGCCGCGGGATCGGTCTCGAGCTCGCGCCGAAGTACTGGCAGGCTACGCGTGCCAGGCTCAACCCCGACGAGCTGACGGCGCCGCTCTTGGCTTTCGAGATTCCTCCGCCCGACCCGGCGCCACCGGCCGTCGCTCGCCCGTCGGCGAGCTGACCTCTCCGCTCCACCCAGGCACGGCGTCGATCACCCTGCAACGTCGGGTCGGTGCAGCTGAAGAGCCACGAGCTGAAGCCGTGGCGGGAAACAATGTGGTGCGTCCCGGAACTGAACCGCGAGTACGTCGAGCGGATGGAGGACGTGCTGAATCTGATGGAGAAGCCAGCGACGGAGAAGGAGCCCGTGGTGGCCCTCGATGAACGACCCGTCCAGCTGCACGCGACCGAGCGCAACGGCCGACCGATGGCCCCAGGCCGCATCGCCCAGCGTGACTACGAATATGTCCGACGCGGCACCGCCAACATCTTCTGCATCGTCGCGCCCAAGACCGGTCGCCACCTCACCCACGCCACGACGAATCGAAAGGCCCGTCGTTTCGCCGCCGCGATGAAGCGGATCAGCGACGCGTACCCGAACGCGAAGCGGATCCACATCATCCTCGCCAACCTCAACACCCATCGACTCAAGTCCCTCAGCGACGCCTACGGTGAAGCCGAGGGGCGCCGGCTCTGGCGCCGCTTCGTCATCCATCACACGCCGAAACACGGCAGCTGGCCCAATCCTGGGAGATCGAGGTCAGCCTGTGGTCACGCGAGTGCATGGGCCGCGATCGGATCGCGACCCTCTGCGAGCTCAAGTACCGCACCCGCCTTTGGAACAAGGCCCCCAATCGGGCGCGCAGGAAGATCAATTGGCGTTTCACCACGGCGGACGCCCGCCGAGTCTTCCGATATCGCCCAGGCACTACGCCTGGGCCGAAGGACTAGGCGGGCGTCGCCGGTAAACAAGTATGGCGATTGACAGGCCGTACCTCATCGGCGAGCCTTGCGTTCGGAGGATCTGATGGTGGTCGCGCTGTGAGGCGATGGCGGGTCTTGGCCCTTCTGCCGGCCCTGCTCGGCTTTCCGGGAGAATCGGGGTGTTGTGGCGCTACCTGCGGCGGCAGCGGCGTCGACGTCACGCTGCGACCTCCGGACGGACAACAGCTGCCGCAGGGGAGGTACGACGTCATTCTGACCTCGGCGCGAGGGACGTTTTCGTTCACCTGCACGGTCGACGGATCTTTGAGCCTGTGCGACGAGAATCCGCCTGATCCATCCTACGCAGTTCTCGGCCGCATTGACGGCACCGCGCAAATCACGCTTGGCGTGCCGGGTACGCCACCATCGATTCAGGTCGAGGTACAGCGTGACGGAACGCTCATCCTCTCCCAGCAAGCGGCGCTGCAGTACCGCGAGACGAGCATGTGTGAGGTGACCTGTCGCAACGCCAGCGTCGCGATCGTTCTCGGCTGAGAGACTTTTCAATGCTCGTCAGATAGCAACAAACACAGTCATCCGACGAAAACCAAGGGCGGGAGGATGTGATGAGCCGATTCGGAGACCGAGTGGTACCAGGGGCGTGCTTGATCGCAGGTCTCATCGGTGTGGCTTCATGTCGCTACTCGAATGCAGGCAAGGAGGACCTTCTCGACACCGAAAAGAGACAGGGCGCGATTGCGTTCGGCGACACCGTCGACGTGACGGCTTCGAATTCGTTCCCGGAGAACGCTGTAGGGTTCCTATCGATCACGCAGTTCCCGATGGTCCATCCACGGGGTTTCTGTTCGGGGACGGCTATCGGGAGGGACATCATCCTGACGGCCGGGCACTGTCTCTGTGGACGGAATCACGGCCCCGACAACAGTGTGTTCTTCAATCTGTCGCCGACGATTTCAATTCAGTCCTCCTTCATCGAGTATTCGGCGATCTCCTGCGGCGGGATCCAGGTTCCTTTCAATGCGCGTCGCGACATCGGCGTCGTGCGGCTCTCCCGGGCCCTGACCGTCGCCGAGTTGCCTCGGCCCGTGGACGTGTACACGTCGGGTGATTTTCTGAACAAGTTCTACAATCACAGTTCTACGTTCTTCGGGCGCCCGACCACCATCATCGGATGGGGTGGAAACATCTTTCCTGAGGACGACATCGAACAACGCCACATGGGCCATCCGTTCCAAGGGGAGGCGATCGTACAGGCGACGTGGTACCTGTTTGGATTCATCCCGATTGGCGGAGATGGCGTCTTCATCAACAACATCGGTGGCATACCCACCATCGACGGCGCCGCACCGTTCAACGGGGACTCGGGCGGACCGCTCCTCTTCATGAAGGATGGGACCACCCCGACGATCTGGGGCGTGTTTTCGATCCTGGACGCCAGGGCGATCGCGAATCCGCTAATTCTGGAGGCGCTGGGGAGACAGTGGTCTCCCACCTGGGACAACGGGCTCGACAACGGCGCGTTCATCCGGGCGCAGCTGGACGATGCGGACGGGGATCTCGTGAGCGACAGCAACGACAATTGCCCTCCGTCACGGTGCCCGGGCAACCTGTCCGCCTGCAAGAACCCTATACAGGAGGACAGTGACGGCGACTCGATCGGTGACGCGTGCGACAACTGCGCGCCAGGCGCCTGCGTCGCCCAAGGCCTCCCCGAGCAGATGTGTGCAAATCCGAGTCAGGTGGACTCCGATAGAGATGGCATCGGCGACGTTTGTGACGGGTGCCCGACGACAGCCTCGACATCCTTCGTCTTCGACCGGGACGCAGATGGCATTCCCGACTCGTGCGACAACTGCGCGAGCGTCTCGAACCGGCCGAGATCGTGTGTCACGAACGCAGATTGTCCGAACGGCTTTTGCATCCTGGACGGTGGAAAGTGGGGATTCTGTCCCGACGGAACTGCGTGTCTGCCGGGCACGTCACCGGCGTGTTCGGGTACGGGCATCTGCTCGGCGGCGGGAAGCTTTGGCATCTGTTCCAGACAACCGGATGACGACGCCGACGGGATAGGGAACGTCTGCGACAACTGTCCTGGAACACCGAACGGCCGAGCGAATTCGAACTCGAACCCAAGGGCCGAGGTTCGCGAGGGTGCGACGCCGCTCGGGGACGTCTGCGATCCCGTGCCGGTGTTTTCGTCCGGGCCGATCCTGATGACGAGAGCGTCGGCCACCAGCGGGCCGTCGCCGACGACCGCCTTCGCCAGTTACGCGGGAATCGGCAGTACGACGTCCACGCCCCACACGCCCTTCTCGGCGGCGCAGGTCGGGTTTCGGCACTGCAACTGTCACGACTTCGCGACCGGCCTTGACGTCACCGACAAGGAGGCGTGTCGGCTCAGTTTCTGTCCGGACGAACGGAGCCAGTTCACGAACCCCGCTCCGTCGGCGCCTTGGAAGGTCATCACAATCGGCGCCAACCCACCGGGTAGCTTCACGCTCACGCAGCCCCCGGCGCTCCTCGACGGTCGCGTCAACCCGACCTATACCGGCGCCCTGAATTGCGCAGACACGCTCAGCCACCCGGCCGTCCCCGGGGGGAATGCAAGTTGCCGGATCGGTGTCCCGCAGACGGTCTTCTGGTTCCACCAGGCGGACATCAATGCTGGCCGTGTGGTTCCGTACACGAAGCTGGGCCAACAGCTGACCGCGGGATTGTTCTGGAACCACGGTCTCGTGACGACACCCGTCGCGCAGTTCGCCGACGCTGGGCGAGACGCGCTGTTCGCGGGACGCCTGCGCGATACGTACACGTACGTGACGACGCCGTCGGAACTCCCGTTCGCACCACCGAGGGTGCTGCCACCCATCGGCTCCGCTTGCCAGACCAACCCGCAATGCGTGTTCACCCATCGGCACGACTGGTTCAGCAATCCGACCACCTTCACAACCACCATCGGTCCTCTTCGAGCGACCGCTGGGCCCGCGATCTTTGTGACGTTCGGGACGACGATTGTGGCGATGAGACCACCGGGATCGCCCAGCTTGGACGTGACGTCGCATCTATCGCCCGGCGTCCAGGGTGCTCTGCAGTCGGCGAGCAACTTCTGGCTGACGCCCGTGGAGCCGGCCTACCGCGCGGGCGGTGTCGTGGACCAAACGGCGGCGGTCGTCATGCCTCGGACCTGGACGCAACAGACCTCGACCCTCTCGCCGGTTATTCCGGGCGGAGTGAACGGTTTCCTGCTGGCCTCGGAGTCTGAGGGATCCCAGGTGCCCCCTCAAACGGGAGGCTTCGTCCCTTCAGATAGGACGGGCGCTCGAGGGTTGTTTTCTGCCGTGGAGAGAAGCGTCTATATGGTCGGCGGTCGCCGGGGCGACACGCCCACGGGCGAAATCTGGCGTTACGCGCTCGATGCCGGCGAGTGGATTCCTCTTTTTCAGACCATTCCAGGCTCGCCGGCTGCCCAGGTCTTTCTGGGCGACGTAAGCGGGCTGGCCTACGATCAGGCACACGGCAAGCTGGTGGTGGCCGACCGCCTTCCATCGGGGTCGCGGATTGCGGTCCTCGACACGCGGAACTCGACATCGAAGCTGGCGGCATTGATCGATCTCACCGCCTTCACGAAGGTGGGGATCGGCGCCGGCGACGACGGCACCTTCGTGCTGGTGGGCGCGCGATGGTCGCAGGCAAAATGGACCGCGTACCGGTTCAAGCTGACAGCCTCGGACGATGTCGTCTGGATGGGACAGCTGACCGGTACGGGCTACGTGCTGGCCGATCCGATGTGGGCGGACGGCGGGCTGTCGTTGTTCGTTCAGGATGGCCAGAACCTAAAGGTCGTCGACCTCACCGCCGCTGCATTCGTCGGCTCGGGGCCACCGGCGGACTTGCACGTGTGCACGACCACGCCAACGCTCACGGCTCCGCCCGACACTGCGGTCAGCACGTGCACCGAGCCCCCTATCGGCACTGCGACCGCATCGGGAGCGTGCTCGCCCGTCTCAATTCGAAATGATGCCCCGCCGTTTTTCCCGCTGGGCGAGACGATCGTGACCTGGATTCTGGAGGATCCCATGGGACACTCCGTGACCGCGCAGCAGAAGGTCACCGCCGTTCTGGGCGATGACGCCTCTTGCTGCCCCGCGGGAACGAATGTCATCGTCGGCACCTCGAACAACGACAGTATTACGGGGACCTCGGGTGCGGATTGCATCATCGCACTCGCCGGCCAGGACACCATCAACGGCCTCGGGGGCGACGACTACATTTCCGGCGGCGAGGGTAATGACGTGATCGATGGCGGCAGCGGGGCCGACAGGATCTCCGGAGGAAACGGGCAAGACCAGTTGCGAGGCGGAACGGGGAACGACGTCATCGACGGCAGCGGGGGCGACGATCTGTGCTGGGGAGGCGACAATGACGACGTTATCAAGGGCGGCGAAGGCCAGGACCAGCTCTTCGGTGAGAACGGCAACGACCAGCTCCTCGGAGAGAACGGAGATGATCGGCTGGAGGGTGGGGCGGGCAATGACGCGCTCACCGGCGGAGGGCTGCACGACGTGTGCATCGGCGGTCCGGGGACCGATACATTCAATACGTGCGAGTCGACGCAGCAGTGAGTAGCGGCCGGGGACCCGGCGAGATTCGACGGGTCTGGTCGCCGGCTGTCATCATCCTCCTCATCGCGGCCTCCGTCCCGCAGTCGTGTCGCCGGCGATCGATGGTCGGAACACACGACGCGGGCGTTGCGGCTACGGGCGGCTCCGGAACCGGAGGGACGGCTGGCTCTGGGCGTGGGGGCGCGGCTGGAACCAACAACGCCTCCGGAACCGCGGGGATGTTTGCAAACGGCGGCGCCGCGGGCGGGGACCCGGCGATCTGGAGAGACATGCCAGATGCGTGGACCTTGGTTCCAGGTCTGCCCAGCTGTCCCTTGTACGTCGCCGATGTGAAGCGAGTTCAGGTTCCGACAAAGATTTGGAGCTCCTGTGGTCCGGGATGCCAGGTCACTTCGGCTAATGCCCTTTCTAGCGACAAGGGAACGGGAGTGGCTTCGGCCACTGGGGCGCTCGTAAACGGTGAAGTGTTCGTGCGCCTGGTGTCCGGGGCTCCCGGTTACAGCCTGGCCCACATCTGGCGGCTTTCAGACGGTCACGTCGTCGCCGCTGCCTTGCAGCGCCCGGTCGCCGGGTGTGGCGTCATGGGTTGGTCTCGATCGGCGCCACAGGTGATTCCTTGGAGCATTCCCGAAGGTCGCGGGCGGATCGTCGCGACGTCTCGCCTGGACGATTCCCCACTGGTCTGGTCACCCCTGCTTCATGACCTGCCGGTTCACTCCAACATCTTTGCGAACGACCTCGGCTGGGGAATGACGTTCGAGGACGGCACGGTGCGGTTCGAAACGCCGCTTGACGCCCCCGAGATGACCGTTCTCGAGCAGTCCGCCCTCAATCAGCGCGCCGCGGCCCGACGGGATCTCACCGTCTGGACCAGCGCCGTGACGAACATGCCGGATGTCCTCAAGGGCTTTCGCCCGTCGGAACAGGTCAAGATCGCGGTCGCCGGAACGCGGAGGATCATCAACGTCGCGCTTTCGGACACCGCGATGGTGTGGATAGCCGCCTCGGGACCCAGCATCAACGAGGGCCTGAACGAATACGCCGAGTTCTCCTGGTCGGGCTGGCCGGACAACCTGAGCGCCGTTCAGGTCCGCGGCACGGTCCCGATCCCAGGTAAAGACAACAGCAGCCTTCTGTCGCTCGCCACCGGCGGTGATTACGCCGCGGTCGACGCCTGCATGGGAACCCGATGCCGACTCCTGGTTCTCAAGCTCTCGACGGGAAAGATCTGGGAAATCCCCTATCGGCCAAACGCCGGATTCACGGGCACGCTTGCGGTATCCGATCGGGAGGTGCTCGTCGGAGAGAGCGACGTTACTGCGCCGCCCAACATTCTCGAGCGCCTGGTCCGTCTGGAAGTCGCGCGGCTCGACGAGATTCAGACGGCGTGGTGAATGGATCTCGTCGCTGGCGGCGCGGAATGCGATCGCGCTCATCGATCGATCGGGCGTCCAACGTTCCCCATCGCTCCTCCACCCGATTGTAGACGCCAAGACTTGAACATAAGCCAATCCACCCCCTAGGCGCGGGGGCGGGCGTGGTTAACGGCCCGGCGCCGATCTACTCTCGGATGATGAGTTCCACAGCGACAATGACGCGCCTCGCACCACGCCGTGGTTCGGGCCGCGCCGTGGTGTTGCTGTTGTCGGTCGTGGGATTCGGCGCCAGCGGGTGCGGCGCGGGCGGAAGCTCCGGCGCCGGCACGGGAGGTCACTCGGGCGCGACGGGGGGAGGCAGCGGGACGGGAGGCGCGACGGGTAGCGGAGGCGCCAACGGCGGGACGGCAGGCGCGGGCGCCGGCGGCGCGCTCGGGACCGGCGGAAGCGGCTCGGGTGGTAGCTCGGGGACGGGGGGCCCGGCTGGCTCGGGCGCCGCTAACGGCGGGACCGGCGGCGCGGGTGGCGTCGGCGGTGCGGGTGGCGGCGGAAGCGGTGGGGCGGCCGGCGGCGCCTCGGGGTCGGGTAGTCGTGCGGGGACCGGCGGCGCGGGTGGCGCGGCGGGCGGTGCGACCGGCACGGGCGGGGGCACCTACCTAGCGGGGCACCACTGGTACGGTCGCTGGAACGAAACCGGTTTGGCCGGGATCACCGTCAACAGCGGCAGCCACGTAACCACGACCTTCGGCGGTACCGGCATCAGCGCCTACTTCGACACGTCGATGAACCTGGCGTCCGCCATGCCGACGCTGGCCTGGCAGGTCGACGGTGGCCCCTGGCAGGAAGGCGATCTGGCCACGAACGTCTCGCTCGCCAGCGGCCTGGTCGCTGGAACCCACACGGTGACCCTGATGGTGCGGTCGATGGACGAGACGCAAAGCCGCTGGGCGGCGCCGCTGGTGTCCGCCACGAACTTCCGCGGCTTCGTGGTGACCGGGGGTTCCATTCAGCAAACCCCGCATCCCCTGCGCCCCAGGATCGAGTTCCTGGGCGACAGCATCACCGAGGGCGTGAACGTGTGGACGTCGCACAATGGCCAGACGCGCAAGGGTTGAAGGGACGACGCCCGTATCGCCTATCCATCGCAGACCGCGCAGATGCTGGGCGCCGAGTGGCGCCAAGTCGGCTTCGGCTACCTCGGCATCCTGAAGACTGGCAACGGCGGCGTCCCCAAGGCCAACGATTCCTTCAACTGGATCTACAAGGACGTCCCGCGCGATCCGTGGCAACCCGACATGGTCGTCATCAACCAGGGCACCAACGACGCCGGTGCCGACGCTTCGACGTTCCAGACTGGCTACGCGGAATACATGACGACCATCCGCACCGCCTACCCCAACGCCAAGATCGTCGCGCTGCGCCCCTTCAACGGTTCGCAGGCCGCGCCCATCAAGGCCGCGGTCGACGCCCGCGTGGCCGGCGGCGATCTGCGGACCTATTACGTCGACTCGGACGGCTGGCTCGGCTCGTCGGACTACACCGACGGCCTGCACCCCAACGAGCAAGGTAGTGGCAAGGCGGCGCGCGCGCTGGTGACCGCGCTGCAGAAGATCGGGCTGCCCTAGTGTTCCGTTCGTGATATCCGCGCAAGCATCCGACGGCGATGCCTGATGCTGGTTCGTGCTGGCCTGGTCCAGACGGAGAACGGTGTGCGCTTCTGACTCTCTCGCGCCCCTGACGAACATTTCGGCGCCTCTCGTCCTCCTTTCCTCGGCCCTATTCTCCCACTACCCCGGTTGGGTCCCTCCCTGGGGTTTAGGACGCCTGGACTGATCCAAGAGGACGCGCTTGATTCCGCGGCATAGTGGTGACGGCGGGGTTCGTGTTCTTCGGTATGGCCTTGCGGCCAAGAAGATCGGACGGCCCTGGGAGTTCAGATCTAGGTCGCCTGATGGAGGCGACCAAGCAGAAGACGCGATACCGGATCACTTTGCCCGACGACCTGATGGCAATCCTCAGATGGCACGCTATGGGGCACGCGAAATCTTCCCCGATGAAGAGGGGACTGAAAGATCATGCAGCCAGTCGTCATCGTTACGTGTGCCCGCCCCCCGCCGAAGTGTCCCCGGACGAAGAGGGGACTGAAACTGAAACTTGTCTGGCTGCTCTGGTAAGCTGGCTTTGTGAAGCGCACGCTCCGCATCCTCGTCGCCAAGGTGGGCCTCGACGGCCACGACCGCGGCGCGAAGGTGGTGGCGCGGGGGCTCGCGGACGCTGGTTACGAGGTCATTTACACCGGGCTGCACCAAACGCCCGAGATGATCGCCGCCACGGCGCAACAGGAGTCGGTGGATGCGGTCGGCTTGTCGATCATGTCAGGAGCGCACATGACCCATTTCCCGGCGGTGCTTGAGGCGCTGCGCGCCCGCGGCGCAGGCGACGTGGTCGTGTTCGGGGGCGGCATCGTTCCCGATGACGACGCCGCGACGCTGAAGTTGCAGGGCGTCGCCGCCATCTTCAAGCCCGGCGCGTCCACGCAGTCGATCGTCGACTGGATCGAGCGCGAGCTGCGGCCGCGGGTGGAAGGAGCGGCAGCGTGAGAAGGAGACACGGCAGCTTGAGACGACACGGCAGCTCTAAGCGGTCGCTGCTGCCCGCGATCGTGGGCCTCGGCGCCGGCCTATTCGTGTTCGCGCCCCCGGTCGCGCGCGCGAACGCACGCGCCGAGACCGAAGAGGCGCGCATCGCCGACATCCTGCAGGCGACGCTGGTCAAACACGGCGCCGAGGTGAACCGCTGTTTCGAGCGCGCGCTCGCCGACACCCTCGACGTCGCGGGCAAGCTCGAGCTCGAGGTCGACATCGGTCCGGGCGGCAAGGTGACCAAGGCCAAGCCCGGGCGCGACGAGGTGAAGTCGCCGGTCTTGCTCGCCTGCCTCACCGACGCCGCGGTGACCTGGTCGATGACCGGCATCGATCCCGGTAGCAGCGTCATCGTTCCTCTCGCATTCGAGGGCCAGGCCAACCAGTTTTCGATCAAGGTCAAGGACGCGCCCGATCATGGCCCGCCCGCGCCAAAGAAGAAGGGGTCCGCGCCAGCGCCGGTGCCGCCGTTCTCGGTCAAGCTGCTCGTCGACGAGGCGACCATGCACGCGCAGAAGGCCTCGCTCATGCAGCTGTCCATCGCGCCCGCCAACCGCATCGCGATGCACCAGCACCCGGGCGCCGAGATGCTGTACGTACTGCGCGGCCACGCCCGCATCCTCGGTCGCGCCGGCACGCCACCAGTGAAGCTGGACGAAGGGATGGCGATGTTCATCCCGCCCGACACGCCGCACGCGATCGAGAACATGGGCCGGCAGTCGCCGGCGGTGCTGCTCGACGTGTTCGCGCCCATGGGTCCGGAGCGCGTGTACCGCGACCCGACGGATGCCGTCGGCCGGGCGGCGTTCGAGGTCGTGCGCGACGGCGGCAACCCCGCCGGCGCGGCGGGCGGTGCCCCCGCGCCCACGTCGATGCCGGTGGCGACCACGTCGGCGGTCGCGCCGACGCCGCTGCCGGGCGGCAAGGCGCGGGTGCGCATGTTGCTGACGCCCAAGCAGACTGGCCACACCAACGCGTATTTGGGCGTCCTCGAAGCCGACCCCGGCGCCGAGATTCCGCGCCACAGCCACGCCGGGTCGGCCGAGATCCTGTACTTGGTCTCGGGCGGCGGCGAGCTGACGATCGGCAGCGAGAAGATTCCGTTCGCGGCCGACGAGGTCCTTCACATCCCCGACGGCCAGCCGCACGCCGGGAAGTTCACCGGCTCCGACAAGACGGTGATGGTGCAGATCTACGCGCCCGCCGGCCCGGAAGAGCGGTTCCGGACGCCCGCGCCCGCGAAAGGAAAGTAGCGCCGTGGTCGACTTCGATCTCTCCGACGAGCAGCGCGTGTTGCAGACGGCGGTGCGCGAGATGTGCGAGCGGCTGATCGTGCCCAACCGCAGGCGCTGGGACGCGGAGGAGCACTTCCCGGCCGAGATCATCCCCGCGATGGGCGAGATGGGCCTGCTCGGGATGCAGATCCCCGAGACGTACGGCGGCGCCGGCATGAAGTTCCACGACTACGTCATCGCGCTCGAGGAGGTCTCCCACGCCGACGCGTCGGTGGGCCTCACGATGGCGTCGCACAACTCGCTTTGCACCGGGCACCTCTACCTGGCGGGCAGCGAGGCGCAGCGCAAGAAGTACCTGCCACGGCTGGCGAGCGGGCAGGTGCTGGGCGGCTGGGGGCTGACCGAGCCCGGCTCGGGCTCCGACGCCGGCGCGGCGCGCACGCGCGCGGTGCGCAAGCGTGGCAGTGACGACAAAGACCTCTGGGTCTTGAACGGCACCAAGACCTTCATCACCCAGGGCTCGGTGGGCGGCATCTACGTCGTGCTCGCGTCGACCAGCCCCGAGAAGAAGGCGAAGGGCCTGACCGCGTTCATCATCGAGCGCGGCACTCCCGGGTTCAGGACCGGCAAGCGCATCGAGAAAATGGGCCTGCACGCCTCCGACACGACCGAGCTCGTGCTCGAAGACGTGGAGATCTCCGACGAACAGCGCCTGGGCGAGATCGACCACGGGTTCTTCGACACGCTCAAGATCCTCGACAAGGGGCGGGTCGGCATCGGCGCGTGGTCGATCGGGATCGGGCGGGCGGCGTTCGAGGCCGCGCTCAAGTACGCCAAGGAGCGCGTCCAGTTCGACAAGCCGATCGCCGAGTTCCAGGCCATCCAGCACATGCTGGCGGACATGGCGACCGAGCTCGACGCCGCGCGCCTCTTGGTGTGGCGGGCGGCGTGGATGCAGGACCAGGGGCTGCGGACCACCGAGCAGTCGTCGATCGCGAAGTACTTCGCCGCACGCGTCACCATGCGCGCCTGTAACGCGGCGGTGCAGATCCACGGCGGCTACGGCTACACGCGCGAGTTCGACGTGGAGCGCTACCTGCGCGACGCGAAGCTGGCCGAGATCGGTGAGGGCACCAACGAGGTCCAGAAGATGGTGATCGCGCGCGAGCTCTTGCGCACGGCGGCCGAGGGCGGCGGGTAGGACGCTGCGCTTGCCGGCCGCTGACGACCCGAGCGCCAGGCTGACGAAGACGGTCGCACAGGTGGTGGCGCAAGTGGTGGGCGGCGATCTCGCGGCGGCCGCCGCATTGATGCGCGCGCTCGACGACGACCTGCCCGGCGCACGCGAGGCGCTCGGCGCGATTTACCCCCACGGCGGACGCGCGTTCGTCGTCGGCGTCACCGGCAGCCCGGGGGTCGGCAAGTCGACGCTGGTCGACGCGCTGCTGTCGGCGACCCGCGCGCGCGGCGAGCGGGCGGCGGTGGTCGCCGTCGATCCGTCGAGCCCATTTTCGGGCGGGGCGCTGCTGGGCGATCGGGTGCGCATGCAGCGCCACGCGCTCGACGACGGGGTCTTCATCCGCTCGCTCGCGACCCGCGGGCGGCTCGGCGGGCTGTCGCGCTCGACCACCGCGGCGATCGCGGTGCTGGACGCGGCCGGTTTCCCGATTGTGTTCGTCGAGACCGTGGGTGCCGGGCAGGCCGAGCTCGACATCGCCGACGCCGCGGACCTGGTGGTCGTGGTGACCGCGCCCGGGCTGGGCGACGAGATCCAGGCGCTCAAGCTCGGGCTCGTCGAGATCGCCGACGTGCTGGTCGTCAACAAGAGCGATCGCGACGGCGCCGATCGCACCATCGCCGAGCTGACCGCGATGCTGGCGCTGGGCGCGCGCGCGGTACCGCCCATCGTGCGCGCGGCCGCGGCGACGGGCGCCGGCGTCGCCGACGTGGTGCAGGCGATCGAGCGGGCGCGCGCGGCGGGGGAGGGCGACCGGGCCTCGCGCAGGCGGCGGCAGGCGGCCCGGCAGGTGCTATCGATCACGGGTGAGAGCGCGCGCGACGCGGCGCTCGCCGCGCTGGGGACGCCGGACGCCCCCGGGCCACTCGCGTCACTGTTAGATGAGGTCGTCGCGCGCCGCCTGGATCCGTGGGCCGCCGCCGAGGCGCTCGCGCCCATGGGCCGACGCGAGTAAGATCCCAAGGATGCGGATCACGCGCTTTGCGCCTGCGGGTGTGCTGCTGGGGCTTTGGTCGTGCGGCCTCATCGACCGGGACATCACCCGGTCCACGTTCTTCCTGCCCGCCCGGACCTACATGTTCGACGCGGGGTCGTTGAACCTGCCCGCGGGCAGCACGACCGCGGTGCCGTGCGGAGACGGCCAGGCCGTGACCGACTGCTGCAACCCGCCCGCGCCGTTCCCCAAGCCCACCTGCAACGACATGATGTCCCTCATCTGTCAGGCGGGCGTGTGCACCGCGCACGTCACCGCCACGCAGATCCAGCGGATGAGCTTGGCGCAGGAGGTGCCGGGGCTCGCCGACAAGCCCAGGTTTGGCACCGTGAGCATCGCCGCCATCACCTACGAGGTCCCGATCAACACGCTCAACGTCGCCTCGCCCGAGATGGTGTTTTATCTGGCGCCCGATGGCATCACGGACTGGAGAGATCCGATGGCGGAGAAGTTCGGGACGTTGCCGTCGATCCCCGCGGGAGGGATGGACCCCGGCATGGTCATCCTGGAGCCGGGCGCCGAAGCGAGCTTCGCCAGGTTCGCAGGTGACCTGTCGAAGGCGTTCAACTTCATCGCGACCACCACCATCGACGTACCGTCGGGTTCGCCGGTTCCGACCGGAAAGATCGAGCTCAGCGTGACCGGTAAGCTATCCGTCGCGCTTTGACGCTGACCGCGTGAGTTGACCCGCGCCTAAGCAGTCGCGGACGTCGTGTCCGCGTCGTCGCTGGCTTCGCTCGTCGAGGACTCGACCTCCGCAGGCGCTGGGCCCGGAACCACCGGGGCAGGCGCGGGCGCACGCTTGGCGCCGGCACGCGCGCCATCGAGACCGCGGCCCGCGTCGACGCGCTCCTTCAGCTCCTTGCCGACCTTGAAGAACGGCAGCCGCTTCGGCTTCACGTTGACGGCGACGCCGGTCCGCGGGTTGCGGCCCTCGTACGCGCGGTAGGTGCGGATCTCGAAACTGCCGAAGCCGCGAATCTCGATCCGGTCGTCGGCCCGGAGAGCCGCCTCCATCGCCTCGAAGATCACGTTGACCAGAAGCTCGGCTCGACCCTTGGGAAGCTTCTGCGACTCAGACAGGTGATCGATGAGATCCGACTTGGTCATCGTGCCAATCCCCTCTTGCCCGGTCTTGCCCAGTTGGCGCGCGGAGCCGCCCGCGCTCAACCAACCGGCAAACGGTAACTCGATCTCCCGGCCGCGTGCAACGCAAAATCACGCACAAACTTCCCGGATCCTTCCCAAATCCCAGCAACGATCATGCCGAGCGATGTTCCCCGAAAACGTCGCGGAGCACGTCGGCGATCTCGCCCAGACTGGCGCGCGCCTTCACCGCATCGATGAGCGGCGGAAAAACATTGTCCGCGCCGCCGGCGGAGGTTCGCAGTCGGTCGAGCGCCGCGCGCCATCGTCTGCCATCGCGGGTGTTGCGCAACCGCTCTACCCGCTCGACCTGCTCGGCTTCGAGCGCCGGATCCTGGCGGTGCAGTTGCGGCCCGCCGGCGTCGGTACCGTCGGTGAAGCGATTGACGCCGACGATCACGCGCGCGCCCGACTCGACCGCACGCTGGTGCTCGAGCGCGCGGCGCTCGATCTCGCGCTGGGGAAAGCCGGCCTCGATCGCGGCCACCATGCCGCCACGCGCGTCGATGTCGGCCATCAGCGCTTCGGCGCGCGTCTCGATCTCGGAGGTCAGCGCCTCGACCGCGTAGGCGCCGCCCAGCGGGTCGACCACGTCGCCGGCCCCGCTTTCGTGCGCGAGGATCTGCTGGGTGCGCAGGGCGACTCGCGCCGAGGTCTCGGTGGGCAGCGCCAGCGCCTCGTCGTAGCCGTTGGCGTGTACGGACTGCGCGCCGCCCAGCACCGCCGCCAGCGCCTCGATCGTCGTGCGCGCGACGTTGGCCAGCGGCTCGGCGGCGGTCAGCGTCGATCCCGCGGTCTGGGCGTGAAACCGCAACATCTGCGAACGCGGGTCGCGGGCGCCGAACCGATCGCGCATGACCCGCGCCCACAGCCGGCGCGCGGCGCGGAACTTCGCTACCTCCTCGAGAAGATGCGCGTGCGCGTTGAAGAAGAACGACAGCCGCGGCGCGAACGCGTCGACGGTCAGCCCCGCGTCGCGCGCCGCCTCGACGTAGGCGATGCCGTCGGCGAGCGTGAACGCCACCTCCTGGACCGCGTCGCTGCCCGCCTCGCGGATGTGGTAGCCGCTGACGCTGATCGTGTTCCAGCGCGGCAGCTCGCGGCCGCAGAACGCGAACGTGTCGGCGCAGAGGCGCATCGACGGCCCGGGTGGGTAGATGTACGTCCCGCGCGCGACGTACTCCTTGAGAATGTCGTTCTGGACCGTGCCCGTCAGCCGGTCGCGGGCGATGCCGCGCTCGTCGGCGACGCCGATGTAGAACGCGAGCAAGGTGGCGGCCGTCGCGTTGATGGTCATCGAGGTCGACACGTCCGCGAGCGGCACCCCGTCGAGCAGCACGTGCATGTCCTCGATCGACGAGATCGCGACCCCGGTGCGCCCGACCTCCCCGCGCGCGAGCGGGTGGTCGGGGTCGCGCCCCATCTGCGTCGGCAGGTCGAATGCGACCGACAACCCCGTCTGCCCCGACGCGAGCAGGAACTTGTAGCGCTGGTTCGACGCCGCCGCGGTGCCGAACCCCGCGTACTGCCGGATCGTCCACGGCCGGCCTCGGTACATGTCGGCGTGGATGCCGCGCGTATACGGGAATTGCCCTGGGCGGCCGAGGTCGCGATCGGGATCGAACGGCGGCTGCCGCCCGGCGAGGCTGGCGGCGTCGTAGACCTCGTCGAGGGGAATGCCGGCCGAGGTCTCGCGTTTGGCCAATGTCGATGCCTGCCGGTCGCTAGCCCAACCGGACTTCGGGGACGTCACCGTCGATCACGAGCTTGGGCTCGGTCTTGGACTGGATCTCCTCGACCGAGACGCCGGGCGCGCGCTCGCGCAGCACGAGCCCATTCGGTGTCACGTCCAGCACCGCGAGATCGGTGATCACGCGGTGCACGGCGGCCACCGCGGTCAGCGGCAGCGTGCAGCGCTTGAGGATTTTCTTTTCGTCCGGGCCGCCGCCTCTCGGCTTGGCCACGTGCTCCATCATCACGATCACGCGCTTGGCCGCCGCGACCAGGTCCATCGCGCCGCCCATGCCCTTGATCATCTTGCCCGGGATCATCCAATTCGCGAGATCGCCGTTTTCGGCCACCTGCATGGCGCCCAGGATGGCGCAGTCGATGTGGCCGCCGCGGATCATCCCGAACGACTCCGCCGACGAGAAGTAGGCGCTGCCCGGCAGCTGGGTGATGGTCTGCTTGCCGGCGTTGATGAGGTCGGGGTCCTCGTCGCCCTCGTACGGGAACGGCCCGATGCCGAGCATCCCGTTTTCGGACTGCAGGATGATGTCGGTTCCGGCGGGCACGAAGTTCGCCACCAGCGTCGGCATCCCGATGCCGAGGTTGACGTACATACCGTCGCTGAGCTCGCGCGCGGCACGCTGGGCGATCTGGTCTCGGTTCAGCGCCGGCATGATCAGCTGCTCCTCTTTCGGACCGTCCGTTGCTCGATGGGTTTGACGTAGCCCGCGCCCTGGAGGATGCGCTGGACGTAGATGCCGGGGGTGTGGATCTGGTCGGGGTCGAGCGCGCCCGGCTCGACCAGCACCTCGACCTCGGCGACGGTGAGGTTGGCGGCGGCGGCGATCATCGGGTTGAAGTTGCGCGCCGTCTTTCGGTACACGAGGTTGCCGAACCGGTCGCCCTTCCACGCCTTGACGATGCCGAAGTCGGCGGTGAGCGCGGTCTCGAGCACGTACTTCCGCCCGCCGAACTCGCGCGTCTCCTTGCCCTCGGCGACGATCGTGCCGAAACCGGTCGCGGTGAAGAACGCCGGGATGCCCGCGCCCCCGGCGCGGATGCGCTCGGCCAGCGTGCCCTGCGGGTTCATCTCGACCTCGAGCTTGCCGTCGAGGAACAAGCGCTCGAAGATCTTGTTCTCGCCCACGTAGCTCGACACCATCTTTTTTACTTGGCCATTGGCGAGCAGGATGCCGAGCCCCTTGTCGTCGACGCCGCAGTTGTTCGAGATGACGGTGAGGCCCTTGGTGCCCTTGCGCCGGATCGCGGCGATCAGGTTCTCGGGGATGCCGCACAGGCCGAACCCGCCGGCCATCAGCGTGGCGCCCTCGGGCAGATCGGCGATGGCCTCGTCTGCGTTGGCGACGGTCTTGTCCATGTCGCCGAATGATAACCCTGTCGCAAACCAGGCGACAGGGACCGGCAACAGGCAGCCGTCCGGCCCGCGTGCGATACTTCCCAGGTCTTGCCGATCGTTACTTTCACAACCGACTTCGGCGCGGGCGACGGCTACGCGGGCGCCATGAAGGGCGTCGTGTTGGCGATTGCGCCCGAGGCGCGGGTCGTGGACATCACCCACGGCGTGCCCGCGCGGGACGTGGTCGCGGGTGCGGTGGCGCTGGCGCAGGCGGCGCCGCTGTTCTCGCCCGGGACGATCCACCTCGCGGTCGTCGATCCCGGCGTGGGCGGCTCGCGCGCCGATCTGCTGGTCGAGTCGGGCGGCAGCCTCTACGTCGGTCCGGACAACGGCGTGCTGTCGCTGGCGGCGCGCCCGCCGCGCCGGATCTGGCGCATCGAAAGCTCGACGTTCCGGCGCGAGCCCGTGAGCCCGACGTTCCATGGCCGCGACGTGTTCGCGCCCACCGCCGGCCGGCTGGCCGCGGGCGCGCACCCGTCCGACGCTGGGCCCGAGCTCGACCACATGACCGAGGTCGGCGCGCCGCCGGTGCACCGCCATGGCGGCGTGGTCGAGGGCGAGGTCATCCACATCGACGCGTTCGGCAACCTCATCACCTCGCTGCCCGCCGAGGTCGTGACCGCGATCGGTCCCGACATCGCCATCGAGATCGAGGGCGGCGAGGGGAGGTTCGAGCCCGGCTTCGGACGCACCTTCTCCGACGTCGAATCGGGCGCGCTCATCGCCTACATCGGCAGCGGCGGACAGCTCGAGATCGCGCGCCGCGACGGGTCCGCGGCGCGACGCATGGGCGCCGAGCGCGGGACGGCGGTGCGGGTGAGGAGCGCGAACGCATGACCACGGGCCGCACGGGCGTGCAGGCGGCGCTGTTGGTCGCCGGCGTGTGGATGTTGGCCGCGGCCGGCGCGGGTGGTTGCACCGTGGGCAGCGGTTCGGGCGCGGCCCGAGGGCCGCTCTGGGTTCTCGGCTGCAGCTCGGAGCTGCCCGCGCCAGGCGACCTTGGCACCCCCGCCGCGCCGTATGACTTCAGCCTCGACCCGACGTTCTTCGCCGGTGAGCCGATCGAAGACGTGTCCATGACCGTGCACGAGAACCGGTTGGTCATCCGCATGCAGCGGAACACGGGACCGATCGAGTTCAACGATACGCTGTCGTTCGACGTCCAGAACTCGCTCCAGGTCGCGCGCTGCGTGCGGGGCCGGATTGAGAACGGGGTGGGGGACTGGGACATGACCGACGAGACCTCGGGCGCGTGGTGCGACTGGTCGGGCGGGGCTGTCGATGGCGGAGCGGCGCCCGCCCGCGCGCGCATCAGCCTCACCGCCGGTGGCTACATCCAGGCGTCACTGGCGCTGCTCCAGACCTGTCCGCTCGACGAAGGAGCGGCGCTGGTCGGACACTCGCAAACCGGTTGGATCGAATTCACCGACTTCGGAGCCGCGGCGCAGCCCGATCTCGCGCCCGAGGCGCGCACGGCGTTCGGCACCAGCACCGACTTCAAGGTCAATTACGACGAGCGGTTGCGTGCCACCTTTCATGTGGAGCTTGAAGATGATCGGGTGATCGTCGCGCGCCGCATGAACTTGCCCGCGCCCTCGCCGCGGATCGGCGGCACGCTCGATGGCCGGTTCGACTTCGACCTCCTGCGCGGACGCGCGGCGCAGCCGTTCCCGTGAGCCGGGAGATCACGGTCGAGATCGAATCGCTGGCGCCGGGCGGCGACGCGGTCGGCCGCCAGCGCGCCGCCGAGGGCGCGCCACCCAACCTCGAGGCGGGCGACGGTCGGGTGACATTCGTGCCGCTGGCGGCGCCGGGCGAGCGTGTGCGCGCGCGGCTCGAGCGCGAGAAGGGCAAGGTGGCGTGGGCGGAGCTGACTGCGATCGAGCGACGGAGCGCCGATCGCGTCGAAGCGCCGTGTCCGTTGTTTGGCGCGTGCGGCGGCTGCCAGTGGCAGCACGTCACGCTGGCGGCGCAACACGCCGCCAAGAAGGCAATCGTCGAGCGCGCGCTCGGCCGGACGATCGACGCGGTCGCGGTCGTGAGCGCTCCCTATGGCTACCGCGATCGCGCGCGGTTGGCGGTCGGCCCGGCGGGGACGCTCGGCTTGCGCGCCCGCCGCTCGCACGACGTCGTCGATGTCCCGGCCTGTCCGCTGTTCGGACCCGAGCTCACCCGCGCGTTGCCGGCGTTGCGCGCGCTCGCGCGCGGCCTCGGCGCGGGGGTCGAGCTCGACGTTCACGCCGGCGCTGGCGGCGTCCACGTCAACGTCGTGCGCGCCGACGCGACCAGCGCCGCGCACGCGCGCCGCGAAGTCGATCGGCTGGAAGCCGCGGGCGTGGTCGGGCTCGCGCTCGCGGGCAAACCGACCTGGGGCCGGGCGGAGATCGACGTCGCCGAGCCCGGCAGCCCGCCGCTCGCGGTGCCGTCGGACGGGTTCGCGCAGGTGGGCCGTTCCGCCAACGCGGCGCTGGTCGCCGCGGTGCTCGACGCGGTCGGACCCGCGCCCGGCGTGGTGCTCGAGCTCTACGCCGGCAGCGGAAACTTCACCCGTCACCTGCTCGCCCGCGCCGAGGCTGTCCACGCCTCCGATGGCGATCCCGCCGCGGTCGAACGCGGCCGCCGCAACGCGCCCGGCGCCGCCTGGGCCCTGCGCCCGCAGCCGTTGACCCCGGACACGGTGCTGCTCGACCCGCCGCGCGAGGGCGCGGACCGCGCCCACCTCGACGCCGCGCGCGGCGCGCGCCGCCGCATCGTTTACGTTTCCTGCGACCCGCAAACGCTGTCGCGCGACAGCCGTGCGCTCGAAAGCTCCGGGTTTTCCCCGGGTCGCGCGGTCGCGCTCGACCTCATGCCGCACACTTTTCACGTCGAGGTCGTGGCTAGTTTCGAACGCCCGACCTAGTCTTGGGTGGTGGCGCTCGATCCCGTGACTCGTTCGTCCGTGCCGCCGTTGCTGGCGAGCGAGCCTGCCGACGCCGAACGCCTCCGCCTCCGCGAGCCACCGTCCGAGCTACCGTTCATTCGGCAAGTCTGGCGCGGCCTGGGATTCCTCCACTGGCGTGTCGACCCGTCCGCGATCGCGGCGCTCCTGCCGACGGGCCTAGAGGTCGACACCTTCGGCGGCGCGGCCTACGTCGGCATCGTCCCGTTCACGATCCCAGTGTCGCAGCTCGCCGGCGTGCGCTTCCCGATCGCGCCTTCATTCCACGAGCTGAACCTGCGCACCTACGTCCACCGCGCGGGCTCCGATCCGGGCGTTTGGTTCTTCAGCCTGGACGCCGCCAGCCGCCTCGCCGTATGGGGCGCGCGCTTCGGATACTCGCTGCCGTACTTCCACGCGCGCATGTCGATGCGATCGCGACGCGACCACGACGGCCTCTCCATCGACTACCGTTCCCGCCGCAACGGGGGAGACGACGCACCTGGTGCGGAATTCCGCGCCCGCTACGGCCCCCGTGGTCCTGCGGCACCCGCCTCGCCCGGCTCGCTCGAGTTCTTCCTCGTCGAGCGGTACCTGCTCTACTCGCGCATCGGCGATGCGTTGGCCAGCGCGCGTGTGCACCACGCCCCGTATCCCATCCAGGCTGCGTCCGCGTCCGACGTCGCCGAGACCCTCACCAGCGCCGCCGGCCTGCCGCGCACCATCGGCCCGCCCGACCATGTCTGCTACGCGAGTGAGGTCGACGTCCGGATCTTCCCCTCCCGCCGTCTTGACAACCCCCCGCGCGTCCGATAGTCCCTAGAGCCAAGAAATTCGCGGGAGTAACTCAGTGGTAGAGTGCCACCTTGCCAAGGTGGACGTCGAGGGTTCAAGTCCCTTCTCCCGCTCTCCTAACCGCCCGGAAGGCGAGCCGTTTCGCCCGCTCGCCGCCGCCCCGACGTCGCTGATGTGCCTGTTTCGCGAGCATGTGCCTAAGAAGTTGCCTAATTGAGCGCCTGCTTCGAGTCGTCCTGCGTGTGCTTGCTCGTGTCGTTCGCGGCCTCCGCCTTGCCGCCCTTGACCAGCCTCAGCATCCCCTCCACCGCGGCCTTCTTCTCCCCAACGTCGACGTGTGAGTAGTGCTCGGTCATCCGCTCGGTCACGTGGCCCGTGATCGCCCGGGCCACCTCGCCGCTCGCCACCCGCCGGATGAGATCGTTCGCGGTCCGGCGAAGACCGTGAGACGAAAACCGCCGCTCCACGCCGATCTTCTTGAGGCAGTCCTCGAAGGCCTTCGACATGCACGACGTGTTGTTGTGTGGTTTCCCCACCCTCGACGGGAAGATCCAGCCGCTGTCGGCGTGACGGTGGGAGCGATTGAGCTCCGCCCGCCATTCCGTCAGCACCTGGCGTAGCTCGTCGGTGAGCGCTGGATTTCGGCGCCGCCGATCGATCTTTGCCGTCGAGACCAGCGTCCTCCAGTTCCCCCTCCGGATGCGGATGATTCCTCGGTCCTCGTCGATGTCCTCCCACCGCAGCGCGCTCACCTCGCTGAACCGGCTCGCGGTGGCGAACTGCGTGAATGCCATCGCGTACCAGTGTGGCCACCCCTCCTTGAGCGCCGCCATGAACCGGGTCATCTCGTCGACGGTGAGCAGGTTGACCGGATCATCGCTGTCCAGCTCCTCCTCGCCGCGCTCCGGGATGGCCCGCAACCTGGCGGCCGGGCTCACGGCCAGCCGATACTGCGCCGCCGCGTCGGCCATCATCACCTTGAAGACTCGCAGGTACCCGTTCGCCGTCGAGGCGGCCCGGCCTGCGGCCGCCCCTTCGAACCAACGGAGCGCGTCCTCAGGCGTGATGGCGTTCAGGTAGAAGCCACCCAGAACCGGCAAGATCACCCGGTCCAGCGTGTCAGCGTACCTTGCCGCTGTGGACGGCTTTAGTGTTGGCAGCCGCCCACTCAGCCACGATCTGGCGTAGTCCCCAAGGCGAACCCGCGTCGGCTCGGCGAGGTTTCCGGCGCCGAGATGCTCGGCCCGGAGCCCCACCTGCGCCGCAACGGCTTCCTCCACCGTCTCGCACCGAATCCGTCTCCGCACGTCGATCATCAGCCCTGTCCGCGGATGGACCTCCTGAACTCGGATCAGATACAACCCCTGCGCCAGCTCCGAGATCCCACGCAGGTTCTTGTTCGTTTTCGTTCTGGTGCGCTTCATTTCCTACCTCCGTTGTGTCGCGCACCAGACGACACCCGTCGGCGAAGTTAGCACGCGCGCGCAGAGCGACGAAGGCGTCGATCGCGTCCTTCGTGAACAGCCAGGTCCGGCGAGGTCCGCGGCCCGCCGGCCGAAGCCACCCTCGGTAGACTGCCATGCGGATGGCGCCGGGCGTTCGATAGCCGAGATAGAGCTGCGCCTCAGCGGTCGTGAGGTACGGCGACGAAAACCGAGACGTGGCGCCGTTAGCGCTCAAATGACGGGCCTCGCTTTCTACCTCGATCGATTTCCAGCCCGGGGCGCTCCACGACGATTCGAAGCCGCGGGTGCGTCTGCTCCCGGCTGTGGAGCGTGTCGACCAGGTTCGCCGGCACCCGCCAGGTTCCTTCCGGCAGTTTGTCGACCAGGTTGTGGCGAGCCAACCGTTCCAGGCGGCGCTGGTTGGTGTCGATCACGTCCCTCGGCTGGACCCATCGCCCATCGATCGCGACCGGCATGTCGCCGAGCTTCTTGAGATGGGCGGTAGGGCTATAGATGCCGCCGTTGGCTGTGGCCTCCCGCTGGATGAAGCGGTCGGTGCTCGTGACCCACGGCTCCGGCTGGCAGGCCAGGCGGACCGGGGCGCCCTCTTTGAGCGTCGCCGCCGTGGTCGGGTCGAGGCGGACGTAGACGCCCTCCATGCGCGCGTTCTGGACGATCACGTACTGGTCGCCATGGAGCTCGTCATGCAGGCCCTTCTGTTTGACGATTCCTTCTACTGCCGCACCCGGCTCGGGCTGGAACATCCGATGGTCGGCCGCGCGGCCGTCGAGCGCGCGGTGCATTCGCTTGATGATGTCGCCGCGCTCTCCGAGATCCTTGAGCGTCTGTTGCCATCCGTCCTCGAAGCGCCAGGAGGTCGGCGAGATGCGTTCGACGAGCTGCAGTCTCTCGAGCACGTCGAGACGTCCGATCGCATGGGACCGCGAGACCTTGCGGGCGTCCGCAGCGCTCGCGATATCCCTCATCTGGATGGTCAGGTCGGCCGAGGTGAGGGGGGGCCAACGCCCGATCGATCCTCGTCAGCCTCTCCTGAGATACCTCGCGATCGAGCTGCCGCCGCATGTCGAGCTCGGTGCGTGGCCCAAGTTCCTTCGTGGCCAGCTCCTGAGCGCGCAGGCGCAGCGACTCGGACAGATAGGTCCGATCGATCCGCAGCTCGCGGTCCTGAGTGTCGACGCCGCGCACGACCAGATGGACGTGCGGATTATCGGTGTTGTAGTGGCAGACGGCCGCCCAGCGCAGCCCGCGGCCGAGATCCTTCTCCATCCGCTCGACCAGGTCGCGCGTGTACCGGCGCAGATCGAGCTCGTCGCCGTCCTCGGGCGCGATGATGAATCGAAATTGGCGTTTCTCGCCTTCGATGGGCGCCGCGAATTCCTTGCGCCCGACGTCGCCGTTGGCATCGAACATCTGGCCCGGCGAGCCGTCCCTCTCGACGCCGTCGCGTTCGATGTAACCGAGATGAGCCCGGGCCGCCTTGGCGCCGCCGCCAGCGAGGCGGACATAACTCGCCTTGACGACGCATCGCCGTGCGTTGGGAGGCAAGCGTACGTCGCACTTCGCCGGGCCCCCTTCCGCCGGGCAATTCGCCCTGACGATCGCGGTCCGCTGCCGAGCGCGCGCAGCGAGGCGCTGGAGTACCGCGCGCCTCATAGTGAGCCCGGCCGCCGGCTCGACGCCCTGGCGACCGCGCCCCATTTTCGGGCGAAAGGCCCGCTCCCAGTCGCCCGAAGGATCGCGGCTCATCGGGCGTTGCTCGGAGCCGGCTCGCTCGGCTTGGTCTGCGGTGCGGGCGAACCCTTCTCTCCGTCTCCCAGTACCTTTGCCGCGAGGCGGGAATCGCGGGCCATTGCGTCCGATACGAAGCCGATGAAGCGCTCGAATTCCGTCACCGACCGGCGTGCACCGGCTGCCCGCTCAGCGTGCGACCACTGCGGCACGTACACGAACCAGTACCGCACGAACATCGCGAACGCCTCGGAGAGCACCTCCAACGTCCGTCGCTGGTCCGCCGAATCACGCGCCTGCCGATCGAGGCGTCGCAGGATCAGGGCACCATCCCTCTCACCTCCATCGAGGTACTGCTCGATCGCGGCCTCGACGGCGGCGCTTTCAGTGAGGCCCTTGGCGCCACAGTAGGCGGCCAGCCGATTCGAGATTTCGGGGAGGACGTAGGGATGAATTCGGGTTCTTGTTCTCATGATCGGGCCTGCTTGATGGTTGTCGCGGTGGCGGCGCGCGCCGTTGCCGAGTGGGTGAACGTGCTGTGTCTTGCAAGATCACTCGGGCAGCACCGTCGCCGGTTGCTGCCTAAGCGGTCGTGCCCTTGCTGTCTCTTTCCTGAAGCGGTTTGCCTCGTGCGCGGCTGCGTCCTTGTCGAGCGAGGCGGGAAAAGGACGCCACGCGGACGCTCCCGCCGCGATGTCTCGCCGTCCCGTCCGGCTTCGGCCGCGCGTCGTGCCGCCGCCGGCTCTGACGATGACCGTGGTGGATCTTTGGCGCCTGGCCTGTCTGCGCCTTCGGCTCCGGCTCGCCGGAGTGTGGGCCTACAGGCGCCGCCTCAAGATGACGGAGCGCGACCTGCGCGGCGTTGCCGGCGATGTCGTCGTTGGGGCGCAAGTGGCGCGCGCGTGGGAACCCCGTGGGCGCGCCACTGGCGCCCGTGGGGGACGCGCATCAACATCTCTGCGCGTGCAGCGTTGATTCGGAGGATGCCGCGCCGCGACGCCCAAGGTCTCGTCGCGGTGGTTCGCTCGATCCTCTCCGGCGACAGCTACGCCGACCACGCCGTAGGCGTCGGCCTGTTCGGCGTTGAATTGCGCGACACCACGCTGAAGATGCGCCGTGCGCGATCGAGACGATCCACGTGACTCTCGCTGCTCGCCTGGCAGGACATCGTCCGCGCCACGGCCTGCTCACCGCATGCACCGACGTTGACGCTCATGTGGTGGCCGCCCGAAGTGGCGCCACGCGGCCAGGCCGACGCCTTGCCGACTCGGCCGTTGACTCGCCAGCGTGCGGGGTTCGACTTCGACACCATGCTGTCGGTTGACGAAACCACGATCACGATGTCGCGGGCAGTTGCTCGCGCCGATGACACCGGCGTGACGACTACCCCGCGGTCGGGCGACACGCCGGCACCTCGTCCGTGTTGGTCTTGGCGCTTCGGCGGTGTGTCGCCGGTCGATGGGAAAGATCAACGGACGCCCACGATCTCGTCGGATGCATCGCCGTGATCGAACTGTGGCGCGGACCGATCGGAACGGGGGACGGGTGGTGAAGATCCCGTGGACGTATCGATGGGAGCGCGTTGGCGAGATCAGCTGGAATCTGTGGACGCTCCGCCAACTCGCCGTGATCGAACCGTTGACGTTCTGGATGAAGAGGGGGCGACTGGAATTGGGGGACGATTGGGAGGAGATGGGGTACGGCAAGATTAAGTGCGAGCGCTCGCGCGCACCGAGGTGCGCGGATCGCCTCGTGAAAATGTAGCGCCGGCGACTCGTGCGCGAGCGCTCACAATCTGCCGAGCGCCAGGAATGACTCGCGTTTCCTCGGCGCTGGGTATTGTTTATCCGACGGAGAAGGCTTTCGGACGTACCGAGCGTCTGATCCGCCGGCCTGCGGTTCCACCTGTCTCCCGGCGAAGGCGGAAACGGCCATCGGCGCAAGTCCAATAAACGCGGGTGGCTACAACACACGGGGTCGGGATCCGGAGGCCGGGCCGGCACCGCACGGTCCCCGACTGGCGCAGCTCCAGCGCCCGATGCCGCCAGTGACAGTGCCTCGTATTGACCCGCGAGTTCGGAGGGACGAGACTGGCCCTATGGTCTTCGGGCGCCCGCTGTGCGCTTGCTTCCGCCGGCAGGGTTCAGAGGGCCCGGAGAATCAATGGGCGGTGTGGCGTGAGGTGAGGTGGGACTATCGGCCGAAGCCGGTACCAAGATCCTTTTGGGCCGATTTCGTTGATATTCGACCAACATTCAGGCCGGCGCGCACACTAATGGCCATAGTCAGATGAAGCTGCTCCTTCAGGCGGCGCTCTTGTCGTCCGTTACGGCCTGTGGTGTGCGATCACTCGTTCCGGACGCGGGACCGGCGGATGCAGGCGATACGGCGATGGCTCCCGTGGATGCAATCGAGGCGCCGCCCGACGCCCCGATTGTCGACCTCGGATTCGATGGATGCTTCGCGCATTGCGGAAATCTCGCTGGCTCGATAATCCCGATATCCGGGACCTGCGCGTTCACACTTCCCTGCGGGTACGGTGAATCCGATTTCGGCGAGCTACACGTGTACGTCGACGGCACGCAGATCCCGCGCGATGCGCATCACGTTGAGGGGTGGGATTACATCGACGCGGCCCAGACGACCCTCCAGCTCTTCGGCTCCGCGTGCACCGACGCTTTGGAGGGAACAGTGAGTCTCGTACAGGGGTGCTAGCTGGGCTAGAGACCGCGGCCGTCCCCGGCGGGTCGTTAGGGTTCAGTGTCCGGTCCGGACCTGCGGCCTCCGGCCGAATTCCCATTACGGCCACACCGCTTGCCTTGTGGTGTCCGCAACGGGCACCGTGTTGACTCAGATTTTTCCATCGTTTCCAGGAGCCGCCTTGTCTCGGGCTCCATCTGCTTGCAAATGTCGAGCGATTTCACGAGGTGTCGCGCAGGGTTGCAAGGGTTTGCCGACGTCCGTGGCCGAATCCTGCACAAACAGTCCGCTACGCCGGGCAGCCAGGAAGAACCAAGGGCGCTGGGGTTGACGTCTTCGCCGAAGCCGCTTGTTCCTCCTGTACCATGGTTGTTACACTGCTCGCGGGTATCGTAGCAACGATGCCCGCAACGGCAATTGCGCTGGTGAGAGGGGGATGTTCATGCAAAGAATGACGTGGCAACGGCTGGTCATTACGACGATTTCGCTGATCATCGCGGGTTGCCAGGTAGACGTGCCCGCTCCTGACGAGGACGTCGTGCGGGTCCGGTCGGCGCTGACCGTCTCGTTTACAATTCCGATCCCCCTTGGCTTGAATCCAACCGATGTGGCGCTGGGAGCATCGGGTCAGCTCCTCGTAAACGATCGTGCGCAGGTGCGCGAACAAACGAGCGCAACCGATCTTGGCTTGATTTCTAACGTCGGCACGGGAGCGGGCAGCACCACCAACGTAGGCGTCTCGGCACAGGTCGGAACGATCAACAGCGTCCCGCGCGTCGTGCTTAGGAACAACTCCCTCGTGCGCGGATCCGTCTACGAAGGGCCGGCCGGAGGACCGCAAACCCAAGGGCCGTTCACGGTGACCGGTTTCACGTCACAGGACGCACTGCCAGCAATGGTTGCCGATACGGCGTGGACGCGCTCTGTTTTCTGGCCCACCAACGTGCAGCCGTCTGTTTCGCTCGAGCCTGGGCAGATGCCAACGGTCGTATCGTTGGCGCCCAACGCGTATCACAGCGTCGCAGTCAAGTCTGGGCGGGTGCTGCAACTCCAGACCGGAACGTATTTCTTCGATTCGCTGTCTGTCGAACCTCAAGGGGGACTCCGAATAAATGGCCAGGCTGGGCCCGTTTACGTGTTCGTGAACGGGCCCGTGACGTTACGGGGAAACATGGACGGCAGTCTCGCAACGCCCGGCATGCCGATTGCCAGTCTCACGATCATCACTACAGGCTCTGCAGCGATCCTATCGTCGCCGACATCGTCTCTCTTCAACGGGGTGGTCATCGCGAACGGCTCGATCAGTCTCTCTGCCGGCATATTTCGCGGCGCCTTCTTCGCCCGAAACGTCACGCTGTTCGAGGACGGCCGCGTCTTCCACGTACGCGACCCGTTCAGCTTCCGGAGATTCGGAGCAAGCGACAGGGTTTCGGTCACGGGCGGCAGCATCCGGAAGGGAGAGGACGTCACGGATGAGTTCCCTCAATCGGAGACGGTTTCCGTGGTCAGCAAGGTGGGTCAGCAGTTCATCGTCACGGTCGGGTACAACGACAAAACCACCGGCGTTACGAACCCGGAGGTCACCTACCACTACTGCGTCAGGTCTGAGCGCTCGAGGAAGCTAGCCTGGGTTGAACGCTGGCTCGACTTTTCTCGCCGGAAAATTTGTGCAGAGGCCCGAGGAGTGAGATCTGAATGTCCGCATGGCGGAGT